>Ga0210390_10006062_pt1 | contig 10114 bp, 8 predicted proteins | sample IncBWH11OmetaG_FD_161050 | JGI IMG/M metagenome (GOLD analysis project Ga0210390, IMG submission 161050) | Forest soil microbial communities from Barre Woods Harvard Forest LTER site, Petersham, Massachusetts, United States - Inc-BW-H-11-O ...
CAGCACGACCCACCGTCAGCTGAGCGACGCCGAGCTGGCGGCGGCCGGTGTCGGGCCCGGCACGGTCAGGCTTTCGGTCGGCACCGAGTCAGTAGACGATCTGATCTGGGACCTGGAACGGGCATTGGCCCGCGTGTGATGATCGAGCTCGAGCGATACCAGGATCCATCGACGATCCAGCGCGTGCTCCACGGCGCGCGGACGATCGCGATCGTCGGCCTGTCGGGCAACGAGCTGCGCGCCAGCAACTTCGTCGGCTTTTACCTGAAGCGGCACGGCTACGAGGTGATTCCGGTCAACCCCCGCGAGACCGAGGTCCTCGGAGACCGCAGCTACGCGAGCCTGCTCGACGTGCCCGTGCCGGTCGACATCGTCAACGTCTTCCGCGCCCCGGATGCGCTCCCGGCGATTGCCCGCGATGCCGTCGCGATCGGCGCCGGCGCGCTCTGGTGCCAGTTCGGCGTCATCAACGAGGAAGGCGCGCGGATCGCCGAAGAGGGCGGCGTGCCGGTCATCATGGACCGCTGCCTGAAGGTGGAGCACGCGCGTTACGTGGGCCGGATGCACTGGTTCGGCCTCAACACGGGGCGGATCACGTCGGTGCGCACCGGCCTTCAATAGCCGGCGATCGCGCTGCCTCGGTGACGCTGGCGGCTAGTTGAGGTGATCCTGCCAGTCCGCCGGCACCGCGCCGGCCGGCCCGGGGACCGGCTGATCGACCGGATGGCTGGTCGGCTCAGCGAGCGGGGGGCCTCGCAGGAAGCCTCCGGTGCGGTAGTCGTAGAACCACTCCTCCCCCGGCTCGAAGCTCGCCAAGATCGGATGACCCGCCGCCTCGTAGTGGGCAGTGGCGTGCTGGCTGGGGGAGTTGTCGCAGCAGCCGATGTGACCGCATGCCGCGCAACGGCGTAAGTGAAGCCACCACCCGGGGCCCTCCCCGGCCAGGCATTCGGCGCAGCCCGTTCCGCTGGGCGGCACCGACGGATCGATTTCGCTTGCGTCGTTGCTCATGGGTTCGCAACCGGGAGTCTATGCCAGGGAACGCGGCGTTAGCCCGCCACCCCGGTCGGCACGCAGACGGCGGCGGGTGCTTGGGTGTGCGCGCCCGACGGACGCACACACCCGCACACGAGCCGATTACTTGATCGGCCTGACGTTCAGTGACGTCGACGCCTTGCTCGAGCAGGTCGAGAACCGCTTCTTGAGCGTCACCGCCCTGCTCTGGTTCGGCGGGAACACCTTCAGCCCGGCGGCCGTCACCGGCTTGCACCGCGAGGGCGTGAAGTTACCGGTCTCGACGATGCCGATTGACGCGCTCTGCTGCTTGCCCGGAGCCACGGTCACGGTCCGGAACTTGGAGCTGATCCGCTTGGCCGCGTTGCCGATCTGCTTTCCGCTGCTCGTCACGGCCGAGACGCCCGGATAGCCGCTGAGGGTGCAGCTCTTGCTGCTCATGTTGACGAATTTGAGCGGATAGAAGATCGTCCCGGCGGTGGCGTTGGCCCTGCCGAGCGAAATCTTCAACGCCGAAGTCCCGCAGCCACCCGATTGAGACGGGCGCTTTGCTTTACTCCACTTCACTGTAAACTGCGTGTTGCTGTTGTTCTTGGTGTAAGTGCCCCAACCCTTGGCGATCGCCTTGCCCTTCCAGCCGGGGATCGCGTGGTTGTACTTGTTCAAGAACGTCGTGAAGAAATGCGAAGCGGTCGTGCAACCGAGGTTCGGGCTGGAGACCGAGTACTTGCCGGCGGGCAGAATCACGCCGCCCGACTGGTCGTTGTGCAACACCGTGAAGGTGAAGCCGGTCCCCTTACATGACGCCGCCGTGGCCGCCGATGCGGACGTCGTAACGGCAACCGCAATTGCGAGCGCCGCGGCAGCGACACCACCGGCGACCAGCGCAAGCATACGGGCGTGACTCAAACGAACAGTCATTGACTAGACCCCCTGAAGACAGGCGTGGCGCCAACACGCCGTTGGCTAACGATCGAATGGCCCGGCCACCATCCGTAGGCGCGCGACGAGACCGCGCCGCGAGCGCAATGATAATCGGATCCAGCACGTCCGTAGCCGTTGGGCGGGCTCTCGCCTTATCCCGGGCGCAGCCGTCCGAGCGAAGCGCTGCTCTAGGTCTGGGGGTGGGCCCTGACTATGCGCTCACAGACAACGCCGAGTCTCGCGGGCACATTGTCCCGAAGCTGATATGCAACCCCCGGGGCCAGCGGGCTGAGGACGCGAGACCCTCCTCGCTCAGACGACGAGGTCGTACGGACAATCTGTGAGCAGCTCGTAGCCGTCTTCGGTGACGAATACGACGTCCTCGATCCGGCAGCCTCCGAAGTCTCTGCGGTACAGACCGGGCTCGATCGTCACCACGTCACCGGGAATCAGCACCTCGCCTCCCTCGTCGAGGGTCGGAGCTTCGTGAAGATCCAAGCCGAGACCGTGGCCGAGATAGTGCGCGAAGCCGTCTTCGACCTCCACGCCGCCGTGCCGCGTCGGGTGACCGTGCTCCGCGAGACAGTCCATGGCAATCCGATTGAGTTCTGCGCCGCTGATCCCCGGCCGCACGGCCTCAGTAGCACGGCACTGAGCTTCACGAACTTGCTGATGCCACGCGACAAGCTCCTCCGGAGGCTCCCCGACACAGAGCGTGCGAGTCAGATCACCCCAGCATCCGGACTCCAGATCCCGTGGAAAGATGTCCACGACGATCGGCACGTTGCGGGCAATCACGCCAGATCCTTGATCGTGTTGATCCGCGCCCTGGGGCCCTGGGGCGATGATCGTCATGTCATGAGGCACTGCACCATGGCGGATCACCGCCGCTTGCGCCGCGCCCCGGAGCTCCTCGACGGTGGCATCGTCCGCGCGTCGCAAGCTGTCGCGGATCTCGACCATCGCAGCCTCCGCTGCTCTGATACCGCGACGAATTCCCGCGAGCTCTTGAGGTGTCTTTCGGCGGCGACGGAGATCAAAGCCAGCACCATCGGGGCGCACGTCGACTCCAGCAGCGCGCAGCTGATCGGCAGCGCCAACTGGAAAGTCCGCTGGCGTTCTCACCGCCGAGACCGCGAATCGACGGCAGGCTTCGACAAGCGTCTCGACGATCGCTTCGGATAACGGTCTGCCGGCCCTCATCGCGTCGCCTAACCCGAGATCCTCAAACGACACGACGTCAAAGCCGGCTTGCGCGCCGAGGCTTGTCAAACGCGGAATGTCCACCGCGCCAGCCAGCACCCAGCGCTTCCCTCCGACCTCGAGATACGCGACCGGATCGGGGAACGGCAACGGCACCTCATGCCGCAGCGAGTAGCTTCGCGAGTCCCCATAGATCAGTACGTTCCCGTCGTCCATTGCGCTTCCCTCCCAGTCGATCGACCTCGCCACCTGGATCCTTACACCCATACGCTGGACCAGCGCAAAACCTTCGGACATGCCAGCAACGCCCGCGAGTTCCCGGCTCCCAACTCGTGTTGCACGCGCCTCTTCAGTCCCGACCTACCTGCACACCCGCAGCGAACGCGGCATCCGGATCGGCGCAGAAAAGCGTCTCGAACGAGGCAGGCCCGCATCCCGTGGACAGTCGCGATCTCGTCCGACGCCAAGGCGCGTCAGTCGCCTCCCCGCGCAGAGGTAACGTGTGACATAGTATTCGCCGCCCGCCGCCGACGTCACCCACGGAGGCCAGCATGCGAGAGGTCGAGCATCCCGAACGGATCGCCGTGTCCCCCGACGGGGACACGGCCGCGTTCGTGGTGCCACTGCGCGCCGATGGTTCGTCCGAGGCGACGGGCGTGTGGTGCGGGCCGCTCGACGGGGTGCCGCGCCGCGTCACTGAACTGGTACCGGATACGTTCCCGGTGTTCTCCCCGGATGGGACCCGTCTCGCGTTTGGTGTCCAGGACGACGACGGAAGTCGGATCGAGATCCTCACGGCCGATGGCGAGCCGGTAGACAATGGCCCCAAGCTGTCGCTGCCCGGGTACGTCGAGGCGCTGTCGTGGTCCGCGAGCGGGCTGCTCGCGCTCGCCGCGGAGCCCGGAGCGGACTCTGCCGCGGTGTCCTCTGGTAGACCACTGCCCAGCGCCGAGGCCGACCCACGCGTCGTCGGGGTCACCGGATGGCGCCGCGTCTGGCGGATCGACCCCGCCGGAACCCCACCGGATCCGGTGACCCCGCCAGGCCTGACCGTCTGGGAGTTCGCCCCGGTGCCGGGGGGCGGACTGGTCGTGATCGGCGGCGAGGATCCTCGCGAAGATGGCTGGTATCGCGCCGTCCTAGCCCACGTGCGCGATGACCCGGCGGCGTCGCCGCGCATCCTGTACCGGTCGACTTGGCAACTCTCCACGCCGACGGTGGACCCAGACGGCGAGCGGGTCGCCTTCGTGGAGGGCTGGGCCAGCGATCGCGGCCTCCTTGCCGGCGAGATCCGCATTCTCTCGCTCGGCCGGCCCGAGGAGACGCCGCCCACGGTCGACGCCGGCGTGGACGTTACCTGGTTGTCGTGGGACGCTGCCGGACGGTTGTGGCTCGCCGGCTGGGACCACCTGGACACCGCGTGGGGATGGTGGGATACGGCGCGAGCCGACGGGGGCGCCGTTGTGCATCGGCGGCAGGCAGAATGCGTCAACTCCCGCTGGCATCCCGCCGTCGCGCCCTTGTCCGATGACCGCGCGCTCACCGCACGCTCGAGCCCGCGCGATGCTCCGGAGGTCGTCCACATGCAGGCCGGTGGCGAAGCTCGCCGATGGACCACGCTCAACGACGCCGCCGGCGAGCGTCCGATGACGGTCAGCGATCTGCGTTGGCGCGGCGATGGCGACCTCGAGATCGAGGGGTTGCTGGCGCTCCCGGCGTCCCCCGCATCGGCGCCGCCGCCGCTCGTCGTTGACATCCACGGAGGGCCGAGCCTCCTGTGGAGCTTTGCCTGGAGCATGACGTGGGCCGAGGTCCTGACCGAGGCCGGCTTCGCTGTGCTGATGCCCAACTACCGAGGGAGCGCCGGCCGCGGACAAGCATTCGCCCGGCGTAACCACCGGGACCCCGGCGGCGCCGAGCTCGACGACGTGATTGCCGGGGTCCGGCAGTGCGCCGCCGACGGGCTGATCGACGAGCGCCGTGTCGGCGCGATCGGAGCAAGCTATGGCGGATACCTGACGGCCTGGGCCGTGTGCCGGCCGAAGGTATTCGCGGCCGGAGTGGTGATCGCTGGGGTGACCGACCTGCTCAGCTGTCGTGGCACCGCCAACAACAGCGCCTTCTACGATTTCCTGCTCGGCGGAGCACCCGCGACGGCCGATGGCTTGTACCTGAATCGATCCCCGGTTGTTGCAGTCGACCGCACCAGCGCCCCCACCCTGATTCTCCACGGCGAACAGGACACTTGCGTTCCGGTGGGGCAGGCCTACGAACTGCACCACTCACTACGCACGTCCGACGTGGAAACCGAGCTGGTGATTTACCCCCGCGAAGGTCACCAGATGAAGGAGCCGGCGCACGTCGACGACGCTCGCCGTCGAGCGGTGAACTGGTTCACCGGCCATTTGCTCGGGTGAAGTTCGGTTCCGCCTCGCCGGCTACCGGCCGTCCGGCGACGCTTGTCTGTTAGCTGGGACCGCCCGCGCGGGCCACGAACTCCAGGATCGCCTGGGCGAACGGCTCCGGCTGCTCCCAGACACAACAGTGACCGCCGGGCACGAGCGTGAACGTGCTGTTGGGCAAGGCATCGTGTAGGCGGCGCGACAGCGCGACCGGGATCAGGATGTCTCGCTCGGCTGCGAGCACGAGCGTCGGGGTCGTGAGTCGATCCAGCCGCGCGGTCGCGTCGTGGGTGCGGATCGACTCGAGCTGGGCGAGGTAGGCCGGAACCGGCTGGTCGAGGAAACGCATCGCGGTCTCCACTTCTTCGAGTGCGTCGGCGCCCGTTTCGAAGAACTCCGGCGTGAACCCCCACAGGGCGACGTCGCGCATGATCGTCGCCACCCCCATGACCGGCGCCATCTCGGCCCACAGGGCATACATTCGCCCGCAGAACGGACCCGGCGCTGCATAAGTGCACGCGAGCGTCACCGAGGCCAGATCATCGCCGTGGGCAAGGGCGTACTCCTGGGCGATCATGCCGCCCATCGAGATACCGGCGAGGTGAAAGGCCTCCAGGCCGAGGTGGTCGACGAGCGCCTTCAGATCGGCGGCGAACTGAGCGGTCGTGTACGGGCCGGCGGGCGCGGACGTCGCGCCGATACCGCGATTGTCATAGCGAACGACCCGCAGCCCCGCGCGTAGAAACGCGGGCATCTGCAGGTCAAAGAGATGGAAGTCGTCGGCGAGACCGCTGATCAGCACCAGCGTGGTCGGTCCCTCTCCCTCGACCTCGTAGCGGACGTCGATGTCTCCGAGGCGGGCGATGGTCATGGGCGCTCCGTTCCGATCGCGTGCGGTGCGCTTCCCTGGCCTGAGTGAGGCTCTGCCACGGGGCGTGGCACCGACGCCAGCAACCGCTGCGTATAGGGATGGCTGGGGTGGTCGAGCACGTCATTTGTGGCTCCCTGCTCGACGAGGTGCCCGTCGGCGAGTACGTAGATGCGATCGGTCACCTGGCGCACGACGCCGAGGTCATGCGTGATGAACAACAATGCGACCCCGAGCTCGCGCTGGAGCTCGACGAACAGGGTGAGGATCTGGGCCTGCACCGATACGTCGAGCGCCGACACCGACTCGTCGCAGACGATCAGCCGCGGGCGGACGGCGAGCGCCCGGGCAATCGCGACGCGCTGACGCTCTCCGCCCGAGAGGCCCGCAGGGCGGCGAGGCATGTAGGTCGTCGGCAGCCCGACGCGCTTCAGCAGTCCCTCGACGGTAGCTTGGTCTCGGTCACCGTCATCCGCCATCTCCGCCGCCTCGGCGAGGATCGAGCCGATCCGACGGGCGGGGTTCAGCGAGGCGTACGGGTTCTGAAAGACGATTTGGATGCCGCGGCGGACGCGCGCCCGCTCCTCCGTGCGCAGCTTTCGCAGGTCGGTGATGTCGACGCCGTCGAACACGATGCTGCCGCCCGTAGCCGACTCGAGGCCGAGCACGCAGCGGGCCAGCGTCGTCTTGCCCGAGCCCGACTCGCCGACCAGCCCTACGCTCTCGCCCGGAGTGATCTCGAGGTCGACGCCGGCGAGCACCTGCACGGCGTCGCTCCCCTCACCGAAGCTCTTGCGCAGGTCCTGCACGCGCAGCAGCGCGGTGCCGCGCTCGGCGGCGGCCGCCTCGACGAGCGCCGGCTGGTCGTCCTGATCGAGGTCGACGGTCAGCTCGGCCATGAGCTCCTCGCTTCGCACGCAAGCAGTGATCCGGCCGTCGAGGAGCGTACGCAACGGGGGCCGGCCGGCCAAGCAGGCCTCGGTGACGAACGCGCAGCGAGGCGCGAAAGCGCACCGGTCGGCAACGTCATCAGGCGACGGAACGGATCCTTGGAGGGGAACGAGAGCTCGGCGCCGCCGGCCGACATCGGGCTCGGCCCGCAGCAGGCCGTGCGTGTAGGGATGGCGCGGCGCACGGGAGATCTCCACCGCGCTCCCGACCTCGAGTAGCGACCCGGCGTAGAGCACGTACACCCTGTCGCAGACCGAGAACGCGACGCGCAGATCGTGGGTGATCAAGATCAACCCCATCTGGCGCCGCTGCTGGAGGCGCTGCAGAAGCTCGAGCACCGCCTGCTGGGTCGTCATATCCAGGGCGGTCGACGGCTCGTCGGCGATCAGGAGTCGGGGGTCGCCGGCCAGCGCCGCGGCGAGCCCGATCCGCTGTGCCATGCCACCCGAGACCTCGAACGGGTACTTCTCGCCGTCGGCGGCCGTCAGGCCGACCTCGGCGAGGCGCTCAGCCGAAAGGCGTCGCCGCTCCGGGCGCGACAGGCGTCGATCAGCGGCCAGTGCAAGCGTCTCCTCGATGTTGCGGCTGCAGCGCCGTACCGGACTGAGCATCGTGAACGGGTCCTGAAGGACCATTGACACGCCGGTACCACGCAGCGTGCGCATTCGTCGCCCAGAGGCCGCCAGCGGGTCGACACCGAGGACGTTGATCTCACCCTCGGCCTCCAGCCCGGGCGGCAGGAGCCCGACGATCGCCCGGGCGGTCAGTGACTTGCCGCTGCCCGATTCGCCGACGATCCCGATCGTCTCGTCGTGGCGGACAGTGAGGCTGACGTCGCGGACCAGCGTCCGGCGACCGTCTCGCACCGGTGCGGTAACCGAAAGGTGGTCGACCTCCAGGAGCGGCCGATCCGCCGGCGCCGTCGCCGCCAAAGCGCCGCCGACCCGCGCGCCGTTCACGCCCGGACCCCGCGGGCGGCGAACCGCTCGGCGACCCAGTCACCGATCAGTGACACCGAGGCTGCAGCGAGCACGATCATGATCCCGGGCGCAAGCGCGCCGAGCGCATTGGTGAACACGAGCGCCTGGTTGTCGGACAGCATCCGTCCCCACTCCGAGGAACCCGGAGGCGCGCCGAGGCCGAGAAATGACAAGCCCGAGAGGGTCACGAGCGCGAACGCGAAGTCCAGGCAGAAGTTCACGATGATGAACGGCACCAGGTTGGGGAGGATGTGCCGAACCATGATCCGCCGGCGGCTGAGCCCCAGCACACGCGCCGCCTCGATGTAGGGCAGTTGCCGCTGCTCGAGCGTGACGGCGCGGATGATGCGCACGTCGTATGGGCTCGAGACGACGACGAGCACCGCGACCGCCACCCAGTAGCCACCGCTGACGACGCCGGCGATGACTATCGCCACCAGCAGCGGAGGCAGCGCGTACCCGATGTCGACGGCACGCATGACCGTCGTGTCCGCCAGCCCTCCCTGGTAGCCGGAGAGGAGCCCGAAGGTGACGCTGATGAACATCGTGCCGAATGCGATCACCAACGGTCCGGCGAGCGCCAGCCGCGTCCCAGCCAGGACCCGGCTGAAGATGTCTCGGCCGAGACTGTCGGTCCCGAGCAGGTAGCCGTGGCCGGGCGAGGCGGAGGCGGCGGTGAGGCTCTGGACAGCGGGATTGTGGGGGGCGATCGCGCTGCCCGCGATCGCGAGCACGAGCATCACCAGCAATATCCCGGCTGCGATCGCGACGAGGATGTTCGATCCAGTCGGCAGCAGCCGGCGAGCATGGGCGCGGCGGCCTGGGACCGTGGTGGCCGTGGTCGCCATCAGACCCCCGCTCGCCCCAGATGGACGCGCGGGTCGATGAACAGGTAGAGGACGTCGACCAGCAGATTGACGAGGATCACCACCGCCCCGATCGCGAGCACCGCGGCCTGGACGACCGGAATGTCATGCGTCGTGACCCCGGACACGAGCATCGAGCCGACGCCGGGGATGTTGAACACCACCTCGACGAGCACCGCGCTGGCGATCAGGTAGGAGAACACCAGGCCGCTGCTGGTGACAATCGGAATCAGCGCGTTGCGCAGCGCGTAGATGGTGAGCACCCGAGACGTCGACGCGCCTCGGGCCCGCGCGAACGTCACGTAGTCCGACGAGAGCTCGCGGATCATGCTCGACCGCGTGACCTTGAGTACGAGCGCCATCGCGCCGAGGCCGAGCGCGATGCCCGGTAGCAGCAGATGCTTGAGCCTGTCGAGGCCACCGCCGCCCTGGCCGTACGCGGGCAGCCAGTTGAGGTCGACCGAGAACACGATCAGCAGCACGAGCCCGGCGACGAACGCCGGCGCGCTAACGCCGACGATGCTCAGGGCGACGATCGTGCGGTCGGCGAACCGTTGCTGCCAGACCGCGGCGACGATCCCCAGCACGACCCCGCCTCCGATCGCGAGCACGGCCCCGACTGCAGCGAGCTGAAAGCTCAACAGCAAGTGCGAGGCGAGGGTCGGTCCGACCGGGGCGAGCGTGGCGATAGATCGACCGAACTGGAGCTGTACCACCCCTTGCAGCCAAATCCAGTACTGGCCCAAGAACGAGGCGTTGAGGTGAAACTCCGCGCGGATCGCCGCCAGGTTGGCCGGCGTCGTCGGACGCGTCCCCAGCAGCAGCCTTGCCGGATCACCGGGGGACAGGGCCAGCAGCGAGAAGCTGATAAAGCTCAGTACGACCAGCAGCACGATCGAGACGAGC
>Ga0210390_10006063_pt1 | contig 10113 bp, 10 predicted proteins | sample IncBWH11OmetaG_FD_161050 | JGI IMG/M metagenome (GOLD analysis project Ga0210390, IMG submission 161050) | Forest soil microbial communities from Barre Woods Harvard Forest LTER site, Petersham, Massachusetts, United States - Inc-BW-H-11-O ...
TTTCGACGCGGTGGTGTCAACCTTCGGCGTGATGTTCACGCCCAATCAGGACCAGGCCGCCGCCGAACTGCTGCGGGTCTGCAAGGGGGGCGGCAAGGTAGGTCTGGCAAACTGGACGCCGGGCGGCTTTGTCGGGCAAATGTTCAAGACCATAGGCAAATTCATGCCGCCTCCGGCTGGCGTAAAATCGCCCGCACTCTGGGGAACGCGCGAGCGTCTGATCGAATTGTTCGGTCCCGCCGTCTCTATCGAGAGCGAACCGCGCCACTTCAACCTCCGCTATCGCTCCGCGGAACACTTCCTGGACGTGTTCAAGACCTATTATGGCCCGATGCTAAAGGCTTTCGCGGCTCTCGATGAAGCCAAGCAAAACGGCCTGAGGGACGACCTGTACGCTCTCATCGCGCGTGTGAACAAGGCCGGCGACGGCACCATGGTCGTGCCGAGCGAGTATCTGGAGGTTGTCGTTACGAAGCGATGAGATGGTGCCGCGAACCCGCAAGATCGCCGGTATTGCCATGCTGGATGGGCGGGGAGTGGAGAAGGCTCTCCGCTCCCCGCCACAACAAAACAATGTCCGGAAAAGCGGCGCATCGCGGCATCAAACGGCGCGCCACATCAGAATAGCTGATCAGTAGGTCGTTGCATCCGGCGAATCCGTTGGCTTCTCGAAGGCCTTCTTCATCGCCGGGCTCATCGGGATGTTCAGGTTGACCCCCTTCGGCGGGATTGGCTGGGTGAACCACTTGGCGTAGAGCGCCGCAAGCTCAGGACTCCGATAGAGGCTTGCGGTGGCGGCATCGGCAATCGCCTTGAACGCCACATCGTCCTTGCGCAGCATGATTCCATATGGTTCGGGCTTGGAGAACGCGTCCTCCGAGATCACGTAAGCCTTTGGATCCTTGGCGTTGGCAATCAGGCCCGCGAGCACGATATCGTCCTGGACAAAGGCCACTGCCCTGCCGGTCTCGACCAACAGGAACGCTTCGGCTTGATCCTGCGCCGGGATGATCGTCATCCCCAGATTCAATCTGCTGTTGAATTCGAGTGCCTGCTTGATGTTGGTCGAGCCGGCCGGAGAGACGATCGTCTTGCCCTTGAGGTCGCTGATCGAGCCGATCTTCGATTCGACCTTCGAGACAAAACGGCTTGCCGTCAGAAAATGCGTATTGGTGTACCAGACCTGCTGTTGCCGCTCGGCGTTGTTGGTGGTGTTGCCGCATTCGAGGTCGATCGTGCCGTTGGCCAATAGCGGAATGCGCGTCGAAGCCGTCACCAGCTGATACCGCACTTCGAGTTTGTCCAGCCTCAATTCGCGTTTCACCGCCTCGACGATCCTGGCGCAGATGTCCATGGCGAAGCCGACCGGCTGCCGCTTGTCGTCGAGGTAGGAGAACGGCACCGACGCCTCGCGGTGCCCGACGGTGATATATCCGAGCTCCTTCACCTTCGCGAGCGTGCCTGTGAGTTCCTCGGCCCCCGCGGCCGCAGCGCCTGAAACAAGCGTTGCCAGCGTCAGCGCCACGAACAGGTTTTTCCACACGGGGGTTCTCCGTCGTTGATTTTGCCGTTCACGGCAATGCTTCGCGATATTGGATCATTTTTCAAGTCGTTGACGGTAGGACCGGCGTCGCTATTCTCTATTCGATCGGCCTGTCGTTGACGTTGACGATCCGGCATTTTGCGGATTTGCCCGACACGCAATAACCGAGCGCCTCCTCGCGCGCCTCTTCGACCGAGCGGCGGCCGGTGGCCCATCCGAAACGCTGATCGCCCGCGATCGCAAAGGCCTTGTTGGGACCGCTCCCCAGGTAAGTCTTGAACGCCTCGCGGCCGCGGCTGCTCAGGCTGGTGGGCGGCGCCACGTTCGGCAGCGTGATTTCAATCGGATGTTCGCGCAGCACGAGATTGTTCGCGGCTAGAAAGCGGTCGACGATCGGCGACCAGACCGCAATTCCACTTGCGGCGCTGAAGAGCTGATGGCCATCCTCGCCGAATGCGGGTGCCTTGACGAGAGTGACATTGCCGCCGGCCTTCGCAAAAGCGCTCGTCAACAGCAACACCAGCCGCGGGCCGAAGAAATGATCGTTTTCGGCGGCTACCCACAGCAAAGGCACCCGCGATGTCTTGCCGTATTGGGCAAACGCCGCAACGAGCTGCCTTTCGCCGCAGACCGCATCGGGGGTGGTGGATCCCCTCCCCGGCGCGAAACTGATGGCGGCGGCAAGATCAGGCGGCGGATCGGCGGTCAACGCGACGGTGGCGAAGCCGCCGGCGGAATGGCCGATGCTGATCCATTTGCCCTTGCTGACATAGGGCTGCGCGCCCATGAATTTGGCGACCGCTGCGATGTCGCCGGCGCCGGCCCGCCCGGCATCGGCGTAGTCCGGATTGGAACAGGAGCCGTAGTTCTCGGCCCATTCGCCTCCCGAATGACCGTAGCCGCGCCGCAGGAAGGCGACCGCGACCCAGCCGCGCCGCGCAAACTCGACCGCTTGCGCCCACATCTTGTAAGGCGTCATCGCGGGTCGGTCGTCCGCACTTCGCGGCGAACCGTGATTGAGCACGGCGAGCGGGTGCGGAAGCTTGTCATCGGGGCGAACCACGATCGCTTCCAGCTCGACCGAACGCGATCCGCCAGACCCGGAAACCGCCACCGGGATGTTCAGCGCATCGACGCGGATTTGCTCGGCCTGGCCTGGCTCCGCCGCGGTCAGCGCAGCAAGCGCCAGCACAAGGGCCGCCGCATGGCGCCCAAGGCGTTTCATTTCCGTCATTGATTCCGATCCGTCATTGTACGCCTAGTCGATCACCTCGTCCGCAGCGACGATGAGCGATTGCGGGACGGCGAGGCCAAGCGTCTCGGCAGTTTTGAGATTGATAACCAGTTCGTATTTGGTCGGTGCCTGTACCGGAAGCTCGGCGGGCTTTTCACCTCGCAGGATGCGATCAACGTAAGAAGCAGCGCGCTTGAAGAGATTAGGCAGGTCGGGACCATACGATATCAGGCCGTCTCTGAAGCGATGGGGGTAAACGGCCGGCAAGCCGTGCTTCTCAGCGAGCGCGATGATCTGTGCGTAGTTGGCTTCGTTAAAGGTATCCGGCATCATCATCAGGCCTCCGCCGGGTTCGCGCGCAAATTCGGCGATGACGACATCGATCTCTGCGGAGTTATGAACAGGGGCCGCAACCAGCTTCACGGGGATTGAAGGCCCAAGCTGGGCCAGCGCACGCAAAAATCCCGTTGGAACGGTCATCAGATTATAGATGTATACGACCCGCTGCACCGAAGGCGCTATCTTCGTCAGCAATTCAATCCATTTGCCGACCATCGAAAATTCCAGATTTTGAAAGCCGGTCACATTGCCCCCGGGGTGCGGAAAGCTCTGGACGAAGCCGCTGCCTACGGGATCGACAACCCACCCGAACACGATGGGAATGGTGCGCGTCTCCTTCAGGAGCGCGGCCACCACGGGGGTGGAGCGAGCGACAATGACGTCGCACTGCCGTGCGGCCAGCTCTTTCGCAGCGGCATGGATTCGATCCGGATCACCGCCGGGCCACGAATATTCGATTTGCAGGTTGCGGCCCTCGACCCATCCAAGATCTTGAAGTCCCTGCTTGAGACCGCGCACCTCGGACTGACCTTCAGGGTCATTTGCTTCAAGCGCCATCAGCACCCCGATTCGCCGGACCCGTTCAGCCTGCGCCAGCGCTACGAGTGGCCAGCCAGCTGCCACTCCGCCGCCTAACAGCCTGAAGAACGCGCGCCGCTTCATTGGGATACGCTCCTGTGCGGGCAAAAGACTAACAGTTTGCGACCGGGCAGCCAGAGCGAAATGGATGTTATTCGGCTTCTTGGCGCCATCGGCAGGCTTTGCCACTGCTAACCACACGAACAGCCAGCGCTGAAGAGCAACAATGTCCGGTTGCATGTCAGCTTTGGAGCAGCATAACGGCTTGACATCAGACCATGCCCGCTCTGTGGGCGCGCATTCCTGCCTACCAGCAGAGCGCCGCGTCGCATGCTCCTATTTTGCCGAGTTGTTGGCTGCCGGAAGCGATATCAACGGTACCAACAAACGCCGTGCCGGCAGACGCGATGGTGCGGGTAGATAAAGCCGGGCCCCCAGCAAACGCGATACCAGTGATAACCGGTCTCGCCGATTCGATAGCAGCCGGCCTCGGCACTGCTGGGCAGGACGACCCCTACCGACAGGATCGCCGCGGCGGCGGCAAACAAAGCAAACCTGCGCATGCATTCCTCCTCGAAGCGCGTGTTCGGGTAAAACCATATCATCATTTCCCAGGTGGCGCTTGCGAGCCTTGCCTAGATCAACGCCGGCCTGCAAGCGCCATCCCTCACGACGGATGGCCGGCCGCAAAGCCCAGGGATCGGTGCGGAAAGTCCGGCAGGCCCTTGAACCGATTTGCCCCCGGCGGCCACCGCGGGATATGTAGATAACCGCCATATACCGGTGCGCGTGCCGGTTTTGACGACTTATGATCCGCCCCGCGACCTGCTTGTGCTGCAAAACGAAAAACGCCCCTGATGCCAAACGGACCAACATGAAGATTCCAAGTCTGTGGAAGCGCGAAGAGCGCGGCAACCTGCTGCGGGCGGAATACGACGATCTGAGGCGGCGGATCGACGCGGCGGATGACATGTCGAGGTCGACTTGTTTCAACCACATCCGATCGACCTTTGGTCCCGTCAGCGAGGGCTATGCGCTGGCCAGCGATGCCGACAGGGAACGAATTCTGAAGGAGATCCGCGAGGTCTCGCGCCAGCTATGGAACGCAGGCAACCGGCCTCAGGCGCTGGCGCTCGGGATCATCATGCTGAACATCGAAAGCCGGCTCGCCCCCGGCGAGACCGCCGCCTTTGTGAAAGCGGCGACGGATGATCTGATCAGCGAGGCCCTCGCGTAAGCGCGCCACAAACTCAAGTCGTAGATCGCCCGCAGTCCGAAAATTGTCGAGTGCGGACTCCCACCGGCGTATCGATTACTTGCCGTAAGCCTGCGCGATCTGCCCGACGAGTTTCGCCCAAGGCATATCCATGGCGCCATAGACGGCCCCCGCTTCGGGGCGCGCATTGTCCTTGAGGATTTCCACCATCAACGTTGCGTAATCGGAGAGGATCACGCCGGCTTGCAGCATGCGCAGAAGCCCGGCCTGTCGTTTGGTCTCGCTGAAAGTACCGGAGGCGTCGACGGCCACGTAAGCGTCGAGGCCCTTGCCAACAGCGGTGATGGCAGGGAATGCCGCGCAGACTTCAAGGGAGATGCCCGCGAAGATCAGTTTCCTGCGCCCGGTCGCAGTGATGGCCTGGGCGACCTTGGGATCGTCGAATGCGTTCACGGACGAGCGATCGATGATTGGAACGCCAGGCAGCGCCTCGACCAGTTCCGGAAAGGTCGGACCCCACATGCTGTCCCGCGCGGTCGTTGTGACGACGATCGGCAATTTCAGCGCCTTGGCCGCTTTGGCAAGGCCGACGACGTTATGCTTTAGCTCTCCTGTCGAATAATCGCGAACCCCGGTCATCAGGCCCACCTGGTGGTCGACAAGGATAAGCGCGGCGTTTTCAGATGTGAGCGGCTCGTAGGGGCGGAATTGCTCGGACATGACATTCTCCTTCAGAAAAGAAAGGTTGGTTGTGGCTGCGGCGAGCGGGGCGACGCCAAACATTGTCGCGGCGGCGCCGAGCCCGGCGAATTGAAGAAATTGGCGCCGTTCCATTCGGTCTACCTCGGTTTTCGGACGCCGCATGGAGAGCGCGACCGCTGATGCTCGATTACGCGCAGGGAAATTAGGGGATGGACTGTCGGACCAAAAGTCGCGAAAATCGAAACTCAATGTCCAATTGTATGGACGACCTCGATGCTGGACTTCAACGATTTCTTCTACTTTGTGCAGGTAGTCGACCGCGGCGGGTTCACCGCCGCCGGCCGAACGCTGCGAATTCCAAAATCGACACTGAGCCATCGCATCCAGCAGCTTGAAGCGAGCCTCGGGGTCCGGTTGCTCAACCGCACGTCACGGCGTTTCGGAATGACGGATGCCGGCGAAGAATTCTATCGCCATGCGGTGCTGATGTTGCGTGAGGCGGAACTGGCTGAGACCGCGATACGCCATCGGCTCAATGAACCGACGGGCACCGTGCGTTGCACTGCGGCCGTCGCCACGATGCAGTTCGCGATGCGCGACATCGTGCCGGACTTTCTCCTCCGCTATCCGAAGGTTCATGTCGTTGCGCATGCGACTGACCAGAATGTCGATATCGTCGGCGAAAATTTCGACGTTGCGATCAGAGCTCATTCAGACCCACTTCCGGATTCGACGCTGGTGCAACGAACGCTGACGCCGGCGCCGTGGTTGCTGTTCGCAGGTTCGGCATATCTCGATGCCCACGAAGAGCCGCAAACGCCCAAAGATCTTCAGAACCACGCTTCGCTGTTCATGATGCGTACGGGGGTTGCTCCGGTTTGGCGACTGCGCCATGTGGCAAAAGCGAAGGCGGAAGCGGTCATTCGACTGACGCCCCGGCTCCTGAGTGACGACATGGTCGGCCTGAAGCAGGCGGCGATCGCTGGTCTTGGCATTGTCGCGCTGCCCGGCTACGTCTGTCGCGAAGATGTTCGATCAGGAACACTGCGACGCGTATTGCCCACCTGGCTTGCCGGAGATTCCACGATCACGGCTCTGATTCCCTACCGGCAGGGCCTTCTGCCATCCGTCCGCGTCTTCATCGATCACCTGGCGGCAGAGTTGCCGAAAGCGGTCGCGATGTAGAGATTCCGCTGTCCGACGATCACCTCAAGCGATGGCCAGCTTCGAGTCAATCGGCTCTCAGCGGAGTTGGACACTCCCGTGGCAAGGCCGCTCGAGCGAAACGATACGCCCCGGATCAGGCCGCCGTTGCGTGCTCAAGCTGTGTGAGGATCAACCGTTCCAGCGATTTGACCGACTGGAAATTCTCCGGCGTGATCTCCGATTGCGGAAGCGTGAAATCGAACTCCGCTTCCACGCCGAGCATCAGATTGACCATGTCCATCGACGTCAATCCGGCATCCACTAGCAGCGAGTCCGGGTTGATTTCGGCCGTGATCGCGTTCTGTTTGAGGATCGATTTGACGAGAGCAAGAACCCGGTTCTGAACGTCGGCATGAGCGGCTTGCATTTTTAAACTTCCACCTGTGTGCCGAACCGCAATTCGCTTGCGAAAAGCGCTGCGTGAGACGGCCTTTACGGATTGCACCTTATAATTCACCAACGCCGGAAAGACAGCGAATCTCCTTTGATCCAAATCGTCATTTTGCTCTTAACGCTAACGGGGAACAGTGGAGTTTCGAGCATTGGAACAACCGACGATTAACTCTCATGATTGAAACGAGCGCTGTTTACCCTGAATTTCGTCGACGCATTTGAATTAAATCTTTAGCCTTCGCACTCGATCGCAGGTTGTTGCAGCGATCGAGATCGCACCAGCGCGACACTTCACTTCGTGCCGGTGCCTCGCACCGACAAACCTTCGAGGGGCGCATCGGCCATGAACGTGCAGGAAGCCAATTTCCGTGACGCCGTCGCGGACAAGACCAGCGAACAATTCATCCTCGATCGTTCTTCCTTCCCTCAGCGAACGGCCACTGTGGCCGCGGCGGCGGCCGCGGAAGCCGAAATTGTCGATCGCGACGCCCGCTTCCCGCAAAAGGCCATCGACGCCGCCCGCGCGCAACGGTTGCTCGGCGTACAAATTCCGCAAGCATTCGGCGGCGACGGCGCGTCGATCTTCGACGTCACCGACATGTGCTACACGCTCGGCCGCGCCTGCTCCTCCACCGCGATGATCTTCGCGATGCATCAGACCAAGGTCGCCTGCCTGATCCGTCATGGCGCCGGTAGCGCCTTTCATGAATCATTGATGCGCCGCGTGGCGTCGGAGCAGATGCTTCTGGCTTCCTCGACGACCGAGGGGCAGAACGGCGGCAATATCCGCTTCTCGGCCGCCGCCGTCGAACGCACCGACACCGAAATCTCGCTCTCGCGCAATGCGACCGTGATTTCCTACGGCGCGCAGGCCGACGGCATCGTCACCATCGCCCGCCGCGCCAACGATGCCGCGGGGTCCGACCAGGTGCTGCTCGCCATCACCAAGGACGACTACACGCTGGAACGCAGTCTCGAATGGGAGACGCTCGGCATGCGCGGAACCTGCAGCGCCGGCTTCGAGCTGAAGTTCAAGGGCTCGAGCGATCAGATCTTCCCGGAAGGTTACGACAAGATTCATGCCCAGACGATGACGCCGGTGGCGCATCTGTGCTGGTCTTCGGTCTGGGCCGGCATAGCGGCTGCTGCCGTCGAGCGCGCACAGGCCTTCATCCGCAAGGCGGCCCGCGGCGCGGGCGGCCAGATGCCCCCCGGCGCTGCGCATTATACCGCGGCCAAGATGAGCCTCGCCAAGCTGCGCGCCGTGATCACCGCCAATCTCGATACCTATGCCGCCCACGAACACGACGAACGCGCGCTGTCCTCGCTCGACTTCCAGTCGCAGATCAACCTGCTCAAGGTGGAAGCTTCCGAGCTTGCGGTGGAAGCCGTGATGAGCGCGATGCGCGCCTGCGGCCTTGCCGGCTATCGCAATGACGGCGACTTCAGCGTCGGCCGCCTGCTGCGCGACGTGCTTTCGGCGCCGATCATGATCAACAACGACCGCATCCTCACCAACATCGCAACCGCGAGCCTGATGAGCGGCGTGCCCGCCTCGCTGCGCGATTGAGCAACTAGAGCGTTTTCGAGCGAAGCGGATACCGGTTCGCGTGAAGAAAACGCGTCAAAATAAGAACTAGGGCTTCGGTTCTGATTCAATCAGGACCGATCATGCTCTTGACTTTCGACAGAGCCAAAGGGAAGGCCGAACATGAATGTCGTCGTCCGAACCGCTTCGCCCACACCGCAGCCGGTCGATCCGCTGGACCATCTCGCAGATCGGTTGTTCCACAAGATGGGCACCGATGGCGTTTATGCCCGGACCGCGCTTTACGAAGACATGATCGAGCGATTGGCCGCCCTGATCACCCGCAACCGCGAACCCGATACCGAAGTGATGCGCTTCCCGCCGGTGATGAACCGCGCGCAACTGGAGAAATCCGGTTACCTGAAAAGCTTCCCCAATCTGCTCGGCTGCGTCTGCGGCCTGCACGGAACCGAACGCGAGATCAATGCCGCGGTCAGCCGCTTCGATGCCGGCGGCGACTGGACCACTTCGCTATCGCCCGCCGACCTCGTGCTGTCGCCGGCGGCCTGCTATCCGGTCTATCCGATCGCAGCCGCGAGAGGCCCGCTGCCGTCAGGCGGTTTGCGTTTCGATGTCGCGGCCGACTGCTTCCGCCGCGAACCCTCGCGCCATCTCGACCGGCTGCAATCGTTCCGGATGCGCGAATATGTCTGCATCGGCAGTCCGGACGACGTGTCCGACTTCCGCGAGCGCTGGATGGTACGGGCGCAGGCCATCGCGCGCGACCTCGGCCTGACCTTCAGGGTCGACTATGCCAGCGATCCGTTCTTCGGCCGCGTCGGCCAGATGAAGGCGGTCAGCCAGAAGCAGCAATCCCTGAAATTCGAGCTGCTGATCCCGCTGCGCTCGGAAGAGCAGCCGACCGCGTGCATGAGCTTCAACTATCACCGCGATCATTTCGGCACGACCTGGGACATTAAGGACGCGAACGGCGAGCCGGCTCATACCGGTTGCGTCGCATTCGGAATGGATCGCCTGGCGGTCGCGATGTTCCATACCCACGGCACGGATCTCGCCAAATGGCCCACGGCGGTGCGCCGACTGCTCGGCCTGTAACCACAGGCGTGACCGATTGACGAGCGCGCATTGGGCTGCGCTTTGCGAAAGGCGTTTGCATGCACAAGCTCACCCCTCACCGGACCGCCGCCGCAGCGCTGGTCGAGCAGCTTCAGATCAATGGCGTCGAGCATGTGTTCTGCGTTCCCGGCGAGAGCTTTCTCCCCGTGCTGGACGCGCTGCGCGACAGCCGCATCACGGTCACGGTCTGCCGTCATGAAGGCGGCGCGGCGATGATGGCGGAGGCAGTTGGCAAG
>Ga0210390_10006065_pt1 | contig 10111 bp, 7 predicted proteins | sample IncBWH11OmetaG_FD_161050 | JGI IMG/M metagenome (GOLD analysis project Ga0210390, IMG submission 161050) | Forest soil microbial communities from Barre Woods Harvard Forest LTER site, Petersham, Massachusetts, United States - Inc-BW-H-11-O ...
GGGCGGGTCGATGGATCCGGAGGCCGCGTTTCTGCTGATCCGCGGGATGAAAACGTTAGAACTACGGATGCGGCGGCAGTGCGAGACGGCGTTGGCCATCGCGCGATTTCTGCAGAAGCATCCGAAGGTTGCGAGGGTACATTATCCGGGTCTGGCTTCCCATCCGGATCATGCGCTGGCGAAGCAGCAGATGAAGGGTTTTGGGGCGATGTTGGCTTTCGACTTGAAGGGCGGCTTGGCAGCGGCGCGGCGTTTTTGCGATCGGACGCGCGTGTTTTTGCTGGCGGTGAGTTTGGGCGGCGCGGAATCTTTGGTGGTGCTGCCGATGTATTCATCGCATTACCGGATGTCGCTGGCAGAGCTGCATGGGGCAGGAGTGGAGCCGGGGACGGTGCGGGTTTCGATTGGGCTCGAGGATCGAGCGGATTTGATCGAGGATTTGCGGCAGGCGCTGGCGTGAGGAACTCCTGCCACAGAGGCACAGAGCCACAGAGAAAGACGAACACTACCGCAGAGACGCAGAGAAAACTGAAGACACATCCCCGAACCTGGTGCGTCAGCGTCTGAAGGCACGACCTACAAAAATCTTGGCTTGCGGCGACGCGGCGAGGAGCGCCGCCGCGAGTGCTTCCCCCCATTTCGAACCGCGAGATTAAAAGTTGAGCTTCGCGCCGATTTGGACTTGGCGGGCTCCAGTGGTGCCATCGTTCTGGCCGACCTGAGAGGTGGAGTAGCCGAACAGGGAGTCTTGAATGTTGGTGTCGGGCTTGTTGAATTGGGTGCGGTTGAAGAGATTGTAGAACTCGAACCTCAGTTGGAAAGTGAATCTCTCATGGATGACGGTGTTCTTCGAGAGGGCGAGGTCCCAGTTGTTGATGCCTGGGCCGGTGAACTGATTGCGCAGGAGGTTCGAGGGCACGTCGAACGGGATCGGCATGATGGTGGCGTCGTCGGGGTTGAATGCGGCAAGGTTGTAGCCGGTGAAGACGCCGGTGCTGGCAATCACGCGGCCGGTGGCAGGGATCGTCTTCAGAGCGGACGCGTTGACGACGGTGACGCGGTCGGCGAAGTTGGTGTGCAGAGTATCTACGGTGCCGAAGATGTCGTAAGGGAGACCGGTCTGCCACGCGGCGATTCCGCTGACTTGCCAGCCTTCCAAAGCGCGGCCAGTGACGCCGTTTGCGAAATGAGCGCGACCACGGCCGATGTTCGGCAGATAGACGAAGTTGATGACGCCGCGTTGACGGGTGTCAAAACCCGAATTTCCTTTTTCCCGCCGCAGGTTGAAGGAATCCACGGGGAAATTGGTGTTGGAGATTGTGGGAACCAGGGGATCGGAAGAATCATCAAGCGCGTGAGCCCAGGTGTAGGAACCCTGAATCTGCAGGCCGTGGAAATTCTTTTCGGTGACTTGCAGTTGCAGACCGTCGTACCAGGAATGGCCAGAGGTTTGGTCGGTAAAGGCGTCGAAGAAGGCGTTGTTGTTGACGGCGTCGAACGGCAAGAAGGGTAAACCGGTCGCGGGGTTCGTGCTTTCCGCACCAAAATAGAGATTGCTGAACTGCAGAGTGCTAACGTCGCATTGAAGTGCGTTGGGAACGGCACAGAACGCCTTCAGTTGGGAGACCAGGTTCGGTTGTGGAGGGGCGCCATCCACCACGCGAAGAATCCGCGTGCCGTGGTTGCCCACGTAGTTGACGTCGAGGTTCAGATTTTGTTTGAGCTCGCGCTGTACGCCGATATTCCAGGTGACGATGAGCGGCGGCTTGATATTGGGATCGAAAAGGTCGGGGAAAATACCGGAACCGTCGGGAACGACGGGAGAGGGCGTCAAATTTCCGGGAGCGAGTTGCGCCTGAAGTTGCGCGGCGGCAACGGGACCGAAAGAGGGCGTGGGTTGGTTGAAGACGCTGGGTTGGAACGGCGGATTGCCGCGCGCATCCGAGACCAGATTGCCGTAGATGCGGTCGCTGAATACGCCGACGCCGCCGCGGACGGAGGTACGTCCGTTCTTGAAGGGATCCCAGGCGAAGCCGAAGCGAGGCTCGAAGTTTTTGTAGTAGTCCTTGAAGAGTTGCAGGCCGGTGCCGGGTCCGACGGGCTGGAAGGTAAAGGGCGCAGGACCGCTGCTGTCCTGGAAGAGCGTGGCGAAATTGGCATGTGCTTCGTAGGGCACGCCGTACCATTCGTAACGCAGGCCGTAGGTGAGCGTGAGATTCGATTTTATTTTCCAGCTGTCCTGCACGAAGCCGCCGACTTCGTGCTGCACGAAATTGAGTTCATCGGTCGAGTGGCGGTCGCCAGCGCGATCGAAGAACTGGGTTTGCGCTTGAGAATTCACCAGGCCAAGGAGAGCGCCGACGGTGTCCTCGAGTTCGTTGGAGTCCACATGGGTATTGAGGCCCTGCAGCGCGGAGATGCTACTGGCGCTGAAAATGTCGAAGGTAAAGAGAGCGCGAGAATTGAAATTGGTGTTGTTGTTGGAATAAACGTCGCGCACTTCGGCGCCCCACTTGAAGGTGTGAGATTTCACGACTTTGCTCATGGCGTCGTACCACTGGTAGGTTCCCTGCTTGCTGGCCTGGTTGTCGGCATCGCCCAGCGCCTGGCAACCGAAGCCGAACGGGCCGCCCTGGCCGCCTTGAAAAACGGGGAGCTTGAAGTCGGCGCCGCGACCTTCGCCGTCGCTGAAGCCGAAGCTATCAAACGTGGGGACGCCGCCGCAGCCGAAAAATTCGTTGATGCGGTTGGCGCCGAAGCGGAATTCGTTGATGAAGCTGTTTCCAAAGGTGGAAGTGAGGCCGACGGAGAGACTTTGAATTTTGTTGTTCTCGCTGACGTCACCCAGGCCGCCGGGGAGAAAATCGTTGTGGAAGGGGTTGGGGTCGCCGAAATAGTTGTAGGTATAGCGGGCGTAGAGGCTGTGGTTCTGATTGATCTTGTGATCAACCTTGAGGACGGCGTCTTCGTCTTTCTCGCGCGATTCGCTGGGAAAGAAAAGTTGGCCGGTGATGCCGTCGGGATTTGCCTGGTTGGGAGCGGGATAGAGCGCGAGAATTTTTTGCATCACGGGATCGAGACCCACGCCAGAGGCGTTGTTGCCGACGCCGGGAGTGGTGACGTTGATGGCCTGGCTGGCACCGGTTTGTGGGTTGGTGTAGGTGAAGATGCCGGATTTGAAGGCGGCGGTGGGCACGACGGTGGAGTTGGTCAGGGTAGTGACGAAGCGATCACCCTGATAGTTAAGGAAGAAGAAGGTTTTGTCCTTGATGACGGGACCGCCGATGGAGCCGCCGTAGAGGTTGCGGACGTAGGGATTTTTAGCGGCGACGTCGCCGGTGAGCGGATCAATCTGGTGATTGAAGTAGTCGCGGGCGCCGAGCGCGTCCCAGCGGCCGAAATAGAAGAGGTTGCCGTGGAAATCGTTGGTCCCGCTACGGGTGATGACGTCAATGATAGCCCCGTTATTGCGGCCGTATTCGGGAGCGAAATTATTGGTGAGGACGCGGAATTCTTGCGTCGCGTCTGGATTTTCGGCGATGAGGCCGCCGAGGGGGCCGGGAACGTCGGCGTCATTGTTGTCCGTGCCATCCAGCAGGAAATTGTTGTTGCGCTCGCGTCCTCCGTTTACGGAGACACCGCCCAGGCCGTCGGATTGGGTGACCCCAGGGCCGAGCAGGACGAGTTGGTAGGGATCACGGAGGATTAGGGGCAGCTCGGTCATCTGCGTGTGTTCGACGACGTTGCTGAGTGTGGCGGTTTCGGTGTCAATCTGCGCGACGTTGGCGGCGGCGACTTCAACTGTGGCGGAGACGGCGCCGACTTCGAGCTTGGCGTCGAGCGTGAGGACCTGGTCAACCGTAAGAGCGACTTGGTCGAACTTGACGGCCTTGAAACCGGTTTTGGTGAAGGTGAAAACATAGACACCTGGCTGCAAGCTGGAGATGGTGTAGGCGCCGGTGTCCGTCGAGACGGTGGATCGCGCGATAGAGGTCGCCGCGTTGGTAGCGGTGATACTGGCGCCGACTACGGCCGCGCCGGAAGTATCCAGGACAGTTCCGGTAACCTTGGCGGTCTGCGCACGGAGGATGGACGGCGCAACGAGAATCCCCAGAATAATTAAGAAGGTATCGGAGCTCCTGAAAAGACGACGCGGAAAATTCATGCCGTTCCCCTTTGGCTGTTAGGCCGTATCCCCAACTGCGAGCTCGCCCGAACACTCATTTCAATGAAAGCTACGATTGCAGATGGGTGGCCAGTGCTGGTCAAAAGCTTGTCACCGCTCTAACTATTTGACTTAAAAAGGAATAGCAGAAACATGAGGCGCGAATGTAAGCACGTGCGTACGAACGCTGGAAGCGGCGTATTGGCAGACCTATGATCTTCGGGACGAGCCCGATTTATTGAGGCGATCGTGTTTTGGCTAGCGATTCGCGTGGCGCGGTGATACAAGCCTGTTTTTTGCCGATGGGCTTTAGGTGGACGCGAGGCTTGGCTGGGGGCGGGTCCCGAATTGGAATGTCCTGATTGTGACAATGGCTGGTACGGCAAGACCATTGACCGGGGCGTAGGTAGTTCGTAAGATTCTGGTTACCCCTTAGCGGGGGTGAACGACGCGGCGCCGCGTTGGATGAAACACGCTACGGACCCGAAGTTGCTTCGTAGAATCCTGCGGAGAAGTTTTGCGCGTCGCAAGGACGGACGAAGACGATGAAGCTGAGGGTCGTTGGCCAGGGGCACTTGTGCGGCTGGGCCGGAATCGCTGCTGTGGCGACGCTGTCTCTCGCCGCCTGCAACGACACCGTTTCCAGTAAGCAAGTGAAGGCGCGGCCGCCGGCTGCGACTCCTGCTCCGGTTCCCGAGTTCGTGCGCGAACCACTGCCGTTGCCGGAGCACACCGTCTCTTTGGCCTCCTTGTACGACGCCCGTCCTGCGATTGACGTCCTCATTGACAAAGTCCAGGTGATCTTCAACACCGCGCAGAAAGAATATAAGTCGGGGGATTTCGACAAGGCTCATGCGGATTACGACCGCGCGGTGGCGTTGATGCTGGCGAGCGGCTTCCAGGTGGATTCGGATCCGCGGCTTTCCGATCTTTTCGATCAGATTGGCGAGACGCTGCATTCCTACGAGCGCAGCGCGCTGCAGGATGCGGATGAAGAGGAAGAGGGCACCGGCACGCCGGCGCCGATTGACGCGCTGGCGGACATGACTTTGCCGCCGGGGGATCCGCGGCTCGCGACGCAGGCGGAAAAGGAATTGATGCGTGTGCCGCACGATCTGCCGCTGACTGTAAATGATTCGGTGCTGCAATATTTGAGTTTCTTTTCGACTCCGCGCGGGCGCGCGACCGTTGAACATGGTCTGGACCGCTCCGGCCGCTACAACGACATGATCCGGCGCGTGCTGAAGGAAGAAGGCGTGCCGCAGGATTTGATGTACCTGGCGCAGGCGGAATCGGCGTTTCAGCCGACGGCGGTATCACGTGCAGGGGCGCGCGGCTTGTGGCAGTTCATGCCTTTCCGCGGCGAGGAATACGATCTGGACCGCACTTATTATGTGGATGAGCGCAGCGATCCCGAGAAGGCCACGCGGGCGGCGGCGCGGCACATGCGCGACCTTTACGATATGTTCGGAGATTGGTACCTGGTGATGGCGGCTTACAACTCGGGGCCGATGAATGTGGTGAAGGCAGTCGAGCGGACAGGTTACGCGGATTTCTGGGAATTGCAGAAGCGCCACGCGCTGCCGAAGCAGACGCAGAACTACGTGCCGATTATTATTGCGCTGGCTTTGGTGGCGAAAGATCCTTCGCTTTACGGCGTGCAAGTCGAGCCCGAGAAACCGGCTCCGGTGGACGTGATTCATCCGGCGCACGCGATTGATTTGCGTTTGGTGGCGGATGCTACCGGCGCGGACCTGGACGATCTGCGGGAATTGAATCCGGAGATGCTGCGCAGCGTGACGCCGAACGATCCGAATTTCGAATTGAGGTTGCCCGCGGGATACGGCGAGAAATTGTTGAACGTGATCAATCAGGTGCCCGAGGACAAGTGGACGACTTGGCGTCTGCATACCGTCGAGCAGGGTGAAACGATGGCGGACATTGCGCGGCGTTATCACGTGACCGTGGCTGGGATCGAATCTGCGAACCACTTGGAAGCGCATGCGGTGGTGCCGGCAGGGTTCATGTTGAACGTGCCGGCTGCGCCGCCCGCGGTGCGGCTGGTACATTATCGCGTGGTGCGCGGGGATACGCTGGAAGGAATTGCCGAGCGCTTTGATGTGAGCGTCGCGCAGTTGAAACGCTGGAATAATATTCATGGGGCGAGCGCGCCGCGCGGTTCGCGATTGAAAATCTATGCGGGAGGATCGCCGGAAGATTCCGCGCGCGCTTCCGCTGCTGCGAAATCTTCTGTGCACCCTGCTGGCAACAGCGATGCAACGGTCGCAGTGCGCAAGATTTCTGCCACAGCGACAAGCGAAGGCGAAAAGCCTGCGAGTGTGGAGCATCTGGTGAAGCAGGGCGAAACGCTCTACTCGATTGCGCACGCCTACAAGACCAGCGTGGAAAATATTCGCCAGGCCAATTCATTTCTGGGCGAGCGACCTTTGCGAGCTGGGGATGTGCTGACCATTCAGCGTTGAGTAGACCGCATTCCTTCCATCCTGTAAACTACTTATAATAAACATCTTAATCATTGATGTAACTTTTTGTTACCGTGCCATTCTGGCGATTTCCTCAAATATTCTGTGCGCCGCGCGGTTTTTGGCGCCTTGCATCTTGACAAACTTCTGGTACTCCGTTTATAAGCGCGCAGGGCCTGATACGCTGCTTGTTAAGTCCGACACCCAGGGAGGGACGAATGTTTCACGCCAAACAACATGATGAGGAAGATGACGAGCTACCCCGCTACGAAGAGGAAGAGGGGGAAGAAGGCGCGGAACCGCCTCACGGAGATATTGTAGAGGAAGTGGAAGAGATCATCGTCGAGGAGGAGCCGGACGGGGAGGAAGCGCCGGCGGCTGCTCCGAAGGCGAAGGCGCCGAAGAAAAAAGCGGCGAAGAAAAGCGCGCCAAAGAAGAAGCCTGCCAAGAAAAAGGCCGCGCCCAAGAAAAAAGCTGCGAAGAAGGGCGCGGCCAAGAAGGCGGCCAAGCGCAAGAAGCGGTAACACCTTTTTCTTTCTTGCGAAGAAGGATCACGCGGGACCGGGCGCGCTGTCAGGGCGTTGCGGTTCCGCGTTTTTTTTGCGCCGCGCGAGATTTTGCGGCACCCCCGGGCCCGCAAAATTCAGTTCCCTGATTCTCTGCTTCCTGTTTCCCTGCTTCACTGTCGCGTTGTTTCTAGTTGCCCTGAGTCGAATGAAACCCCGCGCGTGTGCTGATTCGAAACACGCCCCGCGGCGCGACTTGCCACAGGCGAAGGCCCTCGCTTACACCGCTGGCAGCATTCACGCGCGCGATCGCCTCGCTGAAATCACGGCCATCACCGACACGGCGCCGGACGCTGAAAATCCGCGGCATGTGTTCGTCGAGCGACTTTTCGCGGGCGAAGGGATACGCATCGTGGCCATGTGCCAGGTGGAGCGATTCGCTGACGACCTACGCCAGCGCATTCAGTAAGGTGACCGGCGGATTCAGTGACGTAACCACCGGGAAGTCTTGCCCTAGACGCTTGCCGGCCGATTGGGAAACGTGCCCGGTCATTGAAGCGGCGCTGCGGTGGCCGCCACCTGCGGATTCTGCGAGACAACCGCGAATCCAGTACCTCAGCGGCTCAAGCCGACCGATTTTGCAGAGCTTTGGCATGGCTGCAGCTGAAGCCAGGACCCGCATCGATTCGCAAGTTCCTGCACAGACTCTTCGGCTCCCGCAGCACCGGATACGCCCGCGAAGCCGTGTAGTCCGGGTTAGCTGTGAACCTAGCGCGCCGGTTTGAGGGTTTGTGCGATGCGGCTCATTCGCAGCGCTGGAATTTGCTGCGCGGCCTGCGCAGGCGAAGGATGATTTACCTTGGACAGTTTTCCCTTTTCCGCCATGTGCTGCTGTGCCTGCGGCCACTCGGGAATTTCCGGGGACTCTTGCGTCCAATGCACGACCGCGGCCTCATCGCACCAGTTGAGCAGCTTGGGCATGGCTTTGCGATGGGCGCCGCCGGTGCGATAAGCGTTCATCGCCACCTCATCCTGCCAAGCCGTCATGGTCCAAAAGACGTACGGCGCGTTGACTAAAAGCCTGCCGCCAAGAAAACCCGAGCTGCGCTGGACCTGGCGCACGGACTTCGCGGTGTCCCATAGGAATTCCGGGAGATAGAGGAAGGAGCGAACTCGCAAGCGCGTCACGGAGATGAATGCCATCTGGTCCTCTGCTGGCCTCGGCACGCGAGCTTCGCGGCTCTTTGACGGCGGCAATCGTTTGCGGAATTCAGTTTACCGCAAGCGCTGCGGTTTATGGGTCGAGCGCGCTCCATTGCGGGAGCTGGCGGCGGCCGAGGAGGACTTCGGCGGCCCATGTGCCGAGGTACGTGGAGAGGGCTACGCCGTGGCCGGCGTAGGCGCCGAGGACTATGGCGTTGCGGGACGCGCTATCTTCTGATCCGCCACCTTTCCGGGTGGCTTCGCTTGCGACGCTCTGCGGGTGCCAGTCGAAGACCGGCTTCCAGGAATCGCGGAAGAGGATGGGGCCGCCCCAGCGGCGCGTGAATTTTACCTTTTCCAGGGCGGGATGGAGATGGAGGACTCGCTGTTCGAGGCGATCAAACGCTGCGGCAGATTCCTCGGCGGCGACGTCCACTTTTTCCAGATCGTCGGCGTCGGGGGATTGTACCAGGCCGGCGCCCCATACGATGGAGCGATCCCTGCGCACGCGGCCCCAGAGGTAGGGGAAATCCACGGTGTAGAAGGGTTTTCTTGGCGCAAGGCCGATCGCGGCGAGAACTTTTTCGCTGACCGGTTGGCTGAGGATCGCGAGCGTGAGGCGCGGATGCATGCCGGCCAAGCCGGATTGCGGAAGCGAGAGAGCGTTTGCCGCGAAGAGGATTTTTGCGGCGGTGATTTTTGGCTGGCTTCCGCGGCTGCTCAGGTGAAGTTCCGGCAGCGTGCTCCAGTTTACGTTTTGCACGCGGTGATTTTCGTGGATTTGCGCGCCGTGGCGCTGGGCGGCGCGGGCGAGGCCGCTGACCAGTTTGCCGGGATCGAGCGCGCCGCCGGGGACTTCGTTCACCACTCTGAGTGTGCCGGAATCATTCCAGGCGATTGGTGATTGCTGGTGCTTTGCTTCTCCGGAGGTTTGATGGCGCGCGATTTCCCACGCGCCTGTGAGTTCGAAATCGCAGCGCACTTTTAGTTTTTCGAGGATCGAGCGGAAGCCCGCGAGGACGTCGCCCAGGCCGGGTTGATTGCCGGCGGCGGTTTCGCCTAGGACCATGCCGCCGGTACGTCCGCTGGCGCCGGCGCCGATGCGGGCGGCTTCGAAGACGGCTACGGATTTTTCCGGCGCGAGTTGGCGAAGCCAGCTGGCGGCGGCTAGGCCGGTGAATCCGCCACCGATTATGGCGAAGTCAAGGTGGCTGGGTAGCTTATGCCGTTGCGGGGTGAAGGAGATTCTCCAGGGGGGAGAGCCCCAGGGGTCGCGTCGAGCGGTCATCGTTGAGGGTACCTTGCTGAAAGTTGACCGTTAAACATTGAAAGCAAGAACAAAAAGGCGGCTACAAGATCGGTTGCGCGATTCAGACGCGTCGCAATTCGAAGGCTCCGGCCCGCCGAGAGGGTCGACTGGTGCGCGAAAAGCAGATCCCGCTCTGCGTCCCGCGCCTGCCAAAGCGCGGCGGGAGGGAAAAAGCGCGGGACTCCGTTCGGGATGACATGTTCTTTGTTTGGCGCCGAACCGCGAAGCAAAGTCAACTACGCCCGCCTATAAACAGGCGGCCGCTACAAATTCAAACACCGACCCGGTTCAATTTCCCGCAGTCTCTAAAGCGTCACCCATCCGACTGGGCTTCTAACTGTTAACTTTCAACTCTTTAAGAACGACGGGGCGCCGACTACAAAATGCTTTCCGTCCAATTTTCGAGCGTATGCTTTAGTTTGGCCATGAATTGATGGGCTATGGC
>Ga0210390_10006067_pt1 | contig 10111 bp, 5 predicted proteins | sample IncBWH11OmetaG_FD_161050 | JGI IMG/M metagenome (GOLD analysis project Ga0210390, IMG submission 161050) | Forest soil microbial communities from Barre Woods Harvard Forest LTER site, Petersham, Massachusetts, United States - Inc-BW-H-11-O ...
CCGGTAGCGGTTCGCGCGGCGTCACCCGGAATTCGCGCGCTTGTGCGGAATCTTCCAGGCCTTGGATGACCTCGACCGGAAAACGTTGACGGGAGTCGCGATCCTGGAAATAGGTGTGCTCCACGACCTCCGTGAGACGCACGTTGTAGGTGCTTTCAACGGGGAGCTGCGGTTGGGCACTCAACTCGTGACGGGCTTCAAAATCCGTCGTAATGGAGAACGAAGGAGTCTTGTATTCTGCGCTCCAATCTTTTGCCGGTACCGGTTGGTGAGCGAGATCAGTCAGTCCCGGTGCCAGACCGAAATGATAAGCCGCTCCGGCTTTGACCCGTTTGACTCTGAACTCGCCTTCGGTCGGACTCTTCCACAGATATTCACCCTCAACTTCCGGTTGGCTGATGAAAGGCCAAGGTTGATTTGGAACATCGATGTTGGCGCTTTCGATCATCGATGTCGGAAAGGTAAATGTGAGCACTGTCCCGGGTTCAATGCCGCCGCTGCTCGGTTCAACGTGCACGCTACCGGCGTCGGAGCTTGGATTTTCCGTCTCAGCGGAGCGAGCGATCCAGGGCAAAAAGCAAAACAAAATAAGGAGTGCGCACTTCATTTATGGGGACGTGGGTAGCTGTTTCCTGCTTTCGGCATCCAGATCTGCATCGGCGATGCGGCCGATTCGCCTTTCGCACTTTTCTCGTTCGAGCAGGGCCACACTCGATTCGCGAATGGCCAGCGATCGGCTTTGACATTGGATAGCAGCTGCAAAATTCGCGCCTTGCGCTTCCAGTAGTCCCCGATAATACCAGCTTACGGGATCGCCGGGATTCAGCAGGGTGGCTCTTTCAGCCTGAGCCAGCGCCTCTCGGGCGTGACCCAAAGAATCCTGCGCGTGCGCCGCCTGAAAATGGGCCGCGGCGGAACCCGGATCGAGCTGAATGGCCAGCTCTGCGTCGGCCAGCGCAAGGTGGTATTGATTAATCTTGCGCAACACTTTCGCTCGGGTCACCAGGGGCTCTGCCTGGCCGGGATTTTTTAAGACCAAGTGGTCCGCGGCGCCCAGCGCCTGGAGCGCTTCGTCAGGCAAATGATTGTTCTTATCGCGTGTTAAATTGTAGCTGACACCCAAGTGAGCCGCTTCATCAACCCTGCCCAGATCCTGCAAAGCTTCGCCTGCCTGGATCCGAGGTCTCATCATCGCGCGGTTCAGATTCATCGCCTTGATAGCATCCTTCAAAGCGAGACTTGGACAATTGCTCAAACTGAGCAGCCGCGCCCGATCAAGCCACAGAAGAGGTGCAGTCGACGATTTCGCGATCTGCGCGTCCAGTATCTTGATTTGCGGCAGGGACTTCTCCAGGAGTTCGAATCGAGGCAGCGCTTCTTTGACCGCTGCGTCGGACGCATCGATGGCGTTTGCCTTGTTGAGATCGGCGAATGCTCTGTCCCAGGCGCGGAGTTGCAAAAAATCGTCCGCCCGGGCGATCAATCCTGCCACTGTTCTGTTCTGGACGAGCGCGCGGGTCCGCCAGTCCACAGCCTCTGTCCAGCGTTCCGTGGATTCACTAAGCTTGGCCAGCTTTTCCAATGTGTCAGCCGCTTCAGGATTCGCGGCGATGTACAAGCGCCAGTAATGTTCGGCCGACTTATTGTCTTTTCGGGCCAGAGCCAAATCGCCGCGGAGATCATCGATCTCTTTTGGCCAGGGATGAACCTGGGCCTGCCAGGCGTCCAGCGTTGCGGCGCAACGATCTTGATCGTCGAGCTCCAGTTGTTTGGTCGCCAGCGTTTCCCAAGTTTGTGAATCACTCGGATCCGCGCCCACAATTCGCCGGCTCAACTCCACAATTGCCGAATTGTCGGAAGCGTCCTCGGCTGCCTGGAGTTGCTGACGCCAGATTGGCAGATCCGCTCCTGCGACATGCTGGCAAAAGTTGGCAATCAGCATCAGTCCGGACAGGGCTAATCGAGCGGAGGTTCCGTGGGAAAAAATGTCCAGGGACCGCTGTTGGGACCGGCGTTGCAATGAAATTGAATGGGTGACTGCGCTTCGCGACCTCTGGTGGCAAAATGCCATGGAAAAAGGCGGTTTCCAGAGGAAGTTCTGGATCAAAAATTCGAATGGGTCTCTGGTGGCGGGTTCGCTGATTAAAGGTTTGGAGTCGAGAACTCTTGGTTCCTGCTCAAGACGCCTCTCAGCGTTAGAGTGCGCTCTTCAAGTGTCATTTTAAGCTCTTCCAAATGAAGTTTTGACTCTTGATAAAGGCGCCATTTCTCAGTCATCGCAATGGCCAAGAGCAAAACTTCGATATTGTCGAAGGGCTTTTTCAAGATAACCATCCGATCCGAATATCCCAGGATTAGCAGGATCTCTTCCCAGGGATAATCTGAATAGGCGGTGCACATGACAACTTGTAAATCAGGGTACTTCTCCCATAACATCCGTGTCGTCTGTACTCCGTCCAAGCCTGGCGGCATGCGGACATCGACAAAGGCCAAGGAATACGGCCGGCCTTCCAAAAGACTTTTTCCAATCAAATCCAAGCCTTCCTGTCCTTGGTAGGCCGAATCGATTTCAAATATCGGCAATTTAAATTTAGCAGCCGTATGTCCGAATAAAGCCGCTTCATCTTGATCCAGATCCTTCCGCAGGCTGGAAATCGATGGTACCAATATTTTACGGATGTCCTCATGAATTGCGTGATTATCATCAATTACAAGAATTCGGTGATTTTTTAGAGGATCGATTTTCATAAAAGGCAGTGGTGCGGGTTAAGGCTTTCCGCCTTGGAATCAATTCGTTGTCTTTCCTCTAGACCATACAGTTGTTATTAAAATTTTCAATTAAGGTTGATAATTTCTATACTTAAGGCTTGGTTGGCTTATCTGGTTTCCCGGACTTTCATCATCTCTGAGATCGAGATGCGTTTACTTTCTTCATCATATAATCCTTGTATTTATGGTAATTCGAAATATTATTGTGATCATTCGAAAAACCGAGACAAACATGACGTTTTTAACGCAAGAGATCTCCAGACCCTGTCAAGCCTCTGGACCGAAGGTCGTTGATCTGACCTGGTTCTCGCACGGCATGCTCCCAAGCCAAGCTAGTGCTTTTTACTGCCTTCGGTTGAGAAGCACTCCTCTCTCCAAATTCGCCACCGGCAATTTTCAAAAGCGACCAAGTCGCGTTTAGGGTTCATGGAAAAACTAGTTGAATCACTGCTAGAAATCGCTCAAGCAAGCGGATGCAGCGACTTGGCGGAATGCCGGAAAGTCGTTCAGGCTGCTGCCGAACAGCACCGTTCCCTTATTTTCTCAATACTGGATTTGAAGTTGGTGGATGAAACCGCATTTCTGCAAGGAGTAAGCAAATGGTTGGAGATTCCTTGGTGGGACGAACCGATCACCAGCGTGGCAGGGCCTTTACGGGAGAAGATTCCGGCAAAAACTGCTCTCCGGTACCATGTTGTTCCTTTGCGGGAAGATCAGCAGGGGATTTGGGTTGGATTCTGTGATCCGTTTAACCTTCTGTCGCGGCATATTTTAGCGTCATCACTGCATCAGCGGGTCCTTTACGCGATGGCGACGCGCACCCAGATCGTTCAGGCGCTGCGTCAGGGTTATGGAGTCGGAGCCGAGACATTCGAAGCAATCCTTGAAGGTCGACCGGAGGGAGAGTCCGGTTTCGATATGAAGCAGGAGACTAACGTTCTCGATGTCGACGACTCCGAAGCTTCGGTGGTCACTTACGTCAACCAGATTTTGCGGGAAGCGCTTGAACAGCGGGCCACGGACATTCACCTCGAACCGCTTCAAGATGAGCTTCAGATACGTTATCGGATCGATGGAGTCTTACACGAGATACCGGTGCCGCCTAATATCAAAGTGCTTCAGGCCTCTGTGATTTCGCGGCTAAAGATCATGGCCCATCTCGATATCTCGGAACGACGGCTCCCTCAAGACGGAAGGATCAACCTGGAGCTTGACGCACAAGCGATCGACGTTCGCGTGGCCACCATTCCGTCGGTTGCCGGCGAGAGTGTCAGCCTGCGGCTCTTAGGTCAGGAGAAGTTTACCTTTGAGCGCTTGGGCCTGGACAACCTGGCGCAAACTCGGATTCGCTCGCTTTTGGCGCTACCTAACGGCATTGTCTTGGTAACTGGGCCGACAGGCTGCGGTAAATCAACTACCCTTTACACGTTCCTTGCCAGTTTGAACACCAAGGAACGCCGCATTGTTACCGTGGAAGACCCAGTGGAATATAAGCTCTCTGGAGTGATCCAGATTGCGGTCAAGCCAGAGATCAACCTCACCTTTGCCACTGGGCTCCGAAGCATTTTGCGAGGGGATCCGAATGTTATCATGGTGGGAGAGATGAGGGATAAGGAAACCTCCGAAATTGCGATCCGTGGAGCACTGACCGGCCACTTGGTGTTTAGCACACTTCACACGAACGATGCGATCGGCGGGATCACGCGCCTCGTAGATATGGGCGTAGAACGTTTTCTAGTGGCAAACGCGGTGCGCGCATTTATCGCGCAGCGGCTTGTCCGGGTGTTGTGTACACATTGCAAACGACAGGCTAAACACCTTGAATCTTATCTCAAATCGATAGGATTCCCCTTGGATTACGCTTCTAAAATAATGGCTGCCGCCGGTTGCCAGCACTGCCACAATACGGGTTTCAAGGGCCGGGAAGCTTTATACGAAATCTGCCCGGTGTCCCATCGGCTCCAGGAGTTGATCACCCAAGGCACGACAGAGTCCGCTCTCTACGCGTTGGCCGTGGAGGAGGGGATGGTTCCTTTGCGTCAATACGGGTGGAAAAAGGCGATTGCCGGATACACGACTATTGAAGAAGTGGTGCGCGTGACGGCCGCAGACCTCGAACTAGTGGAAGCGTGAGTGATCGCATCCTGCGAACTATCAGCGTTAGCCCGTGCTGGCGACCCGACGGCGTAAAGTAGCATAGCATAGGTCAATCGATGATGTTCGCTAGGATCTAGTGAACTAAATCCTCTTTCTCGACTCGATTTTCGATGGTGCCGGGTTCTCTTTTCTTTGACTTCCGGGTAAAAATTTTCACGATCACCGAGAAAAACACCGGGGTTAGAAAAATGCCGAAAAAAGTCACCCCGATCATTCCGGCGAAAACCGCGGTTCCCAAAGCCTGGTCCATTTCAGCCCCGGCGCCGCTGGCAAGCACTAACGGTAATACGCCAAGAATAAAGGCAAAAGAAGTCATGAGGATCGGCCGCAAACGTAGCCGGGCTGCCTCGGCTGCCGCCTCGATGCGCCCTTTCCCGAGATCCATCTGCTGGCGAGCAAACTCCACGATTAAGATCGCATTTTTACAGGCGAGTCCGACCAGAACAATGAATCCGATCTGGGTAAAGATATTGTTGTCCTGACCGCGAAAATAAACCCCCGCCATCGCTGATAATAAGCACATCGGAACGATCAAGATGACCGCCAACGGCAAGGACCAGCTCTCGTATTGAGCCGCCAAGGCCAGAAAGACAAACAAGACACAGAGAGGGAAAATGAAAATGGCGGTGTTGCCGGCGCTCACCTCTTGATAAGTTAGTTGTGTCCACTCGTAGGAGAAGCCATTCGGCAGATTTTCCCGGCAGAGGCGTTCCATTTTCTCGATTGCCTGGCCAGAACTCACTCCGGGCGATGTTGCCCCTTGGATAAGGGCCGCGGGATAGACATTGTAGTGGCTGACCGTATCCGGGCCATTGATCCGCTGGACCTCCATTAAGCTACCCAGTGGAACCATTCCACCAGTGGTATTCCGAGTGTACATCCGTAGAATCTGATCGGGGTTCGATCGAAAATCCGCATCACCTTGCAAGTTCACTTGGTAGGTGCGCCCGAGGAAATTGAAGTCGTCCACATAGTTAGTTCCCAGATAACTCTCGAGGGTGGCAAATACCGAGCTGATCGGCACATTCAGGGTCATCAACTTTTCCCGGTCGATATTCAGAAAAAGTTGAGGCACCTGGGAACGGTAGGTCGTAAAAACTCCACTAAAGCCGGGCTCTGCGTTAGCCGCCGCGGTGATGGTATCGGTGGCCTGCTGCAAGGCGTTCAACCCGACATTGTGTCGGTCTTCAATCTCCAGTTGAAATCCGCCGGCATTCCCCATGCCGCGCACAGAAGGAGGTTGGATGGCAATGACGAAGGCATCCTGAATCGAGGAAAATGCGGTCTGCAGTTTTGCCACGATGGCCGTTGCCGATTGTTCCGGATGACCGACCCGTTCACTGAACGGTTTCAGAGGGAAGAAAACGGTCAAAGCATTCGACTTAGTGGTGTTATCCAGAATAGACAACCCTTCGACCGCGAAGGTGAGCTCTACTCCAGGCATGTTCTTAGCGATCTCCCCGATCTGTCTTCGAACCTCGTCGTTTCGTTGGAGCGAGGCGCCGTCCGGTAGTTGCGCAAAGACGATTAGATAGCCCTGATCCATGGTCGGAATAAACCCGCTGGGGACCTTCTGAAACACTAGACCAGTCAGAGCCAGAAGTCCGACATAGACCACTAATACCACACCGCTGACTCGAAGCAGGCGGCGAACCACCGCTCCGTAAGTGTTAATTCCCCAATCGAAAGTTCGATTGAAGAGGCGGAAAAACCAACCCAGCAAAGTGTCAATCAGCTTGGTCAATAAATCCTTTTTCGCATGACCCGGTTTGATCAGGAGGCACGCTAGGGCCGGACTAAGGGTAAGCGAATTAAAGGCCGAAATCAGGGTGGCGATCGCAATGGTGAGCGCAAACTGACGATAAAATTGTCCACTGATCCCGCTGACCAGGGCGGTGGGAACGAACACCGCGGTCAGCACAACGGCAATCGAAATCACCGCTCCGCCGACTTCGTCCATCGCCTTTCTGGTCGCTTCTTTTGGTTCCAGGCCGCGTTCGATCCAACGCTCCACGTTCTCGACGACCACGATGGCGTCATCCACCACGATGCCGATCGCTAACACTAAGCCAAAGAGAGAAAGTGAGTTGAGGGAGAAACCCAGGGGCGCCATCACGGCAAACGTCCCGATCAACGAAACGGGTACCGCGATCAATGGGATCAAAGCAATCCTCCATGACTGCAGAAAGACCATGACGACGATGACCACCAGAACGATGGCATCCCGGAGCGTCTCATAAACCGCATCAATCGACTGTTGAGTGAAGAGGGTCGGATCGTAGGGAATGGAATATTCCATCCCAGGAGGGAATGATTTCGCCATTTCCGCGATCTTGTTTTTCACCAGGGCCGCGGTTTTCAGCTCATTCGAACCAGGTAGCTGAAAGATCCCGATCGCCACGGCGGGGGTAACACCATTCTCAAAGGTCGTACTAGTGTAGCTCTGACCGCCAAGTTCTACCCGTGCGACATCGCCCAAGTAAACTAATTGCCCATTGCTGCCTCGTTTCAAAACAATCTTGGAAAACTGTTCTGGGGTCACCAGGCGGCCCTTGGTGTTTAGAATCAACTGAAACTCTGTCTTTGGACGTGCCGGCTCAGATCCAAGACTGCCAGGGGCGACTTGAACGTTTTGCGCCTGTACCGCAGCCACCACGTCATCGGCAGTTAATCCTCGGGAAAACATTAGATCCGGATTTAGCCAGACCCGCATACTGTAGGGTTGCGCGCCGAAGATTTGGACGTTTCCCACCCCGTCCAGTCGTTTCAGCGAATCCTCTATCTGGGTGTAAGCATAGTTACTCAGATAAAGGGGAGTGTAGGTATTATCTTTTGAGGTCAGCCCGATGGCCATCAAAATATCCGGAGACTCCTTTTGGGTGGTGACCCCAATGTTTCTGACTTCCAGTGGCAATTGCGGCTCGGCGATTGCCACCCGGTTTTGCACTAAGACTTGGGCGATGTTGGGGTCGGTTCCTAACTTGAAGGTCACCGTCAGCTGCATGGTGCCGTCCATGGCCGAGACAGAGGACATGTATAGCATGTTCTCGACGCCGTTCACCTGCTGCTCGATCGGTTCGGCGACCGTCTCCGCCAGGGTTTTAGGATCTGCCCCCGGATACTGGGCTTGGACCACCACCGTCGGCGGGGCAATCTCCGGATACTGGGCTACCGGTAAGATCGAATAAGCAATGACCCCCAGGAGCACGGTGACGATGGAAATAACGATCGCAAAAATCGGACGATCGATAAAAAAGTGAGATAGCTTCATTATCTTTTCTTTCCGATTAAGGCGTTCCCTTGCTCCCGTCCTTAGTTTCCTGCGCTGCGGTCCCTTTCGAATTGGTCATGGGCAACACCAGGTCATTGGAACTAAATTGCTCCATCGTTCCTTGCTGCGGTTTGACCTGACTTTCCGGTCGCACCTTAAGAATCCCGTTGATAATGATTACATCATCCGGTTGAAGCCCGGTTTTCACCACCCGAAGTCCTTCGGCCAATTGTCCCGTCGTGATGTGACGAAGCCGCGCGATATTCTTGGCATCGACCACATAGACAAAACTCTGGTCCTGGTCCGTGCCGATGGCTCGATCCGCGACCAGGAGAGCCTCATATTTCGGGCTTGAGGCCACCCGGACTCGGACAAAGTTGCCCGGCGTCAAAAAGCCATCCGGATTAGGAAAGGAGCCCCGGATCAAGAGCGTCCCGGTCGTCGAATCAAAAGAGTTGTCGGAAAAATCAATGGTTCCCTGATGAGGAAATCCTGTTTCATCCTGCAACTGAAGGTAGACCGGTACTTTCCCATCCTGCGAACTGGCAATCTTTCCTTCCTTGATGAGCCGCTGGTATTTTAGCGCTGCCAGCTCATCCATGCTAAAGTAAGCGTAGATCGGGTCAACGCTGACGACGGTCGTAAGTTGGGTGGTATCCGCTTGCACCAGGTTGCCAACGTTCACCAGTTGTCGGCTGACTCGTCCATCGATCGGCGACGTCACATGGGTGAACTCCAGGTTCAGTTGAGCCGCCTTGAGCGCGGCTTGAGCCGAACTGACCTGACCCGCGGCTTGGTTCTTGTTGGACAAAGCCGTATCGTAATCTTCCTTGGCGATGACACCCGTCTCGCGCAATCGTTGCTGTCGGTCGAAAGTTGCAATCTGCAGTTGTTGGTTGGCTTGGGCTTGCTGGAGTTGGCCCACCGTCTGCTCATAAACATCCTGATAGGGCCTCAAATCAATTTGAAAGAGCAGATCTCCTTTGTGGACAATGTCTCCTTCCTTAAAGGGAATGTTGACAATGTAGCCGCTCACTCGCGGCGTGATGGTGACCAGGTTGACCGCCGCGGTCCGGCCGGTGAACTCGTTCCAGTTAACTACCTCCTTCTTCTTCGGTTTGCTGACTGTAACCTCCGTTGGGGGAAAACCATGCGCCGCCGGCGGCTGGTTGTTGCATCCTGCCAGGCAAAGACACATGGCGACCATCATCAGCCATCCTGTCCAGGTGGGCCGTCGACCACCCCAATCCTCGTCCTTCGTCGGGGTCTTCGGTCTCTTGGGATCAAGAGGACGCGTCACTCGCCATGTTCGCTTAGAGATCGGTAACAAGGACGACGACCAAGGATGAGGGCGATTGGGGAAGTGTCTTTTTGCCATCCAGAACTGAGGTAAGGCTTTCGAGTCAATGAGAAGGCACATCAACGCTGTCGCCCCCGGCGAATACCATTTCCCCCCCAATTCCCGGCAGCGATGGTGATCAGAATTATTTTCATGCGAGTATTATTTTCGATCGTGGCGCAATCGTACCTTAAAATAGGAAGGTGCGGTCGGCAAGAAGGCTCCGGTGTCCCCCACGGCATTTCAGGCTGACGGGCGTTTTTTTAAGATCCAAAAGAAATTTCCGCTCAAGAAATTTTTCGAAAATGGAAATATTCAGCGAAGACTTCATGATGGCGATTTAAGACCGCCCTTTTGCGCTGATCAGCGCTGCGAACACAGAAAAGCCGTCGTGGTGGCCACGAGGAGTAGTGGAGCAGTGGAGTGATGGAGTGATGGAGTGATGGAGTAGTGGAGCGATGGAGTGGGCTTCTGGCCTGTCCCTTAAACCGGGTATCCGTATGCCCATCAACGGCGCGCCACACACAGCGCCGCCGGTTCCAGCCTAGGCTACTTACGCTTTCGTCCCCTCAACT
>Ga0210390_10006068_pt1 | contig 10110 bp, 9 predicted proteins | sample IncBWH11OmetaG_FD_161050 | JGI IMG/M metagenome (GOLD analysis project Ga0210390, IMG submission 161050) | Forest soil microbial communities from Barre Woods Harvard Forest LTER site, Petersham, Massachusetts, United States - Inc-BW-H-11-O ...
TCAGACTCCACCGGTACCGTCTCCACCAAGACAACAACAGAGCACCCGAATCGACCCGAAGAGGTGCAGTGTGAAACCCACTGTTTGGACTGGGGGTCGAACGGCACGCACGTCTCCACCTTGCAGCCGTAAATGCCTGCCGAGGGCGACCATCTGCGGGTGCCGGACCGGGATGCCGGCGATGTGGTCCGTGGTGACGGTGCGCGCGTTGTCGGTCAGCAGGTAGGTCGGCGCCCCGCCGGCCGCGCGCAGCGCCTGGTCGATCCACCAGGTCATGGTGCCCGTCTGCTGGTCCCAGACCGGGATCACCACCCGGAACCGCGACTAGGCCAGCCACGCGCAGAACAGCTGCGTCCTGCGGCCCCCGATCAGCGGGCCACCGCCCCAGTCCCACTGGAGCCACATCCCCGGCTCAGGCACCCAGGGCCGGTAACGTCTTCGCCGACCCGCCTGCCAGGCCTCCTTCACCCCCGCGACCGCCCGCCGGGTCGACCGCTCCGACCCCCGGTAGCCCATCGCGACGAGCTTGCGGTGCACCGCGTCCGCCCGGATCTTCCCCTTCGACCGGTCGACCAGCTCCTCGACCTTGTCCATAAACCCGTCGATCAGCCGCGGCCGGACGGCTCTCGCCAGCGGATTCCCGCCGGCCTCCCGGACCGCCACGTACCTGGCGACCGTCTTCGCGTCGCACCCGGCCAGCTGCGCCGCCGACCAGGCCGTTCCCATGAGGTTGAACGCCTCGAAAATGATCTCCCTGCCAGATTTGGTCATGGGTCCCTCCGGACACCGATGGGTAAGGCGAATCACCTCAAACCCATCCACACCGAAGGAACCGCCTGCATCACGACACGCCGTGAGCCGACAGAGAACAAGACCAGCCACCCAGGCCATAAATGGCCGCAGAACTGGAGAAACGATGGCCGCGAACCAGGAGCTAACTGACCGCACACCCGCGTTTTTTTTGTGGCCGCTAGCTGTCTGGAACATTGGGACATCGGACCCAGCCTACGGGCCGACTCATATCATTTCCACAAAGACACTCTGCCCCCGTTCCCAGATGACACAGCGATCGCCGAGCACTCAGGCTCATGGTGACATCGGCCCACCTGGCACCTCGCAGGCGGTGTGCCACCGCGATTCTGCTACGGTATCTTGAGTACCACGCGCGTGATGCATGGGGATATGCAGCACCACATTGACTACTGATGCGGATGATCTCTGCATAATGCTTGTCGACCGGTCTTGAAAACGCGCAACATCAAGGTGTAAACCCCTATAGTTAAGGCCACTCCTCTAATGGAAAGAACCAACATGTGTTGCAAGGTTTCATTCATCCCTCGATAGATGTCCTACAAGATTATGACTGACAAGTACCAAAAGTGATTTATTGGACTGAAAGCAGCAACGAATTGAATATATCGAGCGTGCCAAGAGAGTTCCACTCGTGCATTTCCGATAATGGACGGCGTGTAACACTAAGTAGATTTACGGAAGCCATACCTGAGTGGGTGCAGGATCTGACCGAGCTCGGTGAGCTGTCTGTGACTGACAGTGGACTTCACGAACTGCCACAGTGGATTGGGAACTTGGGCTCCCTCACCATGCTGGACCTAACTGGGAATCAACTGACGATGCTTCCTGATTCACTGAGGAATCTAACTGCACTCAAGGTACTAAAGCTAAGTAATAACCGAATACCTGAGGTGGCCGATTGGCTTGGAGACCTCACTGATCTCACGTCTCTGGACCTCAGCGCTAACCAGTTTCTTGAGGTTCCAGCATCGCTCGGGTCCCTGACCGCTCTGAGGAATCTCGACTTGAGCGGCAACAACATAGGTGCGGTTCCCGCACTTCTGCACCGCCTTACAGCGCTGCAAACGCTAGGTCTCGCGAAGACCGGGCTACAGGTAGTACCGGATTGGCTGAAAGACCTGACTGATCTCATTTCCCTGGACCTAGGCGCTAACAAATTTATAGAGCTTCCAGCATCACTGGGATCTCTAACCTCTCTGCGGAAGGTGATTCTGCAGCATGCCGAGCTCCGCACACTTCCTGCTTGGCTCCACAATCTGATAGAACTTAGAGCACTGCACCTCGGCGGCAACCGCCTCACTGCGCTGCCAACGTGGTTGGGAAGCCTGACTACTCTCACCACGCTGAACCTTAACATCAACCAGCTCGATATGCTTCCCGAACAGATGGGCAGCCTGACCGCCCTCACCACGCTGAACTTGAGCAGAAACCGGCTAACCGAGTTGCCCCGTTGGCTGCCTGATCTGTCCGAACTCACCACACTGGACCTCAGCGGCAACCGGCTGACTACACTTCCCGAACAGATAGGCAGCCTGTCCTCCCTCACCACACTGGACCTCAGCGGCAACCAGTTGACCGAGCTTCCCGAACAGATAGGCAGCCTGTCCTCCCTCACCACACTGGATCTCAGCGGCAACCGGCTAACCGAGCTCCCCGGACGACTTGGCGACCTGCTCGTCGGCGGAATGGAGCTAAATCTAGACGGGAATCCGCTAACTGAACCGGTCCGCGGGCTTGCCCAGCGCGGGGCCAGTGAACTGGCTGTCTTTCTGCGCAGCCTTTACGACGGAGAGCCGCACTATGAAGGCAAATTGCTCCTGGTCGGAGAAGGCAATGTCGGCAAGACGTCGCTAGTCGCAGCGATGAAGGGCGAGCCATTCATTAGCGGACGACCCACCACGCACGGCATCGAGATCTCGCCGCTCACTTTCCGTCACCCTATTCGTGACCTGGACATGACTTTGCGAGCATGGGACTTCGGCGGCCAAGAGATATATCGAGTCACTCATCAGTTCTTCTTCAGCCCTCGGGCGATCTATCTGGTTGTCTGGCACGCTCGCCAAGGGCAAGAGCAAGATGAGGTAGAAGGATGGCTACGGCGCATCAACCTTCGCGTCGGTCGCAATGCCTATCTGATACTTGTAGCTACCCACAGCGCGGAACGTCTGCCGGAACTGGACTATCCACAACTTAAAGAGATTTTCCGTGAGAAACTGACTCTGATAGGCGAATTCGAGACCGATAGCAGCACGGGTGACGGCATACCTGCGCTCAAGGAAGCCATAAGAACTGCCGCAGCACGCCTTCCTCTGATGGGCCAGCTGATAAGTCCGCGGTGGACGGCTGCGCGCGAGGAAATAATCGCTCTAGCAAGTGCTGAGCCACAGATCAGGTATGACCGCTTCGCGGAAATCTGTGAACGGCATAACGTTACCGGTGAAGAAATTACCACGCTCGCCAAGCTTATGCATGATCTTGGCCTAATTATATACTATGGAGATGATGAAGGGCTCCGCGATGTCGTCGTCTTGAACCCTGAATGGTTGACAAAAGCGATTAGCTATGTGCTGGAAGACGACCCTACAAGGCAGGCGAATGGAGTCCTCGAACACGAGCGGCTCAGGGAGATCTGGCAAAGACCGCAGGAAGGATACGATCCTCGCTTCTACCCTTACTTCCTTCGCTTGATGGAGAAATTCGATGTCTCTTACCGGCTCGAAGGCGAGGAGGGCCGGAGTCTTGTAGCTCAGCGGGTCCCATATCAGCGTCCGCGGCGGCTACCCTGGCAGCCCGGCAGTCTGCCCGATAATCCTGTTAAGTCGATGCGACTTGTTTGTCGCCTGGCGGAACCTGCTCCGGGATTTATCCCGTGGCTCATCGTCCGTCATCAGCGTGCCTCCACTGGTACCCACTGGCAACGAGGAATGTTTCTTCGGCACCCGATCGCTGCATACGAATCCGAAGCAATCTTGGAACTCCGCGGTAACGTTGAACTGGTTGTCGATGTCCGCGCGCCTTATCCCGACATGTATTTCAATGTGTTGCGCGACAGCATTGAGAACTTGATCGCCCAGCGCTGGCCCGGCCTGCGATACGATCTGCTCATCCCTTGTCCCGAAAAAAGTTCTCTCGGGGCCCCATGTCTTGGCTATTTCTCATTGAACGGACTTCAACGAATACGCTCACGTGGTCAGACCGCGATCGTTCCATGCCAAACTTGCGGCCAAGTGAGCGATATTTTTAGTTTGCTCACAGGATTCTCAGTGCCCAGCCGACCACTGGCGGAAGTGATCGAACATATGTCTCGGCAGCTCGCCGAAATGAGTGAGGAAATCAGCGAAATGCGCGGTCTAGCTGCAGACATCGCGGGCACTCTTCGCCGTGTTCACCGAGTCGTCAGCGCGGAGGTCCCAGACTGCCCTAGCATGTTCACTCTCGCACAAGAACATCCGACAGGCGCAAAGAAAGCTTCTCTTCTTGAGAACCACTACCGCCTAACGCTGTGGTGCGAACATCCTGAATACCCGCATCCCTGGATGCCGGCCACATATGAACTGAACGTGTCAAAGGAATGGTTCGCCCGAGCCAGCCACTATATGAAACTCGTCTTCAGAGTACTTCAGCTTGTGCATCCCCTCGCAGGATCACTTGCTGTCGCCTTGCTCCCTGAAGGACAACTCGGGCTGGCGAAAATATGCATAAATGAAATGGAAGCCGTCTTGACTGACGTGCCAGAAATCTCTGAGTCCGGCGCAAGAAAAAGTGGCACGAGCAAGGCAACCAGGCAACTTACCATAGCTGAAGGAGAGGGACTCCGCGCGCTCCGCGCGCTCGTGTTTGAGCACGATATCCAACGAGCATTCGGAGGTTTGCGTCGCGTACAAAATGAAACTGGCGAATTCCTGTGGGTGTGCGAGGGGCATTATCCAGAGTATGATCCCGGCCTGCCGGATATCCCATAGGCCGACCCGCTCTTAGAGGGGGAAGTCCACGGTCACTGCCAAGTTCTCAACCGCAGGTAGATGGTCCGTCTCTGTTCCGTTAGAGGTGGAAAAAACGACAGAAGACGACCATCAACGATCACCAACTGACTGGCCGGTCAGGTTGGAGGCTATTAACGTTCCCCTACTCATAGGTGACCATACCTGACAACTTCCCCATCTTCGAGGGTGACATCCGAGTGGCCTACGTTTAAAGCGTCAAGTTCACTGGAAGTGCATCAGCAAAATGTGATACAAACCGAGCGTTGGGCAAATACATTCAATACGCTAACGGAAGAGTTGGGTGGCAGCTGAGCCTTCCACGAGGGAGATCATCCGCGCGCGTGACAAGCTTTCAGCGTCATGAGCAAAGTTCCTGGGGCACACCGGGGCACATCAGTGCGAGATCTGCCCGGAAACGCCGAGAACTGCCAAGATCTCAATAGCAGGTCAGGCGTGGTGTCACATGCCTTCGCCGAGATCAAACGGCCCCGGTACCGAACTCGGCCTACAGGCCGAGCCGCCGGGCCGAACAACTCGCTACCGGCCTTCGGGTCCACGTATGTCCTGCCCTGCACGCGCTTGCCCCGGGTCAGCTCCAACTGAAAGTCCTGGGCCTTCTTCTAACCGGTCCCCCACAGCACGCGCTTGCGAGCGTCCCTCTCATCTTTAAAGCTCTTGTCCCGCTGCACCTCGTCACGGTGTACCGGACGGTCCACGCGTGCCGGCACCGCTCGATCTGCGAAGGCTCGCAAGTGTGCGCTGACAGGTGCCGTCGGCGCACTGCTTGTTCGTCTCCGGGCGGTGATATGTGCGGTCGCACTTCTTTAAAACGGTGGCCTGAAGCTTGCCGTTGTTCCCCGTTCCGGCGGGTCGCGACATGTGCGGACTCCTGGCTTTTGCCTGACGCTGGACTACCTAATGGGCATAAGACGAGCACCGCTGCTGGACTACCCGGGTGATCGAGCCCTCAGTTGAGACCGCGGGGCTTGCCTGTCAGATCGATGCCTTTCCGGAGCTTGGCGCTGGATGCCTGCGCAGGGATCGGCGGGATCTGGCTGATGCAGGCCGGTGCCGGGGGCCTGGTTCCCTGTTTTCCCGGGTGAGATCCAGGTCCTGGTGTCGGCCCTGCCGTAACCGGTGCATTTGCGACACGCCGCGCCGCATCCCCGGCAGTGACCGTTCGTTGCCTGACAGTGGTCGTGGACCGAGCCACCTGCAGGAGCAACCTCTTACTAGCGCTGGGAGCCGCCGAGCCCTGACCAAGACCGGGGCCTGCAGGCAGCTGGGGTCACGAACGGCCAGTGGGACGGCGGTCCCTCAGAGCCCTTCCATTAGGGAGCGCGCGTGCCCTGCACGGCCCGGACCTGCACCAACGACACGACACATGCAAAGGAGGAGAGGATCTACGTATTCCGCGGAATCGACTGGGCCGAGGGCCACCAGCCCGCCGTCGTAGACCGCGACGGCGGGCTGGTGGCCCGGCTGCGGATCAGCGACGACGCGGCGGGCCTGGCCGGGCTGCCGGAACTGCTCGCCGAGCACGGCGACACCCCGCAAGACCCGGTGCCGGTGGCGATCGAGACACCGCGCGGGCTGCTGACTGCCTGCCTGCGCGCGACCGCCGCAAGGTCTACCCCATCAACCCGATGGCGGTGGCCCGCTACCGGGACCGGTACTCGGTCGCCAGGCGCAAGTCCGACCACGGCGATGCGGTCGTCTTGGCCAACGTGCTGCGCACCGACCTGCGCGCGCACCGGCCGCTGCCCGCCGACAGCGAGCTCGCCCAGGCCATCGCGGTGCTGGCCCGCGCCCAGCCGGACGCGGTCTGGGACCGCACCGCCGCGCACAACAAGCTCCGCTCGCACCTGCGCGAGTACTTCCCCGGCTTCCTGGCCGCCTTCGCCGCCGCCAAAGGCGGCATCATGCGCCCCGAAGCCCGCACCATCCTGGCCGCCGCGCCCATCCCGGGCGAGGCCGCCAAACTCACCTTGGCCCAGCTGCGCGCCCTGCTGAAGAAGGCAGGCCGCAGCCGCGGCATCGACGCCGAAGCCACCCGGCTGCGCGAGGCGTTCCGCACCAGGCAGATGCGCCAGCTCCCCCTGGTAGAGCAGGCCATGGGACGGCAGACCACCGCCTTGGTCCGCCAGCTGGACGCCGCCTGCACCAGCGCGGACGACCTCGAGCAAGCTGCCATCGAGTCTTTTAACCAGCACCCAGACGCCGGGATCATCACCAGCTTCCCAGGGCTCGGCTCGCTCACCGGCGCCCGGGTGCTCGCCGAGATCGGAGACGACCGGTCCCGCTTCCAGGATGCCAGAGGCCTCAAGGCCTACGCCGGCTCCGCGCCCGTAACCCGCGCCAGCGGCAAATCCAGGTCCGTGATGCACCGCAAGGTCAAGAACAACAGGCTCGCCAGCGCCGGATACACCTGGGCGTTCTCTGCCCTGACCGCCTCACCCGGCGCCCGCGCCCACTACGACCGCCGCAAAGACACCGGCGACCGGCACACCGCCGCCCTGCGCAACCTCTTCAACCGCCTCCTCGGCTGCCTGCACCACTGCCTGACCACCGGCCAGCACTACGACGAGACGACCGCGTTCCCGAACCAGCCAGCCACCTCTGTCGCAGTCTGACCCGGAAACTTCCACCGGCTACTTGACGGCTTAACCGCGTCGGATGTCTCTTATGCACTGACCTGGGCATACATCCATTGTCGGACGCACTGCGCAATTGACGTCGCCTATGAGCGCTTCGGGTGACTGCCCACGGGGGGCGGGTGGTTATGCGTCAGGATGGGACCCATGCGACTTCGGATCTTCACAGAACCACAGCAGGGCGCTAGCTACGCCACCTTGCGTCGCGTCGCCACCACAGCGGAGGACCTCGGCTTCGACGCGTTCTTCCGGTCCGACCACTTCCTCAAGATGGGGAACGTGTCCGGCCTGCCAGGGCCGACCGACTCGTGGGCGACGCTGGCCGCGCTGGCGGTGGAAACCAGCCGGATCCGGCTCGGCACGCTGGTGACGTCCGCGACGTTCCGGCTGCCCGGACCGCTCGCGGTCACGATCGCGCAGGTGGACGAGATGAGTGGCGGCCGGGTCGAGCTCGGGCTGGGCGCCGGCTGGTTCGAAGCGGAGCACCGCGCGTACGGCGTCCCGTTCCCGCCGCTGGGCGAACGATTCGACCGGCTCGCCGAACAGCTCGCGATCATCACCGGGCTCTGGGAGACCCCGGAGGGACAAACGTTCTCCTTCGATGGAACCTATTACCAGGTCGACAACTCACCCGCGCTGCCCAAGCCGGCGCAGCGCCCGCGGCCTCCGGTCATCATCGGCGGCGGCGGACCGCGCCGCACGCCCGCGCTAGCGGCCAGCTACGCGAACGAGTTCAACGCCGCGTTCGTGTCCCCGGGGGATTCGGCCGCGGCGTACGGCAGGGTGGTGGAGGCGTGTCAGCGGGCGGGCCGCGACCCGTCGTCGATGAGCTTCTCCGGCGCCCAGGTGATCTGCTGTGGCAAGGATGAGGCTGAGGTTCGACGGCGGTCCGACGCGATCGGCCGTGAGCTGTCCGAGTTGCGCGAAAATGGCCTGGCGGGCACGCCGTCGGAGGTCGTCGCCAAGATCGGCGAGTTCGCCGAGGCGGGCGCCACCACGATGTACTTGCAGGTGCTCGATCTTGACGACCTAGGCCACCTTGAGCTGATCGCCGCCGAGGTGCTTCCCCAGGTTGTGATGCCTGGCTAGGGCTGGATGCACGGCCGGACCCAACGGCGGCGAGACCGCTTTTAGGTCCGGCCGGGATGCCAGACCGGCGCCGGGTGCTTACGATCTAAGCTGTGGCAATGTCTTCAGGGGGACGGCGCGAGCCTGGCCCGCACGCTGACCGGCGGGGACCAGGAGGTGCTGGTCCGCGCGAGGGGGAGTGGGACCAGGCCGGTCCCGCGCCTCAGGCGACCGAGGAGACCGTGCTCACGCCCAGTTCCATCTACGCGCCGGGGACGTTGATCACCCCACAGGACCAAGGCGACGGTCCCGCGCCGCCACGCGGCGCGTACCCGGCCGGTCCCGAGTCCGGCTATGGAACTCCGCCCGGTTACGCCCGCCCGGCCGCCCAGGGTCCGCCACCTGGCTATGTCCCGCCGCCCGCTCAGGGTCCCGGCCCCGGTTACGGCGCTCCGCCGCCGGGCCAGCCGAGCCAGCCCGGCTACGCCGCCGCGCCCGGCTACGGCGCTCCACCCGGTTACGCTTCGGCGCCCGCCCAAGGCCCAGCCCCTGGGTACGGCAGGCCCCCCGGATACGTTCCGCCAGCCGCGCAGGGGCCCGCGGCTGGATACGGTACTCCGCCTGGGTACGGGAGCCAGCCCGGCTACGCGAGCTCGCCTGGCTACGGCGCTCCGCCCGGCCAGGGACCCACGCCCGGCTATGCGAGGCCCGGCTACGGGGGCTCGCCCGGTTACGGCGCTCCGCCCGGCCAGGGCCCGGCGCCCGGCTACTGGGAGCCTGCTGGCTACGGCGCGCCGCCCGGTTACGCCCCTCAACCTGGTCAGGGTCCGGTGCCTGGCAACGGCGCTCCACCGGGCTACGCGGCGGCTCCGCGCGGCTACGCGGCTCCGCCCGGCTACCCCGCTCCGCCCGAGTACCCCGCTCAGCCCGGCCACGCGGCTCCGCCCGGCTACCCGGCTCAGCCCGGCTACGGCGCACCGCCCGCGTACGTCGCTCACCCTGGTCAGGGTCCACTGCCCGGCAACGGCGCTCCGGCGGGCTACCCGGCTCCGCCTCCGTATGGTCCTCCGCCCGGTCACGGGCAGGTGCCGAGCAACGGCGCTCCGCCTGGCTACACAGCTCCGCCTGGCTACGCCGCGGCAACAGGTTTCGCCCCGGCACCGGGTTACACCGCTGCCCCGCCTGGTCAGGTTCCTCCTGTGACGCAGCGGCCCGCCCCCGGCTACGTTCCTCCGCCTGGTCAGGGGCCCCCGCCGGGCTACGCTGCCGCACCCGGCCACGGTGTCCCGCCGGGTTACGCTCCTTCCGCTGGCCGCGGACCCGCGCCCGGCCACGGTGCCTCGCCCGGCTACGGTGTCCCGACTGCTCACGCTGCTCCACCAGGCCACGGTGTGCCACCTGGCTATGGTGGCCCGCCGCGCGGCGGTCCCGGACCCGGGTCAGATGCCGGGTCGGAGCGCGCCTACCCCTACGCGGGCGGACCAGGCTACGACCATCGGCAAGACCATCTCCACCGGCCGGGACCGCAGCCCTACCCGCCGAACGCGCCCCACCCGCCGAACGCGCCCCACCCCCCGAACGCGCCCTACCCC
>Ga0210390_10006069_pt1 | contig 10109 bp, 6 predicted proteins | sample IncBWH11OmetaG_FD_161050 | JGI IMG/M metagenome (GOLD analysis project Ga0210390, IMG submission 161050) | Forest soil microbial communities from Barre Woods Harvard Forest LTER site, Petersham, Massachusetts, United States - Inc-BW-H-11-O ...
CGATCTTCAATCCTCACAACGAAGCAGCAACATCCGGCCTTCAGATTATTGGAAGTACACCGGGTGAATCGCCATTTGTTCAAAAGCTCACCCTCCAGGCCGACGATATGACGGATCTGCAGTCGGTAGAGTTTATCATTCAGCCTAAGGCAGGCTCAGCCTCCCAAGCCGTCGACGTCACTTACAGCGCAGATGCGCTGACTGAGAGGAACTACCTTTCCGTTGGTAGCAACACCTTAACAATGCCGATATATTGCCTCTATGCCGGTTACACAAATCGGGTAACACTGAATTTCAGTTTTCTCGATGGTAGTAAGCAGTCCCTGATGACCAGCATAACGACTGCGGACTTTACCGATCCGACGGGTTTGTATATGCGGCCAACCATTCTGAAACAGCGCACCGCCGGATCCTCGTTAGGATTCAACTTCTTCTACATAAAGTCTTTGCTCACATCCCCGGTGATCGTCGATACCGATGGTGAGCTTCGATGGGCGTCGCCAGGGGTGCAGAACTCGATGTCCAGTGCATTGCAGGGAGACGAGTTTGTAATTGGCGATCAGGTTAGCGCTCGCGTCTACCGGCTGCGCCTAGATGGTTCCATCACTACTGTGCCGTTGCAACCTTCGAACATCACGGTCTTTTATCACAACATAGACTTCGGCAAGGCAGGCCTAGTCGGTGACGTCAACACAACCGGAACCGCAGGTGAACTGAACCTCGAATCAACCGCAACTGAATTTACGAATCAGGGGATCATCCTCAATCAATGGGACATGGCTCAGATAATCAGCAATTACATGACGAGCCATGGCGACGTTGCTGGCAATTTCGTCAGACCCGGAACCGACTGGTTCCACATGAACGCCACTACTTATGATCCAAGCGACGACACCCTGATTGTTTCGAGTCGCGAGAACTTCCTAATCAAACTGGACTACAAGACCGGCAATATCATCTGGGTTTTCGGAGATCCGACTAAGTACTGGTATACGTTCCCGTCACTCCGCGCGAAAGCCCTGACACTTACTTCCGGCGGCCTCTATCCGATCGGACAGCATGCCGTGTCAATCACGGCAGACGGACACCTCATGGTCTTCAATGATGGTCTGGGCAGCATAAGCCAACCTTCCGGTCAACCAGCTGGCGAGAGCCGGACTTTTAGCGCCGTCTCTGCCTATTCGATCAACGCTTCAACGATGACGGCAACGAATGTCTGGAACTTTGAGTACGGACAGAGCATATATTCAGAAATCTGCTCAAGCGCATACTTCGGCCAACAAGGGTCACTCCTTGTTGACTATGCTGTGGCCGACAACGAAACGCATGCCCGACTTGTGGGACTTGATTCAAGCCACCAGGTGGCATTTGAATTTCAATATCCGACAACATCGTGCAATACAAGCTGGAATGCTGTTCCGATCAATCTCGAGAACTTTGCAATCAACTAACATGCCAGTTTCCGGCCCGCTCATTTGTAGTTCTCCAGGAACCACTGGTACGTTCTGGCCAGCCCGTCCGTAAGGTGCGTTCGGGCCGCCCAGCCCAAGGTGCTGATCTTCGATATATCTAGCAGCTTGCGCAGCGTTCCGTCCGGCATTGCAGAATTGAATCGCAAGCCGCCACCATAGCCAATGGTCTGCGCAACGAGTGCCGCAAGCTCCGCAATCGACACGTCCTCGCCCCAGCCAACATTAACCATCTGCTCCTTCGAATACTTCTGCATTAGGAACAGGCAAGCGTCGGCCAGATCATCGACATATAGGAACTCGCGCCGGGGTGTGCCGGTACCCCAGACCTCCACTTCGGCGGCGCCATTAACTTTGGCCTCATGGAATTTGCGTATCAACGCGGGCAATACGTGTGAACTGCGCAGATCGAAATTATCGCCCGGTCCATACAGATTAGTGGGCATGGCGGTGATCGCATCGAAGCCATACTGGCGCCGATAAGCCTGACACATCTTCAGCCCGGCGATTTTCGCCACGGCGTACCACTCATTGGTAGGTTCGAGAGGCCCGGTTAGAAGACACTCCTCGGTCATGGGTTGCGGTGCTTCCTTCGGATAGATACAGCTGGAACCGAGAAACAGCAGCTTTCTGGTACCTCGGCGGTACGCGGAGTCGATTACATTGGTCTGGATCGCTAGGTTATCCCGCAAGAATTCGGCCGGTTGGGTGTCATTGGCAAGGATTCCGCCGACCTTAGCTGCGGCCAGAAACACGTACTCTGGTTTCGAGTTCACAAAAAATGAATCGACTGCGGCTTGCTGGGTGAGGTCCAGCTCACCGCGTTCACATACCAGCAGATTTTGGAACCCAGCGCCTTGCAGGCAACGGACGATGGCCGACCCCACCAGACCCCGGTGGCCAGCCACGAAAATCCTGGAATCCGGAGTCACTCCAGATGCCTGTATGTCTTGAACCCCTCGCGGACAATGGTGGCATCTCGGCGGGCCAGCTGCAGATCCTCGGCGACCATTTCCTGCACTAATGCCTCGAAACTCAGCTCAGGCTTCCAGCCAAGCTTCGTTCGAGCTTTGGTAGCGTCACCCAACAACGTATCTACCTCTGTCGGCCGAAAGTACCGTGAATCGACTCTGACAATAACCTCGCCGGTATGGCGATCAAGCCCTTGTTCGTTGATGCCGTGACCTCGCCATTCGACATCAGTGCCAAGCTGCTGCGCTGCGGCAGTCACGAACTCCCGCACTGAATGCTGCTCACCCGTAGCAATCACAAAATCCTCTGCTTGGGACTGCTGGAGCATCAGCCATTGGGCGCGTACGTAATCCTTCGCGTGACCCCAGTCCCGCAGTGAGTCAAGGTTTCCGAGGTAGAGGCATTTTTCCAGTTTCTCGTGGATACGCGCCAGTCCCCGTGTAATTTTACGTGTGACGAAGGTTTCGCCGCGAATGGGTGATTCGTGGTTAAAAAGAATCCCGCTACAGGCGTAGATGCCATAGGCCTCCCTGTAATTTACGGTGATCCAATGGCCATATACCTTTGCAGCGCCATATGGGGATCGGGGATAGAAGGGAGTAGATTCCCGCTGCGGAGTCTCCTGGACCTTGCCGAACATCTCCGAAGTAGAGGCTTGATAGAATCGGGTCTGCTGCTCCAATCCCAGGATTCGGATAGCCTCCAGCAGTCGCAACGTACCCAACGCATCGGCATTTGCCGTGTACTCCGGCGTCTCGAACGAAACGCCGACGTGGCTTTGCGCCGCCAGATTATAGATCTCATCCGGCTGCACCTGTTGGACAATGCGAATGAGATTCGTTGCGTCTGTCAAATCGCCGTAGTGAAGCTGCAACCGCACGCCACTATCGTGCGGATCCTGGTACAGGTGGTCTATGCGGTCCGTATTGAAGGACGACGCCCGGCGCTTAATGCCATGGACCTCATATCCCTTTGACAACAACAGCTCGGCCAAATACGCCCCATCCTGGCCGGTAATACCGGTAATCAGGGCCTTTTTAGACAAGGTACTCATTTTGGCCTTCGTCGCTTTGGAGAAGGGTCGCGATTCCAGGGATGCAAGCTATTACACCGAATACAGATTACAGTGCCGATTGGGGTGGCACGGAATTTCGGCCTAGAACTAGCAAATGCTAGTAGGCGCCGTTTCCACCAAGCACGACGTGAGCGGTTTTAAGGAGGATGTAAAAATCCAGCAAGATGGACTGGCGTCGGACATAGTAGACATCGAGCACAACACGTCGCCGATAGTCCGTGTCATTCCGACCTGTGACTTGCCAAAGTCCGGTAACACCGGGCTTAGCCGCGAGATATCGGTGGAGGTGGCGCCCATATCGAAGCAGCTCCTCGCGTACAACCGGTCGTGGACCGACGAGGCTCATTTCTCCCCGGATAACGTTCCACAGTTGAGGCAGCTCATCGAGGCTTGTACGTCTCAAGAACCGTCCGACGCCTGTGATACGCGGGTCGTCGCGAAGCTTATGGTCCCGCAACCATTCGGCCCTCAGCTCCGGGTGACGTTCCAGAAGCTCCCGCAGCACGCGGTCCGCATCCGGAACCATACTGCGGAATTTCAGGCAATCGAAAGCTTCGCCGTTGCGACCAACGCGGCGGTGGCGAAATATGATCGAACCGCCCTCACGCCGAAGGAGGATGGCAACAGCCAAAATCAGCGGCGAAAATACAACACCAAGGAGAGTGGCGCCCAAAATATCCAGTGCCCGCTTAAGGGCGTACCGTATCGGCCGCCCAGGGACAACAGCTTGGGAAACGTGGCCAATCGCGTTGCCTCGCCACGCGGGATCATTTTGCTCGATGATCCGAAAGCCCTGCCTTGCGCTCCGCCCACGCCGTCGGTGAACCCGTTCAGGCTCCGCCTCTTTGCGCGGTAACTTATCACCGTTCATCTGCTGTGGATGCGGATTCGCGGCTTGCGCACTAAAACTGGGCAGTACCTCACCAGTAGACTCACCCGCCCGTAGCGTCGGCAACTCAAATCTCCTTCACGCAATTCATGCCCACCCGATGTCGCCGATCAGCGACGCAAATCATTCGGAAGTTGTCATCGAGCCATTTTTTACAGAAATTACACACTAACGTGGGCAAATCGATCGCGTTGACGCACGTTGATATAACTAGCGCTTCGGTGAACTTCGTGTGTTCCGAGTATCGCGGCCTCCAAAGAACTGAGCAGAGAGGGGCAGTATGCGCCTATACGACCGGATCACCTGCAACTGCCGTGCCGGGAAATTGATTTGCCGGAAATCTACTATTTCCTAGAGCCAAGGGCGAAGCTTCAATCGAAATCACCACGGAAATCCCCTTCCGTAGCGTCGGAGATCCTCCCGCGAACCACATTTCAGGTACAAATGCTGAGACTGCGGACACTCGACCATAGCTTGCAGGCAAAGTCGAAGGACCTTTCGAAACTGCTCCGTCCCGCACCGTCACGGTGCGCGAAATTATACATATGAATCGGCCGCGGCCGCCAGTGACCCATGGCGATGGCAAATGTCTCAATCGAGCGACGTGCGGCGCTGCAAGATTGGCCAAACGACGGTCTTCGACAGTCTCAACGGTAATGTTTGCTACTCAAGACCTCAGCGCCGGAACGCACACAAACTTTTGCTTCCGAGGAGACTCGCCCTCTCAGTTGAATCCAGTGCGTTCCTGCCAATGGCCACTCGTTCCTGAAACGCCGGCGACGTACAAGGTCGACGTCTCCTATGGACAGGCAAACCCCTCTCCGCTGATTGCTGGAAAAATTGCGCGTCACGAACGATTGGCCAACACCAATTAAGTGCGAACCTGATGAGACTGCGTTACGAGCCAATCGCGACTGAAGCCGTGCCGCGCATGTAAGAAGGTGGCTCAAGGCCAAAGAAGCGCATGATGCTCGGAGCCACATCTAATGTCGAAATGGTCTCTCTGCGCCGCTTCGTGTCGTGGCTGGAATCGCCATCGTACGCAAGCAAACAACCTTCTGGCACATGTTGAGCAGTACAATTCACTCCGTCCTCATGCGCCATAAGGCCCAGCCCGATTTCGGAAATAGGGACAGAACGGTCACCGATCTCAGCTCGCCCAGCCCCACTATGACCATCGAATTGAATGAAAAACTGGAAAAATCCCCGCTCGCGCTCCTCGTAGCTCATTGGATGCACGGGGCGCTTGTCTTCCTTGAATTTCGCGTCGCCAATTTGCAGGCGACTGATGCCATCGATAACCTGTTTGCGATATTCTTCGCGGATGACAACGGACTGACAAGGGACCATAGCCGGACGCGAATCCCACCCATTCGCCGGTACTCCGAACTGCGCCAAAAATCTGCCCATGTCCGTAATTGTCAGGAATTGAAATGTCTTCTCAGCTGGAATTGCGGCTTGACCCATGCTACTTCCAACGAGCAGCACATAGTCAGGATGATCTTGAGTGAACTTCATTAGACGCCCGATTATTGAGTCGAGCTTGTCCATTGAAAAGGTGATCTCGTGGCAATACTGAGAGATCCAACCTGAATCTAGTGGTTGTGCATAATCCTGCGGAAATGCAGCCCCCCAATAACGATGCATTGCTGCCGCAACGTGATTCGTATAGAAAGTCGCGAACGAAGGGAGCGTATTCTCAAGTTGTCGGATAAACAGGTCCGCCATTACAAGAGGCTGGTAGGCACGACGGCGAATACGCAAGGATCGATTGAAGGTCTCGCGCACCAGATGACCGGCGGAATCCAATGCTGTACCAAGAGTAAGCCCTGCAAAGGGCGCCGTGGCAAGAAAGTGCGTAAGTGCGGCTGCCGGAACCTTCCGCGTAACGTTTCGAGCCGACTGCCTTGTCATGGCAAGATTCAGCCTCTGGAAGGGCAGGAGCTCCGATGGATGGGCAAATGCGTCGGCACCGAAATAATCGGGAACGTAGAAGCTATAGCTGCCAACGTCAGACGGTATCGCACTACTATGGAGAGAACCAAACACCCCAACCGTCAACGCGCGTTCTCTCAGGATTCGCCAGATGGGTGGAAATTTGCTATCGACCTCATCGATTACCTGACCCAGATGAAGAATCTGATGAGTCTCGTCGTGAACACCCCGATGGAATGTTGGCCAACTGATCCATGGATCCAAGGCCAGGCGATCTTCGGTGAACGTATTATATTGAACGCTCTTTGACACCAATCGCGCGAGATTAGACGAAGGTCGCTCGGCGCAGTATGCATCGATGACACGATATGGAACTTCGTTTAGCTCAAGTACGATCAGCCTACCGCTCATCAGCTCCACCTTGTCGGTTTCATTCCCGAATACTAAATGGTTGGAAATGCTAACACCAGAACTAGTCCCAGAATCGGGCATAGGACCCTTTCAGCGTCGCATCGAGGTTCTGATGCGGTGGGATAGCGCCCCGTGAGCTCGCTTTCGCAGGGGTTCCGTGGAAATAACAGCCTTGCGGCCAATGGGCGGAGTACTTCCGGTCGCCGATTTGCGACGCGCCGACCCAGGTCAACTGATGTGCGACGGAGGATTCCAACCCATCCATACCGCCACCACCTGAGTGAAGTAGATAGCCACTTGCTGGCCTCCGCGGAGTGGATGATTAGTCCGTCGTGATAGTGCCTATTCGAGCTGAGTCGCGCTTTGCGTTTGCGCGTAGTCTGTTGCTTCGCTCTGGAAACAGAATGCGCGCGCTTCGCGAAGCGGTCGTGCTATCAGTCATAGTGAAACTCCTCGCCTACATCAATGTCATTTTGAGTATCAAACTGGCGTTACCCTACCTTGGCCAAGCCAGATTCGGGGCGTTTGCCACGGCAACGTCAATTGCATCATTCGCTGTTGTCGCGGAACTTGGCATTGGACATGGCTTGGTAAATATTGCGGCGACGAGCACCAAGGAGGGCCTAAATCGACACCTATCGTCTGCTTTTATTGTGTCAATACTGGTAGCTGCCGCATTCTTGGTGGCTTTGGCAAGTTTTGGCGCTGGCGTGCACGCTTTCGGTCACGGAGATAGCCTAACTACCTTAGCTTGCTTAGCAGCAATTGGAGCGATGGTATTCGGCCTACCAGTGAGCGTGTTTACGAGGGCTCTGGTTGGACTTCGGGCTTATCGTTTTGTCTACCTTCCCCAGATAGTCGGTCAGTTACTGGCGACGGGCATACTGGTCCTGGCTACACAATATCGAATAGGGCCTATCGGACTTCTTATGACGAGGGCCTTGCCGCCAGTAATCTGCGGCTACATTGGCATGGCTACGGCGCTTGTATTGCCAACATTGGGCCTGCGAATTCAATTTTCATTGGCAAGCATGGAAAGTGTCCGACATATCGTTTCCATAGGCATAGCACCATTCGTCTCTCAGGTTGCATCTGGACTGCTATTTTCGGCCCAAACCTGGGCCGTGGCGGCTTTATGTGGTGTCGCCGCGTCGGTAGAACCCTTCTCCATATCGCGATTGACGTCAATCGCACTCATGTCCGCGGCACTCCTCACGCAGCCGCTGTGGCCTGAGTACGCTCGTCTAGCAGCAGCAAACGCGTGGCCTGAAATCCGCAGGACGCTTGCGATATCGACCAGTGTAGTAGCGGGTCTCAACGGGGCCTTCTTGCTCACGCTTGCTGCAACCTGGACCCATTGGGTCCATTTTCTGCACATTCCAGTCGAACAAGAATCGTGGACAGTTTTTGCTCTACTCGCGACCGTTAGCCTACTGATGTGTGTGCGCGATGCCTTAAATATGGCGTCCCTGGGGATTGGGCGTGCGCCATTCTCAACAACTGTATTTACAATCTCTTCGATTGCTGTTGCCGTCATTGTCGCCACGTCTCAAGGTGGCTGGCGCGTGCCACACGTACTCACCATTTTTTTGGTCGCCGAAGCCTGTTTGATAGTTGCGTGCATTGCAGAATTGCGTCGCGCTGAAACCGCAGATAGAACTCGAACCCGCAAGTTCGCAAACGCCGGCGATCTGTGAGAACACGGGAGGCCAGAGCGATCCGGGCGCCCTGTCACTGCAACTCGAGAATGGCAGCTTAACTATCGAAGTTGCAGTCACTACAGCGAACTGGCAGGGTATCCATCAGATTTCACAACCGCTAGAGATATTGGAGCGCAAAGAAGCATGATTCGAAAAGATCGCAGGCGAATCCTGGTCACCGGGGGCGCTGGATTTCTTGGGACTCATCTGTGCGAAGCACTTCTTGAGGCGGGTCATGAAGTTCTGTGCGTTGATAATTTTTACACCGGCACTCGGAGAAACGTTGAGCATTTGCTTGGGAACACGAAATTCGAATTGATGAGGCACGATGTGTGCTTTCCGTTTTACGTGGAAGTCGATGAGATATTCAATCTAGCCTGCCCGGCTTCGCCCATCCACTACCAGTTGGATCCAGTCCAAACGACGAAGACGAGCGTGCACGGGGCAATTAACATGTTAGGCCTCGCAAAGCGCACCAAGGCAAAAATCCTGCAAGCATCAACAAGCGAGGTATACGGAGATCCTAAAGTTCATCCTCAGGTCGAGGATTACTGGGGAAACGTCAATCCGATCGGTCCACGATCATGTTATGACGAAGGAAAAAGATGTGCTGAGACGTTGTTTTTTGACTACTTCAGGCAGCATCAATTGCGGATCAAGGTCGCGAGGATATTTAATACTTACGGCCCCAAAATGCATCCACATGATGGTCGCGTCGTCTCGAATTTTATAGTACAAGCATTGCGCGGCGAAACGATTACGATCTATGGGGACGGCCGGCAGACTCGATCATTTTGTTATGTCGACGATCTTATCCGCGGCCTAATTGCGCTTATGAATTCCGCCGATGAGATTACTGGACCAATCAATCTTGGAAATCCAGTGGAATTTACCATGGGTGAGCTTGCCGAACTGGTTAAGGAGATCGCGAATTCCCGGTCGAGGATAGAATTCCGAGAGCTTCCTGTTGACGACCCTCGCCAACGGCAGCCAGACATATCCAAAGCGCAGAAGCATCTAGATTGGTCACCCGTTGTTCCGCTTCGCGACGGACTCGTCAAAACAGTCGCATACTTCGACGAGTTTTTTGCGTCCGTCGAGGCCTAGTACACAGTCGGACTGCGTCGGTAGGTGTGCAGCGGGTGATTTGGACTGACGTGGTCTAGAAGGTGGGCAAAGTGAAAGCTAGAGATATCGCACCATTTTAATGGTGGTCCAATGTTTGCCGAGTATCCGAGTGGTGGGCGACACTCCGGAAGATTCCGCGCAATCCCGCTCTCTTCCAAATAGAGTTAGGCGGCACCTGGCGACCTTTTGTGCTTTGCATGCCAGCACGCGGCAGTAGCCACTATCGTCTCAAGAGCACTCTCCCGCGCCGACCATCCGAGTACGGTCGCGGCACGACGTGGGTCAGCAACGACCTCTGCGGGGTCTCCCGCCCGTCGAGGCGCGATTTTATGCGGTACCTCGCGTCCGAGCTCGGCCGCCACAGCTGTCAATACCTCGCGAACGCTGTAGCCACGCCCCGTCCCCAAGTTGAGCACTTGTGAAAGCGTACCGTCCTTCAAGGCACCCAGGGCGCTCACATGAGCTCGCGCCAAGTCAGATACGTGGATGTAGTCCCGAATTGCTGTGCCATCAGGGGTTGGGTAATCCGT
>Ga0210390_10006075_pt1 | contig 10105 bp, 9 predicted proteins | sample IncBWH11OmetaG_FD_161050 | JGI IMG/M metagenome (GOLD analysis project Ga0210390, IMG submission 161050) | Forest soil microbial communities from Barre Woods Harvard Forest LTER site, Petersham, Massachusetts, United States - Inc-BW-H-11-O ...
AAACGTTTGCAGCTGGTTATATTTTTCGCGCCAGGGCGGAAGCATGTCCCATCGCAAGCCATAGTTCAGCGTAAGGTTGGTCCGTGCCTGCCAGGTGTCCTGCGCAAACACGCCCGCGTACTTGTTGCGAATGTAGAAACCGCCGGCATCGCCCTGTTCATACGTGCTGGCTACGCCGATCAGGTAGTCCGCGAAATCGAGACCCGTTTCGCTTCCCTGAAACACGAACGACCCGTTGTTGATCGAATTCGAGTTGATATTGACTTGATCGACGTGCCCGTTCGCGCCCAACTTGAGAGTGTGATTTCCAACTACCTTCGACAGGGCCTCTGTCCCTTGGTAGGTATTGTTCACCTGGCGCTCGCTGGTCACGTCGACGCCAATCGTGAAGTCATTGAAAGCCACGTTTTCGATTCCTTCGACCGCGGGATTCAGGGGAACAATGCCCAGTGTCCCTGCGCCCTCCACGAACCCCTGCGAAGCGAGAGAGGGCCCCACGCCCCCCACCGGCTGCCCGATCTTGTTCGCATTTCTCAGGTAGCTGAAGTGCAGTTCACTCACCAGCGATGCGCCCACGGTCCTCGTCCAGCCAAGGTTCGCGAGTTGCGCGCGCCCCCGTGAGATTGCGTTGAACCCCGGCACGTTGGCGCCGCCTTGCGCTGTCGGATAAGGATTGTTCAGCTCGTAACCATCGCGGAAGTAGTAGCCTGAAAAATCGCTCGCCTTCGTCTTCCAATCCAACCGCAGCGCCGCTTTGTCATCGGTGAGCGTCTGGTTTTCGCTGGAAGTCGAGAAAACATTGGTCCCGGTATTCGGCGTCGGAATGTACGCAAGCAACGCCCGGGCCGGCGCCGACCAGGCAGCATCAGGAATCAGGCCCCCTGGAAAGACGCATGTTGCGTTGGACACTGTGCATGTCGCCGAATCGTAGGGCTCGCCCGTGGTGATGGTGCGTCCGAGCCGCTGGCTCAAAAGGGCAGCCAGCGCGTCGCCGCTTACCTTTCCCGTCAGTTGCGCTGCCTGGTCCTCAAGATCTCCTGTGCGATTGGCGAGCGAGGGCACAGCGATCTGTCCCGTCTCGACGCCCTGGGTCATTTTTGTTCCCTGATAATCGCCGAAATAATAGATCCGGTCTCGGAGAATGTGCCCGCCCAGGGTCCCTCCGAATTGATTGCGGTCATATGCGGCGCGCTCGTCGGCAAGATAATTCTTCGCGTCGAAGTTGGTGTTCCGGAAAAATTCAAAGGCGCTGCCATGCAGGTCGTTTGATCCGGTTTTGGTCGTGACCAGCACCTGCCCCCCACTGAAGTTCCCGTATTCTGCGTCGAAGTTACTCGTGAGAACACGAAATTCCGCGATCGAATCCAAATTCGGCACCACGCTCGCGATGTTATTGAAGTCCTCCTCGACAGAGCTCCCGTTGACCGCGAATCCGTTTGCGGTTTCTCGTTGCCCGCTCACCGAAACATCTCCGGGGTTGAGATCGCCGGACGGTGGAGTCGTCGTGCAACCTGACATCACAACGGCATTCGATTGCTTTGAACTCTGCGGAATCACACCCGCTTGCAGTCCCAACAGGTCCGTGAAACTCCTTCCGTTCAGCGGGACGGCCACCAGCTTCTCTTGCCCCATGCCCTCTCCCACTTGGGTCGAGGAGAGGTCCATCTCGATGCCGCCAGCGTTCACTTCAACACTTTCCTGGTGCGCTTCTACATGCAAAACCACATCCAGGCGGAGCGGTGTCGTCGGGGCCACGCGGATGCCGTCCTGCTCATACGACTCAAAGCCCGGAGCCGCAATGTCGATCCGGTATCTTCCCGAAGGCAGCATGAATTCGAATCCGCCCCGGTCATTCGTTTGCATCGCTTCCTTGGCCCCATCGCCGACATTCTGAATGGTCACTGCGGCGCCTGCAACCACCGCACCGCTCGGATCGGAAACAGTGCCTGCAAGTTGTTGCGCATCACGGGCGAGAACTCCCAAAGATCCGAAGATCAGAAACATCAAGGTTGCCAAAATACGCAGAAGGCAGGAGGGAAATCGGGAAGGTTTCATCATGGGGCAGCTCGCGTCGTTCTCGTATGAAAGTGAAAATCATTTTCAACATATGCCTTGGGCAAGTGGGCAGCAGTGACAGGAGTCACAACACCGATCAGTTCGGTCCGAATTCCTGCAAAGCAGCTGGAACGACCTAACGCGCCCACAAACCAACCCCGGTCTGGCGGGCAATTCCGGGAAAACTCGCTGGAGGAGAGGTCAGTTGCCGGTCAATGCGACGGTCGCCAGGACATAGAGGACGCGGGGATAAACGGAACTGCGCAGAAAGGGAGGATGCGCGTATTGCGGGCAGAGCGAGGGAAAGATTGAAACAGGATTGTGGTGGCCAGGGACGGGATTGAACCGCCGACGCCGGCCTTTTCAGGGCCGCGCTCTACCACTGAGCTACCTGGCCTCAGTGAAGACTTGCGTTGCATTTCCTGCGCGGGATTCCGGCGAGCGCCGAAGTAAGGCGGGGTTCCACGAACAGTGCGCTGCAACAACCCAGTCAGTATATCAACTCCTCGCCATGCGGCCAAACGACTCCCCCTGCCTCGTTTTGACCCGGAAAATCGCCGGGCGCGGGCGATTCCACGCTCTTTGGCACCCGGCGTATTCCTGCACTACCATGGGAAAACGAATATGAAGCAAGCGAAATTTTGCCTCTCTGCTCTGGTCTTGTTTTCTCTCAGTGCTGCGGTCGCAGCCAGTCAGTCCCCGAGCGAAACACGCGCAACCCGCGCCTACGAGGCCGCTGTCAAAGCCGGACCTCTCGCGCTGCACGCCTTCCTCGAGCAGTTTCCCAAGGGCGCCGACCTCCATATCCATCTCGGCGGCGCTATCTACGCCGAAACCTTCATCCGCGATGCGGCCGAGGACGGCCTCTGCGTCGATCCAAAGGAATTGAGTTTTGCCGCCCCTCCCTGCGCGTCGCCGCTGCTTCCGGCCGCCGACCTCAATGGCATCCTCACGCCCGCTCAGCAAGCGTTATACGACCGCCTGGTCGATTCGTTTTCGATGCGCAGCTATTTCCCCACGCCGGGATTCAGCGGCCACGATCAGTTCTTCGCCACGTTCGACAAGTTCGGCGGCATCAGCAACAAGCATCACGGCGAATGGGTCGACGAGGTTGCCGGCCGTGCTGCCGCGCAAAATCAGCAATACCTCGAACTGATGGAGACGCCGCCCTTCCGCCATGCTGCAACCATCGCGCACCAGAACCCGCTCAACGCGGATTTTGCAGCCTATCGCCAGACGCTTCTTTCTCTGAATTTGAAAGACGAAGTCTCCGCCGGGCGCGAAGAGATGCGCACCGCCGAAGCGCAGCGCCGCGAAATGGAACACTGCGGCACCGCTCAGGCCATGCCCGCTTGCCAAGTGACCGTGCGATACATCTACCAGGTGCTCCGCGGCTTCTCACCCGAGCAGGTCTTCGCGCAAACACTTCTCGGATTCGAAACCGTGCAGGCCTCCATGGATGCTCACGACAACACCTTCGTCGGCCTCAACTTCGTCATGCCCGAAGATGGTTTCATCTCCATGCGCGATTACACCCTGCAGATGAAGATGGTGGATTATCTGCACTCGGTGTATCCCACGGTCCACATCAGCCTGCACGCCGGCGAATTGGCTCCCGGCCTGGTGCCCCCCGAAGGCTTGCGTTTTCACGTTCGTCAAGCAGTCGACCTGGGACATGCCGAGCGCATCGGCCACGGCGTTGACGTAATGTACGAAGACAACGCGCACGCGCTGCTCCAAGAGCTGGCAAGCAAACATGTGATGGTCGAGATCAACCTCAGCTCCAACGACGGAATCCTCGGCATCAAAGGCGCGGATCACCCCTTCCCGCTCTATCGCGCCGCGCATGTGCCCGTCGCTCTCTCCACCGACGACGAGGGAGTGAGCCGCATCGAGATCACCCACGAATACACGCGTGCGGCTCTCGACTACCACCTCACCTATTCCGATCTGAAACAGCTCGCGCGCACCGGCATGGAGCACAACTTCCTTCCGGGTGCGAGCCTCTGGGCTGCGCCCGATGCCTTCACAACTCTTGCCGATGCGTGCCGCGGCCAGGTCCCGGGCTCCGACCATCCCTCTGCAGCCTGCAAGACGTTTCTCGAGGGAAGCCAGAAGGCAACAGCGCAGTGGGAACAGGAGCGGCGATTCCGTACATTCGAAGCGCAATTCTGAAGGCTGAACCGCGCGAGTCCTCGGGTGCCCCTCCCGCGGTTTTCTTCAAAGCCCGCTCTGCCTCCCGGCTCAACGATGCCGGACTCAGTGAGCGGCGGCGCGGCCGCGGCTGATCTGCACCATCGCCTGGGCGATCTCCCACGCCAGTTGCAGGGCAACGATCGTCGTCACCACCAGCAATCCCAGATGAACGCTCTTGTTGATGGACTCGAGCGCGCTGCCATAGTGCGCCCGATCGACGGCCGGGTTCTTGAGCAGCACATACACGTTGTCGCGCACATCCAGCATCAGCACCAGCGGAGCCAGCCCGAATACCTTGGCTGCAATCCGTTCGAGCGTCGAACGATTTCGCCATGTGCCGCGCGCCAGGTCGACGCTGTGCCACGCAACTTGTAGAGCATTGAGCGCGACAATCCACCAGAAGAAAGTCCACCAGGCGTGCGCGAGCTGGAACGGCCCCGCATCAAGGAAGACGACGCCCGGGCCGAGCACCAGGAACGGATGCTGCGGAATCAGCAGCAGCCAGACCAGGAAGAGAAATTCGAAGACTACCTCCGCCACGGCCGTTGCGTAACCGCGCGGTTTTTTGCCCTGCGGTGTGTCCTTCTCCAGCGGTGGCAATGAGCTCGGCGACCACTTACCCGTGAGACCCGCAATCGGCGAGCATTTTTCAGGAAACCGCGCCGCCCCAAACTCAATCGCCGCAAAGATCAGCGTGACCCACGCCGCCACCGTGATCAACACTCCCGGCGCCCTGACAACGGCTGCCATTGCCGACGCTTCCGTGGGAGACGTCAGCGGAATCACCACGGCATTCACCACCGTATAGATGACGATTGCCCACAAGGCCGACACGCGCAGCACGTAAAGGTAAACCGGATAAAGCGCCGGTCCGATCAGATACTGTTGCGGCTGGTAGCGCGACGCAACCAGGATCGGAGGTCCAATGGTTCGCAGCCAGTCTTCCATCTCCCCCTGCGTCAGCGGACGGCCAAGTTCCGCTTCCTTGTCCTCAAGCTGAGACTCCAGGTTGGCGCGTAGTTCCGCCAGGATGTCGTCCTGCTTCTTCCCCGGCAGATGCTTCTTTACGGCTTGCAGATAACGTTCGAGTAGGTCCATGGCTTTTGTCCTCTTGCTGATTCAAAATTCGCTTTTGCTTTGCAGAATTCGGGTCTTACAGAATCCGATTGATCGAGGCGTTGATGGCCTGCCACTCCTCAAGCAACTGGCCAAGAATCTGCTGCCCTTCGCCCGAGAGCCGATAGAACCGCTTGTTGCGCTTTTCTTCTTCGCGCCACTCGCTCACCAGCAACCCCTGTGCCTCAAGCCGGCGGAGCAGCGGGTAAAGCGTGCTCTCCTCAATCTCCAGCCCTCGTTCGGCAAGCTCTTTCCGCAGCGTGTAGCCGTAGTGCTCCTGTCGCAACTGCGCCAGAACTGCCAGCGTCAGACAACCGCGCCGCAATTCGAGCCTCAGGTTTTCAAAAACGTTCTCAATCGAACTCATGCTGTGCCTCGTACACTGTACTTCACATACTGTATGGCACATGGTGTATGACGTCAAGAATTATTTTAAGCCTCGACGGTTTATAGGCTTAACTTATTTATTTTCTGAGGTATTCGATGCAGGTTTAGGTAGGGCAATCGTAAGCCTTGTCCCACCGCCAGGCACATTCTCCACAGCCTGGGTCGTCAGGAAGCGACAGGAATCGTCTTCGCCGGCGCCTCTTGCCCGCCTCGCTTCGCGATCAGTTTCCGCCCCAGCTGGATTCCCGGTTGCTCGAGGAAGCGCCAGGACAGCATGAACGACACAGCCAGCAGAATCGGGCCGTAGAGTCCCCAATTCGCGCGCAGAAAAAGACCCTGCCAGAGGTAAATGCTGTACGACATGATGCCCAACGCCTTCAGGTGATCCCACTCGAGCACGCGCCCCGGCAGCGCCCGCGGGTTCAGAGAAGTGCTGCCGATCATCAGCGCCAGCACAATCGATTCGTTCAGCGTCATCCTGCCGTTCGCCGCATACCGGTAAACGTCCCATGCCAACGGCGCCAGGCACAGCAGGAAAACGACACGACCAGAACGTACGAACCACGCCCGCACTGGCTCTTCTCGAAGCACCAGGGCCAGCAGGCATCCGACCAGAAGCCCATCGGCCCGAAACTCCGTATGCTGAAACGCAAACATGTTGTGCGCGTTCCCGAAGAAGAAGAACCGGTAGACGGCGATGCCCATCGCCGCGGCTGCCGCGGCGAATCCCGCCCTCTTCCGACCGATCAAGGCAAGAATCGGCGGCCACGCCAGATAGAACTGCTCTTCCAGCGACAGCGACCAGAAGTGCTCCGTGCAGGTGTTCGAAAGCGTTTCTTTCACGTAATTGCGGTAGAAGAACAGGCAGGCCCACACGTCGTGGCCGATCGCTTTCATCTGTGTGAAGACCGTCAGAAGTCCCAGCACAAGAAGGTATGCCCATGCCGCCGGCATCAGACGAAAAAAACGGCGCACATAAAAGTGCCCCAGATGAATCCTCTCTTCCTGCAGAAGATTCGCGGTGATCAGATAGCCGCTCAACACAAAAAAGATCTGCACGCCGTGCTGGCCTGTGTTCAGAACCGTGCCGCCCCAATTGTGCCGGAAAAAATATCCAGCCTCGAAATGGCTCACCATCACCAGCAGGACGGCGATTCCTCGCCAGCCATCGAGGGTAGGAATGCGCCGGTCTGCGGAAATGCTGCGCCGAATCTCCATGGTTGGCTGCTCTGCGAGTCATTGTTACATGGGCCTCGGCACCCCATCGCTCCCACGTTCCGGTCGTCCGTTACCAGAGTCTGCTCCGGCCATGCGTGCCGCATCCATCAAGAGCGCAAGCCCAGCGCACGGCCCGAAATGCCAGCCCCGTGGCCGCACAAACGAGCTTCCTCCGAAACCAGCTCCGGCATACACTGGCCACCATGGACAACGAGCGCATCCGGGCAATTTGTCTCGCCCTTCCCCATGTCACCGAGACCGTCAATTGGGGACACCACCTCGTCTACTGGGTCGGCGATCGCGACAGCGGCGGCAAAATGTTCGCCATGACCGACCTCGACGGCACCGGAACCGGCGTCCTGTGGTTCCATTGCGGCGCGGAGCGTTTTCACGAGTTGCTCGAGACGGAAGGGATCATCGCCTCGCCCTATCTCGCCAAAGCCGGGTGGGTCACCGTGGAGCGTTGGAATGTTCTGCGGCCCCGTGCAGTCGAAGACGAACTCCGCCGCGCCCACACGCTCATCTACGAGAAACTTCCCAACCGCACGAAAACTCTGCTGGCGTTGCCCGCAGAGGAACGGCTCCAGCGAATGCGCGAACGCAAAAAAACTCCGAGCCCTCGGAAAAAAGCCGTGGAACCCCGCAAGAAGGGAAGTCCGGGCAGCAAGACACCCCGCCAAGCCCGCAAAACTCCAAAAAAGTGACGCCGGGAACTCAGTTCATTTCCGGTGCGTATCTACAAACGTGTCTCCGCGTGTGCATCCCGGCGAAGTGAGGCGCTGAATCTATGGCCAAATTTCTGTTGTTTTGCATCCTCTTTGTCCTCTGCTGGCCCTTGGCCTTGATGGCCCTGGTGCTTTATCCCCTGGTCTGGCTGTTGCTGCTGCCGTTTCGGATCGTCGGCATCGCCGTCGGCGGCGTGCTCGAGTTGGTGAGCGCCATCATTTTCCTGCCCGCGCGCATGCTGCGTGCAATCTGAGAACAGGTCTCGGCCTCCGAATCGGACCGCCAGGGCGCGCAGTCAGGCTGTCACTCGACATCGCTTCCGGCAATGCTTTAGCTTGGCCTTATGGCCGGAGTTTCCCTCCAACTGGACGGCAAGGTTGCCCTCATCACCGGGGGTTCGCGCGGCATCGGCGCCGAAACGGTCCGTCTGTTCTCCGAGGCGGGGGCCCGCGTCGTCTTTACCTACCGTCAGGCCAAAGAGCAGGCTCTTGCCCTGATGTCTCAGTGCGGCGGACCCACCCGCTGCGTGGCGCTCGAGCAGGAGCTGAGCACACCCAAAGAAGGCTGGGGCGCAGTCGGCGCCGCGGTCAAAGCCTTTGGCCGGCTCGACATTCTGGTCGCCAATCACGGCGTCTGGCCTGCTGAAGATGTGCCCATCGAATTGATGACCGAAGACCAGTGGCGCCGCACCGTGGGCGTCAATCTGGATTCCATCTTCGGCCTCATTCAGGCGTCCGTCACCCAAATGGAATTTCAAGGTCCGCCGCCCATCGGTGCCGACGGCATCAAGGGGCACATCATTCTCATCAGCTCCACCGCCGGCCAGCGCGGCGAAGCCCTGCACGCCGACTACGCCGTGACCAAAGGCGCATTGATTAGTCTTACAAAGAGCCTCTCGAGCGAGCTCGCTCCCCGAGGAATTCGTGTCAATTGTGTCGCGCCCGGGTGGGTCGCGACCGAGATGTCGGCGTCTACACTGAGTGATCCTGAAGTCGGAGTGAAAATCACTTCTGCAATTCCTGTGGGGCGCGTCGCAAGCGCCAGGGAAATCGCAGGTCCGGTTCTTTTCTTATGCACACCGCTGGCGGGATTTATCAGCGGCGAAATCTTGAACGTGAATGGCGGCGCAGTTTTAGTCGGATAGGACATGGCATGAATCGGAAACGTTCTCAGTGGATGCGGAGATTCCTGTGCGCCGCTCTCAGCTTGCTCCTCCTCGCCGTGCCGCGGTTCGTGAGCGCCCAGTCTTCCGACGATGCGGCCGCCAAAAATGCGCAGAAAGCGCGAGAAGTTCTCAACGCCATGGTGCAGGCGCTGGGTGGCGACGCATGGCTGAATCTCAAGAACACCGTCGAACAGGGACATGTCGCGGCGTTCTTTCATGGCCAGCCCGATCTCGGCACCACGGACCTATGGCAGTTTCACGCCTGGCCCGACCGCGACCGCGTCGAAGTCACCAAGCACCGCGATGTGGTGGAGTTCTACATCGGACGCGAAGGGTGGGAGGTCACGTTTCGCGGCAAGAAGCCCATGCAGAAAGATCTGCTCGAGGACTACCTTCGTCGACGCGACCACTCCATCGAAACCGCCATCAAGGTTTGGCTCAAGGATCCGCAGACCATTCTTGTCTACGAAGGCCAGACCATGACCGAGCGGCATCTATCCGAGCAGGTCACTCTCATTTCGCCGCAAAATGAATCCATCACCATCCAGATGGATACGCAGACCCATCTGCCGCTGCGTCGCACTTTCCAGTGGCGCGATCCAATCTACAAGGACAAAAACACCGACGCCGAGGAGTACGACGACTACCACACCATCGAAGGATTTCCGACCGCGTTCAGCGTCACCCGCTTTAAGAACGATGAGATGGTGCGCCAGTACTACATCACGAAGGTCGATTACAACCGACAGCTGCCCGACGATTTCTGGAATGTCGATGCCGCCGCGGGGCGCATCAAGAAGTAATCGCCTTGGCGCCCAAAAAGCTTCTCCTCACTGCATCCAAATTTCGGTTTTCGATTCGCCACTTCTTCGCTCTTCGTCCCCCCAGGGCACGCCCTCAAATCCCATCGAATCCGGATCCTAATCCCCCATGTCCGAGGAATCATGGCTCCCGCTTGATCTAAAGCGGATTCGCGCAAATCCCCGCGAATCCCTGGTGGGACTGCCAATCTGCATAACACGCAGGTGGTACGGCATGGCTATTTCGTTCCTTGCCTGGGGTTTTGTTCGCGAGTACAACATGAAAGTCACCCAAAGTACTTTGCACAACATTACTGATGCCACTCACCGATTTTGATCCAGTCAAGCGTTCCGACGTGTTCGTCCCAACGAGACGACGCGCCATCGCACGGCCAACGGAGTGGGCGGGAAACAGTGCTGGTTTCGACTTAGGTTCTTCCAC
>Ga0210390_10006076_pt1 | contig 10104 bp, 8 predicted proteins | sample IncBWH11OmetaG_FD_161050 | JGI IMG/M metagenome (GOLD analysis project Ga0210390, IMG submission 161050) | Forest soil microbial communities from Barre Woods Harvard Forest LTER site, Petersham, Massachusetts, United States - Inc-BW-H-11-O ...
GCCGAGATCTCCAGGAACCCGACCCTTGCCACCAACGACGAGTACCTGCAAAATCACACGGAACTGCAGGCCTACTTGCAGGCCAACCCGGAAGTAAAGCAGCAGTTGAGCCAGAATCCGCAGTCTTTCATCAAGTCGGCTCAGGGAACTGGGGTGACGACTCCGGGCACAGCGCCAAAGATGACGACTGCGCCCAAGATGCCGGGTTCGGACCCGAAGTAAGCGTGAAGAAAAAGACAGAGTGAAGAAACGCGAAAGTAAAAATGAAGTTGAAGTAAGTCGACAAAACAACGGGAGGGAGGTTGGCTCTGCTACCGCCCTCCCGCTTGTGAGCAACCTGGGCAACGGCCCAAATTTGCGGAGGGAGGCATTTATGAAAAAAAGAACAAGAGTTCTGCTCGCCAAGTTTGCGATTTCACTGTTCGCGCTTTCGATCGCGCTCCCGATGTTCGCCGGGGACAAGAAGCACGCGCAGCGCGCCATGATCGAGAAGATGGAGGCCGTGCCGTGCGGAGCCAAGGAGCATGGCATGACCGGGCTCGGCAGCGTATGGGCCTCGGTCGGCATAACCAGCGTCAATTCAGACGAGAAATTATGCCCGCAATATATGTTGCGCACCGACGACATGGAGTACCACGTGCGTCCGCTCGATCATAAGCACCCGCGCCTCTTGCCCATCGGGCAGGAAAGCGAGTTCAAGATCCACAAAGACGTCATCGAGATGCGAATTCCCGATGGCGATCACAAGCAACGCCGCTACCAGGTCGTCGCCATGAAGCCGATCGACCATACGAGCAGTCCGGAAGTCGGCGCGAACCCCGCGCACAATGAGCCGCTAACGGGTTCCAGCGACAAGCCGCTCGCCGAAAGAGTTCCTCCGGTTCCCCCAACAAAACCAAATTCAAATTGAAGATCGATAATTGAAGATCGATGCGGGATGCGGCTTTCCGCCGCGTCCCGTCAGCGTCTAAAATCAAGCGGGCTCCAGTTCCGTTGGGCCGCTTGAGGATCTTCCGCATGAAACCATTTGCGAGCCGCTGTGCCACTCTCCCTTTCCTCCTGATCGCCGTTACCGCTCTGGCCCAGGTCACCACTTCGCAGTACGACAACATGCGCACCGGCGCAACTCTGAATGAAATACTCTTGACGCCGAAGAACGTCAACGCCCAACAGTTCGGCAAACTCGGCGTATTCAAAGTCGACGGCGCAGTCTACGCTGAACCGTTGTTTCTTCCGTCGGTTGAAGTTCCCGGCAAAGGCACGCACGACGTCATCTTCGTCGCCACCGAACATGACAGCGTCTACGCCTTCGATGCTGCGCGTCCCGGCGATCCTCCACTCTGGCAGGTCAGGTTGCTCGATCCGGCGCGCGAGAATCCCGTATCAGAAGATCAGGCGCAATGCCCTTTCATCCGCCCTGAAATTGGTATCACTTCTACACCGGTTATCGACCTGCCGACTGGCACGCTCTATGTGCTGGCCCGAAGCGTCGTCCGGCACACCACCAGTCCCGATGAATATTTCCAGCGTTTGCATGCCCTTGCCATCACCACGGGTGTCGAAAAATTTGGTGGGCCGAAACTGATCACGGCATCGGTGCCGGGCCGGGGCGCAGGCAGATCCAACCGCGAGGTCGACTTCGATCCTCTCCGTGAAAACCCGCGCGCTGCGCTCACTCTCGCTAACAAGAACGTGTACTTGACCTGGGCTTCCTCCTGCGATGTCGATCCCTACCACGGCTGGGTCATAGCCTACGATCCGCAGACGCTCGCGCAAAAGGCCGTGCTCAACGTCAATCCCGACGGCAGCGAAGCGGGAATCTGGCTCAGCGACACCGGCCCCGCCGTCGATTCCGAAGGCAATCTTTATGTGCCCACCGGCAATGGCACCTTCGACGCGACCAGCGGAGGGCGCGACTACGGCGACTCCGTTCTTAAGCTCGACGGCTCATCGCTGGCCGTCCGCGACTACTTCACCCCGTCCAATCAGGCCGCCATCCTCGCAGGGGATGCCGATGTGGGCTCCAGCGGCCCCACGCTGCTCCCCGATCAACCCGGACGGCATCGTCATCTGCTGCTGCAGCCCACCAAGGATTCGACCATCTATGTGATCGACCGCGACAACATGGGCAAGTTCCATTCCGACCGCGACGATCTGGTGCAGATCATCCACCTGCCCGGCCCGGCTTTAGGCGCGATGGCCTACTGGAACGGCCACGCGTATTTCGCCACCAGTGGTGACTATCTTCGAAGCTATGCGGTCAAGAACGGCCAACTCGTTCCGGCCGAAGCTTCGTCCGTGAAATTTACGACGTCTGGCGCGACGCCATCCATTTCCGCCGACGGCAACAAGAACGCCATCGTCTGGGCCATTTCCACCAAAACCTGGAACGGCCCTGACACCACTCCGGCCGTCCTCTACGCCTTCGACGCCACTAAACTCGGCCAGCCCCTCTACACCTCGGAACAGAACAGCGCGCGTGACCGCGCCGGGATGGCCACACGTTTCGTGATCCCACTCGTGGTCAACGGGCGCGTCTACTTCTCGGCCCGCGGTGAAGTCGATGTTTATGGGATGTTGAAATAGCCGCGACTCACGCGTTTCGATTACAGTGGTTCCGCAGGAAGAAACGAACATGACCCAGACCAACGTGCGCGACCGCGATTTGCCGCCCTTGCCCTTCGATAGCTGGAAAGACACTCTCGCCACCGTGCACATGTGGACGCAGATTGTCGGGAAGGTGCGGCTTAAACTCTGCCCGCTCGTAAACCACTGGTGGAATGTGACCTTCTACTTGACCGCGCGCGGACTCACCACTTCACCCATGCCGTACCTGCGTGGAACAGCCATCGTCACGGTCGAAGTCCGGTTTGATTTCATCGATCACAAGCTTCTGATCGAAACCAGCGAAGGCCGCGTCGTCACCATCGCGCTCCAGCCGCAGAGTGTGGCCGAGTTCTACGCGAAATTCATGGCCGCCCTGTCCGAAGTCGGCGTCACTTGCAGGATCTGGACCAAGCCCTGCGAGATCGCCGATCCCATCCGGTTCGAGCAGGACCGTCAGCACGCCTCGTACGATGCGGACGCCATGAACAAATACTGGCGCATTCTGGTGTGGTGCGATCAAGTGTTCAAAGAATTCCGTACCGGATTTCTGGGAAAGGTCAGTCCCACACATTTCTTCTGGGGCGCGTTCGATCTCGCGGTCACTCGCTTCTCCGGCCGCAGAGCGCCCGAACGGCCCGGAGCCGACTCCGTCACCAAAGAAGGCTATTCGCACGAAGTGAGCAGCGCCGGAGTCTGGCCCGGGGGTGGCGACATCACCGGACCATGTTTCTATTCCTATGCAGCGCCGGAACCCGCGGGCTTCGCCCAGCGGAAAGTTCGCTCGCAAGCCGCTTTTTATCATCCGCAACTGAAAGAGTTTTTGGTGATGTACGACGACGTGCGCACTGCCGATTCTCCGAAAATGGCGCTGCTCGAATTCCTGCAGAGCACGTATGATGCGGCGGCCGACCTGGCAAATTGGGACCGCAAGAATCTCGAACGCTAGTTCGTTCTCAAACTCTGAACGATTTCTCCGGGCACGACGGGGAGTCTCAAGCGACCATTTGCTATGAGCGAAACTGCGTCGCAGCCGCCCATCGCAGCATCCAAGGATTCTTTGGAGACAACCAGAACAATGCAAAAACGCAAACTTGGAAGAAGCAATCTTGAGGTCTCGGCTCTCGGGCTGGGCTGTATGGGAATGAGTTTTTCCTACGGTCCACCCAAAGATAAGACGGAGATGACCAGTCTTCTCCACGCTGCCGTCGATCGGGGCGTCACATTCTTTGATACTGCCGAGGTTTACGGTCCGTTCCTGAACGAAGAACTGGTGGGCGAAGCGCTCGCGCCGTTTCGTGGCAAAGTGGTGATTGCCACAAAGTTTGGGTTCGACGTCGGCGTCGGTGATATACGCCCGGGAACAGCCGGGGTGAACAGCCAACCGGCGCACATCAAACAAGCTGTCGAAGGTTCGCTGAAGCGTCTCAAGGTCGAGACCATCGACCTGCTCTATCAGCACCGGGTCGACCCGAATGTGCCGATTGAAGACGTTGCCGGCACGGTGAAGGAACTCATCCAAGCCGGCAAGGTCAAACACTTCGGTCTCTCCGAGGCCGGCGCCAAAACCATTCGCCGCGCCCACGCAGTCCAGCCACTGACCGCTCTGCAGAGCGAGTATTCGCTGTGGTGGAGAAAGCCCGAAGCAGAAATAATTCCTACACTCGAGGAACTCGGAATTGGTTTCGTGCCCTATAGCCCGCTCGGCAAGGGCTTCCTGACCGGTGCGATCGACCCGAGCACGACCTTCGCCAACACCGACTTCCGCAGCGCGTTGCCTCGCTTTACGCCCGAGGCTCTCAAAGCGAACCAGGCGCTGATCGACCTGCTTGGTTCCATCGCGAAGCGAAAGAATGCAACTTCCGCACAGATCGCACTGGCCTGGCTGCTCGCTCAAAAACCATGGATCGCTCCCATCCCGGGCACGACGAAGCTGAACCGTTTGGAAGAAAATATCGGCGCGCTATCCGTCGAGCTCACTGCTGACGATCTCGTCAGCATCGACAGCGCCGCTTTAAACATCAAAGTTGAAGGGGCTCGTTACCCGGAACGCCTTGAAAAAATGACCGGTCTCTGAAAGGAAAGTCACAATTCATGTCCACCGTGAAATACAACGCAAGAGCTTATTCCGCAGCCAGCGCGACCTCGCCCATGGCCTCCAGCGCGATCTCAAGGCGCGAGCCGACTGACCAGGACGTGCAGATCGAAATCCTGTTCTGCGGCGTCTGCCACTCCGACCTGCACTCGGTGCGGAATGAGTGGAGTGAATTCATGCCCACTGTATATCCGATCGTTCCGGGCCATGAAATCGTCGGCCGAGTGACCAAGGTCGGCGCCGCGGTCAAAAACTTCAAGCCCGGCGATCTCGCGGCGGTCGGCTGCATGGTCGACTCCGACGGCACCTGCCCCGAGTGCAAAGCGGGCCTCGAGCAGTTCTGTCCGAACATCACACTCACGTTTAATGCGCCCGACAAGCACCTGGGCGGCGTTACCTACGGCGGCTATTCCGACAGCATCGTCGTCGACCAGCGATTCGTGCTCCGCGTACCTTCGAACCTGAATCTTGCCGGAGCCGCACCATTGTTGTGCGCGGGAATTACCACCTACTCACCCATGCGCCACGCGAAGATCGGCAAAGGAAAAAAAGTGGGAGTGGTCGGCCTTGGAGGGTTGGGCCACATGGGCGTGAAATTTGCCCGGGCGCTCGGAGCACAAGTCGTTGTTTTCACAACCTCGCCAAATAAGAAGGAAGACGCTGTTCGCCTCGGCGCTCATGAAGTCGTCATGTCCCGTAATGCCGACGAAATGCAGAAGCACGCCGGCAGCTTCCACTTCATTCTCGATGCGGTCTCTGCCGACCACGACATCAACGCCTACCTCAACCTGCTCGGCCGCGACGGCAACCTTACCCTCGTCGGCGCACCGCCCAAGCCTCTCGCCGTCGGCGCGTTCGGCCTGATCATGGGCCGCCGCAGCCTCTCCGGTTCCATGATCGGCAGCGTCGCCGAAACTCAGGAAATGCTCGACTTCTGCGGGCAGCACAACATCACCGCTGACGTCGAAGTCATCCCCATCCAGAAAATCAACGAAGCCTACGAGCGCTTGCTCAAGTCGGATGTGAAGTATCGGTTTTCGATCGACATGGCATCGCTCAAAAGCTGAATGACTGGAAGGTCACGAGGTGAGGGAATACATGCTGTTGACGTGCGCCGAACAAGAGGCTGGACAAGAAGGGAGAGATACGGCAAGCCCCACCTCTTCCGGATAAGTCCTAACCCGAGAATCTGGTCACCCGACCCTGGTGAGCGACGGAATGAGTTTGCTTCCGACTAAGCTAATCGCCGTCGGCACAGATAATGCCTCGGAGCCTTCCCTGGAATCCTTGCCCGTTGTCAACAAATAGGACCGCGATCTGGCTCTACGCCCGCACGCCGGTTGACGAGCATAGCCTGTTCGGTTAGCATAGGCGAACAAAAGACGAATATTATGTCTTCCCTGCCGTTGCTCCCGCTCCCCGACAAGCCCCGGCTCGTCGGCATCGCGCGTCTCGCGTCCGAGGGTGAATCCTTGCGCGAAGGGCACAATGTTGAGTACTTCACTTTGCCCGCCAAGTCGCTACTGAATCGCTGCGTCAGCCAGCGCGCCATGCCTTTTACCTGGACCATCAATCCTTACCGCGGCTGCGAGTTCGCCTGCAAATACTGCTACGCGCGCTATACCCACGAGTTCATGGAAATGCGCGACGGCATGGAATTCGAGCAGAAGATTTACGTCAAGCAGCACACTACAGGACTGCTGCGCCACGAGCTGCGCCGCGTGAAGCCCGGCGAATCTATTGCGCTCGGCACCGCAACCGATCCTTACCAGCCCGCCGAACGACGCTACGAAGTGACGCGCGGAATTCTGGAAGAGTTCGCGCGGCATCGCGGATACGAGCTCGGCATCGTCACCAAGTCGAACCTGATCGTCCGCGATCTGGAATTGCTGAAAGATGTCGCGAAGAACAATCGGCTGTCGGTCCACATGACGGTCACCACGCTCGACGCCGAACTCGCCCGCATTCTCGAGCCGCGTGCGCCCCGGCCCGATCTGCGCATCGAGGCCGTACGACTACTGGCCCAGGCGGGATTGCGCGTCGGCGTGAGTTGTTCGCCGGTCGTGCCTGGAATCACCGATTCTGCCAAAGATCTGGAGGTGCTAATCCGTACCGCCGCCGAAGCCGGGGCCACCTACGTTTTCGCCAATCCGCTTTTTCTTAAGCCCTGCTCGGCGGCCGTGTTTCTTCCCTTCCTCGAACAACACTTTCCGCATCTCGCCGAAAACTATCGCCAGCGCTATCAGGACCGGGCTTTTCTGCCGGCAGCATATGGCAAACGCCTTTCCCAGCTCGTCGGTCGTCTGCGCGAGAAATACAAGATGACGCGTGCCCGCGACGAACGCTCGTCCTTCGCCACAAAGTGGCCGGTGCAGGCGGTCGATGAGCAGTTGAAGCTGTTCTGAAGATTGAGTAATTGGGAAATTGAGTAATTGTGTAATTTGAAACCGAGGACGATTCACCAATTTCCCAATTGCTCAATTCCTCAGTCCTCTATAATCGACATTCGCATGGTCACCGCTTCTCCTCCTGCGCCACAACCCGGTCAGCCCGCCACGTTCGGTGTGCGCCTGCACCGGTTCTGGCGCCGTGTCACCGACGGGCTTGAGGTCAGCCAGCTCTGGTCGCAGTTTGAGTCTGAAGCCCGCACCAGCTATCGCCTGTACTCGAAAGATGTCGAGGCCAAGACGCCCGACGGCCTTACCCACGGCGGCCGCAACCTCCACGTCGTGAAGGAATTCTTCTGGGCGGTGTTTGAGAAGCTCTCGCCCGCGCGCCGCGTGCTATTGCTTCTGGCACTAATCCTGCTCGTGATTCCCAGCGGCGGGTTTAACTATCAGGACGCGCACCACACAGTCCACGTGGGTGAATTCGATCTTCACTTCTGGGCGGGATTGCTTCTTCTTCTGCTGCTCATTCTCGAGATCGCCGACCGCGTGGTGATGAAGCGTGACCTGCAGATTGCGCGCGAGATTCAGACCTGGCTTCTGCCGGGCGTTCCGCCGCAGATTCCCGGACTCGCCATCGCCTACGCCACGCGCCCCGCCAATACCGTCGCCGGCGATTATTACGATGTCTTCCCGCGCCCTGGCCGAAGCAACGACGACAACCGCGTCGTGCTCGCCGTGGCCGATGTCGCCGGCAAGAGCATCCCCGCCGCCATGCTCATGGCCACGTTTCAGGCGAGCCTAAAAACGCTTTCCACCGCGCACGTGGCGCTCCCCGAGCTCGCCGCGAACATGAATCGCTACGCCTGCGGCAACAGCCAGGGTGGATTGCGTTTCACCACCGCGTTTCTCGCGGAATACGATCCCATCCGCCGCACCGTCGACTACATCAACGCCGGCCACAACAACCCCATCCTGCGCCGCGCCAGCGGACAGATCGAGCGCCTCGATGTCGGCGGACTTCCCTTCGGCATTCTGCCCGAGGTGAACTACGAATCCGCCACCGTCACGCTGGCTCCCGGCGACTGGCTCATCATCTTTACCGACGGAGTGGTGGAAGCTGAGAACTCCCGCCAAGAAGAATTCGGTGAAGTCCGCCTCTTTGGAGCAATTGAAGCCGCGAAATCGACAGAGCCCGCGGACATGCTCAAGCGTCTCATGAACGACCTCGACCTGTTCGTCGGCAACACTCCCCAGCACGACGACGTCACCTGCATGCTGCTGAAAGCCGAGAGCTTCTGAGTGAAGCTGCTGCGCAACGGAAAACGACTCGTCACCCTAAACAGAATGTCATTCCGACCAGAGCCGGAGCGCACGCGACGGTGTAGTGGAGGAACCTGCTGTTCATTCCGCCCAGGAAAAGCAGGTTCCTCGCGCCAGAAACAAGGCGCTCGGAATGACAAACTGTGGGTGGTGGCCTGAAAGTGAATCACTCGCGTATGAACTCGCCATACATCCGGTGGAAAGCGTGCACGCCTTTTTCCTGCTTCACGCTGAAGCGTCCGCGCGAATAGCTTCTCGACCGCAGATTTTTCTGCACGGTCTCGCAAATGCCGATGTCTTCTATCTGAATCTGATCGCTGAACTCGACTGAAGCCTTCGCCGCTGGGGCTTGATGATCTTTCTCTGGCAAATACCATTCGAAAATCGCCAGCGACCGTTCGGCCTCGACCGGCAACACAATATTGAGCGAGACGTTGTCGGGATAGCAGTTCAGCATCCAGTTGGGAAAAATCCAGAAGTAGTCGGTAGTCAGGTCTTCGCGTGCGTCCTGGTAGCGTCGTGGCGTGGCATCGCCGGGTTGCGCTCCGCGAATCGGGCTGAACTGCCGCACATATCCTTTGCCGCCCTGCACATGAGGCTCAACCACGTAAGCGTTGAAATCCAACTCGCGGTTCAGGCCGGGATGCACGCTGGGCAGGTGGTAGCCCTCCAAATAATTGTCGACATACGTCTTCCAGTTGCACTTCATGTCGTAGGTGCGGCGCTCGAATAACTTCATTTGAGCAAACGGAAATTTCTCCGCCTGTTCGGCCAGCTCGCCCAGGGTCTCGAGCAGCGGCCGTGCGGCCGGGTCGAGATTCACAAACACCAGGTTGAACCATTCCTCAGTCCGTACCGGTTTGAGCGCAAACTCGTCGGGATTGAATCCCTCCACCCCTTCGATCTCGGTTGCGCTGAGCAGCGCACCGTCGAGACCGTACGTCCAGCCGTGATATCCGCAGCGAAACAGTTTGCGGGAGCCGCAGCCTTCTGCTGGAGGCCCGGCCCGGTGCCGGCAGACGTTATAAAAACCTCGCAACCTTCCGTCAAGGCCCCGCACGAAGACCAGCGGTTCGCCGATCAAATCGGTAGTGAAATAGTCGCCAGGATTTTTGACCTGGCTGCCATGGCCAACGACCTGCCACGTTCGTGCGAATAGCCTTTCTTTTTCGGCAATCAAAATGCTGGCATCGGTATACAAGTGCGCCGGCAGCGTCCAGGCGCGAGCGATCTCAGCTTCGACCTGAAACGCGTCTTTTGATCGATCCATATGCTTCGTCGCGAAATGTTACTTGCGAAACGTTACTCCAAGCTTCGCCAGCATTCTATGCGATCCATCTCGGGCGCGTTGGCACGACGGAATTGCATGCAAACTGGGGCTCCGAGTGCGTTCCAGAATGGAACGGGCGGCGGTTCAAACTGACACGAATTGTCAGCGCGGCCGCCGAATTTTGCCAGCATCGTACGCATTTGGGCAAGGGATAACGGGAACGAAAGTGTTACCTTCCGATGAAAATAAAGCCCTTCCCGAACTCGCACCCGAAACCAACGTAACTAACAGCTTTGGCGAGGCAAGTGCAAATATCGTAACGACTGCGTCATCCGTGACCAGCAGTTAAACAGACCAAAAACGAGAGGAAAACTAGAGATGCGGAAACAGAAGGGCTTTTCACTGATTGAGCTGCTGATCGTGGT
>Ga0210390_10006077_pt1 | contig 10102 bp, 8 predicted proteins | sample IncBWH11OmetaG_FD_161050 | JGI IMG/M metagenome (GOLD analysis project Ga0210390, IMG submission 161050) | Forest soil microbial communities from Barre Woods Harvard Forest LTER site, Petersham, Massachusetts, United States - Inc-BW-H-11-O ...
CCCAGAAGTGGGTCGATTCATCGATTTCAAAGACGGCGAACGTGCCTACGGATTTCCCCTACGAGAAATTCAAAGACATCTATCTGTACGCACATGAGCAGGGCCTGAAGGGCTGCACCACCTTCCGTTTCAACCCGGAGGCGTTCCAGGGCGTATTGGTGAAGGAGCAGGACCTGAAGAACACCATTTACAAGTTCACGCTCGAGGACGGTACGGTGATCGAGGCGCGTGGCGATGAGGAGATCGATTACGACGGCGAGATCCATACCGCCGCCAATTTGTTTGATGCGATAAAAGACGGGTACTACGGGCGCATGTAACCCACCGACGGCGCCCGCAGGCTTGCAGACGGCGGGCGCGACCCCAGGAACTGAACATGACCATCAAGATCGACAAACGCATCGTCAAGTATCACGTGCAGAAGCCCGAGGAGCGGAGCGCGGACAAGGCGCTGTCGGCGAGCGTGGCGAAAGCCGCCATGGCCGCCGCTGCCGCGCCGGGTGCGGACGGCGAGCTGGTGCGCGACAAGAACGGGCGCACCGCCAAGGTCATCCGCATGCACGAGAAGGTCGAACGGCCGGAAGTGCTGATCGGCTCGACCTACAAGATCAAGACACCGATCTCCGATCACGCGATGTACGTGACCATCAACGACATCGTGCTGAACGAGGGCACCGAGTACGAGCAGCGCCGGCCGTTCGAGGTGTTCATCAACTCGAAGAACCTCGATCACTTCCAGTGGATCGTGGCGCTGACGCGCATCATCTCCGCGGTGTTCCGCAAGGGCGGCGACGTCACCTTCCTGGTGGACGAACTGAAGGCGGTGTTCGATCCGCGTGGCGGCTACTGGCAGCCGGGCGGCAAGTTCATGCCCTCGATCATTGCCGAGCTCGGCCACGTGATCGAGAAACACCTGCAGACCATCGGGCTGATACGCAAGACCCAGCTCGACGTGCACCAGCAGAAAATGGTGGACGCCAAGCGCGCCGAGTTCGAGGCGCGTGCCAAGCAGGCCGACGCCTTCGCCAAGAGCCACTTCCCGGAAGGTGCGCAGCTGTGCGGCCGCTGCAGCACCGCCGCCGTGGTCATGATGGATGGCTGCATGACGTGCCTCAACTGCGGCGATTCGAAGTGCGGCTGAGCGCGACCTGCGCGCACTTCGCGACTCTTATTGCGACGACCAACTCCAACTGACAGATCGCGTCCCTTTGCGAGGCAGCCGTTCGGCTGCCTCGCTTGTTATTCGCGTCCGGCGCATGCGGCAATGACCTGCCACACGGCGGCGGCGTGCGCGCGCCACCCGCCGTCACTCGAGCGCCGACTGCAGCTCGAGACTGCGCGGCGCCGCGAGCCCGCCGAAGCGGCGGTCGATCTCGAGCAGCAGCTTGCGGGCCGCGTCCCGGTTGCCGGCCGCGCGCAGCGACTCCACCTTGCGGAAGCTCGCGGCGAGCTCGCGCTCGACGTCCGCCCGGCAGGATGCGAGCCGGCCCGTCGCGGCAGCGAGCGGCGCCTGCAGCTCGTGCAGGGCGCCGGCGAGAGCGGCGGCGCCCGCGATCTCGTGTGCCGCTCCCGGGGTCACCTGCGCGTCCAGGTTGAATACGCACCAGCGGCGCAGCGACTGCATGCTGGCCGCGTCCATGGCCAGATGCGTCGCATCGTGCTCGCCGGTGAGCAATACCAGGCGCGTCGCTTCCTGGAATTGCTGCAGCAGTTCCCGCGACGGCAGCGGCGGCACCAGCGTGCCGAGCGGATCGCTGCCGGCATTGAGCAGCGCGCCGTGAAAGACGTCCGGATAGCCGAGCGCGACGCGCAGCGCGATGCGCGAGCCGCCGGAGAAGCCGCCGACGTATACCCGCGCCGGGTCCACGTGGTAGCGCTGCATGACGTTGAAGGCGGCGAGCAGCGCCAGCGGCTCACGCCGCCCCATGACATTCTCATCGTTGCCCGAGCGCGCCGCGCTCACATAGACGACGCCGTAGCGCTCGAGCACCGGCGCCCAGCCGCTCGGCAGCCGCGCATCCTGCCACGGGGGGATGAACACCAGCAGCGCGTAGCCGGCGGGTGGCACCTGTTCGGGCACGTACAGCACGAACCGCTCGGCGGCGAGATCGACCGACTGCTCCACCAGGCGCTCGGCCGAGCGGGCCAGCGCCGCCTGCACCTGTGCGGCCGCCAACGGGCTGAGCAGGCGCCGCACCAGCTCGCCGCTCGAGGAGAGCGGCGCATAGTCGCTGAACACGACGTCCGTTTGCGGAGCGCCGCCGGCCGCGGCGCGGATACCGGCCATCGCCAGCCAGACTGCTGCCGCAAGCAGGCGCACGGTCGTGATGCGTGCAGCTGGCATAGACCTAAGTCTGCCATTTGCCGGGAAGATCCGGGCGTCGCGGCTGCGGCGCGCCGCGGGTGGGCAAAAAAAACCCCGCTGGAGGCGGGGTTGTCGGTCGCTTGCTTGTGTGAGGAGGAGTCTTATTCTCGTTGTTATTCGGTCAGGCGCGGTAGCCGACGAGCCGTGAGGCTACCTTCCGCATCCGCGCTTCTTCGGTTATCCCGTGGCGTTCGTTCTTCCCTAAGGCTATTTGCCGTCGATGGGTATGAGTGAGCAACACTCGTGCCAATACGTTCGCACGGTGGGCGCAACCCGCGTGCAGTGCTTTGCGAGGTGTCCAAATGTGACGCAGCGCACGTTGCCGCGACCGCGAAGGGCATAACGCGGCGCGGCGCGCTACGGTCCTACGGGCGTGCGTCGCCGTGTCCGACACGCAAGTGTCAAGATACCCGACGCATCCGGGGCTCAGCAGCCAGGCGACGGACCGGTGCGAGACGTTGCAAGCCCTTGAAGTTAAATCGGATAGATTGGAACAGGCCGGGTCAGAGGGGTGTAAATGAAGTCGACAGGGGCGCGAGCTTGGCGTGTGGTGGGGGTGGGGCGGGGGGTGCGGCTGGTTTTGGGCCTGCTCGCCGCGTGCGCGCTCGCCACGCTCGCGCAGGCGCAGTCCGGCGAGCCCATGCCCCGGCCACCGCAGCTCGAGCGCGACGTGCAGTTCTGGGTCCGCGTCTACTCGCAGATCGACACCAACGCCGGATTCCTGCACGACCAGTACAACCTCGCCGTGGTGTACGACACGCTGCACTTCGCGCCCAACTCCCCGCCCGCCGAGCGGCAGCGCCAGGTGGACGAGGCGCGCAACCGCTACGCGGCGGCGTTGCGCCGCATCGCCGCGGCGGGCGATGGCCCGCTGTCCGCGGACGATCAGCGCGTCAGGGAGCTGTGGGGAGCGGAAGGCACCGCGGCGCGCCTGCGCGACGCGATCGAGGACATCCGCTTTCAGCTCGGCCAGGCCGATCGTTTCCGCGGCGGACTGATCCGCTCGGGCGCCTGGGAGACGCACATCGCCGAGACACTCGCCAACCTCGGCCTGCCGGCGGAGCTGGCCGTGCTGCCGCACGTGGAGTCCTCGTTCAACCCACGGGCCTACTCCAAGGTGGGCGCCGCCGGCCTGTGGCAGTTCATGCGCTCGACCGGCCGGCGCTACATGCGCATCGACGGCGCGGTGGACGACCGTCTCGATCCGTTCCGCTCCACCGAGGCCGCCGCGCAGCTGCTCGCCTACAACTACCGGGTACTCGGCAGCTGGCCGCTGGCGCTTACCGCCTACAACCACGGCACCGCCGGCGTGCGCCACGCCAAGGAGACGCTTGCCACGGACGACATCGTGCGCATCGTGCGCAGCTACACCGGTCGCACCTTCGGCTTCGCCTCGCGCAACTTCTACGTCTCTTTTCTCGCCGCGCTCGAGATCGACAGGAATCCGGAGAAGTATTTCGGCTCGCTGCAGAAGGACGGCGAAGCGCGCTTCCAGGAGCTCGAGGTGCCCGGCTACGTGTCGATCGCATCGCTCGAGCGCGCGCTGAAGGTCGACGGTGGGCAGCTGCGCACGCTCAACCCGGCACTGCTGCCGTCGGTATGGAGCGGCGCGCAACGCGTGCCCAAGGCGTACCGGCTGCGCCTGCCGCTCGAGGGCGGCCCGTGGACACCGCAGCTGCTGGCACAGCGCCTGACGCCGGCGGACCTGTTTGCCGGACAGCGCGGGCCGCGGCGTTACCGCGTGCAGGCCGGCGATACGCTCGCCGCGCTCGCCGAGCGCTACGGCGTGCCGATCGAGACGCTGGCGCGCATGAACCGCGTGCGCACCAGTGCGCCGCTGAGTCCGGGGCGTGTCATCAGCCTGCCGGAGGCGACGCCGGCGGTCACGGTCGCGTCCGCCGCCGCGCCCACCCCGGCACCCCCGGTCGGTGCAGCGCAGCCCGCGCCCACCGCCGCATCCGCGACCATCGTCGCAGCGCTCGCGCCGCCCTCGCCGGGGGGTGCGGTCACGGCCGACGTCGCCGAGCGCGAGAGCGCCGAGGACGCCGCGGTGGCCGCCGCTGCGGCCGCGGGCGACAAGCCCCACGCCGCCGCCGCCACTCCGCAACCGGTATCGGCCGCGCAGGCCGAGGAGCTCGGGCCGGCGCTCGGTCCGGCCGCGGAGAGCGAGCAGAACCCCGATCCGACCGACTACAGCGTGGCGCGCGACAGCACCATTCGCGTCGCGGCGGTGGAGACGCTCGGGCACTACGCTGACTGGCTCGGCCTGACCTCGGCGCGGCTACGCGAGATCAACCACCTGCGTTACCGCACCCCGGTGCGCATCGGGCAGCGCATCCGGCTCGACTTCTCCCAGGTGACGCCCGAAGTGTTCGAGACGCTGCGCCACGAGTACCACCGCGAGCTGCAGGCGGCGTATTTCGCCGCGCACCGCATCGTCGGCAGCGACGTCTACATCGCGCGCCCGGGTGATTCCGGCTGGACGCTCACCCAACACAGCGCGCAGCTGCCCTTGTGGCTGCTGCAGCAGTACAACCCCGACCTCGATCTCGCCGAGCTGCATCCCGGCACGCAGATCGTCATGCCGCGCGTGGAGGAGGTCGGCGCCGGCGGCTGACACGGCGGCAGCGCCGCGGCGCGCGCGTCAGGTTCGTCCGCCTTGGCTCACCGCGTGCGCGCTGTGACGGAGATACCTGCCGCTGTCACGGCCCTGTGCCTATAATCCCGCCGACATGCCCTCCATGCCTCGCAACACGATCAATTTCATGAGCTTAGCCGCACTGCTGCTGCTCGGCGGTGCGGGGTTCGTCGCTCGCGCCGATGGGCTGGCGGACTCGCGCCCGGTGATGCTGAACCAGGCGAGCATCGCCAGCCTGCCGGTGGTCGATCGCGTGGTGGTGCGCAAGGGCGCGCGGCAGCTGCTGCTGATGCACGGCGGGAACGTGGTGCGCTCGTATCACATCCAGCTCGGCCTCAACCCCATTGGCCAGAAGGAGCGCTCGGGCGACTTCCGCACTCCCGAAGGCAGCTACCGCCTCGAGCGCCGCAATCCGCGCAGCGACTACTTCCTCTCGATCAAGGTGTCCTACCCGAACGCCGGGGACCTCAAGCGCGCGCGCATCCGCCACTGGGACACCGGCGGCTCGATCATGATCCACGGCCTGCCGAACCTCTTGAAGCACGACCCCGAGTTCTACGCCACGCACGACTGGACCGACGGCTGCATCGCGGTGTCCAACGCCGATATGGTCGAGATCTGGATGCTCGCCTCCGACGACGTGCCGATCGACATCGTCCCTTAAAACGAGTGAGCAGCGAGTTTTCAGAGTTCGTCGACGCGCGCGTCGGTCCGCGCGGCAGTCTCGAGAACCTTTCACAGGGCGAGATCGACAAGCTGCTCGACACCGGGCAGGGGGGGCTGTACCCGCTGTTCCGCCGCTGCGCGCTGGCGGTGCTCAACTCCGGGGCGCCCACCGACAACTCCAAGGAAATCTTCGACCGCTACCGCGACTTCGACATCCGCATCGTGCGCCACCCCTACGGGGTGAAGCTCGAGATGCAGAACGCACCGGCGGCCGCCTTCGTCGACGGGCAGATGATCCGCGGCATCAAGGAGCACCTGTTCGCGGTGCTGCGCGACGTGGTGTTCATCTCCAACGAGATCCTGGAGAGCGGGCGCTTCGATCTCAACGATTCCGCTTCCATCACCAACGCGGTGTTCCACGTGCTGCGCAATGCGCGCCTGCTCGACTACAAGTCGCGCCCGAACCTGGTGGTGTGCTGGGGCGGGCACTCGATCGACGCCCACGAGTACCAGTACAGCAAGAACGTGGGCTACGAGCTCGGGCTGCGCGGGCTCGACGTGTGCACCGGCTGCGGACCCGGCGCCATGAAAGGGCCGATGAAGGGTGCCGCGGTCGGCCACGCCAAGCAGCGCATCGAGCACGGCCGCTACATCGGCATCACCGAGCCGGGCATCATCGCCGCCGAGCCGCCCAACCCGATCGTGACCCAGCTGGCGATCCTGCCGGACATCGAGAAGCGTCTCGAGGCGTTCGTGCGGCTGGCGCACGGCATCGTGGTATTTCCCGGAGGCGCCGGCACCGCCGAGGAGATCCTCTACCTCGCCGGCATCCTGCTCGACCCGCAAAACGCCGAGCAGCCTCTGCCGATCGTGCTGACCGGCCCGAGGGAGAGCGCGGCGTACTTCGAGCACATCCAGCGCTTCCTCGCCGCGACCCTCGGCAGCGAGGCGAGCCGGCGGCTGACGCTGATCGTCGACGATCCGCCCGAGGTCGCGCGGCGCATGGTGCGCGGCATGCAGGCGGTGCGTGAGTTCCGCCGCCAGTGCAGCGATTCCTACAACTTCAATTGGCTGCTGTCGATCCGCCGCGAGTTCCAGCAGACCTTCGAGGTCACGCACGCCGCCATGCGGGCACTCGACCTGGGGCGCGCGCAGCCCGCGCACCAGCTCGCCGCCAACCTGCGGCGTGCCTTCTCCGGCATCGTCACCGGCAACGTCAAGGAGTACGGCATCCAGGCGATCGAGCGCGAAGGTCCGTACGAGCTCAGTGGCGATGCGGCGATCATGCGGCCGCTCGATGAGTTGCTCGCCGCATTCGTCGCGCAGCGGCGCATGCGGCTGCCGGGCAGCACCTACCGGCCGGTATACCGCCTGGTCGCCTGAAGCGTCCGCTGCGCCCTTACATAACGCTGCGCTTCGCGGCGCGCGCCGCACACTTCGGAGCAGCCGCACGAGAGCTGCGTCCCAGCGTAGCTGTGCAGCGACATGCCTGTGAACCAGTTCCTGCGGTGCGCGTTAGTAACCTCGTACCCTCAATCATAATCTTCAGGAGCTTCTCAATGAGCTCAAGCGACAGGGGGCGAGGCGAGGCGCCCGGCACGCCACGCGAGCCGGCAGTTGGCACCCCGACGGGTGGTGCCGACGCGTACGCCAACTGGCTGGATCGCATGCAGCGCGCCCGTGCACGCCAGGCCGCGATCACCCGCAACCTCTACACCTGGTCGAATTACAAGAACTGGGCGGATCAGGTGCGCGACTCCTGGGCGGCCAGCGACGCGGCGCACGCCGCCGCGCACCCCAAGACCAAGAAATAGGCCAGGAAACAGCCTGCAGCGCAGCGCCTGGCCGTACGGCAGGCGGCGCGCTTCCGATCCCCGCAGCATTCTTCAGGCGATGGCGACCACCGCCGGCGCCGCCACTGACTCACCTTCCGCCGCCTGGTCCGTCGCAGCCGTCTGCCCGGTCATCGGCAGCGCGGGTGGCACGCCTGCGGGGGACGAGCCGCCGGCGGCAGGCCCCGCCTGCGGCGGCAGCTGCGGGGCGCCCGGCACGCCGCGCGGGCGCGCCAGCCACTGCACCAGCGGCAGCCACTGCTCGACGTCTTCCTGCGCCACGTAGCTCTTCATCTCGTGCACACCGATGCCGAGCTCGGCGGCGCGCACGTAGTTTTGCGAGTCGCGGATCGTGGCCACGATCGGGATGTGCAGCGTGTGCAGGAAGCGGATGAGCGACTGGTAGATCAGCGTGTTGCGGCGGATGCGATTGGCGATCACGCCGATGCGGTCGTCCTCGCGGCGGATCTTGGCGACCAGCAGCAGGTCGCGGATGCAGCGCGAGCAGGTATTGATGTCGATGTCGGAAGGCAGCACCGGCACGATCACCTTGTCGGCGTCCCTGGTCATCTCGGGCAGCTGGTGCGCCTCGAGCGCCGCGGGCGTGTCGACGATGATGTGCGTGGTGCGCTCGGGCACGCGCAGCTGGAAAGCGCGCGTGCTGCGGGTGTCCTTCTCGAAGGCGGCGATCACGTGCACCTGCGGCTGCGTGGGCTTGCGCTTCCTCACCCAGCGCAGCGAGGAACCCTGCGGATCGAAGTCCATGAGCACCGGCGTGTGTCCCTGCGCCGCCAGGTAGCTCGCCAGGTTGATCGCGATGGTCGTCTTGCCGGACCCGCCCTTGGGGTTCAGGACGACGATACGCTGCATGTTGCCCTTGTTCTGTAATATCGCAGTGGTGACGCGCTTCGCACTCAAGCCTACGCAGGCCCCCGGCCGCCTGCAAGCGCGCCGCCGGTGCGTGCGACTGTGAGCGCGCACACGCCGCACCCGCCGGCGCTTCCGTAGAGTCGCTGGCGCCATGGAAGAGTTCTTTCTGCATCTCTGGGACGATCTCGACGACCTCGCCGGCATCTGCCGGTACACCGTCGCCGCGACCGCTGCCGAAGTCCTTGCCGCGGCGCCGCTGGTCACCGCGGCCGCCGGTGCACTGCTGGCCGGCGGAGCCACCCTGCTGCTGGCGCAGCAAGCGCTGCTGAACGCCTTCGCCTGACGCCTGCGGTGGGGCGCTCATGCCCCGCCGCGCTTGAAAAATCCCGCGCCGCTCCCAAAGATCGCTCGTCTGCGCGCCCTCACCGCGTGCTTTCGGGAGCTCTATGGCATCCGCAACACCCGACGCTTCCCCCAGCCCCGGCGCGGACGCTGCCGCGCCCGAGCCCGCCGGCACCACCGGGCGGCAGACGCACGGTTTCCAGGCCGAGGTGCGTGAGCTGCTGAAGCTCATGATCCACTCCCTGTACAGTCACCGGGAGATCTTCCTGCGCGAGCTGATCTCCAACGCCTCAGATGCCTGCGACCGGTTGCGCTTCGCGGCCATCGCCGACGGCACGCTGCTCGCGCCAGACCCGCAGCTGGGCATTCGCGTCGATGCGGACGCGGCCGCGGGCACCGTCACCATCACCGATAACGGCATCGGCATGACGCGCGCCGAGGCCATCGCCGACCTCGGCACCATCGCCCGCTCGGGCACCGCGGAATTCTTCCGCGCGCTGTCCGGCGATGAGCAGAAGGCGTCGCAGCTCATCGGCCAGTTCGGCGTTGGCTTCTACTCGGCGTTCATCGTCGCCGAGCGTGTCGCGGTGCGCTCGCGCAAGGCGGGCGCGCCCGCGGAAGCCGGCGTGCACTGGGAGTCCGGCGCCGACGGCGAGTTCACCGTGGAGACGGTGACGCTGCCGCAGCGCGGTACCAGCGTCACGCTGCACCTCAAGGCGGACGCGCGCGAGTTCGCCGATGCGATGCGGTTGCGCGGCCTGATCCGCCGCTATTCCGACCACATCGGCTTCCCGGTACGCATGCGCAAAGAAGGCGAGGCTGCGCTCGAGGACGAGGTCGTCAACCAGGCGAAGGCGCTGTGGACGCTGCCGCGCACCGAGATTTCCGCGGAGGAATACCGGCAGTTCTACCAGTACGTGGCACACGATTTCACCGACCCGCTCGCCTGGAGCCACAACAAGGTGGAAGGCAAGCGCGAGTACATCAGCCTGCTGTACGTGCCGGGCCGCGCACCCTTCGATCTGTGGCAGCGCGAGGCGGCACGCGGACTGAAGCTGTACGTGCGGCGCGTGTTCATCATGGACGACGCCGAGCAGTTCCTGCCGCTGTACCTGCGCTTCATCAAGGGGGTGGTGGACTCGAGCGACCTGCCGCTGAACATCTCGCGCGAGATCCTGCAGCAGGATCCGGAGGCCGAGGCGATCCGCGGCGGCCTCACCCGGCGGGTGCTCGACATGCTGGCGCGGCTCGCCAGGGACGAGCCGGAGAAGTACGCGACTTTCTGGAAGGAGTTCGGCGCGGTGCTGAAGGAGGGCATCGCCCAGGACCCGGCCAACCAGGCGGCGATCCTGCCGCTGCTGCGCTTTGCCTCGACGCACGAGCCCGGCG
>Ga0210390_10006079_pt1 | contig 10101 bp, 7 predicted proteins | sample IncBWH11OmetaG_FD_161050 | JGI IMG/M metagenome (GOLD analysis project Ga0210390, IMG submission 161050) | Forest soil microbial communities from Barre Woods Harvard Forest LTER site, Petersham, Massachusetts, United States - Inc-BW-H-11-O ...
CAGCTCGAGAGCGTTGTCTATGCCGGTGACGCGCATGCGCCTCATCTCGCCGGTACCTACACGGTCGACGAGACCTATGACCTCGTGTCGGCCGCACCGGCCGATGCCAAGGATGCGGTGCGCTTTCGCCGCGGCTGGTTTCTCGGCGACGGCACCGGCGCCGGCAAGGGCCGCCAGGTCGCCGCGATCATCCTCGACAACTGGCTCAGGGGCCGCCGCAAGGCGCTCTGGATCTCCAAATCCGACAAGCTGATCGAGGATGCCGAGCGCGACTGGACCGCAATTGGCGGCTATCGCTCCGACATCGTTCCCTTGTCGCGCTTCCGCCAGGGTGCTCCGGTCACCCTCGCCGAGGGCGTTCTGTTTACGACCTACGCGACATTGCGAACCCAGGCGCGCGGCGACAAGGTTAGCCGTGTACAGCAGATCATCGACTGGCTTGGCCGCGAATTCGACGGCGTCATCGTCTTCGACGAGGCGCACGCAATGGCGAACGCCGCCGGCGACAAGTCCGAGCGCGGCGAGAAGAAACCGTCACAGCAGGGCCAGGCCGGCTTGCGCCTGCAGCACGCGCTGCACGATGCGCGGGTGCTCTACGTCTCGGCGACCGGCGCGACGACCGTGCAGAACCTCGCCTATGCCGCCCGGCTCGGGCTTTGGGGCACCGGTGATTTTCCGTTTGCGACCCGCGCCGATTTTGTCGCGGCGATGGAAAAAGGCGGTGTTGCCGCGATGGAGGTGCTGGCCCGCGATCTCAAGGCACTCGGCCTTTACGCCGCCCGGTCACTCTCCTTCGAGGGCATCGAATACGAGATCGTCGAGCATACGCTGACACAAGAGCAGATCCGCATCTACGACACCTATGCCGACGCGTTTCAGATCATCCATCGCAATCTGACTGAGGCGCTGAAGGCCGCCAACATCACCGGCGAAAGCGGCGCCACCTACAATCGCAACGCCAAGGCCGCCGCACGCTCCGCCTTTGAAGCGAATAAGCAGCGGTTTTTCAATCATCTGCTGACGGCGATGAAATGCCCCACCTTGATCGCTGCGATCGCGCGCGACCTCGAGGAGGGCCACGCCTCTATCCTGCAAATCGTCTCGACCAACGAGGCGCTGCTCGACCGCCGCCTCGCCGCGATCCCGACCTCCGAATGGGGCGATCTCACGATCGACATCACGCCGCGCGAATATGTCCTCGACTATTTGCAGCATTCGTTTCCGACGCAGCTTTTCGAGCTCTTCAGCGACGACGAAGGGAACCTCCACTCCCGCCCGGCCTATGACGCCGACGGCAATCCGGTGATTTCGCGCGAAGCGGTCGACCGCCGCGACCGGATGATCGAGCACCTCGCGTCATTGCCGCCGGTGCAGGGCGCGCTTGATCAGATATTGCACCGCTTCGGCACCGATCTTGTCGCCGAGGTCACCGGCCGCTCCCGGCGCGTGGTGAAACGCAGCGAGCGGCTCTGCATCGAGAGCCGTCCGGCATCGGCGAATTTCGCAGAAACCTCGGCTTTCATGGACGACGAGAAGCGAATCCTCGTCTTTTCCGACGCCGGCGGCACCGGGCGCAGCTACCACGCCGATCTCGGTTGCCGGAACCAGCGCCGGCGCATTCATTACCTGCTGGAGCCGGGCTGGAGAGCCGATGCGGCAATCCAGGGGCTCGGCCGCTCGAACCGCACCAACCAGAAGCAGCCACCGGTGTTTCGCCCCGTCGCGACCGACGTCAAGGGCGAGAAACGGTTTCTGTCGACGATCGCGCGCCGTCTCGACAGTTTGGGTGCGATCACTCGCGGCCAGCGCCAGACCGGCGGCCAGGGCCTCTTCCGCGCCGACGACAATCTCGAAAGCCCCTACGCCAAGGCGGCGCTGCGCCAGTTCTACCAGCTGCTTTACGCAGGGAAGATCGCGGGCTGCTCGCTCGGTGAGTTTCAGGACGCGACCGGGCTCGATCTTGTCGACCAGGACGGCTCGCTCAAGGAAGAATTGCCGCCGATTACGCAGTTCCTGAACCGCATCCTGGCGCTCAGGATCGCGATGCAGAACCTGCTCTTCGCCGCGTTCGAGCAATTGCTCGACGCGCGCATCGAAGCCGCTCTCGCCGCCGGCACGTACGACATCGGCGTCGAGACGCTGACCGCCGAGAGCTTCCGGGTGGTCGAACGCCGCACCGTCTATACTCACGCCGCGACTGGCGCCGAGACCCGTTGCTATCGCGTCGTGCGCAAGGACCGTAACTGCCCCTTGCCGCTCGGAGAGACTCTGGCGCTTCGCGTTGCACCCGGCCGTCTCCTCATCAACGAGCAGTCGCAGCGGGCTGCCGTACAAGTGGCGGCCGCCAGCCTGATGCATGACGACGGCCGCGTCGAGGCCCGCACCCGGCTCGTGCGGCCGATGGGCCGCGAGACGCTGACCATCGACGAATTCTCCCGCTCGCACTGGCGCCCAGCCACGCGCGACCGCTTCGCGCCGCTGTGGGAAGCCGAATGTGCCCGGGTGCCGAAATTCGCCGAGAGCGAGTTTCACATCATCACCGGCCTGCTTCTGCCGATCTGGGATCGCCTCCCGGCTGAGAACATGCGCGTCTACCGCTTCGAGACCGATGACGGCGAGCGGGTGATCGGCCGCCTCGTGACGCCCGAGGCGCTCGACCGCGTCTACGAAGGGCTGGGCATCGAGACCTCCCCCGGCCTTTCGCCTGACGAAGCCTGGAATACCGTGATCAATCGCGGCGCCGCGCTCGATCTTGCCGGCGGGCTGCAGATCCGCCGCTCGATGGTGATGAACGCACACCGCGTCGAGCTGACCGGCTTCACCGATGGCATGGTCCCTCAGCTGAAGGCGCTCGGCCTCGCCTCCGAAATCATCGCCTGGCGCTTGCGGCTCTTCGTGCCGGTCGCGGCCGATCGCGGCCCGGCATTGCTCTCAACACTCCTCGACCGCCACCCGCTCCTCCGCGCCAATGCCCGCGCCGCCGCCTGATCGCGAGATGACCCGTGATCAGCGCCGCCGCCGATCTGGCGCGCCGCCTCGCGCGCGACGCCGAGGCCGTGTGCCGTCATTACCTCTCGAACGGACGCCGTTCCGGCCGCTACTGGATCGCGGGCGACGTCATGAACACCCCGGGCCGCAGCCTTTATGTACGGCTCACCGGTCCCGATTATGGTCCGGGTGCTGCCGGCAAATGGACCGATGCCGCAACGGCTCAGCACGGCGATCTGTTGGACCTGATCCGCCTCAATCGCGATCTCCGCGGCCTGCGCGAGGCGATGGACGAGGCGTCCCTTTTCCTTGCGCTGCCCCGGCGCGAGCGCAGCCGAAAAGCCTCGCCGGTGCTCAGCAACTCGCCCGAGGCCGCCCGCCGTCTGTTCCGCGCCGGGTGCCCGATCCCAGGTACGCAAGCCGAAGCCTATCTGCGCGCTCGCGGCATCACCGGTCATATCGATTGGGTGGCGCTGCGCTTTCACCCTCGGGTCTGGTACCGCGACACCGAGAAGACGCCCCTTAAAGCCTGGCCGGCATTGCTTGCCGCCGTCACTGATCCCGGCGGTCGCATCACCGGCATCCAGCGCACCTGGCTCGATCGTGGCCGGCCCGATAAGGCGCCGATCGCCAATCCGCGCCGGGCTCTCGGCCACCTGCTCGGTAATGGCGTCCGCTTCGGCGCCGCCGAGCCTGCCCCCGCGCAAGCGGGGGTGCTCGTCGCCGGGGAAGGCATCGAGACGATGCTCGCTCTGAAATCGGTGCTGCCGTCCCTGCCGACGATCGCCGCACTCTCGGCCAACCACCTCGCCGCTGTCGATCTCTCCCCTGCCCTCTTCCGCCGGCTCTATGTCGCGCGCGACAACGACGCGGCCGGCCGCCGGGCGGCGAAGCAGCTGCACGAACGAGGAGAGGGCGCCGGGATCGATGTCCGCGACCTCGTGCCGGTCGACACCGACTTCAACGCCGATCTCTGCCGCCTCGGCGCCTTGGCCCTGCTCGCGCACCTCGTTCCTCAGCTCGCCCCTGACGACGTCGCCCGTTTCGCCCGCGCCGAGGATCTGCACGGATTGGGGTGAAGCGCCGCCGAGTCTCGTCCCGGAATGAGGAGCAGTTGCCGCCGGTCGTGCCGACGGGTGCCTTGGCCTGCGGAAAAGGGGCCGCGCCCCGGCCTTCCCGAGCGGCGATCTGCCGGAGCCGCAACGGGCTCGCAATGGCGGGCGCCGACCATTTTCCGCCGCCGGGCAAGTCCGGCTTTGCAGCGCGAAGCAAAATGCTCGGCGCCCGCCACCCTCCGCTGCGCTGCGGCCCTGCGGGTGCGACCCCGCTCCGTCCCCGGCCTCTGGATCGCCGTGAAGGCCGCGACGGGCGCGGCCGATCCTCCGGCAGAAAGGCACCCGCCATGACGCATAACGGCAGCACCCTCCCCTTCCTCGACACCGATGATCCGGACGCCGAACGCCACGCCGCCTCGCCGACGGCGCATCTCCTCGCCGAGCTGGCGCTCTACTGTCATCGTCCGGGCCAGGACGAACCGGATCCCCGGCCACTGCCAGAGCCCGACACCGCCTGCCTGCAGCTCGAAGCCGCGGTCGAGGCGCTCGAGATGATGCTGACCGGCACGCGGCTTGAGGACGATCTCGCCGATCTCCTGTGGGCGTTCGTCAATCTCTTCCACCGCAAGATCGACCGCGTCGAGGCCGAGCTCGACCGCAACGAGCAGGCGCAGCGCCGCTCCCAGGCCGAGCAGGACGGCTCGGAGGTCAAGTCGGTCGAGCTCGAGCGCCTGATCGACGAGGGCAAGAGCCTTATCGAGCGCCGCAACGCCTTCGAGTTCTTCCGCGACCACGCGGCCGAACTGTTCGAGAGCGCGACCGGCTCCGCCTGGCGCCCGCTTGCCGGCTCGATGGTGAACCGCCGGGCGCTGACCGCCGCGATGATCGACAGCCGCGAATTCATCGCCGCCCGCCGCCGCGCCGACGCCGCAGTGCTCGCCCCCTCCGGCCTGCGCATCGCCTTCACGGGCGGCGCCGATTGCAACGATCACCGGCGCATCTGGGACGTGCTCGACAAGGTACGCGCCAAGCACCCCGACATGGTGCTCTTGCACGGCGGCAGCCCGCGCGGCGCCGAGCGCATCGCCGCCTGCTGGGCCGATAGCCGCAAGGTCGCACAGGTCGTCTTCAAGCCCGACTGGACGAAGCATCGCAACGCCGCGCCCTTCAAGCGCAACGACCGCATGCTCGAAGCGCTGCCGATCGGCGTCGTCGTCTTCCCCGGCTCCGGCATCGCCGCCAACCTCGCCGACAAGGCGAAGAAGCTCGGGATCCCTGTGTGGCGCTTCGACGGTGAGCCTGCCCCGACTGCCCCGACGAAAGCCGGGAATGGCGCCGCTTAGACGCCATTTCTCAGGCGGGTGACGCTGGGCACGCCCACCCTACGACTAAATCGATACTATGGCCGTTGCCGTGCGCGCCGGGGCAGGCTGGGACATTCTGCGGCGCGCTCGGAACCGATCACTCCAACTACCCACTCAATGTGATGTGCCGGCACCCGCATCCGTGCCGACAGCAACGCTTGCGTGATCGCGTCGGCGAGCCCCCCGCCGCCGAGGGCATTCCCGACGCTTGGGTGCGCTAAGAGATCGATGGTCGAGGCGACGCGTAGATCGGGGAACCGCTCGGCGCAGATCCGGTGCGCCTTGCGCTCGTCGATCAGCGGCATGCCACCCGCCTCTAGCGCGTAGGCAATCGTCGCCGCCTCGCCGTCATCCAGCGTTTCGGCGGCCGATCCTATGATCAATCCTTCGAAGTGCCCAAGACCGATCGGTCCCAACGTCACGATCTCTAATAAGCCCTGTGCAATCAGTAGTGCGATCCGGTCAGCATCGGGGCGACCTCGGAGCCGTCCCCGTTCAAGCTCATGGACCACCGTCTGCTCGATCACGACTCGGCGCGGAAACGCCTCTAATATTTGGCCGGCGCATTCCGTCGCGTTCAGGTTGATCGCCGTGCTGGCATCGGCAACGACGGGGCCTGCGGAATCATCGAACAAGGAGAGGCACTCCCCGATCCGCGGTGCCTTCCTCATCCGCATCGTCGAGAAGCTCCCGCAGCTCGACGCGGCTGAGCTGCAACAGCTGCGCAAGCTGGCCTTCGCTCAAGAGGCCACGGCGCGCGACCTCCGCCGCTAGCAGGTACAGCCGCAGCGTAGTGGGCCGGCCTGCTCCTGCGCGTTGCGTGTCGGGCACAATCAGATCACCGAGTACCTGCCGGGCCTGCTCGTCGCTGATCCCGCCGTTGGCCTGAAACCAATCCCATGTGCCAGGCTTCGCCAATCCAAGCTCTTCAAGCCGGCGTACCGCCGCTTCTCGCGACGCGCCGAACGCATGCGCAAGCGTAATGACGTGGCGGCGCGTCAAGCGGGCGGCTCCGGCCGTCAGCTCTCGGAACCTCTCCGTCACAGCCCGCGCGGGCATAAGAAATGCGCGCCCGAACGCGTCGGCGTAGCGTTCCTCCGTAGAGCGCGCCACCTCGCCTGCGTGCAGCACTTCCGGCTGATGGCGCGTCGCCACGAGATGCGCGGTTTCGTGCGCGGCGGACTGCGTGCGGCGCTCGCGCGGATGCTTGGCGTTAAGGAGCATGCACGCCCCAATCGCCTCGTCATAAGCGAACAGCCCAGAGATCCGGCTGTCGAGGCCGCGGATATAAACCCTGACGCCGAATTCCAGCTCGAGCAGGCTGACGATGTCCTGAATCGGTCCCAGGCCGAGGCCGATGCGCTGGCGCAGCTCCAGCGCATCATTCTCGGCCTGCCGGCTCACGTCGCCGGGCAGGATCGGCCGCTCCGGCGGGTAATTCCGGGCGCGTTCGATCCCGAGCAGATTTTCTAGTTCGATCTCCGCCCTAGCGAGGTCGGCCAGCAATTGCGTCGCCACTGCGACTGCTTCGTCGCCATCCGCCAGAAGCTTCCTAAACCGCGGCACCAGATCGACATGGACGGCCTCACGCCTGTAGAGGGCGTTTACGGAGGTACCATAGAGCTGCGCCAGTTTTTGGAGTTCTTCGATCCTCGCCCGCCGTTGGCCTTGTTCGATGGCGACGATCGTGGTTCGGGCGACGTTGATCGCCGCGGCCGCGGCCGCCTGCGTCACCCCCACCGCTTCCCGGGCGATGCGTAAGCGCTCACCGATTTGAGCAGGCGTCAGCACTTCGGCCGTCCTGTTCATGCGACTGCCGCCCACTGCCGGACGAAAGAGGTGGGGCACAGCGCTTCGATAAATCCTTTCCATTCCGAGGCGTGCTGCCGCAGAAGACGCTGGAGCTTGCTGCCTACTTCGGCTTCAGGCAGCCCAAGCGAGTTCGCCAGCAGGAACGCGGTGCGCTTCAAGGACCGCCGGTCGACCGGAGACTCCGCCAGCACGGCCAAATGATCATGATGAAGCGTTCCCGCGATCGCGTATTGCCGCTGGGCCTCGGTGATCTTCCCGAAGCCGGCAGCCGCACCGGCCTCGAAGGTCGACGCGCCGAGATTCTCCCAAAGGTAGGTGTCGCTCCTTTCTTCGATATGGGCGGCGTGGAGGCTGAGGCGGCGCAGCATGCAGGCCGCGCAGATCCCACACTGCCGCCGCCGCCCGCCGATCGAGACTTGCCGGCTGTCCTGCCAGCAGGACCATGCGTCAAGCGGCGAGGGATTTCCCTTATCAGCGACATACTCCGCAATGGTTTCGGCTTTCGTGTACCAAAGGCGCGGAAACTCAAACCGCACCGACCGGCGGAAGAGGCCCTTCAGGAAAATCTCCATCCGGCTGGTGAATAGCGGGTGATTGCGGAAATCTTCGTATGCGTGGCCCACCGGCACTAGTGCTGGCCCCAGCGCGCCCTGGCCGCTCTCCGGCACGATGATACGCCCAGCTCCCGCGAGGTACGCCGCAAGACCGCTCAACATCGCAAACTTGAAGCCGCGCGATCGCGCGCTCGTCTCGACGAATCGTCGCGCACCCGGCTTCACTTGGTATGGGACAGAGGTAAAGGGCTGTCGCGGTCCGGTCGCGGGTTGCTCGAACGGCTTCGAACCAAGCCGCACCCGGATCAGGCCATCTCCTAACTGGCGGGCCATGATGCCCGCCACGGCGCGCGAATCGAGCCCATCCGAGAATGGGATGACAGCCATTGTCCCCGAGGGCATTTGAAAATGCCCCTGACGCGGGGGTGTTACCGGTTTTCGGCGGGTGACGAAATCCAGTCGCCAGCGATCGCCGGTCAGGAAGCCAAGCGAGTCCGCCAGCGGCGTGCCCACGTCCGGATGGTTCCAACGGTCCGGCTCGTGAACCGCGATGACGAGCTCGAAGTCGCGCCCCCAGCCCAGCGCGGAACGTTTCAACACGCGATCGCAATATTCGACAGCGCCCGCGACGAGCAGGCTATCGAAGATCAACGGCTCCCAGGCGGAGAGACAATAGGTCTCCAGTTTCTCCGTCGAGAACTCGATATCGGAGTCGATCTCGCAACAGAGCGCACCTGTTAGCCGGGCCGTGTTGCGTTCGAGAACCGCCACGCGAGCCTGAGGTAAACAACTATCGTTCTCGCTCTTCTTCATGGCAACGCCACTCCATCCTCGAGACCTTGCTGCTTGTCAGAGCGGCGTGCGGGTCGGTCACCGACGCGCAGGACGCGATTGACCACGTCGCGGACGGAAACCTCGCCCAGCGCTTGCGCAAGACGCTGCCGCATGTTGAAGCTGCGCGCCCGCGAATGCCTCAGGTAGTGCTCCTCGATCTGCCGAGCACTTCGCTGCAGCCGATCGCCGAGGGCGTTTTCGGCGGCATCGCGCAGGGCCTCATCCCCGCTCTTGCCCTCGGCAAGGGCTGCCTAAATGCAATCGACGAGGATACCGCCGAGACTTCCGAGCCCATCGAGCGCGCGCCTTTGAGCCGCGAGTTCGGCGGTGCGCGGATCGCCCAGGAGCGACAGTTGCCTTTGATCGACGCAAATTTCTTCCAGCTTTCGAAGACAGACCTCGGGCATTTCCGACCGCCAATCGTCTTCGAGTGCCCGGCTCGCGGTGAGGGTCACCTCGGCCGCCTCGTAGGAGGACGTGTCGGCACGCTCTGCCGTTCGCCTCCAGCCCAGCCTCAGAGGCAGGCTTCGATGGGGTCCATCGCTCATGCGGCACTTCTCATGTCAGATATGGTGAGGAAATGATCTGACATTGTCAAGCGGCGCTGCCATAGTACCGTCGTGTCTTGCCTGGCCGAGCGCTGAGCATCCCGGAGCACGTGACGCGCCAGGCAACCGACGGCGACCGCGAGGAAATTTCACGATCGCTGATTTGCACTGTCGGTGCGTAGCTTCCGGCTCGACAGGACGCCTGATCGGCATCGACCCGAGCCCAACGGTTCTCGCCGTCGAGTGTCGGCCGAAGCCGGTCGCGCCCTGTGCAGTCTTGAGGGTTGGGCCAGGTTCGGTCCCCAATGTCGACAGTTGAAGTGCTTCGAGCGGATGGGCCGTGTGCTCGTTTCCCCTCGGCTTCGGCAAGCCCGTCCCTGCATGTCTCTTTGGACCCTGGATCCCGCAGCCGCCGCCCCCAACCTCTGCGGGGCAAGAATTTCCCCGGCCGGACAAGCCGGCCTCCTCGCGGCCGCTGCGCTCCAAATTCTCGCCCCTCCGAGGTCCTCCGCTCTGCTCCGGCCGCTCGCGGTGTGGGCGGCGCCTTCGCGGTCTCCGGCGCCGAGACATCGCAGGGACGGGCCCTGCGAGCCACCAGAGGAGAGCACCCATGGCCATCACCCTCGGCACGTTCACAAAGTCGGAAGCGGGCTTCGTCGGAACCCTGAGGACCCTCAACGCCGCTGCGGCCCTCGCGATCGTCCCGGTCGACAAGACATCCGATAACGGCCCCGATTACCGGGTCTATGTCGGGCAGCGGCGTTACGAGATCGGCGCCGGCTGGAGCCAGGTCGCGAAATCGAGCGGCGAGACCTACGTGAATCTCAAGATCGCGGCGCCGGATTATGCGAAGCTGAGCGTTATGCGGAGCGGCGTTGCTTAGGACGAGGATTTCCGCGCCGCACAGCGGGTGCGCGCTCCGCATAATTCCGGGGGCGAGGGGCGG
>Ga0210390_10006080_pt1 | contig 10101 bp, 16 predicted proteins | sample IncBWH11OmetaG_FD_161050 | JGI IMG/M metagenome (GOLD analysis project Ga0210390, IMG submission 161050) | Forest soil microbial communities from Barre Woods Harvard Forest LTER site, Petersham, Massachusetts, United States - Inc-BW-H-11-O ...
GCTGGCAGAGCACTACGACCGGGATCTTCAATTCCTTGCTCAAGGCGGCCAGCCCGGCGCTCAGCCACGCCACTTCCTGTTCGCGCGAATAGCGGCGGGGTGCGTCATCGGTCGACATCTTGCCCAAGTGGTCTACTGCCAGCAGGACAAAGTCCACCTTGTTCTTCAGCCACAAAGCCTGCGAGCGAACTTGCGAAAGGGTGATGCGCGGCGTGTCATCGATGTAGAGCGGCGCGTCCTCGATCTCCTGCTTGGCGTTGCGGAAGTACGCCATCTCTTCAGGGCTTACACGGCCCTTGCGAAACGTCTGCAGCGGCACGTGGCCGCGGGAGCAGACCATGCGCGTGAGGACCGCCTGCTTAGACATCTCTACAGAGAAGAACGCCGTCGGCTTGTTTTGGTTGACCGAGATATGTTCGAGGACGTTGCCAAGCCAGGCCGTCTTACCAATCGATGGCCTTGCAGCCACGATCACCATCTCTTCTTTCTGCAGCCCGCATGTCAGCGCGTCGAACTCATCGAAGCCTGTCTTTACACCCTGCGTACGGGCGGCGTGCTCCACCATGGATTCCGCAGTGGGGAACTTGTCGGAAAGGAAGTCACCGGCGCGCACAAGGCGGCGTACAGCCCCGGCGGCGATGGTCTGTTCGAGCTGCGATGCGATTGCCTGCCCGACTTCGAGGGCGCTCTCCGATTGATCGGCGGCGCGCTCTACGGTCGCTGTGCCGATCATCATGAGTCGGCGCAGAAGGGCCTTGTTCTTGACGATGGCAATGTACTCGGTGATGACTGGCCGGCGCGGAAGCCCTTCTGTCAGGCTGGCTAGAAAGGCCACACCGCCGACAGCTTCAATTTCCTTGTGCCGGCTCAGAAGTTCCGAGAGCGTCACGATGTCAATTGCCCGCTTATCTTTCGAAAGCTCGATCATGCGCCGCAAGATGCGCTGGTGAGAATCAAGGTAAAGGTCCTCTGGGCATATCTGCTCCTCGATCTCGCAGAGGGAGCTTTCGTCCAGGATGACGGCGCCCAGCAGTGCGCGCTCTGCGTCGATTGAGGTTGGAATTGGTGTGGCGTTCGTAGACAATTTCTATCCCCAGAAGAGCAAAAAGAAGGGAGGCGCTTCCACACCTCCCCGGAGGCAAATCGTTAGTTTATGGTTACTGCGACCTTGGCGGCTTGTTTCTTTGTCTTTTAACTCGCCGTATCTGAAGGTCTCGGATCAGCCATCCAAGCACGAAAGCTGACCCTAAGACAACCACGATGAATAAAACACTTTCTAGTGTCCAACGCAGTTCGGTCATGCCAATATCCTAATCTGCGCAGGCTACAAGAGAGGGTAATCGTAGATCACATACTTAACTGAACCATCCACCCAACAGGCTTCTCCCCACCACCAGTCAGCAATCAAGAGACGCCAGCCCGTTGGTTGGTAAGGGCCGGGAATTATCTGGCCACCAAAGCAGGGATCATTGGCCATGGGACGCACAGTGAGGCCGCTGGAGCTTGGCGGATAAGTGATCGCCACTGTTCCCCCGGTCACGACCCAATGCCACCCACCGCCACCGCGCCCGACAACCAAGTAGGTGGTGTAGTGCAAATTCATTGCCCCCGAGTACGCTTTGCCTTTACTGTCTGTGCCGCTGAACATCAGGTAGATGGTCTGCGTTCCCTTGGCGGTGCTGAGTTGCTGGATGGGGCTGGTGATCTTGGCAAGGAGGTTCGGGTTCGAGGTGTCCAAGCCAAGGGGATCGAGCGGGAACACGACAAAATCTGCCTCTACGTTCTGATCGAACCAAATTGATTCGTTCACCAGTTCGGTCCCGTTGTTGAGTAGCAGCGGCAGGCCGTCGCAACTGACGGCCAACTGACCGCAGTTGAACTGCCCGACGGTGCCGGTATAGGTTTGTGCGCTTGTTACTGCCGTACCTGCCACGAACAACATGGCGGCGAGAAGGAAAAGGGAGAGCTTTCTCACGAGCGTAATCTCCTTGCTTTGATGAAGCCGGTTATGTTTAGAGTCCAGCGAAGACCAGCAGCAGTCCTGCGAAGAACCCGAGGCTTACAATTGCCAGCACGATGCCGGCGGCGATCTGTGCGACCTTGATCCAGAACTTGCGCATGTTAGACCCCTTCATTCGTAGCGGTTGTCGGCCAGGCGCCTACTGATGGCCTTGATGCGGCTGCGCAGCGAGTAATCCACCCGGCCAGCCTTTGTGTTGCGCAGGTCTTCAAGGATCAGCCCGTGCAGGTCTACTTCGTCCTTGACCCGTTGCCATTCGGCGCGGCGTATTTGGCACCCAGGGTCTCCATCGCTTGGCGCGCAGACCCGCAGCGTGATGATCAGCTTGCCTTGTTGCGGTAAGTCGACCGGCGGAAGCCATAACTGCTCCAATCGGATAGGTGGAACATCCAGGTGTGGTGCGCATTCCGGTTGCTGCGCGCGGGCTATGATGACGCAAGTTAGGCAGAGCGCAAGGGAGGCGGCAAAGATATTCAAGGTAAGACTCCTTGTACGGCTTTGCGCACCTCCTGGTGGAGTGAATTCCCTTTACTGGACGCTGGCGATGTTGCGGCGTGCCCTGGCGGCCACTGCGGGCGCGGAGTACTCGTCATCGCCTTCGATGGCTTCCGGTTCATCGCCTTCCGGCGTTTGCTGTTCTTCGTCGTTCTCTTCGTCGGCATCGGAATCGCCCGCGGCCTGGAAGTCCATCTCGGTCTGCGAGTATTCGAAAGCGGCGAAGAATGTCTTGTGGATGTGATCCCATGCCCACTGGTGCAGCGTGATGTTGGCCGGGACATAGATCACGGCGCTGAGCGCAATGTCGCGCTTGTCGCCGTCTCCGGTGGCCACGAGGCTGAAGCCGGTGATCATGACGCCTGTAGACATCAGGGTGCGGCGCTTGACTTTGTCGGTAGAGAAGATTTCAAGCGTCATGCCGTCGCATATGGCTTCAATGGCGGAACGCCCGGTGAGCGATTCGGCTTTGGCCATCTCGCTGAATGGACCTGCGACCCAATCCGGGATTCCCTTCAGGTCGCGATCCGAAAGCGGGATGTCGATGGTGAGTTTCGAGCGCTTCTCTTCACCGGTGGTTTCGAGCAGCTCGTACTTGCTGAGGGTGCATTCCCGCCGGATGCCCGGGAAGAAATCCGTTTTTTTAGACCTTTTGGCCACAGAATCTCCTTGGTTAGAACTCGCCCAACAAATCGAGGGCGGGCTGTTTTGCCGGTGGGGGCACCGGTGGTTGCGGTTTACGCTCCTGCGCTTGCTTGTTGCGGAAGAAGCGCGCTCCGGAGCCGGCATTTGCGGCCTTCAGGCGGGTAAGCAAAATGCCCTGATCGTACGGTGAAAGCTCGCCGCGCATGAACTTCAGCAGGGCGAGATAGGCCTCGTGGGTAAGGTTCCCCTTGCGCTCGTTGTCGTCTTTGCAAGTTACCTGCATGTTCGGTAGGGAGAACTCGCCACCAACGGAGCGCGGCAGGATGTGGTCAAGCGTCAGCGAGATGATGTCGATGGGAAGATTGCAATACGGGCACAAGATGGCGTTCAGGCCAACTTGCTGCCACAGCCACTGCCCAAGCTCCTGCTTGGTGAACAGGATGTTGCTTGCCGGCTTACGGATCGTGCCGGCGCGCTTCCCCGAATGCCATTTCTTCGGAGCGGCCATACGCTTCTGGCTTTCCCATAGCGCCGTGACGCGCTCTTTGAACTGCTCGACAGTGATCATGCGTAGGCTCTGCTTTCTCCAAACGTGGCCGCCATCGAAATCGGAACCATGCGGCAGGGGCGCGGGAATAGATCATCGGCAGTGGCACCAAGCGCGTCCGCAACGGCATCGAGTACAAATGCAGTCGCCGTCGTGTCCCCCATCTCAATGCGGTAGATCATGGCCGGGTTCAGGCCGCACGCCTTCGCGAGTTGGCGGCGCGATAACTTCCTGGCTTTTCGAATGTCGTACAACTTCCGACCTTGGGTGCGGGCAAAGGCAATTTCTTTCTCAGTACGCTTGAGCTTCATAGATATCGGATCCTTTGTTTGCGAAGGAACTCTTTATCGAATTCATCGAGAGCGAAGGGCCATTCCTGCTTTGCGTAGATAGGTTGGACTGCTGGTGGGACTTCTCTGACCAACTTAGTTTGCCCGCGCTCGATGCGCTTGCGGTTGATGTCGGCAAGGAGACGCCTGGCGATGTCGCGAATCGATTCAAGCTCCGGCACTGGCCACCTCGATCTGCGGTTGCGCGCTGATGACCGGCTTCGGCTTCGGGCCGCGCTTGCGGGCGGTAAGGATCTTGATGCGCTCGACCAGCTCGAACGTCGCTGTGTGCACGGCGTGGAGAGTTGCGTTCGACAAGCGGTGACCGTGCGACTCCTGGTCAACCATGTAGAGCGTAGGGACGCCGAACTCGTGACCCAGCTGAGCGAACCATGCTTCGTCAATCGGCCAGTAGCCGAGTATCACATCAGCGCTCAGACCTTCACCTATAAACAACCGCGCTTCATGGATGGAAGCGACACCAACAGCGTTGAAGAAGTTAGTCCAGAGCGTGAACCGGGTTATGCCGCGACGATCCTCTTGCGGATCGATAATGAGAACTACCTTACGGGGCCTCATCGGCCCGTGCTCCCGCTGCGGAAGTCTTCGGCGTTCGGGCAGTAGACGAAGTGAGCGAGCGCCGGGCTATCATCAACCGCCATAAGCTGAAAGGGCATCTTCCTTCCCTTCGGGCTAGTCCACCATTCGATAGGCTCTTTGCAGCCACGGCAGATGGAGTGATTTTCGAAGCGGTAACCGGAGGCCTTCAGGGCTGCGCGCGTTGCAGGGAATGCCATCACCGCACCTCCTTCGGTCTGCGTTTCCATAGCTGGTCCAGGTTGCTGCCCGGCGGCTTGGTGGGCAGGCCCTTGTTGTCCCTGGCAAAGATCGCGCGCCAGTCGATTTTTCTCATCACCGCACCTCCGGGAGTTGCCAGTGGATGATCTCGCCTCTGAACGGCAAGCGACCTTCCCAGAACTTCATCATCGCGGCGAAGTTATCGAAGCCATCTGCATGCGCTAACTGCTCCGCCTCATCCGAGTCGAGCATCTCGCCATCTATCAGCACGCAAATTAGCTGGTACTCAGGCCGCGTCTTAATCTCGATGCTGATCGGCAACACCTTCGTGCACCGCACCGGCTCTGGCAGGATGCGGTAAGCGCCCGCCTGGCGCAGGCCGCAGTAGAGATAGAGCAGGTCGCCGACCTTGACCGGCACCTTACGCTTGGCGCGGATGGTGTGGTGCTTCCGCCCACTGCGGATAGGGTCAACAAACTGCGATTTGAAATTGAGTAGGGGCATCAGGCGGCTACCTCTGCGGGCACCAATAATTCCGCCTTGCCATCGACCATCATGTAGAAGATCGCGCCATCAACATCAGGCACTTCGCGACTTTCATTTGTGCCTATGACAATCGCTTGGTCGATGTCGGCGCTCAGTAACATCGGGTAGAGCGCTCCTCTTCCCTCCGAGTCGAGGACATCGCACTCATCCACTACCACCATCCGGATGCCGCTCACCTGCGCCAGGGCGACCTGGAACGCAACCGAGAACCGCAGCTTCTCCGATCCGGAGAGCAACTCAATGGCGTGCGTCGTGTTCTTCGCCATGTTGGTGACGCGGAACCCGTAGGGCTCGATCTCGAAGCTGCAGGCGTAACCCCATGACGCAAGGGCTTCGTTCATCGCGGAGGTGAATCCGCCGATGTGCTCCTTCAGCAGTTCGGCCTTGACGCCGTCCTTTCCGAAGTAAGTGACCAGGCTATCGAGCACCCCAGAGGCCTGCGCGAGCTTCTTGTGTTGCTCATTCGCGCGTTCGATCTCCTTGGCCCGGGCTTCGGCAACGGCTACGGCTTCGAGCTTCGATTCAAGGTTGCGCATCTCTTCGCGCATCACAATCGACTGCGGGTCGTCGCCTTCGGATGGCTTTGGCGGCATCGCAGCGTTCAGTGCATCCAACTCTTCGCGCGCCGTCTTCAAGAGCGATTCCGTCTCGGCCAGGATCGCCTGCGAGCGCTTCTGGGAAGCCAGGGCGCGTTCATGGTCCTCAAGCTTCCGCTTGGCCGCCGCGACATCTCCTAGGCCGCCCTGCTCGCGCATGATGTTGTTCTCCGACACCATCAGGTTGTTATTGCGGGTGACGTGGGGCTCCATCGCGGAGAGCAGCCATTCGTCCGTGACATCGCGCTTGCAGGTCGGGCAGGCTCTCTTTCCATCGAGCGAATCGAAGGTCTTGAGGATGGCCTTAACGCCGGCGATTTCAGCGCGGACGGCCTCAAGCTCCTTCTCCATCTTGCCCAGGCGCTTTTCGTTGCCCGCCGTGGTCTGCGCATCCTTCAACGCCTTGCCGCTTAGAATGCTGATGTCGGTTGTCGAGAGCGCCGATTGTTCCATCCTGATCTTCGCCGTCAGGCTCTCGATGCGGGTTTCGAGAACGCGGATATCGCTCTCTGCCTTCGAGTGCGCCTTCTGTTGTGCGTAGCGGCCTTCGCTGAGCTTGGTCAGGTCACCGCGCAGTTGAGTAAGCTTCTCGCGGACGGCGGCCATGTCGCCCAGGCCTTCGGGTGCCGCGATCGCATCGGGGATGTGGAGGTTCTTCAGGTCGCGGTTAACGTCCGTTCGTTTCTCGAAGGCAAGCTTATAAGCTGCCTCGATGATCTCGAATGGCGACTTATCCCACGGTATCGATGCCGAGATATGGACGGCGCTGCACTTAGATTTGATGGCTTCGGGCCATTCGTAAGTGTCGGGCAGAATGATCGACGAGAGAAGCGTCTTCTGTTCGGCAGGTTTCAGGCCGATGAAGTAGCGGCCATTCAGCAGGCAGGACAGAACCGGCTTCTGCGATTCGAGCCACTGGCGCACTACGTCTCCGGTATAAGTCGGGTCGGAGTCATCCTTGAACTTGACGTCGCGGCCTGACTTCTCCGTCAGAGTGCAGCGCAGTTGAACTTCCTTGTTGGCCTGCAGGCGGATGCCGATACCGGCCTTGTCTGCGCCCTGGCGGATGAGTCGCTCGGCTGCAGTGCCCTTGGCGTCCAGACCATCGCAGCGGCCGGTGATGGCGTACTCGATGCCTTGCTGGATCGAGGACTTGCCTTGCTTGTTTGCGCCTCTGATGACGACAAGGCGCTTCAACTCTAACTCTGCCTCGACAATGTTGCGCCAGTCGATTAGTTTCAAGCGGTTCAGTTTCATGTGGCTCCTTTTATTCCGGCGAACCGGGCAAGATGGCCGTTTGGAAACCGCAGGTATCCCGCTCGGCCATATAGTCGGACTGCTTGAAGGTTCTCCACCACACCTTCTGTGGGGCGCACCAGTAATAGCCGCGTGCCTTCGCTAGATCTTTCTCGTTGAAGCTCACAAGAGCCTGCACGAACAGCGTCGGCTCGTTGGCGCGCGCGATGATCTCGCTGAGGCTGTATTGGCTGGCCACGCGCAGCATTGTCAGGACATCGAACACGGCACGGTGCGAGAACGGATTCAGAAACTCATGCTCGCTCGCCAGATGGCGCAGGTTGCGCGTGGTAATGTGCTCGGGGTACTTGATGTCCGTCTTTGTGTCTAGCCAAGTCTTGGTCGAATTGATCCATCCCAGGCGTTCAATGGCGGCGTCGAAGAACAACTTGTCGAAAGCTGTGCCGTTGTGGGCCATCGCATAGTCAGCACAGCCGAACAGGAACCGAAGATCAGAGAGGCCCTTGGCTTCAGTCTGTCCATATTTCCCGATAAGCTCATCCGTGATCCCAGTGATCTTGGTGATCTCTTCCGGTATCGGTCTCTCGGGGTCGACGATGCTTGAAAATAGCTGAAGCGGTGCTCCGGCTTCCCAGTCCCAGAGGACAGCGCCAACCTCGATGATCCGGTCTTGCTTCGGGTCGAGCCCGGTAGTTTCGAAATCAATGCCCAGAATTAACATCGACCTTTGTCTCTTTCTGGCAGACCTCGCAGGCCGCCATGTGATTGCCCAGCGCCTTCTCCCAGACCAGGCGCGTGAATAAGTGCAGGTTCGAGATAGTGTTGTTCTGATAGTCCGCGAGCCGGTGCAAGTCGATGTTGCGCACCATCTCGGCGAACTGCGGGCACGGCATAGGTTCGGGATGCGGTTCGCCAGCCTCGATGGTGTAGTTAGCGAAGGACATTAGAGCTCCAGTGGGACGCGGAGCCAGAACTCAATCTGATCCCAGCGGTCGGTGATGTATTCGGCCATCTTGAGCATGAGATCCGGCTCTCGAATGGCCGGGCACCATGCAGCAGTGAGCTTGCCTGCCCCTGCCGCCCAGCCAAGTTCTGCGTGGGCACTTTGTCCGCAAGGGTTGACCAGGATGCACGCATCAGCTCGTTTGAGCGCATCCATGTCGCGGTTGTACCCTTCAATTGCCCGTGGATGATTCAATCCCTGCAGGTATCGCGGCACATCATCCGCCCAGCTCTGCCATTCGGGATCCACCTCCATCCACCGGAAACCTCCATCAGAGCCCTCTACTTCACCCCATCCGGTACCCGGTCCGCGAAAGTCATAGACCTCATGGCCCAATGCGCGAAGCTTCTGAACCGCTTCTGACTGATAGGGGCAGCGCCAACTACTGGCGACATAAATTCGCATCAGTCCTCCCACTCCATAACTTCCGGCGTCTCATCGGTCTCCGCCGGCAGCGTCACGCCGAACTTAGTCTTGGTTACACTTACGGCCGCATTGTCCATGACCGCCTGATGGGTGATCGCCCGCTTCTTTGCACCCAGCGCGCTCTTGAGCTTGGTTGAAGAGATCAGCAGCTTCCCGATCCACTCGACATCGTTCTCATAGGTGTCGCGGTGCTCGAACAGAAACGGCAGCGTGGCCAGTAGCGGAAATTGCTTAGTCTCGCGGTCGTTGAAGCCGAATTCGTACACTCGGCCGTTGCCGTCCTGCACCCAGATGTTCTTGCCGCTCGCATCCACGGCGTCGCGCAGCACCTGCTTGTTGACCTTGTTCACCTGCTCGACCCAGATCGCGAACCGGGCGCGCTCCTCAAGGGTTAGAGTGGCGTGCTCGTTGAACTGTGCAATGGGGCAATCGAAAGCCTTGATCAGCGGACAGTACTGGCAATGCGCCCCGGGCAACGCCTCCAGCTGCTCACCAGCCGCATGGCGTTCATGCAGACGCACCTGGCGCGCACGGGCATTGATGACCTGTTGGCGCAACGCGGGTAAGTCGTCGCGAGTGTAGGTGACGGAACGCCGGCAGTTGGTGTAGCGCACGAAGATCAGTTCGAAGGTGACTTCCTGTACTTCGAGGTAGTTCGCGAGCACCAGGAAGCTATAGAGCTTTGCCTGAAAGTGCTTGTCGGCATCGAAAGGCCGCGGGTGCGATTTAAAGTCCTCGATCTTGGCGTGCGCCGGCGTCAGGAAGTAGAGGCCGTCAAGCGTGCCCTCGGCATCGTTCCCGTTGTCGCTGTGCCAGCCGAGGGTGAACTCCGTTTCGAGAACGTGCTCCCAGTCGACTGTGTAGCTGTCGCGGAGGCCGTCAAGGATCTGGGAAGCTTCCTCACCGGCGCCGAGCGCGAGTTCGTCAAACTTCGCCCAGTCAGCGGGAACCTTGCGAGTGGCGCAGTGGCGGATGTACTCGGACATCACGTGATGGATTTCCGTGCCGCGCGCGGACTGCATGCCCCCGGGCATCTTGTGGCCCTCGATAACTTGCATCTGGTAGGACTGTGGGCATGAAGCGGTTTCTACGAGCGATTGACGAAGGGCGGGGATGGTCACGGCTTCACCTCGACAAACTCGCCCTTGTCGTCGAGCGTGTACCAGGTGTTAGCCTTGCACTTGCAGCCCTTACCGGTGCGAGCACAGCGCATCTCGGATCGCTCTGCGGATTTGTTCCACCAAGCGAGCGCGATCATGCCAAATTCGCCGGCCTTGGCTTTCCCGTAAATCCCGGTTACAACGGCTGCGGTGCAGGTTCCTTCTGCGCTCGCCGCGCCCCTCTCACCAGTTGCGCTCGCCGCGCCCCTCTCACCAGTTGCGCTCGCCGCGCCACTCCAACCAGTTGCGCTCGCCGCGCCACTCTCACCAGTTGCGCTC
>Ga0210390_10006082_pt1 | contig 10100 bp, 9 predicted proteins | sample IncBWH11OmetaG_FD_161050 | JGI IMG/M metagenome (GOLD analysis project Ga0210390, IMG submission 161050) | Forest soil microbial communities from Barre Woods Harvard Forest LTER site, Petersham, Massachusetts, United States - Inc-BW-H-11-O ...
AGAGCGGAGACTTCGGTAGGTCGCCGTTTTTTGGGCAGCTCTCGGGCAGGCATCTGCCTGCCAGTACCTTCATAGCTGTGGTACCAAAATCAAAGCACAATAGGGGGTCGAGAAATAGGGTCGTGCGCTCGCATGCGCCGTGCTCTAAATGCGTCAAAATGATGCAATACTAACTACTCTGCGCTTTGAAGAATTACAAAGTCGCTTCGCCGGGAGACGAGGAAGGCATGCTGCATACCGTCAGCTATAGACTGGAACGGGTTCGAGGTTCCAAACGATCAATGGTCGAACCTTATCACATAAAGCTTCTTTGTATTCGGTCGGAGTGCTACAGGGAAAGAGGAACGATTCGCTCTTGATCAAGCTCTAAGCGAATCTTTGCCAAATCCAACCGCTATAAGCCCGTTACCACTTCGAACCACAGCGAAGGGGAATGAGGGAGATTTCCATGACGACGATGCTTTCCAATCGTCGTTCCAAATTTGGGATGACCTGCGTTCAATGCAATAATGAGCTGATCGCCCCTGAATGGTCTTATTATCATAATGAGCGGCAAATTCGTCACCTTTGGCATTGTGCGGAATGTGGCCTTTGCTTCGAGTCGCTCGTCTCTTTTCCTGCTGTCAACAACAAGCCTATGAGAGATATCAAGACGGGAAACGTTATTTTCCCGTCGCTGTTCCCGTCGTTGCTCGTCGCATATCCCCATGCTCAAAGAGCCTAACGGGAGCCAGCCGTTGACGAAATCAGCAACCTTATTTCGCAGTTTGAAAACGCGGTAAAGCAGGATGATTCCTGCCAGCCCTGCGCCACGGGTAAATGGCGTGCCGATCTAGTGCGCCATCGCAAGTGGGATTCGGAGATCCTCGCAGACCTGCAACGGCGCTTCGCCCCCTTAAGCGGTGACCAAAACCGCCGTCACAGATCCAAGACGCGCACGTAGCTTACGGAAGGAAAGACGATGGCGAGCGACGATGGGAAAACTAAAAGTAGTGCGGCGCCCAAAAATGAAATCGCAGTGAAAAAAGAGGTCGCCGCGAAGAAAGACGAGAGCCAGCCGAAGGACAAGACCGCGTCAGACGCCGACCTTTCCAAGGCTGTGCGCGACGAGAAAGCTGCCAGCTCAACTTCAAATTATAGTCGGGGCGAGGGCCAAAAACCGGTTTCAAAAGCTTATAAGGATAACTGGAACGCAATTTACGGGAAAAAGAAAAAGAAGAAGCAGTAGTTGGAGTCAATGGAGCAGTAATGGCAACTCGCAGCCGCATCGGTAGTCTGCATCACTGTCATCCAGCGCATGTCTCGTAATGTCAGCCCACCACCTTGCAACTCGCTTCTTATTGTGACGGCGTCCGCCCCAGCGGTTCGAGCAGCTTGCCGAGACACTATAGCGTAACACGCGCAAGGACCGAGGGCGTCATTTCGCGGCGACGCAGCAATTCAGTCGCTTTCGGAGCGAAGCGACGCTCAGCGAGCCGCGCTTACTGAACCGAGTTTATGAGTACGCGCCCTAATACATCGCCTCGTGCCGTATTGCGGCGTGCCTACGCCGCGGCGATGAACTTCTCGGCTTCGGCGGGATCGGCGAGCCACGGGAAGAAGGTGCGCGGATCGTCGAAGCCGTTGACGAACGCCTTGCCGACCTTCGGCTTGCTCTGCGCCGCGCCCAAAAGGTTGATGACATGTGGCGGCGGCGGCTGCAGGAACGCATTGGTCCAGCCGGTGACGAATTGCGCGTAAGCCCAGTATTCGTCGAAAGTCTGCTGCATCCAGGCGCCGTCGAACGACTTTGCGCCGTTGTCGAGAATCCGCTTCAGATAAAGGCGCGCCGCCTTGGCGGCGTTGTTGGAGCCTTGCCCGGTGATCGGATCGTTGAGCACGACGGCGTCGGCGAGGCCGAGCACCAGCGCGCCCGACGGCAGCTTGGCGATCGGCTTGCGCACCGTCGGCGGAAAGCGGCCGGCGAGAATGCCGTTGGGATCGGTCAGCTTGGCGTTCTTCGAGCGCTCGGCCTCCCAGGGATAGAACTTCTTTAAGACGTCGAGGCTGCGCTCTAGGTGTTGGTCTGGTGTCTTGACGTCGTTCCAGCAGTCCATCGGTCCGCCCGGAATGCCTTCGAACACCATGATCTCGCACGGCCCGGTCGTGGTCAGCGCCGGAAAGACGAAATATTCGCCGACGGTCGGCGCGATGTTGAAGGCGACGCGGGTCGGCGAATAGGGGGCGAGCCCGGTGACGTAGGTCAGAGCGAGCGCGCGTTGCGGCTGGTCGAACGGCGAGCGCTCGGCGTCGCGTTCGAACAGCTTGACGATGTCGCCCTTGCCGCCGGCGAGGATCACGAGATCGCTGCTGCGCGCATAGTTTTCCAGGTCAGCCACGCCGGCGTCGTGAATGACCAGCTCGCCGCCACTGTCCTGAAACTTCTTCATCCAGCCGGGATATTTGACGCGCTGGTCGACCGCCTGTCCGGGTTTGTCGAGCAGGTACACCCAATCGAGCGCCTTTTTGCCGTCGGGCCCGGTAATGCTGACGCCGAGACCGTCGGTGTACGGACACTGCTTCTCCCAGTCGTTGAGGCCGAGGTCGCGTTCGGCCTGCAGCGCGTCGTTGAACATGAACTGGCTCGACATCACCTTGCCGGCGGCGATGTCCTGCGCCGTGCGGTTGGAAATGAGCCGGACCCGATAGCCGTTCTTGAGAAGGCCGAGGCCGAGTTGCAAGCCGGACTGGCCGGCGCCGACGATGGTGATATTGCGCATGTTGGCTCCCCACGCGAAAGCGTTGTTTGCTCGTTATTCCATCAACCTCATCGTCATTGCGAGCGAAGCGAAGCAATCCATTTTTCAGTCGCGCGCTCGCGCCGCCCTCCAACCCGCTCGCGCGCAACTTGGGTTGGCGGGCGGCAAGTTGCGCGCGAGGAAAGTGGATTGCTTCGTCGCTGTCGCTCCTCGCAATGACGATCATGCTCCAACTCGTTATTCCATCAGCAACGGAATCGCCGGATCGGCGCGTTCCGGACCCATGGCGGTATAGCCGCCGTCGACGCGGATGTCGGTGCCGGTGATGAAGCTCGCATTGTCGGACAACAGAAACGCCACCGCTTCGGCGACTTCGTCCGGATTGCCGGTGCGGCCGAGGAGGTGGAAGGGCTTGGCCACATTGTCGGTCTTGGCGCGATTGCCCTTGCTCAACTCGACCATGATGTTGCTCCAGGTCCATCCCGGAGACACGGCGTTGACGCGGATGCCATCGGGGGCGAGGTCCATGGCCTGGTTGCGCGTCAATTGCAGGATGGCGGCCTTGCAGACCGGATAGACCCAGCGGCCGGTCTGCGCCACGCGCGAGGAGATCGAGCCGAAATTGACGATCGCGCCTTTGTTGTTTTTCAGATGCGCCCGCGCCGCCTGCATCAGCATCACCGAGCCGACGAGGTTGACGTTGAAGGCCGTGAGCCAGTCGGCGCGCGTCGTGTCGGCGCCGTTGTCGAGATAGGTGCAGGCGACGTTGACAACAAAATCGAGCCGCCCGGTCGCGTCGACAGTCGCTTTGACCAAAGCCGCGACGTCGGCATCGCTGGTGATGTCGCAGCGGATGAATCGCGCCTTGCCGCCGATCCGTTTCGCCGCCGCCTCGCCGTCGGGCACGTTGATGTCGGCGATGACGACGGCGCAGCCGTATTGGGCGAGCGCTTGCGCAACGCCCTGTCCGATGAGGGTCGAGCCGCCTGCAACGATGGCGGTTTTGCCGTCGAGCCCGCGCATGGCGCTGCCTCGCTTTCGTTCCCCACCCAACGCCCCGGCTTGCGGGGGAGGGAAGGGGCATTGTCCGAAAGCAGCGCCGCGGAGCCTATCCGCTTCGTGCGCGCTTTATCCGCTTTGTGCGAAAAACGTGTCGATTGCGGACTGGGCGTGCACTCGTTGGTCCGCGATGTCCGCTTCCGCGGGGGAAATCGAACACTCGGCGATGCGCGATTACGGCTTTCAGAAAACCATAGCGCTTCGCGGCGATCGTTATGGGGAGGTCTTTTGCATGGGCCGAGCAGCTTCAGCGCCACGCCCGAATTTCGCCACTTTGCCTTCCGATCAATAGCAATCCCGCGTAGCTGCAATTTTAGATTTATCCGTTGCTTTCGGGAGACGCTGATAGCGGGACTGGCGCCAGATTGGGGCTGACCAGATGGGCGCATCAGGCGTGGCACGACGACCGGCATCGGTACTTTGCGCGCTGGTCTCGTCGTTGTTTTGGCTTGCGGGACTGGCGGCACTTGACCGTGCGCGCGCGCAAAACGTGATTAATCCCGATTTTGCATTGCCGTCGGCGGCGGGCGCTGCGGGCGGATATATCATTGATCCGCCCACGACGTCGCAGACTGGATGGAAATTCGAGAATTATACCGGTGGAGAGAACAACATAAGTGGAGTGCAGCAAAACGGCAGCGGCCTAGGTGGGCCCAACGCGCCAAACGGGGAACAACAAACCGGCTTCATCTACAATCTCGGCACGATTTCGCAGAATATCGATTTCAAGCAAGCCGGTGACTACACGCTGTCTTTCTATATTGCCGCGCGAGCCCACGCTCTCCCCAGCGGTTCCACTCAATCGATCATGGTGACCAATCGATCATGGTGACCATCGGGGGCGAACAATACGGGCCCTATAAACCGCAAAGCAGTTCGAGCTTCAACAAGATCACGATACCGTTCACAATGAAGGAAGCGAATCCTTCGGTTGAACTGAAGTTCGCCGGCTGCGGCCTGGGTAGTGGCTGTACATTGCAAACGGGCGAATTGACCACGGACTTCGTTGCCGAAGTGAAAATCGTGCCGGTTGCGCCGCAGATCACCAAAGGGCCGACCGACATCGATCCGACCAGCAAGATCGAGCTGACCGGCGAGCATTTCGGCCCCGCCAAAGGCACGATTCGCATCCATTTCCCGTCGGAGTCGCAGGTCACTTTCCAGAACAAGTCCCCGCACGGCAAGTCGAAGTCTGATCTTTACTTGGACGTGCCGGGCAAATGGGGCGACACGATCACCTCCGAGGCGTTAGACAGCGCCAGCTCCGTCGGCGCCCCCGCCGAGCAGACCGTGGAAATCACGGTCATCGCCGCAAACGGGGCAAGCTCCGATGTTTGGAAAGCCAAATTCCACGACACGCCGGCGATCACCGGCGTGTCGCCGAACAGCATTACTCCCGGTCAGAGCTTCAACGTGAAGGGTTGGGACTTTGGCGCCGACACCGGCACGGTCACAATCCATTTCACCGACAACCTGTTCCATTCCTCGTCGTTGGACAGTAAGGACAATAAGGATGCCGAGATCGACAAAGGCAAATGGACGCCGTCGGTGGTCAAAGCCACCGTACCGAAGGGCGTCACCGCCGTGGTCGCACAGGATGTCGATATCAGCTTGACCCCGAAGGGCGGCAAAGCCTCGAACACCTGGAAGGAAAAATTCAACCCGACAATGGATATGGATCTGGCCCCTGTAGTGGTTGCGCAATGCGCCAGTAATACCAGTCTCGATCTTTGCAATCCCGCTCCCGGAAGCTACAGCGGCGGCGGAGTCTGCCTAGGCATAGACGCCGCGGGAATAGCGCCTTTCGGTTCTAATATTTGGGGGTACCACCAGTCCTGTGCCTGGTTCTCTACGGATACCGGCACAGATATCTATTCTGCGATCGTGGCTCCCCCGTGGTGGACGATCACTAAGGTCGATCATAGCTGGGAGGGCGTTCCCCCGGGAGTCTGGGAAGACGACGGCAACGGTGCCACAATTGAATACGACCTCAATCCTCTTCCGCCGGCCCCCGTCGTCACTGTCACTGTCAACTGGAATATCACACCGGGCGGGCTCGCAGACTACGCATTCAATGTGTGGATGACGGGTCCGGCCGGCGTTCCCAAGTAATAGGGGGCGCGTGGGGAGGACGAATGCCATGCTGAAGACCGCGATCATCGTCTGCGCAATGAGCCTGGCCGCGACCGGCTCGCTTCACGCGGGGGCGACCATCGAGGTCGAAAAGCTCAGCAAGGCGGACTTGCTCACGGCGCTGCAAACGGCGTCGGACGACACCGTCATCGAATTTCAGGGACAGAGCAAGACCAAGGCGCAATGGCGCAGCGAGTTCCAGGCGACGCAAAAGCGCGCCCTCGAGAAACAAAAAGAAGCCGACGCGGCGGCCAAGGCCAGGTTCGACGCTGCCGCCAAGGCGCTGCAGGATCAGCAAGATGCAGCAATTGCCACGCAAAACGCGGAGACCGAGAAGGAATTCGAGGCACTCAGTTCGCAGTGAGCTCGCCCAGGGAAGTGAACGACTTGCGCGGCGGTGATGTTCGCTTACACCGTCGCTGCCGCGAGCCTTCAGTCCGGCAGAGCAAACACCAGCAGCGCCGAGCCGCGGCTGGGCACCGGGATTTCGGGCGTCAGCTGGCGCACCACGCGGTTGCCGATCAGGCTCAAGCCGGTCGGAATCGCTACGTATTGCTTGCCGCCGGCCATGTAAGTCATCGGAAACCCGCCCGGCTGGCTGTTGAGTGTCTGTTGCCAGAGAATCCGTCCGTCGGCGGCATCGAATGCGGCGATGCGGCGGTTGGTATCGCCGCCGAAAACTACGCCTCCGGCGGTGGCGAGGAGCGAGCTCGACCAGTACGGACGCCGCTGTTCCCGCCACTGTGTTGCTTTGTTCTCGATATTGACGGCTTCGACGCGGCCGATATTGCCGTTGTTGTCGGGTGCGTGACGAAACACCATGCGGCCGCGGCCATAGTCCTCGCCGGGGATGGGCTCCTGTTCGACCGCCTTATAGTCCATGCACAGATTGTTCAGCGGCACGAACAAGGTTTTTGATTTCGGATTGTAAGCCGACGCCATCCACAATTTGCCGCCGTAGAACGACGGGCAAACAAATTTGGTCTCGTCGAGCTTGGTCGGGATCAGGCTTTCGTTGATGGCGACTTGCCCGGTTTCCGGATCGAGCCGCGTGTAAATCGTCTGATGCGTCGTCTCGCGCGCCCAGAGAAATTCGCCGGTGCGCCGGTCGAGCGCCCAGATGATTCCAGGCTTGCCGATCGCCAGGAGCGCTTGGCGAGGATGATTGTCGACGTCGATATCGACCAGCACCTGCTCGAAGACGTGATCGAGATTCCAGTTATCGCGCGGCAGGAACTGGTGATACCAGACGATCTTGCCGGTGTCGGCATCGAGCGCCAGCGTGGAATCGGTGTAGAGCACCGCGCCATCGCCGGTGCCGCGGACGATTTCGCTGTGCGGGATCGGGCCGCCGGTGCCGAAGTACAACAGGTTCAGCGCCGGATCGTAGCTCCCGGAAGTCCAGACCGAGCCGCCGTTTCTCCGCTCCGCCGGCAATCCGTGCCAGCTGTCATCGCCCGGCGAGCCGGGCTGGGCGATGGTTTTGGTCTGCCACAGTTCCTTTCCAGTGTTCGCATCGACGGCGACGATGAAGCAGCCGCTGCCGGTGCCGGGGTTGGTGCAGCCGGAAATGCCGGCAACGACTTTGCCGTTGGCGACGATCGGCCCGCCGGTGAAGGTGTAGCCTTGGCGATAGTCGGCAACCGCGGTGTCCCAAACCACTTTGCCGGTGCGGGCGTCGAGCGCCAGGATGTGCGCGTCCGCGGTTGCCAGCACCACCTTGTCGGCATAAAGCGCGATGGTGCCGCGCGCCCGATCCAACAGATCGTTGTGATAGGCGCCCTCGATCTTCGGCAGCTCGCGGCGGTACTCCCACAATAGATCGCCGCTGCGGCCATCGAGCGCCTGGACCACATTCTTTGGATTAGCCAGAAAGAGGACGCCGTCATGCGCCAGCGGCGCCTCTTCCTGATATCCGGGCTCCATATTCCAGGCCCAGGCGAATTTCAGACGGCCGACATTTTCGGCATTGATCTGGCTGAGCGCGCTAAAGCCGGAGGCGCGATAATCGCCGCGCCGCATCAGCCAGTCTTCCGGTGCGGGCTTTGCCAGCATCGCGTCGGTGAGGGGCTTGAGTGCCTGCAGGGCATCGTCGCCAGCCATCGCGTTGGCATGGGCAACCAACAATGCCGTCGCGCCGAAGCCGACAAACAGAACCGAACGCACGGCGACGCTTGAGGCTGCACGCATAAAGGGCTTCGTGTGCCGCATGATCATCTCCTGCCGGGCTGTGTGAGGCGACGAGGTTAGGAAGCGGCGATGACAGTGCGATGAAGCAAAGCTGCGGTTGCTCGGCGAAACAAAAACACGGGCAGCTCGGCAGGGCCGGGATCGGGTAGTGTTTGTTGTCAACCCAACTCGGTGATCGCCTCCGGGAAGCGATGCAGCCGCTCGCCCGGCCCGTCCGCCTCGATCAGATAATTGTCGCAGACCCAGGACAGCACATGGCCGCGGATATAGGTCGGGTGCACGACGATGTTCATATCCTTGGCGATCGCCATCGGCTCGTCGCTGCGAATGAGCGGGCGTTCCACCAGATCGTAGCCCTGGCCGTGGCAATGCACGCGCTTTTCCTCGGGCCGGCCGTTCTTGCGCATGAAATCGTTGTAGGCGGCGTAAATGTCGGCGCTCGGCGTGCCGGGCTTGAGCAGCCCGAGATTGAACTTGCGCGCCTCCAGCGCGAAAGCGAATTCGTCCCTGAGTTCGGCTGACGCCTTGCCGACCACGCAGGTGCGGCCAAGCTCGGTATACATGCCGCCGGGACCGGAATCCTCGACCAAGAGCGCGACCACGTCGCCCTGTTCGATGACGCGGTTCTGGTAGTGGCGCTGGCTGAACGCCGATGGCATATCCGCCGGCATCGACGCGCACAGATAGATGCCGTTCTCGCTGCCATGGCGCTGGCTGTAACACTGGGCGATGGCGGCGATGTCGCGGTCGCGCATGCCCGGCTCGATCGCGGCAAAAGCTGAGCGCATGGCGCCGTCCTGCATGGCCGCGGCGCGGCGGATGAGGTCGCGCTCCTCGGCGCTCTTGATGACCTTGATCCGGTCGACCAGATCGGCGGCATCGACGAACCGGGAATTCGAGAACCGGCCCTTCTGTAGATAATCGACCAGCGCAAACGACATCGAATAGGTGCCGACCAGGCCGATCGTGCCGCCGGCATAAGGCGCCAAGGCCTTCGCTGCCAATTCCGGGTCATAGCTTGCGGTGTAGTAGCAGGAGGCGAAGCTCGGCGTGGTCAGCCATTGCTTGACGCCGCGGCTCAGGCCGTCGCCGTTCGCCGCGGGGTGGGTCTCGCCGCCGAACGGGCCCATGCTCACCAGCGTCATCAGATCGTCGCGGGGGAACACGACCGTCAGCGGATAGCCGTTGGTCGCCGGCAAATCGGTGAAATATTTGACGTTGCCGCCCATGTAATCGTTGTTGTTCTGCATCAAGAGAACGTCGATCTTGTCGCGTTCCATGGCGGCGCGGACCGCGGCCCAGCGGCGTTCAAGCTCGGCGGTCGAAATTGGCGTCTGCAGGCGTTCCGAAAGCTTGGTCATATGATGTACGTCGCTTCCCCTGGCCCGCTCTACGCCCGGTCGGGTGCGGCCGGGGCTGGTATAACGTCGCCCGCCAAGCGACGCCAGCCGTCGCGTCGTGTTACAACCTCGGCTAAACTATCGGCCCGAAATCGTTTAAACACGCATTGCCGAACGCATAGAACCCGGAGCGAGAAAAATGCCGATCGACTTGACGACTGTGAATTGGATGTTCGTGTTCCTGATGGGCGTGTTCGCGTTTGTTGCCGCTTTGCTGGGCAGCCTGATTGCGTTTCGCAACCGCTTCGCCGGCGCCGTCATTGCCGGCGTTCTCTTTGCCGTGGTCTTCGTCCTGTGGAATCACTATCCGCACCCGACGCTGCCGCTGCCGATCATCTCCACCTATACGACGCCGGCCGGTTGACCTTTGCGGCGGTCAAGTTATCCGTAAGCGGCCCTGCGTGATTTGAGATTTTCCCGGAAGGAATGGAGCGGTCATGAATAAGGTCTATGCCGACGCGCGCGCCGCGTTGGCCGGGCTCCTCAAGGACGGCATGATGGTCATGGCCGGCGGCTTCGGCTTGTGCGGCATCCCCGAGACATTGATCCTGGCGATCCGCGATTCCGGCGTCAAAAACTT
>Ga0210390_10006083_pt1 | contig 10097 bp, 9 predicted proteins | sample IncBWH11OmetaG_FD_161050 | JGI IMG/M metagenome (GOLD analysis project Ga0210390, IMG submission 161050) | Forest soil microbial communities from Barre Woods Harvard Forest LTER site, Petersham, Massachusetts, United States - Inc-BW-H-11-O ...
CTGCCCAGCATCTGAACCCGGCCGGTGCGGATATGGCGGCGAATGCGATAGCTGCGTTCAAAGGCGGCGAGCGACGACGACGCCTCCTCGACCATCGTGCGGTAGGTCGCCGGCGTAACCTCGCCGCCAAAACGATCGGTCAGGGTGACGACGCCGAGCGGCAACGACATCGACCCGAGGATGTGCGGCCGGCGCCGGCGGTCGCGACCGCCTTCGAGGCGCACCAGCACGATTTCCGTCGAGCCGCCGCCGATGTCGAAGACGACCGCGTAAGGGGTGCGCGGATTGAGCAGCGGAGCGCAGCCGGAAACGACGAGCCGGGCCTCCTCCGCCGTCGAGATGATCTCGATGTCGAGGGCGGTTTCCTCGCGCACCCGCGCCAGGAATTCTTCGCAGTTGGCGGCGCGCCGGCACGCCTCGGTCGCGACATAGCGGCCGGTCGCGATCCGCCGGAACGCGATCTTGTCGGCGCAAACCTTCAGCGCGTCGAGCGTTCGCGCGATCGCGTCCTCGGACAACACCCCGGTGGCGGCCAATCCTTCACCGAGCCGGACGATGCGGGAAAACGCGTCGACGACGCGAAAGCCGATGCCGGTCGGCCGGGCGACCAGCAGCCGGCAATTGTTGGTCCCGAGGTCGAGCGCCGCGACGGGTGCGCCGAGATGCGGCGCGAAATGGCGCTGCGGCCTGACCGCTCTCAGCGCTTCGATCCCCGCCGCCTCCGCCCGGGCAGAGGTGTCGCGCGCGAGCTTTGCCGCTACCGAAGCGGCGGCGCCGCCCCCGACCGCCCCTGCGCTGTCGAGCGGTTTTTGCACGGCCGGCGACCCATCCCATTGAACGCGACCGGGTATCCTAACCCAGCGCCGCCGAATTCAAAACCCTCGAATACCTCGCAATTGCCTCCGTTCGGCGCTTGAGACGCCCGAACCCCGCACGCATCGCCGAGCCACTACCCACCGGCAGCGGGTTGTGCTATCTGGCGCCACGATCCAGGCACGCTCCGCGCGGCCAGCGCTTGGGGGATCGTCTAACGGTAGGACAGCGGACTCTGACTCCGCCAGTCTAGGTTCGAATCCTAGTCCCCCAGCCACTCTATTCAACTATCTTCAGGCTTGTGCCACGGTGGCTCCGCAGATTTCGGGCCTAGTGGTGGCGGATCAGAAACTCGCTAGGTCAAGCTGCTGCAGCGTCTTCCTCCACGCCGGCCAAGGACGAATTGCCCGGCGGCGCGTTCTGGGCTTTGGAGGCCGGGGTGGCGGAGCGATTTGCCGAGGAGCGGATTATTCCGCGCGCCATTCCTGCCGCAGACGATCGCGGTGGCGCAGCAGCCAGTAAAGCGCGACCAAGGTGTGGCCGTTCTCGATCGCGCCGGCGTCGAGCAGGCTTTCGATCTCGGCGACGGTTTTGACGACGGTGCGAATGTCCTCGCCTTCTTCGCGCAGCCCGTGCACGCCGCCGGCAAGGCTTGCGTCGACGCGGGCGCAAAACAGGAAGACGGCCTGGTCGCTGTCGCCGCACGACGGCAGGTACCGCTGGATCGGGATCGGCGCGCCGACCAGCCCAAGCCCCGTCTCCTCCTGCATCTCGCGCGCGGCGACCGCCTCGGGCTGTTCCCCCGCGTCGATCAGGCCAGCCGGAACCTCGATCTGCCACGGCGCCGCGCCGGCGAGCAGCGCCGGCAGACGAAATTGCTCCACCAGGACGACGCTGTCGCGTCGCGGGTCATATGGCACGACCGCTACCGCCGCGCCGCGCCGCATCACGTCGTAGGCGCGCACCGTGCTCCATTCGCCGGAAAAGAGGCGATGGCGGAAGCGCAACACGTCCACGCGCAAAAAGTGCTCGAAGGCTTTTGTCGCCGCGATGATCTCGACATCGGGGTGGCGCGGCGGGGCAGCGGAAGCGGGCTCGGTCACAGGGCGGCTCCGGAAGCGGCGGCGGTCGGTGCCGTCGCGGCTACGGGCGGATCGCGCGGCAGGCGAACCGTGAATTCGGTAAACTCGCCCTCCCGGCTGTCGACGGCGATCGTGCCGCCATGCTCCTGAACGACGACGTCGTAGCTGATCGACAACCCGAGCCCGGTGCCCTCACCAGTCGGCTTGGTCGTAAAAAACGGCGTGAAAACCTGGTCGCGCACCGCGGCGGGCATGCCGACGCCGTTGTCGCGCACCCGGATCTCGACCTCAGCGCCGCGAGCGCGCGTCGTGACCTTGACGGCCGGGGCATGGCTCGCTCCGCCGGCTTCGCGGCGACGCTTGTTGACCGCGTAAAAGGCGTTGCCGAACAGGTTCAGGAAAACCCGGGTAATGTCTTGCGGCACGATGTCGAGCGAGCCGAGATCGGGACCGAAATCGCGCTCCAGGGCGACGTTGAAGCTCTGGTCCTGGGCGCGTGCGCCGTGGAAGGCGAGGTTCAGCGCCTCTTCGACGAGCGCGTTGAGGTCGCTTTTGCGGCGTTCGCCGCTGCCGCCGCGCGAGTGCAGCAACATGCTGGTGACAATCCCGTCGGCTCGTCTGCCATGCTCGGCAATCTTGGAGAGATTGGCGTTCAGGGTCGCGATCAGCTCGTCGAGATCGTTAGGATTCGCCACGCCGCCACCGGCCTCGGGCGGCTCGACCGCTTCCTTCAACTCGTCGAGCAGCTCGCGTGACAAATCGGCGAAATTATTGACGAAGTTGAGCGGGTTCTTGATTTCGTGGGCGATACCCGCGGTCAGCTGGCCGAGCGACGCCATTTTTTCGGACTGGATCAGGCTGACCTGCGCCGCTTTGAGCTGGTCGTGCGCCGCGCGCAGGTCGGCCTCGCGGCGGAGCTGTTGCTCGAACAATTTGGCGTTGCGCACGGCATGCGCCGACTGGATCGCAAAGGCTTCGACAAGCCGGACGGTCTCATCGGAGAAGCTGCCGGGTTGTCGGCGGACGACGATCAGCCCGCCGAGGATCGTCTGCTCATGCAGCAATGGGGCGGCGAGCAGCGAGCGATAGCCGAGGCTCACCAGCTCGGCGGCGAGCTGTGGCACGCTGACGCCGGGCTCGCGCAGGTCGGGGATCTGCATCGGCGTTGTGCTGATCGCGGCGCGCCCGACCGCGCCCTCGCCATAGCGGATCGGCTGCGTCTTCAGCCGCTCGGCCAGCGCGGGGTCCGCGCCACGGCTCATACGAAAGCGGAATTCGCGCGTCGGCTCGTCATATTCGTAGATCATGCCGGCGGCCGCCCCGGAGAATTCGATGGCGCGCGCCACGACAAGGCCGAGCACCGCCTCGAGGTCGAGCGTCGAGCCGACGGCGCGGCCGACCGCGCGCAACGCCTCAAGCTGCGCCAGTGCACGCCGCAGCTCTTCGAGGGTGTCGCGAAACGCCGCGAGCGTGCGCGCCATCGCGCCGATCTCGTCGGGCCCCGCGGCCGGGATCGTCACGTCGAGATTGCCGGCATTGAGCCCGTCCATCGCCACCACCAGCTGGCGCAGCGGGACCGCGATCGATCGCCGTACCAGGAAGGTCAGAAAGGCGCCGACCGCAATCGCTGCGACGACGACGATGCGCGAGACGCGGGCCGCTTCCTTTGCCTCCCGAACAGCCTGCTCGCGGGCGGCAATGGCCTCGTCGGTCATCCGGTTGGTGATCGCGGCAAGAAGCTGGTCGGCGGCAACGCTGTGCAGGCTTGCTTGCGCCAACAGCGAGTTGCCGATCACCCGGCGGTCGTTGGTGTATTCATCGACCGCGCGGCGGGCGAGCTGCTCGTAACGCTGGAGCTCGACACGAATTTCGGCGACGGCCCGCGGCTGGTGCTGCGCCAGCACGTCGAGATGCCGCTGCATCTGCTGCCGCGCCGCGGTGGCGTTGCGCTCGGACAGGGTCAGCATGCTGACCGCCAGGTCGGTCAGCCAATAACGCATCTCGCCAAACGCGATCTGCGCGTCGTCGGCCTCCTCGATCAGGTCGATCAGGGTCGCCGCCCGGTTCATGCCGGCGGCATTTTCGGCGAGCTTTTGGTTGAGGTAGGCGCAGGTCCCCAACAGAAACAAAAGGAGCGCCCCCGACAGCAGGACCAGCCGGGTCCGGATCGGCAGCTGCGCCATGATCCCGCTGGCCATGGCGGCCGCTCAGCGAAAGAGGACGATGCTCATGACCCCGCCGAGGTCGCCGAGCTTGCGTCCTTCCTTCGGATAGCCGGTGATGTCGAGCGCGCCCTTTGGCGTTCCATGGCACGTGAGGCAGGACTGCCGGTAATATTCGGGGACGGCGATGCGGTAGGCGGACCGGCCGTCGATCGAGACGACGGCCGAATAGGGCTCGCCCTTCGGCCAGTCCGGGCTAAGCAGCTTGGTTGCGATGACCTCGGTCTCCCAGGCGTCGGGCCGCGCCTTGCGGTTGCGGACCAGGTCGGGCGGAGCGGTGATCTTCAGCGCCGCTTCGCCCACGGCCAGGCCGTTGAAGGCTTCGCTGACAAGGCGCCCGAACACTGCCGGGATAAAGCCTTTGAAGCCGGTGCCCTTCTCGTTGATCGTCACCTGGTTGTCGTCCATGACCTCGACAATCGCACTCGTCATCGCATGGAGGAGGCGGCCCTTGCGCGAGTTCGGGTCGATCGCCTCCGGATCGACGCCGGTGTTCTTGCGATAAAGCGCCACCGCGTCGGCCAGCACTTTCGCCCCGGTCAGGTGCTTGTCGCCGAGCTCGGGATTGTTGATCAGCTCTTGGTTGTTGGAGATGACGGTGCGGGCGTCGCGCACCATCTCCGCCAAGGACTCCGCGATGACCTCGTCCTTGCCCACCGGCGTCGGGGCGGCGAGCGCGCCGCGAGCAAAGCCGAGAGCGGCCGGCACCACCAGTGCCACGGCGAGCGGTGCCGCGCGCAATCGCGTAGCCGTCCGCGCCGCCGACACCTGAGCGCGCCCGCCGACACCCGGCGTCCGATCGCGCCGGGACAACGCGACAGGCGCGCGCCGCGGCGTCGGCGAAAGCGTGGGCGAGACGCGGGTCATTGGCCCGAGCGCCGCGGGACCAGCTGGGCCAGCCGTTCCTTCAACTGGTCGAAATCGACAGGCTTCGAGAGAAACGCGGCGGCGCCCAGCCGCTCGGCGGCGCGCATGCGCTCGTCGTCGCCGTAGGCGGTGACCATCACCACCGCCAGCTCCGGCCGCCGCTGCTTGATCTCGCGCAACAGCGCGAGCCCGTCCATCCCCGGCATGTTGATGTCGGACAGGATCACGATCAGCTCCGGGCCGATTTCTGCAACGCGGCGCAGGCCTTCCTCGCCCGAGGCGGCGAAGTGCAGCACGTATCGGCCCTGACGTACTTCGCGGCGAAAGCGCTGGCGGAAAAGGTCGGCTACGTCGGGCTCGTCGTCGACGATGAGAATGCTGAAACCCATGCCTCGGACCTCGGATGTCGCTGTAGTCGACGGCTTAAATGACGCGCTCGTCGAGAACGACGCCCGCCAGCCCGGTCTCGATCTCGATCACCCACAAGTCGGGGTCGCGGCGGCGCTGGCGGGAGATGTAGGCGTCGGCGTCGGGCTCGGCGACCGGAACCGCGCCGGTCGCGCGCATCCAGACGAGCTCGCCATCGGGTCCGCGGGTCTGGCTCAGCACCGAGCAGCCGTCGGCCCGGCCGTTCAGCTTGAGCAAGACCGCGCCGGAATCGCCGTCGCCGCGGGCGGTCACCGCGGCCCCGACCGCGGCCAGATCGCAGCGCCGGATCAGCGCCTTGATCCACAGCCCGGTCTTGAGGCGCGCCTCCATCAGGCGAACCCGCGCGTTGTGCCGCAGCGCATCAGCCGCGGCCGGGCGCGAGCGGCAGGCGAACATGCACCTGCAGCCCGTGCGGCGAGCGGTTCTCGGCGATGATCGTGCCGCCCATTGCCTCGACGTTGCGGCGGGCGATCCACAGGCCGATGCCGAAATAGCTGCCCGGGGCCTCGCCCGCGGCATCGTCGCGGCGCTCGGAATAATAGCGGTCGAAGATCCGCTCAAGCCGGGCGTCCGGGACCCCGGGGCCGCGATCGGAGACGATCAGATGGGCGAATCGGCCGTCGTGCGAGAGATGAACCAGCACTTCGCCGCCCGCCGGCGAAAACGACACCGCGTTGTCGACCAGATTGTCGAGGACCGTTTCGATCATCGCTTCGCTGCCGAGGACGTTGAGACCGGGCAGCAGGTCGGCGGTAATCATCAGGTCGCGGCTGGCGAGAACGATCGTCACGTCGCGGTCGTCATGGATCGCCGAGCGGGTCTGGACCAGCCGGCCGACAACGCGCCCGAGGTCGACCGGGGTCAGCGGCTCGTCGATCAGGTCGGCGGTGGCCTCGTCGAGCTCGCGCGCCGAGGCGACGAGCCCGTCCAGCCGGTCAAGCGCGTGCTCGACGACCCCGATCGCGCGCTGCGCCCGGCGGTTGTCTTCGGAGAGGTTGCGGCGGAGCGGTTCGAGCGACTGGCGGATGACCGCGATCGGCGTCTTAAAGGCGTGGGCGTTGTCCTCCGCCGCCTGCCGGATTTCGGCGGCCGAGCGGTGGATCGCATCGACCATCCGGTCGAACTCGGCGGCGACCTCGCCAAGCTCGGGCACGTCCGCCCGCGCCCCGAACGACCCCGCGTCCGGCCCCTGCTCGCGAATGCGCCGGGCGCGTCGCGCGAACCGGCGCAGCCCGCCGCGCACGCTGAGCAAGGTCGAAAACGTGATCGCCGCCATCGCCAGGTAAATCACCGCGGCAACGCGGACCGACGGCGTCGCCCAATAAGGCTGGCCCAAATGCGCCGACGGAAAGGCGTCCTGAGAAAACGAGGCGACGACCGCCCAGCAGCCAACCGGGGTGGCAAGCGGCGTCACCGCGGTCACGATCTCGGCGCCACCCGTCGGGCGATGATAGATCAGCGAGAACGGCATCTCGCCGCGGCAATTCTGGGCGACCCGGTCGAGCACCCCCTGTTGCGCCAGGGTGTTGCGCTCGGCTTGCAGATTGGCGGGAGCGACCGCGGGCCAGGACGCGACGTAGTAAAAGCCGTCGCCGCCGGCGCCGGCCGGCGCCAAAAGCAGCTTGATCGTCGTGACCTCGCCGGCAAACCGGCTCAGGTTCGCGCCGACTTGCGGCAACGAGTCGATATCGGCGCTTTGCAGCATAGGCAGCAACGACTGGCTGATCACCCGACCTTCGTCGCGCACGCTGCGCAACAGCAATTCCTGGCTCTCCTCGTAGGTGTTGCGAAACTCGATGTAGAGAAAAGCCGGGACCAGCAGAAAAATCACCGCGAGCAGCGCCGTCTTGCCGGTTAGCGACCATGCCCACCGCAGGCCGCGCCGCCACTCAGTGCGGCGATGTCCAGCGGTATCCGAAGCCGGCGTAGTTCTGGATGTGGTCGAAATCGGGGTCGCGGTCGCGGAACTTCTTGCGGATACGCTTGATGAAGGTACGGACATTGGCGCGGTACCCCTCTGCTCCGTGCCCGGCGACGAAATCCTTGCCGTGGACGAGATCATAAATCTCGCGGTAGCCGACATCCTGCCCCGCTTTTTCGGCCAGAAGTGCGAGAATCTTGAACTCAGTCAAGGTGAGGTCGACGGTCTTGCCCGCCCAAATCGCCCGGTTGATGTCGAAGCGCAGCTCGAGCCACCCGAGCGTCAGCTTTTCCGCCCGCGCGGGTTCGGGATCGGCGGCGGGCCGCGCCCCATCGGTGATCAGCTGCAAGCGCTTGACCAGGATCGGCAGGCGCCGCGACTTGTCGATGAAATCGACGGCACCGCCGGCGAGCGCCGCCTCCTCGTAAATGTCGTCCGACAGCGCGGTCAAAAAGATCACCGGGATCGCGATCCCGCGGCCGCGCATGCGCCGCAGCACCTCGATCCCGGTCAATTGCGGCATGCGCCAGTCGAGCAGCATCGCATCGGCGCCGTTGCCGTCCTCGAGATAGGCGAGCGCATCGGTACCGTTGTCAAAGCTGGTGACCTCGTAGCCTTCGTCGATCAGGTTGAGGCCCAGCGACTCGCGAAACAGATCGTCGTCATCGACGAGAAGGAGGTGCGGCATCGTCCGGAAGCGCCTCAGTCCCCGCGGGCGGCGACAAGCGAGCGCAGGCAATCCTGCCGGGCTGCCGGGTCAGCCGGCTCGCCCTTGAATGCATAATGCAAGGTTCGCATCTTGCCGCTGCGCAAATCGAGGTAAAAAAACAGGTCGAGCTCGCAGGTGGCGTTGCGGTAACGCCAAACCGTCGCCGGCGGCGCCTCGGATTGCTCGGTCGCGGTCCCGAACAGCCGCGCTGCCGACGGCTGGTCGAGCCCGATCAGCTCGCCCGTGCCGGGCGCGCGGGCGCCCGGTTCGGGAGCGGCCAGAGCCATCGCCTCGGTCCCGGCTGCCGGTCCGGCGATGTTTTCGGGAGGTGGTGTCGGTTTGCGCGCCGGCAACCGAAACATGCGCTGCCGCGGCGGCGGGGGTGGCGGGGGTGGCGGCGGTTCGACGGCCACCGTTCGCGGCGGCGGCGGCGGAGGCTTTTCGGCACAGGAGGCGAGCACCCCGACGCCCAGGCTCATCAGCGCCGGGTAAACAAACGAACGCCGCCGCTCAACCCAATTCACCGCCACCACAATCCGGCTCGCACCGATCCTTCGGGTGCAGCTTGCATATAACATAGGTCAACGGCGCGCCAGACGCTCGACGACGCCGATGTCTCCGTCACGGTAAATCGCGACCAGCTCATGGTCGTTCAGCATGACGTAAGTATGGTCGCCCTGGTCGCAACGCAGCACGGCCACCGGATAGTTCGGCGCCACCAACAGGTCGGCCAGGTTTTTGTCGAGGTTGGGCTGGCGCGGCAACAACCCGGTCAGCGCCTCGCGGTTCCGCACCGCGTAGCCAAAGCTGAAGGTGCCGTTGCAGGTCCGGCCGTCGAGCGGCGTGCTCTGCCCGTTCGGCTGGTTCTCGACCACCGTATCCTGCCGGAGCGTCACGGCGTCGTTGTCCGCGGTGGCCCAGGTGCCGACGAACGGGTTCGACGGCGGCGGCGGCGGAACCGCGCAGCCGCCAAGCGCCATCGCGGCGAGGGCCGCAACGGCCGCGGCATGAAGCTGTCGCCTTCGGCAGTGGAGCACTTTTTCCTCGAGGTCGAACCGATCGGGGCAGCATACAGCGAACGCCAACACAGGGCGACAGCCCGCGGGCATCCTGCAAATGACATCATCGGGATCGCTTGACGGGGCGCGGGGGCACGGTCAGGCTGATGGAACAGGATCGGCGGCGGAGCGCGAGCCATGAAGCTGATGTGGTTTCATCTGATGCCCTACACCGAATTGCCCGACGATTTTCGAGAAAAGCATCCCTCGGTGTGGGTCGACATCCATTCCTCGCTGTTCGACCCGCGGCGCGCGCATCACATGTACAACGACTTCATGGACGAGCTCGAATTCGCCGCCGAGTGCGGGTTCGACGCGGTCTGCGTCAACGAGCACCATTCGAACGGCTACGGGCTGATGCCGTCGCCCAATTTGATCGCCTCGGCGCTGTCGCGCCGCACCAGCGACGCGGCGCTGTGCGTGATGGGCAATTCGCTCGCCCTCTACAACCCGCCGACCCGGGTCGCCGAAGAATTCGCGATGATCGACGTGATCTCGGGCGGGCGGCTGATCGCCGGGTTCCCGGTCGGGACGCCGATGGACACCTGCTTTGCCTATGGCCAAAACCCGTCGAGCCTCCGCGAGCGCTATGGTGAGGCCCACGACCTCATCGTGCGCGCCTGGACCGAGCCCGAGACGTTCGCGTTCAACGGGCGCTTCAACCAGCAGCGCTATGTCAACATCTGGCCGCGGCCCATCCAAAAGCCGCACCCGCCGATCTGGATCCCGGGCGGCGGCTCGGTCGAGACCTGGCAGTGGTGCGCCCAGATGGATTACGTCTACGCCTACCTGTCCTATTTCGGGTTCAAGGACGGGCGCGCCACGATGCAGGGCTTCTGGGACGAGATGGCGCGGCTCGGCAAGGACCGGAACCCGTACCGCGCCGGCTTTCTGCAGTTCGTCGGCGTCGCCGAGAGCCACGACGAAGCGATGCGCCTCTACAAGGACCCGGCCGAGTATTTCTATGGCCGCTTCTTGCGTGTTGACCCGCGCTGG
>Ga0210390_10006085_pt1 | contig 10096 bp, 7 predicted proteins | sample IncBWH11OmetaG_FD_161050 | JGI IMG/M metagenome (GOLD analysis project Ga0210390, IMG submission 161050) | Forest soil microbial communities from Barre Woods Harvard Forest LTER site, Petersham, Massachusetts, United States - Inc-BW-H-11-O ...
CGATTCGATCCGCTCCATCCATTACTGCCAAGTACTAACGTTTCCAACAAATCGGGGAACCTGCTTTTCGCTCAACGCTAACCCCAATGGCATGAAAACGTTGGATTCTTGCACAGTTCGTGCACAGGGGCGCAAACTCAGCCCGTGCCGCAGAGTGGGGACACCCCGCACGAGCTTTTACTCCCTCCGTAGAGGAGGTGATTGTGTTTCCAGCTTTGATCTTCCTTATTCGCTGCAATCAAGTCATCCAGCAAATGGACCCAAGTTGGACCCAAGTTTTTGGGATGCACCCCTCTGATGAGACAGTTTTCGATGGGCACACTTACAGTTCTTTGAGTTTTCTTCCGGTCTCCCGAGAGAGCCGGGGATCTGGGGGAGGGGGCGACGTCGCCCCCTCCCCCAGAAAATTTGTCGCATGTGTTCGTCATGGTCTGAAAAACGTTAGGGTTGCACTGGCCGACCTCGCCACCGCTCCCGGAAGTTCAGCTTGCTGTTCGAATTCTTCCGGAGGACGGTAACCTAACGCCGAGTGCAGCCGCTGCCGATTGTAATACCGATCGATGAACTCTTCGATGTTCACACGCATGTGCCCAAGGTCTTCGTACCGGTTCGCGTAGATCTCTTCCCGTTTCAAGGTTTTCATGAAACTTTCGCAACTCGCGTTGTCGTACGGATTCGCCGGTCGACTCATGCTGGGGATCATCTGGTGCTCTCTTAACACGTTTATATATTCGCTGGACGCGTACTGCAGCCCGCGATCGGAATGGTGCACCAGGCCTGGCCCTGGGTTCCTTTCTACCAGAGCCTTGTTGAGCGCTGCCAATGCCAATCGCACTGCCAACGTTTTGTCTAACTCCCAGCCGACCACTTTCCGGGAAAAGGCATCGAGAATCACCGCCAGGTACACAAATTCCCACTTCAATCGAATGTAGGTGATGTCCGCTACCCATAGCTGATTCGTCCCTGTCAGTTTCATGCGGCCAGCCAAGTTCAGATGCACCTCGAATTCGTGATCGCTGTTTGTGGTCACGACAAATGCCCGAACCCGCACAGCGAGTAGGTTGTCCTCGGCCATGATCCGCATGACCCGTTTGCGATTCACCGGCATGCCTTGCCGTCGCAATTCGGCTGCAATACGGCGGTAACCGTAGCGCCGACGATGTTCGACGGCAATCTGCTGAATCGCCGACCGCACTTCCATCTCCTCTTCGACCGGGTGCTGCTCCCGAAATGAACGGTAGAAACTTGCCCGGCTCACTCTCGTTAACTCACACATCCGCTCGATACTCAGGCTGCCTTGCAATGACATCACTTTTCGGATTTGGTCGTAGATGTCATCCCGCCAGTTCCGTCTTTCTTCTGGCGTCGAGCCTCGACTTTTTGCAAGGCACCTTTGAAAAAATCCACCTCCATCGCTTTCTCAGCCAGTAGCCGCTTCAGTTGCTGGATTTCCTTTCGGTACGATGACGCGTGCGTGCTCGGCCGCGAAGATTCTTCTCCCGGTTCGACCGTCTCGAGCTTTGTGCGCCACTTATAGAGACATCTTCGTGTTACCCCCAACTCTTGCGCCAACTCACCGACATCATCACAGGTCTTCATCTGCTCAACAGCCATTCGCTGAAACTTTCTTGAGTATCTCTTTCGCTTCACTTTGCAGTCCTTTCCCTGCAAAGTGTGCCCATCCCGGCTGTCTCATTTCAAGGGTGCAGTCCAAAAGGAACCTAATGGCGAAGGTGCGGACAGCTGCCGGTATGACTCTGTGGTGCTCCGCTCCCAGATGTTCCGAGTGTCCAAATCCCCCCCCTGCTGCCACAGCCCTATCCGTCTAGTCCGAAGGCTCCGAGAGCCTTTGTGACCACCGCCGCGAGCCGTTTGGTGAGCGACCGTGGTTATTCCATTGAACGATGCCTGCCCAAACTCCAAACCAGGTTTTTTGAGACAAATGGGGCGCCGGTCAATGCGCGGGTGGCCTGTCGCTGGTACCGGACGAAATCTCCCTCTATTTGATTGCGCCATTCAAAGAATGGGGCGGTAAGAACGGATCTCCGTGGTGGGAAGCATTTACAGACTTGGAGCACGACAGGTTGAGCAATTTCCGCGACGCAAAACTGAAGAATGTGCTCTATGCTCTTGCGGCCGTGTTTATAACCCTGACTCTCCGTAACGAAGCGGAATCCAAAGCCGGATCGGTGCCACTGGAACTTTACGATCTGCTCTTTCCGAAGTACTGGACGTTCTCGCGCAGGGTCTCCGTGATGAACTTTAGGTGGTTATAGGCGAGCTTGCGGTTGTCGGCCGCGCCGGACCGAATCTAACCGCGTTTTCACCGAATCTTGACTTCGCGCTCCGTCAACCATGCGCCTCGAATCATATATCTGATCTTGACTGTTCCGGTGGTGTTTGCGGAGATAGCGGCTACCGCCCCAGAAACAAACCTGAGGTCTCCTTTAGCAAGGCTTGCTTGAACTTTTTCGTGAGGTTGTTATGCCTTAAAAAGTTGGGTTCCCTTTGGTTCGCGGTTGGTTTTGCCACTCGAATAAGCAAGGTCTCAAGTTCCCTCAGGTATTTCACCTTGTTTTTTCGAAGGACGTAAAGGTCAAACTGGTTCCACTCTCCCCGGTGGTGGTCGTCGAGGTGATCGGGGAGTCTCGACCGCAGGCTGCTAGCTAGCCCGACGTAGTAGACCTTCCGATCCTTGCGAAGCACATAAATTCCGCTCCTTTTGCGGCCGAGGAATTCGCGAAAAGATTTGATGTGTTTTAGGATCGCGCCAATCGATACGTCTCTGATGTGGGCTTCGACGAGGGATTCGGATCTTGCCCAGGTTTTCGCCATCTATGCCTCGCGAGTGCGCCAGCCGTGGCGCGGTCGGATCGTCCACCAGCTCCGACGGATTACAGTCGGGCGCCGTCCCCTGCGGCGAAAGTGCGCCACCGGAAAATTCTTAGCGCGCTCGTTTGGGTGGTGTGGAAGGGTGTGCCGCCCGCCCTTGCCCTCGCTCAGCCTTTCTCACTTCCAACCGGTTTTCGCCCACACTGCCTCGTGAATGGCCTTAGCTCTGAGAGTTATGAATTCGTCGAAATCGTTACGCTTCGCTGCCTCAAGGCATTCCTTTGATATTAGATTAGATGAAAGCCACTCCATCAGACGTAGTCCCGCTGCCTGTTCAACTTCCGCAAGATAATCTGATGGCGCTCGATCTGAGATCGATTTGTTGCTGGCAGAACTAAGCATTACGAAATTAGCAAGGCTATTTATCCTTTGCTGTTTTTCACCTCGTTGCTCAAGATATGCACGAGGAAAGAAGTGGTGAAACTCTTTGATGTTGATCCTTGCGAGAGCTTGGGTGGTGTCGATTTTCTGCCCGGTAAGCAGATCAATCGGATGATGGTGCGCCAGTACAATTGCCAGCAGCTTAGCATGCGCATTATTCAGCCGAAATGTACGCGTTATCCAGATATCGGAGTTGGGTTTTGGTACGTCCGGACCGATTTCGGTGGTCTTGCCAGCCGCGAAATCATGTACGGCTTTGAGGTCAGAGGCCATGTTGCCGGTATTCCAGCCGCTAAAGTAGCCCGAGAGTGCCGTTTGCCAAAACCACCGCGACATTGCCCCGTACTGGACGGCATTGGGTTTGGGGATGCACCTGAGAATCTCGGCCAGCACAGTGAATTGGTTCAAGTAGGGCAACACTTCCGCGCCCTCAACCCTGATGTGTGTGGCTAAGAAATCGACAGCCAGCTTATACGCTTCTTTCGCCCCATCCACAGCTTTTTTGAGCTCGGTTGGACTAAACTTGCGGAGCGAATCAATACTCTCGGCTGAAAATCCTCCTCCTGCGGATGCCGAAATATTCCTGAGTACGACCTTCTTGTCCACCTTGCCGAATCCTTTGTCGCTGAGTTCAGCTAGGATTCCCTCTATCGAATCGATCAGGTCGAAATCGGGGCTCCAGGTTGCGGCGCGCATCAGATCTACAATTGTTAGCGCGGTTCCGCTGCTGTTGATACGCTCGAAAATCGGGGCCACGTCTCGAATCGACATGTCGGCTAAGGTTACGACTGCAATCTTGTAGTCTTTGAATCGATTAAAAAGAAGCTCGGCACGCCCTCTTAAAGCGGCCTTATCTGAGGAAGTCAGCGTGTCCAAGCTGGCAACGTGTTTGAAAAATAGCGCGGCGTCAGCCATTTTGTTGACCCGAATTTGCTGAAGTGGAGGGTCATCGGGCATCTCAAGGTGGAAGAACGCTTGGCGTCTCAGATCATAAGCGATATTCCATCGGCTTTTCGGATCGTCTCCTTTCCAGAACATAGCGCCGCAAATCGTCGAAAGACGCTGCTGACCGTCCAAGAGATAGTTCACAGGGTAGTCCGGCTTCGGAACCCTTATATCCAGGTCAGCAATGTGGTTCTCGCTTTGAAGCGGCTGGCGACTCTGCCAGAGCAGCACGCTGCCAATTGGATAGCCACGAGCCACCGAGTCAAGCAGTTTGAGAATCTGTTTTTTGTCCCAGACGAAATCGCGCTGAAACTTCGGGAGAAGAATGTCGCCGGTCAAAATTCGGCGCGCGAGCTCGTCGATTCTATCGACGGTGGGCTGCGGATCTTTTGGAACGACACTTGAGGGGCCGCCTGCGGCGAACACAGCCTTGCTGGCGGATCGATTGCTCCTCGCACTCATACGGGATATGCCTTTAGTGACTATCGATGCTTCCGTTTACTTTTTGGAGTGTACTTCATCGGTAGACTACTTACAAGAATGCCAGGAACGGCTCGGGCGGGTGGGCGTCCTTCCACACCATCAAATGAACGCCGTTGAATTTCTGGCTGGCTCGCCCGCCCCCACGACAGAAGCTATCGGCGCTTACTACGTTATAATGTACCTTAGCCAAGAACGCGGAGAGAGCAATCCGTATGAAGATCGGCTTGGTGCATCTTAGCGATTTGCACGTAAAAACTGCAGCCGATGTACTGCGCGATCGTATCGGATTGATCGGGGCGGCGGTGCGCGCACAGGCTCCGGCGAACGTTGATCTGATTGTGCTTTTTTCGGGCGACGTTGCATATTCCGGCCAATCTGCCGAATATCTCCTCGCAGACGGCTTTTTTCACGACTTGAAAGATACCCTCGCTGGCGATCGCTCAGGGAGGGTATTTGGCCCCGCGGTTATTCCCGGAAATCACGACTGCGACTTCAGGAACACGAGCGAAGTGCGTCCTATTTTACTCAGCGCCTTTTGCGATTCGCTCGCTGGCTACGGGAGCAACGGGGACTTGGTCCAGCAGATTCTAAGAGTCCAGGAAAGCTTTTTTGACTTCGAGGCCAGAGTATCGGCTGGCAATTCAGTTGCATCGACGAGCCGATTGGGATGGGTCAGAGAGTATAAGACGGGAGACAAGAAAGTACTAATTCGCTGCGTTAATACCGCCCTCACATCGAGACTCGAGGAACAAGCGGGGCAGTTATGCTTCCCCGCTGATGCGATTCCATCGGAGCCACTCGACGCGGATTTCATAGTCACGCTGCTTCATCATCCATATGGATGGTTGGCTCCCGAAAACTCGCGAGAGATCAAAAGAAGGATCGAAACGATTTCCGATCTCGTGCTAACAGGCCACGAGCATTGGTCCGACTCATACACCAGGATCGATCGAGGCGGTGACGAGACCCGCTACGTAGAGGGAGCGGCTCTAAACGCGGAAGGAGTGACCGGTTTCAATCTCATCATTGTCGATTTTAGCGAGAGCACCTGCGAGATATTCCGTTATCGATGGAACGGCGAATTGTACGACCCGGAACCAAGCGACGCCCGCATTTTCATGCGAAAGGCTTCCCTGCTGGAATCGCGGTTCGATAACAATGCTGAGTTTGCGAAGTCATTAAACGAACTGGGAACCGGCTTCGTAAAGCCGAACGGGAAAAAGCCAACACTTGATGAGTTGTTTGTTTGGCCGGAGTTGAAGTTCGCAAACATCCTCTCTAAGAACAAAAGCGCAGTCCACAGCTCGGATGTCGCCGGATTCGCTTCAGGGAAGGATTATCTACAGATTGCGGGCCCAGCTACCTCGGGAAGGTCAACCCTCGCAAAAGCTCTGTACCGGTACTTTCAACAATCGCAAGGGCTGACACCACTGCTTTTGGACGGCCGGAGCATGAAGGGGGGGTCGAAAAATGAGCTCGGGAGGGTACTCGACGAAGCCGTCGTAGAGCAATATCGAGCGTCGGTTGTCACTAGGTTCCAGCAGCTAGAGCGCGAGAAAAAGGTTCTCATCATCGACGACTGGCATCGTTTTCGGAGTCGCAGAGGGGCCAGGCTGAAGACTCTTTCTGCGCTGCGCGAGAAATTCGGCAAAGTGATCGTTTTCTCAGACGACATATCACTCTTCCAGCTCGCGACAGACGCCGCTTCCGGCGAGGGCGAGGTGCCGCCTGAATATTGCGAGATAAAGCCGCTTGGTTTCAAACTACGAACCGAACTAATCGTTCGGTGGCACGCCGTTATGGACGAAGACGACCTCGACGATATTGAGTTCACCTCTAGGGTTTCCGCTAGCGAAAATTTGCTCGACATCCTCGTGAGAAAAGGTGCCGTACCCTCGCGGCCACTGTTTATTCTTTCAATTCTGCAGCTTCGATCTTCAGCAACGCAAGAGACTGGGATGTACGGTTCATACGGTCACCTCTACGAGGCCCTCATGACGAAGCGGATGTCAGAGGCGAGCAAGAAGAAGAACATTTTGGGGATGAAGTACACCTATCTCTCGCTAGTCGCATATGACCTCTTCTCGCGTCGTCGGGTATCGCTTGCGGAGTCGGAATTGTGGCGAGTGCACGAACTCTACCAAAAAGAATACAAAGTTAAGCTGGATGCGTCTGATCTCTGGAAGGAACTAGAGGCCGCCGATATCCTGCGACGTTCTGGCGGCGAATTTAGCTTTACTTACAAGTATGCGTACTACTTTTCCGTCGCGAAATATTTTCAACAGGGAATCGCTGACAAGAAAAATGCAGAAAGCCTGAGACGAGAACTAACGGAACTTGTCGAAAGTGTCCATGATGAAGATTCGTCGAACATTCTAATTTTCTACATCTATCTAACCAAAGACAGAGATGTGATCACGCAGATGCTGGAAGTTTCACAGCGCGTCTTCGCTGGAGTCGCGCAAGCAAAACTTGCGGATGACATTGAGTTTATCAACGTCCTTCGCTCTACACCTCCTGATATCGTCCTACGAGAAGGCACAGTGACTGAAAATCGAGACGGGCACAGATCGGAATTGGATTCGGCAAATGACTCCGAAGCGGACACTAATGCCGCTCTAGCGCGGACCAAGTACGGAGACGATATTTCGGACGCCCTGAAGGTCGAATTTGCATTTAAATCCCTCGACGTAATGGGGCAAGTGCTAAAGAATTTCCCCCTTGATTTGAAAGAGGACCTAAAAGAAGAATTAATGGTGAGCAGCTATAGGCTTTCTCTGCGTACCCTGCGATGGTTTCTGACATGCGTCGAAGGGAACGTGGAAGCCTTTATCGATCTCTTCGGTAATGCTTACAAGTTGTTTCAACCGTCCTCGAGGAAATCTCCGGAAAATATCCGCGACCTTTCAAGGCAGACGATGGTCAGACTTACGGACTTCTGTGTGCTCGGCCAGATCAGACGCCTTTCGCTGGCAGTGGGCGTTGCGGAGTTGCGCGAAACCTACGACGAGATCAGGGAAAAGGCCGATAAAGACGATATCGCGACCGCCCTAATCGACTTAGCGATCAAATTGGATCATTTCGGCCAGATTCCAGAGGAAGACGTGCAAGATCTAGAATTCAGAGTGCGTAATAACATCACGGCTTACACAATCCTCCGATTGCTGATCGCGCAGTTTCTCGAGCTTTTTCCGTGCCCCTACCAAGTTCAGCAGCGGATGGCACAGCTACTCAAGTTCAAGACTCAGCCCATGAAAATGGTAGAGAAGCTGCTACGGCCACCAACCGCCCCCTGAAGTTCCCACCGCGTCAAGCGTGCGACGCCTTCTTCTGAGTGGGATGCGCAGCTCCGAGGAGGGCGGGTCTGAGACTCGGTGGGTGTCCCATCCGCAGGGAGCTTCACCTTCGACACTGGCCGTGGTTTCCACCATGCATTCGGGCCTTCTTCGGCCATCGCTTCGTCAAGAATTTCTTTCAAATATGGCGCCAGTCGTTGCGGTTCAAGTTATGGTCTTGTGTGTTGACGCATTTTCAATCCACGAAAAATCCAAGATGTCTTCCACCGGCTCCACCACTGCAGGCACTGGCTCAACGCGTTCGGATTTTTTTCTTTGGCCCCATTCCTTGTGACGCATTTTCGAGAAGTGCCGCGGTAGAAATATTCACCTTCTCGCGATATTCGGCGGCTGGTCTTGTTAGAAAATCCTTGGTTTCGGACATTTCTTCTCCGTTGTTGTATGCGGAATGCGGGCGAACCTCCACCCGACAAAGTAAAACCGCGACGAGTCTAATGAGGGCACCCGATGCGCTGGTCGAACTCGTCGCCTAGGCTGCACCATCCTTCCTGCGATTAGGTGGCTCTTGCAATCTCAACAATGGCTTCACAAATCTGTCAGGGACCAATCGGAGATACAACTCGGTCGATTTCAAGAGTGTGTGGCCCATGTAGCCCGAGAGCACGGGCAACTTCTGTCGCAGGTCTTTGCCCTCACGAACCCAGGTCTCCAAGACGTGCACCGCAAAGGTGTGCCTTAGATCATGCATTCCGGGTGTCGGGCTGTGGCCGTGCTCCTGATAAATACGCGCTCGCGCGCAGATGCGCACGAAGTTATATCGCAACGTATTGTGTCTTATCTGCCTTCCGTTGCAAGTCACAAAAACGAGATCCGCGTCTCTTCTTTGCGCGGCGCTCGACTGAAGGTATAGATCGAGCGTGTTACGCAGAATCCGACCGATCGGAAGCATCCTCCTTTGCCCTCCGTCTGGCCGCCGCAAACTGACCAACTTGTTTTGGAAGTTGATGTCCGATACGCGGAGATTGATGGCTTCATAAACGCGCGCGCCCGTTCCGTAGACGAAGAGCAAAAAGGTTCGCATGGTCATAGGGTCAAGAAGAGGGGTTCGCTCGATGGCAAGCAGAAGTCGAACGAGCTCGGTTCTCGAAAAGATGTAAGGCCTGAACGGCGGGGGTAGCGCCGCTTGCGGACGCGGCAAGGGCAGGCGTGCAAGCATGTGGCGCGAGAGCCAAAACTGGAAAAAGGATCGAATGATTTGGTATTCGCGCCACCAGGTATAGGCCGACATGCCTGATCGGTCGAGGTAGGTGGATATGTGCTTGGGCGTGATTTGGTCGAGCGGACCGTCTTCGGCAGAGCGCAGCAGAGTTCTCAGGGCACTCTCGCCTCTCGCGAAGCGAACGCCTCGTTCACGCTTCCAAGCCGCGTACTTTGCGATCGCTGTAGAAAATCTCATAGAGCACCGATCAGATCCATGGCTGCGACCTCTCGCAGCATGTGGATGTTTAGTCTCGCATATACGTTGACGCTCTGTGTGTCACGGTGTCCGAGAAAGTCGGCGATATCGACAAAGGACAAGCCGTCGTGGAGAAGGCGGCTGGCGCAAGTGTGGCGGAGCGATTGCGGGCCGGTGTGCTTGGAGGAAATGCCGAGTTTTCGCATGCGGCTCCTTACGACGTCGGATATGGTGTGAGCTACCAGCGGTCGAAGGGGCGCCTTCAGCGTCATGAAAACTTGGGGACAGGGCGAGCGCGGCCGCGCGTTCTCAATGTAGCCGCGGAGGGCTGTTGCGAGGTCTTCGCTCAACGGGAATTGCTGAAAACCTCCTCGCTTGGCTCGGCGAACCGTAAAGCGATTCGCCACCCAGTCGATGTCAGTAAGCAAAAGATTCGCAGCTTCGCTTCTTCGCAATCCATACATGGCGAAGAGCAACAAGAGCGGTTTGGCACGGAGGTCGCTTGGGTCCGAGCCTACCGTCGTTTCGAGCAGTCGGTGAACGTCCTTCCAAATCGGCCCTTGACGTTCAAACAACTCACGACGCAAGGGCGGTAATTGGATGGCGCTCGCGATCCCTGCCTGGCACCAACCACGGCTCTCGG
>Ga0210390_10006086_pt1 | contig 10095 bp, 11 predicted proteins | sample IncBWH11OmetaG_FD_161050 | JGI IMG/M metagenome (GOLD analysis project Ga0210390, IMG submission 161050) | Forest soil microbial communities from Barre Woods Harvard Forest LTER site, Petersham, Massachusetts, United States - Inc-BW-H-11-O ...
CCGCCGACACCGTCATGTACTCGGCCGGCCGCCAGGGCCAGACCGAAGACCTAAGGCTCCAAAACGCAGATCTGAGCGCCGACAAGCGCGGCCGGATCGTGGTCGACGACATGTTCCGCACCCAAGTGCCGCACATCTACGCGGTCGGCGACGTGATCGGCTTCCCCGCCCTGGCCGCCACCTCGATGGAGCAGGGCCGGATCGCGGCCCACCACGCCTGCGGCGAGCCGCTGCACGGTCTGGGCAAGAACCAGCCGATCGGCATCTATTCCATCCCCGAGATCAGCTTCGTGGGGCGGACCGAGGAAGAGCTCACCCACCAGAACGTGCCCTTCGAGGCGGGCATCTCCCGCTACCGGGAGCTGGCCCGCGGTCAGATCATCGGCGACTCCTACGGCGTGCTCAAGCTCCTGGTCTGCCTGGACGATCACCGGCTGCTCGGCGTGCACGTGTTCGGCACCGGCGCCACCGAGCTCATCCACATCGGCCAGGCCGTCATGGGCTGCGGCGGCACCGTCGACTACCTGGTCGACGCGGTGTTCAACTACCCGACCCTGGCCGAGGCCTACAAGGTCGCCGCCCTGGACGCCATGAACAAGATGCGCCAGATCGCCCGCTTCAGCTAACCACCGCGAAACGAACGGCATCCGCGAGGTCATCCATACGGCGCCCCCTCCGTAACCGTAGAAGTCACCCGCCTCGCCTGACCTCCCCCGGAACCCAGATCCGCCCCCGGACCGTCCCCAACCCCAGCCCGCGCCGCCGCCCTCTGCTGCTATTAATTATCTTGAACTAGTGTTCGTATAATAGGTGATTTCCGGCCTAAGATACGCTATACTGTTCCCACCGCCTCCTCTTTCATTTCTTCCGAACGGAGCGTGGTGCATGCCCCAGGCCACCTTCCCCGATCCCGGGCCCGACGACGCGGAGCCCGGCTGCTTCCCGTCGGCCGGCGAGGACGCCCCGGGCCCGGAGCAGGGCCTGTACATCACCCTCCCCGCCGAGCACCTGACCCTGGCCGGCTTCAACCAGGGCGGCGCCTCAGACACGATGGCCCCCGGCGCGCTGCTGGCCACGGTCGTCGACACCGTTACCGGCGAGGACGGCTCCGGCCTGGCGGGCTGCTCGGATGACCAGCTGCTGGGGATCATCTCCGCCGCCCGCCGGCTGGAATCGCGCGCCGCCTGGACCTTGATGGCCGCCATCGGGGAGTTCACCCGCCGGGCCGGCACGAGCCCGCACGGCCAGTTCGCCGCCGACGAGCTGGCCTTCGAGCTGCACATGAGCCAGCCGTCCGCCGCCGGGCAGATGGAGTTCGCCGCGGACGTCGCCAAGCGGCTCCCGAAGACCTTCGCCGCGCTGGCCGCCGGCCAGATCCACCCGATCCACCTGCGGATCATCGAAGAGGAAACCCGCATCCTGACCGACGCCGACGCCGCCAAGGCCGACGCGATCCTGGCGGAGGCGGCTCCCGGCATGACCTTCGGTGAACTCCGCTACGCCGCCCGCAAGCTGGTCCTCAAGCTCGACCCCGACGCGATCAAGAAGCGGAAGGAAGCCGCCAAGCGCGAGGCCCACGTGCGCCGGTTCCGCGAGGAGTCCGGGAACGCCGGGATGGTCGCCCGCGAGCTCCCCTCCGATGAGGTCCTGGCGTCCTGGCAGCACGTGGAGCAGCGCGCCCTGGACCTGCGCGCCGCCGGGATGCCCGGCTCGCTGCAGGATCTCCGCATCCGCGCTTACTTGGATCTGCTGCAAGAACGTGACAGCCGCGCCGCCCCCGAAGGCCCCGCCGCCGGCGGCCCGGACCAGCCTCCCCCGGACATCGGCCCGGACAAGCCTCCCCCGGACACCGGCCCGGGCGGTCCCGGTCCCGGCCCCGCTCCCCGTCCCGCCCCGGATGCCGGCCCAAGCCTGGCCGCCTTGGTCACCATCACCATTCCCCTGACCACCTACCAAGGCCGCTCCGACACCCCCGGCGAAGCCGGCGGGTACGGTCCGCTCGACGGCGACGACGCCCGCGACCTGGCCGCCGCCGCAGCCCGCCACCCCCGCACCCGCTGGTGTATCACCGCCCTGAACCCCGACGGCACCGCCGCCGCCCACGCCTGCCTCCCAGGCCGCCACCTCCCGCGAGGCGCCGGACCACCCGGCTCCCTACCACCAGGCACCGGACCACCAGGCCACCACCCCCCACCCGGCACCGGCCCGCCAGGCTCCCCGCCTGGCAATGGTCCTCAGAACCACCCCCTCCCCCCACCCTGAAGACCCCGCTGATCCCCATCGCCCCGCGGCCCCTGCGACCACGCCCATAGCCAGGTCGGCTACCACCCCGCCCGCACCCTGGTCCGCGCCCGCAACGCGACATGCACCGCGCCGGGCTGCGGCCGTCCCGCCGCCAGATGTGACCTGGACCACACCACCGCGTGGGACCAGGGCGGCCGCACGTGCGAATGCAACCTCGCCCCGCTCTGCAGACGATAATGACACAGGTTTGCTCCTGGACAAGGATCAGGACCGCCGGTCCCAATGGCTCTGGCTACCTAGTGCAACATGAAGGCGATTCAGCCAGCAGTGTCCTGTGAGGCCTCGCGCTCAGTCACCTCCCGTATTCCGTCCGGCCCCACCACATGGAATGCCCAAGGCGCGGTCTCCCGGCCGATAGCCGCCTGGCGCACCAAGCGGAAGATGTACGCATCGGCCTCGCTGATCTCCGCCGGCCCCGGCCTGCGCAGGACGATCATCGCCTTCTCATCATCGTGACACAGAGGCGGGCTCATAAGGCTGCCGACCAGAGCGCACAGGCCGGTGATGCTATCCTTGTCCGGCACGTCGAGCCTGTCATCGACGGGCAAGACCGCATGGGTCCAGACTCCCCACTCGCCGATAAAGATTACCCAGAGGCTGCGGCTGATCAGCGCACCGGACTCGAACGGCATGGCCCCGAGATCGTGCAGCAAGGCTGGCCGCAGCGCGGTCTGATCAGCCTCGCTTAGCGGAATCTCGTAGCTGGTATCCGAGATGTTGCTGAGAGTGCCCATGACTCGCAGTGTCGCACCGGGCACCGACAAATGGCTGGTGCCCAGAAGCGCGACTGCCATACAGGTAAGCGAACCGTGCCCCAGCGTTCCTCAGCACGACAGCGGACTCCGCCATCACTTCTGCTGCCTTGGCTTCCTCCATCTCACCAGTCCGGCAGATCATCGGGTGCCCTCATGCTGACAGCGGCTGTCTTGATGGCCGACAGTCGCCGACGAGGGTACCTGCAACGGCCGCCGCTTCGGCGCCTCACGCTTGCCGATAACGCCGCTGCGCCCTGATTGATGGAGATCGTCTCCAGCAGCGGGCAGTTAGACCTCCTGCCATAGACGCACGTAGCCGCCTTACCTGCTCGACAAGCGGGCTGCCGGGATCGCGGTTTGGTGCCGCGCAGAACCGGGTGTTCCGAGTGTCGTACCGGCTTTTATCGAGACAGCCCGGGCGGCGTGCGGCGGCCAGCTATTCCATCAGACTGAGCACGCCACCGGTCTCCGCGGCACCGGACCGATCGTGGATAACGTCGCCAACCTCGCCCGGATCAATTTCTTGTGGGCCGTGGCCTGGCTTCGTACAATCGCAATACGTCGCAGCTGGGGTGGTAGTGTGCTCAATCCTCGGAGTATGGCGGTCCTGATCCGTGTTCGCGCGGTAAATCAGTTTGAAGACAAGACGCGATACGTATCAGAGATCCGGACCGCAGATCAGCAAATCGAAATCGTATTCAACGACAGCAATAAGCCCTTCTGGTACGGACGGGACCGCGTGAGGATTCTCCGCGACCCTAAGCGGCACGCACTGGTGGAGGGCGGGTGGGTCGAAGCGAACGGGAGCGTCTGGGAAAGCGCGACCGAAGTCTTTACTTTTACCGGTTCCGGTGGTGAATGGTCCCGAATCTTCTACAGAACCCAGGCAGGAGAGAAATATCAAACCTATCCTGCTTCCCAGGTGCGTGTCATCACCTCGGCGACTGAGACTCCTGCAGTGGCCAATGTGTTGCGCTATTGGCGCACAGTCGTATCCCGCCTTCCCCGCGACGATCCCCTGCGGCCTGGATACGAGAAGCTCGCTTTCGTCCATCCCGAGAGCGTACTCAATTCTTTCCTGAGCGGCTTCCCGATCGAGTCGCGGCGCCAGGATATCGCCCTCATTTTTCCGTTCCGCTGCAATCTCAGTCAGCGCAAGGCAGTAGAGAACGCCCTGACCCATTCGGTTTCGGTCGTCGAGGGGCCGCCGGGTACCGGGAAGACCGAGACCATCTTGAACTTGATCGCCAACATTGTCGCGGTTCAGCACATGACCGTTGGTATCGTCTCGTTCGGCAACGCCGCCGTCGACAATGTCCGCGACAAACTCGATAGACTAGGATTCGGACATGTGATCGGCAATCTCGGCCGCAAAGAAAAGCGCGAGGAATTCTTCGCGGCACAGGCGCGCCGAAACACTCGTCCTCGGTCAGGGCACCCCAGCGGGCTCGCCGCTGGGCGATGCCTGCTAGGCGGGCGCTGAACAGCCTGTCCCGGTCAGGTCGGGGGCGATCATGGGCCATCTGGCCAGGATCGAACGTGTACACGATAAAACAAGCTAGCTGGTCAGAAGAGAAGAATTCATTGGATATGGCCTTCTTCCCGGAGTATGGCGAGCGCGATGTCCGGGTTCCGGCGCACGGCCGCCCTGAGCTGACGCTCCTCGAACCCGCGCCGCCCCTCGCCCACATGCTTTTTCCAGCTCCTGCGGCCGTCGGCGAGCTGCTCTCTGACAAGGAACTCGATCAGGTCCTCGACGGATGGCCTGAATCTGCGGCCACCGACTGGCAGGTGGAGTTTCTTCAGCGGCCGCCCCTTTGGCCCGTAGTTTCGCATGGCCTGCTCCCACTCCGCTGAGGTGGCGCAGACCTGCAGGTGCGCTTCGGGGTAGTCGTCGGCCTTGTTGCGCTCGTAGTCGTAGTGCAGGAGCTCCCCGCTTCCGCCGCTGTCAGGCGACAGGTACATCACTGAGGAGACGATCATGGGGTACCGGCCCGGCTCGTCGGGGGCCATCTTGTAGAGCAGCCCGATATACAGCCGGGGCGGCTTGCGGCCAAGCGTGAGGGGGATCATGCCGATGGCGCTCAGGTCGGAGGGAGAGATCCCGTATCCGATGCGGGCCTGCTGCGCGTCCTTGTCGGTGACCGCGACGATGCGGATGCCGCTGGTGACGGTGTGGTTGAACAGCTCGGTAAGCTCGTCGGCGAACTTCTCCGCCTGGCCGCGCAGATCGAACCGGCTAAGCGCTCCACGATCTCCCTGAGACCGCCTACCGCGACCCATGCCAGCCGGGCCTTGAAGGACGCGAAGCTACCTGTCCGCGCCTGCTTGGCGAGCTCATCATAGGTGAAGCCCGACCGCTCCTCCGCGTTGCGGATGGACGCGCGTAGCTCAGCATCGCTTGCCTCGATTACGTGTGGATATGCATCGCGCGCGGCCGTCATCGGGTCCCACCTCCCGGTCGTGGTCGGTGACAATGTAACCCCTCCTGATGACATTTCAATACCCACCCCGCCGGGAGCGAATACGCGTAGTCGGGTGGGCCGCCTGCGGACGAAAGCTAGAACGGAGGCTCATCAGAGTAGCCGCCCGGGCCGTCGAGCTGGCCGCTGTTGAACTCCCCGGCGCTTGTGTAGCGGTCTCAGCTGGGGCCCGTCAGATGAGACAAGCTGCGCAATGCCAGTACCTTGATCTGGTGCCCACCGATCCAGCGCCGTTCCTCTCAACGATCATCCTCGCTAGCGCCGGACTGGTCGCGATCATCGGTGGTTTGCTCGTGGCCCGGTTCGTGGGCCTGGATAGCGACGAACGGAGCAACCGGAGGGTACTGGGCGATGCCGCCGGGAGGCTGGCTTCCGCACGCCGTAGAGCTACGGAGGCCCGCAACAGCCTGGTTGCCTTCGAGGCTCGTGACTTTCTGAAGGGCCGCGGCGTCCTCAGCGTGATCGGCCAGGGTATCTCCGATCTGGAAGCGCTCAGGATGCTCGACGACTGCCCGCTTAGTGACGAGGAGCTGCGCCCGTTCGTCGCCGAGGTAGCCGAGGAGTTCACCCGGGCGCGGCAGGCACTACCCCCTCGGGTATCTGCGGCGTCGGCCGACGACTGGGAGCATTTTCGCCGGATGACACCCGATCTCCCCGAGATCCGCTGGCCGCGGGTATGGGAGAAGATCTTCGATGAGATCAGGAACGAGGTCGCCAAGGCGGAGGCGGCAAGACGCCGCGCAGCTGCGCGGTTGAGTGGCAACCTGCTGGCTGGTCTGCTCGACCCGTCAGCCTTCACGCCACCACCCGTGAGATTCATTGATCAGAGCGGGACCGGGGCCCGTCGCTATGACGAGCTAGTCGCCGCGGACCAGCGTGCGCAGCAGCGGGTCGAGGATTACGAGGACGAACTGAGGCGGCTGGAGGAAGCTCACAAAGACATCGTCCGGCCCGACAGCCGGCTCTGGTGGGGCGTGGCATCCTCATAGCATTCGCCATCGTCGGCGTTGCGTTGCCCGCCTGGAAAATGAGCCAGGGCCCGGCGGACCTCGCCACAGTGCGATGGATTGTTTATCCCTTCGGCGGCGCCCTGGCCGTCCTGCTCGTGTACATCGTGGTGTACGTGGTCCAGCTCAGCAGACGGAAGCCGCCGCCGATCGGCACCGGAGTAGACGACGACGCCTCTGTGCTCGGTGCCTTAGTCGCGGGCGGCCCGAGGCCGATGTCCGGCAAACGTCCGTTTACGGACGCCTGGAGATGCCGAAAGAGGCACCCGCCGGCCTGGGCGTAGCGGATGCCGTCGCCCAGGACCTGGCCGAGATCCTGAACCAGACCGAGCCAGGTACCCGGGCCGCGATGCGCTCGAGGCTGTCGCCAGCCAGCTTGGCGTCCGCGAGGCCACACCCGAACCCGAACCCGCTCGGAGGCGGCTTGTCGGCATCAGGGCAGGCCTAGTGTGAGCTGCCGACAGCACGGGCACGCCTTGACGTATGTCCGCATCCTCGTTCGAGCACCGGCCTGAGCGGTGCCCCACGGTCACGAGCTCAGACCCGGCCGGGTCCTCATCGGCTGGTCGCCGTGCCTCTGCGGGCCAGCCAGGGAAGCATCCGAACGCGGACGGGGGATGGGACACGTGCGCCTTGACTGCCTCGCCTGCGAGGACGAGGGGCGCAGCACGGTCTACTTCGAGCCACCGCATGACACGACACAGCCGCCCATCAGATAGGGCCGATGCCGGGACCCTTATCGCTGGGCGGCCTCCCGGACTGTTCTGCGCGTATCATGCGTTCCCACAATCTGGGAAATGACCTCTGCGCCTCATCTTCGGTCAGCTCGCGGTCTTCCGCCTCCAGCCCGTGGCGCGCCATGGCCCAGTCGTCGTTTTCAGTGTGCAGGTACACCCGGCCGTCGCGCCGCCACAGCCACTTTTCCGTTGATGCCACCGACTCACATTAACGCCCCCGACTGCGCCGGCGCATGCGCCTATTCAGCCGCTCCCGGACGCCTTCGGTGATGATCTCGGCGTCGAGAGAGTAAGGAGCTCGTCAGTTCTTCCTCTTGTTACGGACGCGCGCCACGCGGTTCGCCCTGCCTAATCCGTGAACAACCGAGTCCCCGCACACATTGCGGACTCAATCAGGAGACCTAACGCCTCGCCCAAATGCCGCTAGATCCTCTGCGGCGACAACACGACCACCTGCCCAGCCGGCAGGGTTCCGGCAGCGCCTGCTGACGCTGCCGGTGAGGTGTCACGCGCCGTCCCTGCCCAACCTGAACAATGCGTATTCGACGTGATCTACTGGCGTGTCCCACATTTGCGCCCAGGTTGTGGGCCAGCCAGCGGGCCCGGTCGCGTTCCCTGGGCGTCAGCGGGCCGTCCTCCTGGCGCTATGGAGCTCTCCGCGGCGGCGCCGGCTGTGCCGTTCACGTGCCAGATGCGCGTGATTCCCCAGGTAGGAGCGTGGCAACCGGATACCTGATGCGGTTGGAGGCGCGCCTTGGGCGGGGCCGCCCGCGGCTGATGAGCGCCAGCGTGATCGCCTCGGCCGGGGCTGCCAGCCGTCGAGCCTGGCGAGGACCTGGCCGCGCTGATGCGGGCATACTGCCTGCACTGCCAAGGCAAGCATTAGAACGCGCGTTCGGTGGGTATGATCCCGGCTGTGCGAGTGTCGGTCGAGCCTCCGGAGGGATGGGGGCCGACACGGCTCCTGATCGCCGAGCTGGAGCGCCTCGGCTACCAGGTGCAGGAGTGGCGCGTGCTCGGCCGGTCCGTGCTCGTGATCAGGTAGGCGGTGTCGACTAACGTTCGCCGGCTCCGGCGACAGCTCCGAGCGCGCTGGCACCCGCGGGCACCGCACTAGTGGATACCCGCAGCCAAACCGATCCAGGCCAGCAGCCATATAGAGAGCCCAAGACACATAAGCAGAAACACGATCGAAGCGGGCCTTCTCCCAGGCCCTGACCAGCGGCGGCGGGCACTAACGCCCCAAACCATGAAGGTGTACCCCACTGTCACGCTGATCAGGAAACCCAGCGGGACATGGAGCGCTCTCATGCCTCGGGCCAGCGCGATCGCCCCGCCGACGACACACACACCGGCAACGATCGAGGCGAGGCCGCCTACGAAAGTGATGATCAGGACGCGCTGCTCGTCGCGGCTGAGCTCCCAAAGGGGCCGCTCTACTACCTGCGGCGCGGGCATCTCCGTGATCGGGGCGGGTGGTTGCTCGTTATCTTCCATGACCTTACTTTGCCCCCGTGGCGGCTAGGTTTTTTTTCCCGTTTCCCGCGATGCCTCGAGGCTGACTCCATCGGGTCTTGTGCGGGGCTCAGTCGTCGACGAGCTCGGCGTCGACGATCTCGTCTTCGGCCTGGCGCTGCGCGATGGCGGCGTCTTGCGCTTGCTTGGCGGCGCGGAGGCGGTCCATGGAGGCGCGCATCTGCTCGTCGGGGCTCATGCTCTGGTATCCGCTGGGGAGCGCTGGCAGCGCGGGGAGGGGGGCTTGCTGGGCGCGGTACTGCTGCACTGCGCGGACTTCGGCCATCATGATGATCTGGCGCTCGTCGAGCACGGGGCCGGGGCGGGTGGCGAGGTCGACGCCGAACATGGCCCTGTACTGAGCCTCGATCTGAAGCTGTGTCTTGATGGCCGCCGTAACCGCGGAAGCGTTGATTATGGGTGTCCCGTCACTGCCGATGATGATTCGCCCTATCGCGCTGTGCATCTCGGGCGGGCTCTGGACGATCTTCTCCAACTCGTCCCAGCGGGAGCGGAGGCGGGCGGCGATGAGCTGGCGCTGCGCCTCTTCGGGTGTTCGGGGGCTGGCTGCGGCGACGATCTGGCTTACCCGGGCCCTGCTGACCCGGTGCTCGGCGGCGATGGCTTGATGGCTCTGCCCGAGCCTGGCCGCGGCGATGATCCTGGCGTCTCGTTCAGCGTTAGGACGTGGCACACAGCTCCGGAAGGTTAGCGCTGGCGTGTATGAGTCCAGCCTAGCGGGGGCGGAGCGGGCTTACCGTAAGGCTGGTTACGCGCCGCCGCGGGCCGGGCGGTCATTGCTGTTTCCGGCGGGGTGCGTCGCCTGCTCTTCTTTTGCGCCAGCAGAAGGCCAATCGGTCCCAGACAACGGTGTCGCCGGTGAGCTTACTGAAGGCCGTGAGGACTCGCTTGTCGATGGCGGGGTTGCCGTTGCGGTTCGTATAGGTGAACTCGATATTCTCGGCAACCTCAAGCGCCTCGACGACCTTCGTGCCGCCCTCGCCGAAGCTCGCGAGAGGCAGGCGTCCGAGGGCGGCGGCGAAGCATCCTGGCTTGGGCTGACGAGGAGGTCAGGCCGGCGTGTGCGCCCCGGACACCAGGCCGATCCACAACGCGGCCGTGACCACCGAGCACAGCACCGCCAGAGCCACCGCGACCCGCGTCCACGCCTTAGTGACTGTTGGGTATCCGGCTGATTCCGCGGCGTGGTTTATGCCGGTTTGATTGCGATCGGCGCGACCGGCGGGCGGGGTGAGGCATCCCCGCCATAGATCACGCTGTGTGTGCAACTGCG
>Ga0210390_10006089_pt1 | contig 10093 bp, 8 predicted proteins | sample IncBWH11OmetaG_FD_161050 | JGI IMG/M metagenome (GOLD analysis project Ga0210390, IMG submission 161050) | Forest soil microbial communities from Barre Woods Harvard Forest LTER site, Petersham, Massachusetts, United States - Inc-BW-H-11-O ...
CGAACAGTTCCACAGCATTCTCGGCATGGTCGCTCTCGCCACCATCGTCCTCAGCGGCATCGGCCTGCTGATCGGCGGCGTCGGCGTGATGAACATCATGCTCGTCAGCGTGACGGAGCGCACCCGCGAGATCGGCATCCGCAAAGCCATCGGCGCCAAGAGCGCAGACATAACCTGGCAATTCCTGCTCGAGGCGATGACGCTCACGGGAGCCGGCGGCGTGATTGCGCTCGTTCTGGTGAACGGCTTGGTGATTCTGGTGCGCTTGGGCCTGAAATGGCCCGGCAGCGTGCCGCTATGGGCCGCTGCCACTGGCATCATCGTCAGCGTGAGCATCGGCTTGATCTTCGGCGTGTGGCCGGCGATGAAAGCGGCGAAGCTCGATCCCGTCGAAGCGCTCCGTTATGAATAGCTAGCGCCGAATTTTGGCTTTTCCTCGAAATAATCAAACGTCTGCGATAGAGAAAAAATCAGACTTGTTAAGGAAGCGGTAAACGATCGGAAACAGGATTGCCGGGAGAGATTTCCTCGGCCTGCGGCACTCCTGCCGTGGACGCGTGCTTTTTTGCCGAAGCTTGACGAACAGGTTTTGCCGCAGCGCCCGCGGCCGGCGCTTGCGGCTCCGCAGGAAGGCGCGCGTGTTTGGCAAACGCCAAATCTTGGGAAGATTTCGCGGGGACGGCGGCGATGGCTGGCAGGGAAGGAGTCCGAACCCAGTCTCGCAGAGAGCCTGCCGCGCTTACAGCGCCTATCAGCAGCAAAACCCCGGACGCAATGGCCAATAGGTCGCGCGGATGCGCCGGCCGCATGAACCAGTAAGGACGATTTGGCTGAGTGGAAAGCTTTTCGCCGCAACGCGCCACCAGATAAAGCGCGCGCGCCAGTTCGTTGCCAGATTGGTAGCGCTCGTCGGGGTTCTTTGCGAGACATCGCGCAATGATCCGATCCAGCGCCGCTGGCAGCAGAGGATTGAGTTTCGATGGTCGAACGGGGTTGGCGGTAAGAATTTGCGCGCAGACTTCTCCGAGTGAATTTCCGGCGAACGGCCGTACGCCGGTGATCATCTCGTAGAGCACGACGCCGAGCGAAAAAAGATCGGAGCGGCCGTCCTGCTTCTGGCCTTCAATCTGTTCGGGTGAAAGATAAGCCGGCGTGCCAAGCACGCGGTCGGAACCGGAGACCTGCGAAGCGAAGCGCGCCACGCCGAAATCCACGAGCTTCACTCTGTCATCTTCCGTGACGCGAATATTGCTGGGTTTGATGTCGCCGTGAATGATTCCCGCCCGGTGAGCGCAAGCCAGGGCCGAAGCAATATCCGCCGCCCATAGCGCCGCGCTGGCAAACGGTATCGGGGAGTGCGCCAGCAATTGCTCGAGATTGTTTCCCGAGACAAATTCCATCACGAGAAAAGGCGCGCCGCTGGTATCGGTGCTGACGTCATAGAGCTGGGCAATGGAGCTGTGAGAGAGACGTCCGATGGTCTGGGCTTCGTGGAGAAATTGCTGCTCGCTGTTCTTGCCAAAGCCCTGGAGAAATGATTTCAACGCGACGGTTCGGCCGATGACAGTATCGCGCGCTTTGTCGACGCGGCTGGTTCCGCCGCAACCGAGAGTCTCGATGATTTCGTAGCGGCCGGTCTCGAGAACAGGGCTCATGCGGAGCGCAGCAGTCTGGTGGCACGCTCGCGAAAACTAGTGTGCGGTGTCGGTACTGGCGCCGCCGTCTTGCGGCGGGCCAATGGATACAATTCGCTCGCCAGGAGATCGATGGACTGATACCGGTGCGCCGGATCCTTTTCGAGAGTCTTGGCGACAATGGCGTCGAATGCCGTCGGGACCGAAGGATTTGCCTGGGAAACAGGAAGCGGCTTCGAGGAAAGCACCCGCGTGCAAATCCCCTGCAGCGAATCGGAATCGAAGGGGCGCTTGCCTGTGACCATCTCGTACAGGACTATGCCGAGCGAGAAAATGTCGGAGCGCGCGTCTTGCGGGCGTCCCAGAATCTGTTCGGGGCACCAGTAAGCGGGAGTGCCAAGGAGCGGTGTGTCCTTCTTATCGTGGCTCGCCAGGCGCGCCATGCCGAAGTCGGTCAGCTTTACGCGGCCATCATCGAGAATCAGGATATTGGCGGGCTTGATGTCGCCGTGAATCACGCCTTTGCGGTGAGCGGTGTTCAGAGCCGAGGCGATCTCTCCCATCCACGCGCAGGCGCGCGGCAGGGGAACGCTGCCCTTGGCTAGAATCTTGTCGAGCGGCTGCCCATCCATGAATTCCATCACGAGATAGGGCGTCTGCGTCGGCTCGTCGATGCCCATGTCGTGCAGCGTGACGACGCAGGGATGCGAAAGCTGGCCGACCACGCGCGCTTCTTGCAGGAAGCGGTCGCGGCCCGCGCCCTGTGCCAGGGCCGGCGAAAAAAGTTTGATGGCGACGATGCGCCCAATCATAGGATCGTGCGCGCGCACGACCTTGCTGTTCGCGCCGGCGCCGATGACATCGATAACTTGATAGCGGCCTACTTGCATGGTGGCCTTTCCCTCAGAGTGGAGCTGCCGAACTATATGAGCGTATCGGAGAGGGTTGTTCCATTAAATGAAGCGAGCGTGCTATTGAGAAGAGTACGAAGGTACTAGAGCAAAAGAGTCAGGTGAGCAGACTCTAATCTGCGGAGGCGAACCTTGCTGCGAGCAGCGAGGACCTGTGGAAATTCTTTCCGGGAAAAACCGATAAGTACCGAGTACTTCCGCGAAGCGGCACAGCGCGGGAAAGTCGCGTGTCACTCTTTGCTTTTGAACGGCACAAGAGCCGGAGCGGTGTTCAGGTGCGTGGGAAAATCGCGGACGAAAGCGCTCATTGAGGGGTGCCAGAATCCGTTGAAGCCGAAATGATACATTTCTCTCAGAGCCTGCTCTGCCGGCAATTTTTCAAAAGCCATGCGATAACTGGCCACAAAAACGCCGGTGCGGTCGTCGCCGAAGCGGCAGTGCACGAAAACTTTCTCCTGCGGATTGTCGCGGAAAATTGCGAGAAATTGCGCGACCTGATCGTTTGTCGGCGGAGACCAGCCGGGGACTGGAATGTGAACGAAGCGAATGCCCAATGATTCCGCTCTTTTTTCTTCCCAGCCGGATTTTTCAGGGTCTTCGCCGCGGAGATTTACGATCGTGGTGATGCCGAGTTTTTTCAATTCGACGAGACCCGGATCTCTCGGCTGCGCGCCGCGATACAAATGATCGTTGATCTTTCCGGAGTTCGGGACGCCGGGAATACGGATTTTTTCTGCGTAAGCGGAATGCATTTCAGACGGGGTGGATGGCTGCACTTGCTTTTCGGCGGAGAGCTGCGCGGGCAGAACGGAAACAAAAACAAGTGAAAGAATGAGGGACGAGTGCTTCATAAGGTATTAGATGCTCCAGAGTGTAGCGCGCGAACAAAATGCGCGAAAGTCGTTCTAAGCGAAGTAGTTGCCTGAGAAAGGGCACCACTACAAATAGACGTGGTACGAAAACGTCAACCACATTTTGCGTTTTTCTCTTGACAGGAAATTCACAGACGTTGATACTGCGATTCCAGATTCGGGGGACGTGGAAGCGCCAGGCGGGCCCAGTCGAGGATAGATAATAGGTCCGTTTCGATTCCGCGACACCAGCCCGGGTTCTAAACAAAAAAATCGAGCGCGAAGTTCAGCTCCGCGCCCGCATTTCGGCGCGGGATTTGCTGTGAGGCTGTGTGAGACCCACCAGCCAGCGGCAGAGCATTGGCGTTTCGTAACGGCTTTTGACGTGACCGCGAGGCGGTCGATGGAAAGGTCGGCTGCTCAGCAGTCGCCCTTTTCCTTGGTCGTGCATTTGGGCTCTTGGATTTGATCTGTGGTGACCTTCAGGGTCCACCCAGCACCCTGCAGGATGCAGTGGAGTAAAATAAAGGGGTTCCCCCGCGAAGTGTGGGAACCCGAGAGGTAGCGGAGGAACGGGATGGCAACGGTGAAACACGTAATGACTGGGAAAGCCCCGATCACGGATACGACTCCGGAGAATACGGGAGCGGGAGCGCCCAAGGGTCTCCCCTTTGAAAGATATTTCACGGACGGAAAGACTTCTCCGTTCGACGCGGTGGAATGGGAGAAGCGCACCGCGCTGATCGGAAACGAAAAGGGCGTGACGATCTTCCGCCAGGAAGACGTCGAGGTGCCGAAGAGTTGGTCGCAGACGGCGACGAACATCGTCACCAGCAAATACTTCCACGGCAAGCCGGGATCGCGAGAGCGCGAAGGCTCGGTGCGGCAGCTGATCAGCCGCGTGGTGAACACGATTGTGCGCTGGGGCGAGGAAGGCGGCTACTTCGCCTCCGACGCTTCGCGCGACGCGTTCGGCGACGAACTGACGCACCTGCTCGTCGAACAGAAGATGGCCTTCAATTCGCCCGTGTGGTTCAACGTGGGCGTGCAGCCGAAGCCGCAGTGCTCGGCGTGCTTCATCAATTCCGTGCACGACAACATGGAATCGATCATGGGGCTGACGCGGACCGAAGGGATGCTCTTCAAGTGGGGCTCCGGGACGGGCACCAATTTTTCCTCGCTGCGTGGCAGCAAGGAAACGCTTTCGGGCGGAGGCATTGCGTCCGGCCCAGTGAGCTTCATGAAGGGTTTTGATGCCTTCGCAGGCGTGATCAAGAGCGGCGGCAAGACGCGGCGTGCGGCCAAGATGGTGATCCTCAACATCGATCACCCGGACATCGTGGAATTTATCGAATGCAAGATGAAGGAAGAGCGCAAAGCGCAGGTTCTGATCGAGCAGGGTTACGACGCCGGAATCGATGGCGATGCTTACGCTTCCATTTTCTTTCAGAACGCGAATCATTCGGTGCGCGTCACGGACGACTTCATGCGCGCGGCGGAAGAAGACCGCGACTGGTGGACGCGCAACGTAACAGACGGCCAGCCTGCGGAGAAGATGCGGGCGCGCGATTTGCTCTACAAGATCGCGGATTCCACGTGGCATTGCGGTGATCCGGGCATGCAATACGACACGACCATCAACCGCTGGCACACCTCGAAGAACACGGCGCGCATTAATGCCTCGAATCCGTGCTCGGAGTACATGTTCCTGGACGACACGGCGTGCAATCTCGCTTCGCTGAACCTGATGAAGTTTCTCGGTTCGAGCGGTCAGTTTGACGTGACCGCGTTCAAGCATGCCGTGGACGTGACGATTACGGCGCAGGAGATCCTGGTGGACAGCGCCAGCTATCCCACGGAGAAAATCGCGAAGAATTCGCACGAGTTCCGGCCGCTGGGCTTGGGCTACGCCAATCTCGGCGCGCTGCTGATGTCTCTGGCGCTGCCTTACGACTCCGACGAAGGCCGCGATATGGGCGGAGCGATCACGGCGCTGATGTGCGGCGAAGCGTACGCGCAGTCCGCGCGCATCGCCGAAAGAATGGGTCCATTCCCGGGCTACGAAGTAAACCGCGAGCCGATGCTGGACGTCGTGCGCATGCACCGCGACGCGATGCGCGGCATTAAGCCGGAGCACGTGCAGACGGAACTCTTCCTGGCGGCGCAGGAATCGTGGGATACGGCGCTAGCCCGCGGCGAAAGGTTCGGCTACAAGAATTCGCAAGTGACCGTGCTGGCGCCGACAGGCACGATCGGCTTCATGATGGACTGCGACACGACGGGAATCGAGCCGGATCTGGCGCTCGTGAAGCACAAGAAGCTGGTCGGCGGCGGGCTGATCAAGATCGTGAACAACACCGTGCCGCAAGCGCTGATGCGGCTCGAATACACGCCGGAGCAGACCAGCGAAATCGTTTCCTACATCGACAAGCAGGGAAAAATCGAAGGCGCTCCCTATCTGAAGGCGGAGCATCTGCCGGTTTTCGATTGCTCGCTGGCGCCTTTGGGCGGCGGGCGATCCATCGCGTGGACGGGCCACGTCAAAATGATGGCGGCGGCGCAGCCGTTTCTTTCCGGTGCGATCTCGAAGACCATCAACATGCCGGAAGAATCCACGATCGAGGATATCGGCAACGCTTATATCGAGTCCTGGAAGCTGGGACTGAAGTCCGTGGCCATCTACCGGGATAACTCGAAGCGCTCGCAGCCGCTCAATGCGGGTGGCTCGAAAGAGGAAAAGAAAACTGAATCTGCCGCGGCAGCCGACGCAGGGGAGCCGATGCAGCGCGAACTCTTCGCGCGCGCCGTACGAGAAAAGATGCCGGTCGAGCGCGCTTCCGTGACGCACAAGTTCAGCGTGGGCGCGAACGAAGGCTATATCACCGTAGGCATGTATCCGGACGGTCGGCCTGGCGAAATCTTCATCAAGATGTCGAAAGAAGGCTCGACGCTTTCCGGCGTGATGGACGGGCTGGCGCTGACCGTTTCACTCGGCTTGCAATACGGCGTGCCGCTTAAAGTGTTCGTGGACAAACTCGTGAATACGAGGTTTGAGCCGTCGGGCATTTCAGGAAACCCGAATATCCGATTCGTTTCTTCGGTGCTGGATTACCTCGCGCGCTGGCTGGGCGGGCGGTTTATTTCGTCCGACTATCTGAAGCTAAACACCGACCAACCCGTGACCGTTGCTCCCGTGCAGCCGCTACAGACGATGATGGAAGCCGTGATGGCTTCGATGCCGGCGGCGAACTCCTCAAGTAAGCTGCGTGACGCGCATGAGGGCGCGCCGACGTGCTCCGAGTGCGGCATGCTGATGGTGCCGAACGGGGCCTGCTACAAGTGCGGCAACTGCGGCAGCACGAGCGGCTGCAGTTGAGAACTTTGAGGCCACCGAGGGACACGACACGATGAGCGTACACTCCTCCGGTCCAGGGCTGGCCGCAAGACCGGCTCCGGAAAAGCCGAAGGCTCGAGGATTTCTGCATATCGTGAGGCATGGCGGGGGACCTAGCGCCATTTATGTCGTAACCTACCACAGGCTGGATCTGGATGGCGTTCAGCCCAAGCCTGCGCTTGCCGAGGGTGCGCACACCCTGATCGAACTGCTTGAGCGAATCGGCGTGGACTTCGGACTAAAGGAAGTCCGCGGCGCGCTGGAAGATATTCTTCGGCTCGGCTCAGCCAACATCCCTGATCTCTGGCTCAGCGACGAGGAGATGCTCGAAAAAGGACTCATCGAGGGTTAAAGAGGTCTACCAACTCCGTGAAACGAACCGAAGCCGGTGGGCGATGCTGCCTTCCGGCTTTTGTGCTTGGGAGGCTCAGGCAAAATCGGCCAGGACTCCTGAAGCCCTGCGAACGGAGGTCACGGGGCGGCGGGGACGGCGGTGTTGGGGCTGGCGTGGCGGAAGCGGCGCCAGACCAGGCGCAAGGGCCAGTAGAGGATGAGGGCCCAGAAGAGAAGCGGGAGACCGAATTCAAAGAGAACGCCGAGGACGAGCGCGAGTGAGGAAAAGATGGCGGCGACGCCTTCGACGAAAGCGTTTCGGAGGGCAAGGGAGGAGCCGGCAAGATTTGCCTGGAAAGGTGCGCGGTAGTCTTCCATCAGAATGAAATGAATGTGCGCTTGCGCGACGGTGGAAACGAGGCTTTCGTGCAGGCGCTGGGATTCGGCAACCGTTTCGTTCGCCTGAGCAATGTCCTTCTCAAGACCGACCGCGTCGCGAAGCTCGCCTTTGCGTTCACGCTGGAGTTTCTGGAGGCGCCCGAGATTGGTCTCGGCGGCGGCGAGATGCCTTTCCTCGGTGGCGAGTTTGACGGCGGAATCTTCGCCGGCTTCTGAGATCTCTTCGACGCGGCCTAGCGTTTTCAGATCAGAGATCGTCGCGTCAAATTCTTTTGAGGGCACGGAAAGGGTTGCCGCGAGGGCGCGGCCCAAGCCGGAGCGACTCTCTGTGCGCAGATCTTCCAGATAGCCTTGATGAGAAGAAACAATCTGCTGAAGCGCACCGACGGAACGATCGAACGAGGAAGAGTGTGTGCGGAGGTCGGCGGCGCGCGCGATGGGGGATTCCCAGGGGAAAGCGACGCGGGCGAAATCGACGGGTTTTTGAAACATCGGCGGACTGGACCACATGCTGCGCTCATCCCAGGAAGACACGGCGGACAGGCCTGTGGCTCTTGAGCTTTCGACGCCCTTGTTAATCTCCGACACGGTGATGCGGAGAGCGATGACGAAGAGGAGTAAGAAGGAAACAAGCGCGACGATGGTGAGAAGAATGCGCTTTGGCCAAGACGGACGAGTGGCGGTTGCGGTCATAGTACACCTCGGGGGCGCGGCAGGCCGAGGACGAGAAGGTGACTGGCGCGCCGCCGTGGTGATAGAGGCCGAGAGCGGCGGAAAAGTTCCCGAGCGCCCTTTTCTACGTGCTGGTGGCGCGGCGGGTTGCTAGCGCGGGCGCGGGCGGAGGGGCGGGCGCGCGGTTAGCGGGCGGGGGCGCATGCGGAAGCGCGGGCTGAGGGGCGGAGGCACGTTGCGGAGAAAGTCGCCGCAGCAGGGGCAGCGGCCGTCATCGGCGATAGGGCCGGTGGCATCGGCGCGGAGCCAATGGCCGCGTGCATCGCACAATGGATTTATGCATTGGACGGTAAAGCCGGGCAGATACTGCATTGGCACTCCCTCAGTGGCCGCCAGCTTTGCGGCGCACCGAACGGCTGGTGCGGCAGAAGCTCCCGTGGGCGGCACGGACAGAATTGTTGGCGTGGATTCTGCCGTGACGAGCCTGTAGTGTCAAGAGAATTGAGCACAATAGATTGTGGTGGGGTTGCACAGGGGAAGTGAACGGGAATCCGTTTGTTAAGGGTCTCCCCGGAAACGCAGATCGTACTTTTCAATGAATCTGTTCCTGCCGATAAACTGAGCGATCTCACGGCACGGGGATACAACTTTTGAACGCCCGCCGCGCCGTTCGATGAAGAGGAATTGCGGGACTTGTGTTTGCTATCATCACAGCCAAAAGTGGAGTAATTCCCTGCCCCGCGCTTACGGTCGGCACAAGATGGATACATCCTTGCCGTTGGCAAGCTTACCGCCGGTTGATGCGCAAATCTGAACCAAAGTGGATTTACACCCCTCTTGGGCGTCCATCTTCGCGGGAATCGAAGTCGGTCTGTTATTTTGCTTCTCTTTAGCCTGCCAAAACAGCACGGTGTCGCATTTAGTCTTAGCGCGCTCCTGTATGGATGGCATCAACGCCATCGCATTCCGTGGGTCTACCCAAGAGACTACTTTGTTGCCCACCTTCACTCCGCTCTCGCTGATCACGTAAACAGCTGCGGGACCTGAGCTAAAACCCGTTCGGCTCTGACACGTTAGCTGCGAATTCAGGAAGCAAATGTCCTCCCCGCCTGTTGAGTTAGCCTTGGAATTGCCGCAGACGAGCGGGCCGAGAACTCTAAGCAGGCCTTCCGAATTAATCTCATAATGGTAGCGATCGCCATAAACGCACTGCACACTCATAACCATGATGCCGGCTGAATGACCGGCATAAGCACCGTCTTGAACATCAACGGTTTTTGCGGTTGTCGGCGTCTGCGGGTAGCCTGCACCCGGCCAAATGGAAAATAGGAGAACGCTCATAAGGACCGCGGCTTTAGACATAAACACCCTCCATGGCGAAGTGACTAGCTATAGCTAGAAAACTAGGAATTAGGCCGTCATTTCTTGCAGATACATTGCCTATGATGAATCTATCCTGCCTGCCCCTGAAAACTACCGGTTCCATGCCGAAACGGCGCTTAAGAATTAATGATGCATGACGGGTGCGAACAACGACGAGAATTCAGCTGGGACAGAGGGCTCGCGTGGGAAGGGAAAGTGGACCGAAGGCTACGACCCAGCTAGACGGAACGGAGCTGACGAAAGCGGATGGCATACGCGGAGACGAGAAGCGCGGCGGTAAGGGCGAGGTAGATCAAGGCGTAGGAGATCGTGTGTGGGCCGCTGGCGGCGCCGGTGAAATCGAGACCGGGCGTGTGATTCATCGGGCCGACATACCAGATGGCGGTGAGCAGTCCTTCGAAGGGCTTGCCTGTGCCGCTCAAGGTGCCGAGAGCGAGGGCGAGAGCGGGGAGAAAAAGGGCGCCAGCGGCCCAGGCAAAGAGGCCAGCGAAACTGCGAGCGAGCAGAAGTCTAACG
>Ga0210390_10006092_pt1 | contig 10091 bp, 7 predicted proteins | sample IncBWH11OmetaG_FD_161050 | JGI IMG/M metagenome (GOLD analysis project Ga0210390, IMG submission 161050) | Forest soil microbial communities from Barre Woods Harvard Forest LTER site, Petersham, Massachusetts, United States - Inc-BW-H-11-O ...
CGGCGCGCTGCTGCGGATTCAGCCCGTCCAGCAGGGAGTCGACAACCATCGTGGTCACGTGCCAAGCCTAGGCGGTGTCGCCGACAGCGCAGCGCAACGCGAGCTAGCGGGCTTATTCCAGGCCACGAACGCCAACCAGCCCGCCGCGGAACACTGACGCGTTCCGCGGCGGGCTCGTGGCGCAGGAGTCCCTTACTTGTCCGGGACGAGCGTCGGCGTCGACCTGGTCAGCGTCTCCTTCTTGAAGAACGGCGGCTGCTTGATCCGCAGGTAGATGAAGAGCAGCAGGCCGATCAGCCAGGAGATAAAGACGATGACGAAAACGCCGCCGATATTCACGTGCGTGCCCGGGATCGTGAATGTCGTGTACGAAGCCTCGAACGGGCTGGTCAGGTTGAAGTCCAAGTACAGGCTCCAGCCGCCGAGGAACCACAGGATCACGCCGCCAAGGGCCGGCAGAATTCCTTGCATCCAGAGGTTGCGGGCGCTGCTAGTCAGAGTCTTCCGGTAGTACCAGGCACAGGTAAAGCCGGTGAGACCGTAATACGTGGCGATAAAGACACCGCAGCTGGTGACCGCATCGGCGATGACATTGCCACCGGAGATGAAATTCATCGCGGCATACAGCACGATCGAAATGCCGCCCATGGCCAGCGTCGATACCGTCGGGGTCAGGTATCTGGCGTGCATCTTGGCGAACGAGCTCGGCAGCGCCTTGTACGCCGCCATGGACAGCGTGGTCCTGGCGGTCGGCAGGATCGTGGTCTGGGTGGACGCGGCAGCCGACGACAGAACCATGATCAGCAGGAGCCGGTAAAAGACGTTGCCGACGGCGCCAGCACCGAAGACTGCGTGGCCGAGTACCGACAGCACGTCGCTGGAGTTGTTCGGGTTGGCCAGGCCGATGCCGGTGGTGCCGATGCCAGCGAAAGACTGCGCGCCGAAGATCGCGATGCCGTAGGTGACCACCAGGATGATGGTGGACAGGATCGCGGACCGGCCGGGAGTTTTCGCCGGGTCCTTGGTTTCCTCATTCACCGACAAGGCGGTGTCCCAGCCCCAGTAGATGAACACCATGAGGATCAGCCCGGACGCGAAGGCGCTGAACGGCAGATGGCTCAGGCTGAGCCAGGACCAGCTCGGGTGAATGGATACCGCCGGGTGGTTGCCGGTTCCGACCCGGACGAGCGCGACGATCGATAGCACCAGCAGCATGGTGATCTCGATCGACAGCAGCGCTTTCTGGAAGTTCGCCGAGACCTCGATGCCGCGGTAGCAGATGTAGGTCATGAAGACGATCCAGAGGATCCCCGTGAGCAGCACCCAGCTGCTTGCCGGGTTATGGCCGATGCCGTTGGCGTTGAAGAGCAGGAAGATGTACTGTCCAGCGACCTGGGCCAGGCTCGCCATGACCAGCACGTCCGCGACGACAATGGCCCAGCCGCCCGCCCAGCCGGTCTTCGGGCCGAACGCGCGCGCGCCCCAGGTAAAGGTGGTACCGCAGTCGGGGTCCGCCTTATTGAGCTCGCTGTAGCCGATCGAGGTCAGGATCATCGGCACGAAGGCCAGGATCGCGACCAGCGGGGATTTGACCCCGACGGCTACCACGATGAAGCCCAGTGTCGCCGCGAGGCTGTAAGCGGGCGCGACCGAAGCCGTCGCGATGACGGTGCTCGAAATCAGGCCAAGAGCGCCTGACTTGAGGCCCTTGCCGAGGCTCTCTTCCATCGGCTGGATATCTGGTGAAGTTGCAGCCATGCCCCACCCCTTAATCAGCTGTACCCAACCAGGCTAATCACGCACATCCGACCGACTGCATCGTGCCTGCCAGGTTAGTGACCCTCGACTAGCGCCGGAAGCTGAAACGCGCCGACACCGGATAATTTCACACGAGCTACGGTTCTAGCACGTATTGCCAGAGTTGGCAACGAATTCAGTTGTATCGTATAGAAACTGCGACTAGTCCCGTCGAGAGCCGCAGACGGGCCGGGGCTAGGATCGCTGCCATGCGCATACTTCTCGTTGGAGCTGGCGGTGTCGGTACCGCTATCGCCCGAATCGCCGCCCGCCGGCCGTTCGCCGAGCTGATCATTGCAGACTATGACCTAGCTAGGGCACAGAAGGCAGCAGCCGCGAAGGACTCCTACACCGCCGTCCAGCTGGACGCCCGGGACGAGGCGGCCACCATCGCCCTGCTGGCCGAGTACCACTGCGACGCCCTCATGAACGCCACCGATCCGCGGTTCGTGATGCCACTGTTCCGCGCGGCGCTCGCCGGCGGAGTGACGTACCTGGATATGGCCATGTCGCTGTCGCACCCGGATCCGGACAACCCGTACGGCACAACGGGAGTGAAGCTCGGCGACGAGCAATTCGCGATGGCCGAGCAGTGGGAGCAGGCCGGCCAGCTTGCCCTGGCCGGCATCGGCGTCGAGCCCGGCCTGTCCGATGTCTTCGCGCGGTACGCCGCGGACGAGCTTTTCAGTGAGATCAACGAGATCGGCGTCCGGGACGGTGCCAATCTCAGCGTGGCCGGTTACGACTTCGCGCCGACGTTCTCCATCTGGACCACGATCGAGGAATGCCTGAACCCGCCGGTCATCTGGGAGAAGGATCGGGGCTGGTTCACCACTCCCCCGTTCAGCGAACCCGAGACCTTCACCTTCCCCGAGGGCATCGGCCCCGTCGAATGCGTCAATGTCGAGCATGAGGAAGTCCTGCTGATACCGCGCTGGGTCAAGGCCAAGCGGGTGACCTTCAAGTACGGTCTCGGCGAGGAGTTCATCGGCGTCCTGGAAACCTTGCACAAGCTGGGCCTCGACCGCACCGACCCGGTCAGGGTAGGCAGCATGAGCGTGTCGCCGCGCGACCTGGTCGCGGCATGCCTTCCGGATCCGGCCACGCTCGGCGACAAAATGAGCGGCCTGACGTGCGCCGGGACCTGGATCACCGGCACCGGCAAGGACGGCCAGCCACGCGAGGTCTACCTGTACCACGTCGTGGACAATGCCTCCACGATGGAGGATTACGGCTCGCAGGCGGTTGTCTGGCAGACCGCCGTGAACCCGGTGGTGGCGCTCGAACTGCTCGACTCCGGCGCCTGGTCTGGTGCGGGCGTGCTCGGCCCCGAGGCCCTGCCGCCGCAGCCGTTCCTTGACCTGCTGACGTCCTACGGATCACCGTGGGGATACGAGGACCGCACACCCCAAAACAATTCATAAACCGGAACGGAGTTCCTCGTGGCTAATGAGCTTCAAAACTTCATCGGTGGCCAGTGGACGGATCTGTCCTATGACAAGCGAGCCGACCTGATCGACCCAAGCACCAGCGAGGTCTTCGCCACCGCTCCGATCTCGGGACCGGCCGAGATCGACGCCGCCTTTACTTCTGCCGCCGAGGCATTTCCCGGCTGGCGGGACTCGACGCCGGCCGAGCGCAGCCTGGCGCTGCTGCGGATCGCCGACGCGCTCGAGGCCAGAGCCGACCAGTTCGTCAAAGCCGAATCGCAGAACACCGGTAAGCCGCTCGCGCTCACCGCCTCGGAAGAGATCCCGCCGATGGTGGACCAGATCCGGTTCTTCGCCGGCGCGGCGCGGATGCTGGAAGGCCGGTCAGCCGGGGAGTACATGTCCGGTTTCACCTCGTTCATCAGGCGTGAGCCGGTGGGCGTGTGCGCTGCCGTGACGCCGTGGAACTACCCGATGATGATGGCGGTCTGGAAGTGGGCGCCAGCCCTCGCGGCCGGTAACACCATGGTGCTCAAGCCGTCCGACACCACGCCGTACTCCACCCTGCTCATGGCCGAGCTGATCAGCGAGTTCGTGCCGCCGGGCGTGCTCAACGTCGTGTGCGGCGACCGGGACACCGGCCGTCTGCTGGTCTCGCACAAGGAGCCGCGGATGGTGTCGATCACCGGTTCGGTACGTGCAGGCATCGAGGTCGCGCAGGCCGCGGCCGCCGACCTCAAGCGGGTCCACCTAGAACTCGGCGGCAAGGCACCGGTCATCGTCTTCGACGACGCCGACCCGGCAAAGGCCGCCGAGGCCATCGCCATCGCGGGCTACTTCAACGCCGGCCAGGACTGCACGGCCGCGACCAGAGTCCTGGTCGGTCCCGGGATCCACGACGAGTTCGCTGCGGCGCTGACCGAGCAGGCCGCGGCGCAGGTGACCGCTGGTCCTGACAACACAGGCGCCGACTTCGGCCCGCTCAACAACGCCAGCCAGCTGGACCGGGTGTCCGGCTTCATCTCGCGGCTGCCCGATCACGCGCGGATCCTGGCTGGCGGCAAGCGGGTCGGCGAGCGAGGCTACTTCTTCGAGGCCAGTGTCGTTGATGGACTAGAGCAGACCGACGAGATCGTCCAGAACGAGGTCTTCGGCCCGGTCATCACCCTGCAGAAGTTCACCGACGAAGCCGAGGCGCTCCGCTGGGCCAACGGCACCCAGTACGGCCTGGCGTCATCGGTGTGGACGTCCGACCATGGTCGCGCAATGCGGATGGCGCGGGCGCTCGACTTCGGCTGCGTGTGGATCAACACCCACATCCCGCTCGTCGCCGAGATGCCGCATGGCGGGTTCAAGCACTCGGGGTACGGCAAGGACCTGTCGATGTACGGGTTCGAAGATTACACGCGGGTCAAGCACGTGATGTCTTCCCTCGACTGAGCCTGCGCCGTCGCGTCCGCCTCAGCGCGGGCGCGTGCCGGGTGCTCTGGCGGGCTGGCACCGGTCCGCTGCCGGCCGCGGTCGGTATGCCCGCGGCGGGTAGCGGTCTCAGCCCTCTTGGCGACGATTACGCCCGCCGACGCATCCGGCACGTGCCCGCGCAGGTCAGTACTTCCGCTGGCGCCGTCTTAGTTGGCGCCGACATCAGCGCTCGACGGGGCCGCGCAGCAGAATTCGCCGTGTCGAACTCGGTTGTTTAGCGTGCGCGGTTGTTGGTGGTTATTGGGAGCGGTGGCGGCCGCGGCGGCGCTTGATTCCTAGCAGGACGAGTAGCAGTGCGAGCAGGCCGGCGGCGGCGGGGACTGCTCGCTTGAGGACTGGGAGGCCGGCCACGCCGAGTAGGTCGATGGCCTCGTTGTTGGGCGGCTGCCAGGCTGGCTGGTCGTCGCGGTCGGCCGGCGCGCTTGGAGACTCGTGCCTGGCGGGCCGCAGTGGCGTGACTTCGGCGAGGTCCTCGGCGCCGGCGTGCTTGCCCGCGGCCGGCCGGGTCCCGTTGGCATCCGCGGCGACGGCCGTGGTCGCCGTAGCGACCTGCTTGTCGCCGGAGTCAGCCAGCGCCAGGCCACGGTCGGCAAGCTTGCGCTTGATGTCGGACAGCGAGGCCGGCCCGATGTTGTCGATGGCACGCAACTGCTGCTCGGTGCGCCTGGTCAGATCGCCGAGCGTCTGAATGCCATCCTGGCGCAGGCTGCTCCAGGCCCGGCTGCTGAGGTTCAGCACGTCGATCGGCAGCGCTTCCTCGACCGCGCCGCCGGCTGAGGACCCGCCCTCGGCCGGGGCGGTACTACCTGCGTCAGAGCCGACCTCGTCCGGCGCGCTGCTGACTGCCGCGGCGCTGCTGGCGGGCCCGGTGGCGCTGGCTGACGCCGCTTGGTCGGCTGTCACCATCGCGGCCAGGTTGTCAGCGAAGATGCCGATAAGCCTGCCGCCTACCTCAACCAGGACGCCGCGGCCGAACTGCGCTGGCTTGCCGGTCACGTTGAGGGTGGTGTGCACGATGACGTTGGTCTTGTCGCCATCCGCCTTGAGCTCGGACCGAACCGAGGCCGACGCGGTGCCGGCGCCGCGGGTCTCCTTGCCGGACGCCTCGAGGGTCATGACGCCCGCAGCCTTATCGCGCTCGGTGAACTTCGCCGTCCCGGCATACGTCATCTGGATGGGGCCGACCTTGACTTTGATCTTGCCCGAGATGCTGTCCCCGTCCACCGAGTCGAGGGTGGCGCCCGGCATGCATGGCGCCACCCGCTCGACGTCCTGGAGCACATCCCAGGCCCGCTCCACCGGTACCGGCACCGAGAACGAGTGCTCCAGTTCCATCTGTCAGACTCCTGCCGCTGCCTCCAGAGCGCGCCCGGTCAGCACCCGCGCGAGGTGACGCCGGTAGTCCGGCGCCCCGTGCAGGTCCGCAGGCGGCTGTGTCCCTTCGTCCGCGCTGGCAGCCGCTGCCCGCAGCGCTTCGGAGCTGGCCTGCGCTCCCGCCGCGGCCGCCTCGACCGATGCTGCCCTGATCGGGACCGAGCCCATGTTGGTCAGCCCGACCCTGGCCTCGGCCACCTGGCCGTTGGAGCGCCGCACCAGCGCCGCGACGCCGACAATCGCCCACGCCTGCGCGGTCCGGTGGAACTTCTCATAACGATATCCCCAGTCGTCCCCGAGCTTGGGCACCCGGATCCCGGTGAGTATCTCGCCGGGCGCGAGCGACGTCGTCAGGTAGTCGACGAAGAAGTCGCGCGCGGCGATCTCGCGCTCGCCGTCGGGGCCGTGCGCGGTCAGCGTGGCGTCGAGCGCCAGGATGACCGCGGGCAGGTCGCCCGCCGGATCTGCATGCGCGATCGAGCCGCCCAGCGTGCCGCGGTGGCGCACCGCCGGGTCGGCCACCGTCGCCGCCGCCTCCGCCAGCAGGCCGCAATACTGGGCGATGAGCGGATCGTGCACTACCTGGTAGTGCGTGGTCCGGGCGCCGATCAGCAGGTGGTCGCCGTCGTCGGTGACGCCGCGCAGGTCGTCCAGCGCGCCGACGTCGACGAGCAGCTCCGGGTAGACCAGCCGCAGCCGCAGTAGCGGCAGCAGGCTCTGGCCGCCGGCAATCACCTTCGCGTCGTCGCCGCCCGCGGCGAGCGCGCTCACGGCGTCCTCGACCGAGGACGGCCGGACGTAGTCGAACTTCGCCGGGATCATGCCGCACCCCCGCTGTTCTGGATCGCGCGCCACACCCGTTCGGGCGTGCACGGCATTTCGATGTCACGGATGCCGAACGGCTTGAGCGCGTCCATGATGGAGTTCACGACCGCCGGGGTCGAGGCGATCGTGCCAGCCTCACCGACGCCCTTCACGCCAAGCCGGTTGCTCGAAGGGGTCTGCGTGCGATCGGTCACGTACGACGGCAGGTCGGCGGCCGACGGCACCAGGTAATCGGCCAGCGTCGTGGTGACCAGGTTGCCGTCGTCGTCGTAGACGCCCTCCTCGTACAGCGCCTGGGCGATGCCCTGCGCGATGCCGCCGTGCACCTGGCCTTCCACGATGAGGGGGTTGACCACGACGCCGACGTCGTCCACCGCCACGTAGGAGCGGATCTTCACGAAGCCAGTCTCGGTGTCCACCTCCGTCGCGCACAGGTGAGTCCCGTGCGGGAAGGAGAAGTTCTCCGGGTCGTACGTCGCGTCGGAGTCCAGGGACGGCTCGACCCCATCCGGCAGGTTATGCCCGGTGAACGCCTCGAGCGCTATCTCCTGGATCGTCTTGCTAGCGTCCGGGTCGCCCCTGACCGCGAATCGCCCCGCCGAGAACTCCAGGTCGTCAGCCGACGCCTCCAGCAGGCCGGCGGCGATCACCCTGGCTTTCTCGATCACCCTGTCGCAGGCCTGCACGAGCGCCATGCCACCGACGGCCAGCGACCGGGAGCCGTACGTATCCAGGCCTCTGGGCACGACCTGAGTATCGCCGTGCAGCACGCGGATGTCCTCGAATGGCACCCCAATCTGGTCGGCGACAATCTGGCTCCAGGCGGTCTCGTGCCCCTGCCCGTGCGGGCTGGATCCGGTGAGGACCTCGACCTTCCCGGTAGGCAGCATGCGGATCGACGCGTATTCCCAGCCCCCCGATGCGAGCGCGAGCGTGCCGACTACGCGTGACGGCGCAAGGCCGCACATCTCAGTGAACGTCGAGATCCCGATGCCGAGCCGCACCTTATCGCCGCGGGCGTTGCGCTCGGCCTGCTCGCGGCGCAGGCCGTCGTAGTCGAATAGTTCCTTGGCCTTGGCAGTGGCCGCCTCGTAGTTACCCGAGTCGTAGGTCAGGCCGGCGACTGTGGCGTACGGGAACTCCTCGTGCTTGATCCAGTTCCGTTCCCTGAGCTCGAGCGGCTCGACGCCCAGCTCGTTCGCGAGCTCGTCGATGATCCGCTCGATCGCGAACGTCGCCTCCGGCCGGCCGGCGCCGCGATAGGCGTCGGTCGGCATCTTGGTGGTGAACACGCCAGTGCAGCGGAACGAGTAGGCGTCCATCTTGTAGATGCCCGGGTACATGAACGCGCCCAGTATCGGAATGCCCGGCGTCAGCAGCATCAGGTAGCCACCCATGTCGGCCAGCAGGTCGACCGACAGGCCGCGGATCCGGCCGTCGTGGTCGGCGGCGATCCTGATCCGCTGCCACTGGTCCCGCCCATGGTGCACGGACAAGTTGCCCTCGGTGCGCGACTCGGTCCACTTGACCGGCCGGCCGAGCCGCCGCGTGATGAGCACCGCGAGTACCTCTTCGCGGTAAAACTGAAGCTTGGAGCCAAATCCGCCACCGACGTCGGGCGCGATGACCCGGATGTTCTGCTCGGGTATCCCGGTCGTCAGGGCCATCATGACCCGGACGATGTGCGGGATCTGGGTGGCAGACCAGATAGTGAACTCGTCGCCGACTACAGAAGCCACGACCGACCGGGGCTCCATCGCGGACGGGATCAACCGCTGCTGGCGGTATTCGCGCTCGAGCACCACGGGGGCGTCGCGGAACGCCGCGTCCAGGTCGCCATTGACCATGACGAACTCGTAGCACTTGTTGCCGGTCTCGTGCACCTTCGGCGAGTTCTCGTCCAGCGCAGTGCGGATGTCGAGCACCGGCGGTAGCGGGTCGTAGTCCACATCGACGCCAGCGACAGCGTCGGCGGCGGTGTAACGGTCTCGCGCGATGACGCACGCGACGATCTCGCCGACATAACGGACCTCGTCGACGGCCATCGGCGGATGATGCGGTATGACGATGTCCGGCGTGACGGGCCATGCGCACGGCATGCTGCCCTGCTCGTCGGCGAGGTCGGCGCCGCAGAAGGCGGCGATGACGCCAGGCTGGCTGAGCGCGCCGCTCACATCGACCCTGGTGATCTTGGCGTGCGCGTACGGGCTGCGCACGAACGCCATGTGCAGCATGCCAGGCAGCCTGATGTTGTCCGTCCAGTTGGTCTGGCCGGTAATGAGCCTGGCGTCTTCCTTGCGCAGGCGCGCCCGGCCAAGCTCGGCGGCGGGCGCCTCGGTTGTCACGGTCACTGGGTCACCCCCGCGTCTGCCGCGCGTCTGACCGCGCGGACGATATTCTCGTAGCCCGTGCAGCGGCAGAGATTGCCTTCCAGGCCGTCCCGAATCTCCTCGTTGGTCGGATGCGGGTTGTCGCGGAGCAGGTCGGTGGCCGCCATGATCATGCCCGGAGTGCAGTAACCGCACTGCAGCGCATGCTCCTCATGGAAGGCCCGCTGCATTGGGTGCAGCGCACCGTTGGCCAGGCCTTCAATAGTTGTCACGTCGGACCCGTCCGCCTGGACGGCAAGAACCGAGCAGCTCTTGACCGAGACCCCGTCCATAAGCACGGTGCACGCACCGCAGTTTGAGGTGTCGCAGCCGACCGGCGTACCGGTCTTCCCCACGACGTCTCTGAGGTAATGGACGAGCAGCAGGCGAGGTTCGACTTGGTCGACGTACTTCGCGCCGTCGACCGTGACGGTGATGTGCGTCATGCGCTAGCACCTCCGGGACATCGCAGATGAACCTAGAGGCCAACCTAGATCGGCTGGGCCCGCCGCACCAGTCCCCCACCGGGTGCGCATCGCGAGCTCAGCCGGTCTGGAGGACCTGAAATGCCTCGGCGAGGTGGCCCTCCGGCAGACCGCCTTGCGCTGCCGACCTGGCAAGCCAGCCGCGCAGGAATTGCTCCAGCCCGTCAGGATCGGTGATCTGGCTGACGTGGCATCGCAGCGCGGCGACCTTGCGAGCGAAAGTGTCGGTGATATCCACATAAGTCGTGGGAGTCGGGCCGCCCGAGATCCAGACTTCGCGCACCGTCCACGGTTCGAGCTTCTCGTCGGTGAGGAGTTCAGGGAACGCG
>Ga0210390_10006093_pt1 | contig 10089 bp, 12 predicted proteins | sample IncBWH11OmetaG_FD_161050 | JGI IMG/M metagenome (GOLD analysis project Ga0210390, IMG submission 161050) | Forest soil microbial communities from Barre Woods Harvard Forest LTER site, Petersham, Massachusetts, United States - Inc-BW-H-11-O ...
CACACCCGGACCCGGCATCCAGCAGGCCCACGAACTGTCGCTCGGTGGCACCGAAGGCGGCGTCGGGCATGTTGTTGACCAGGGCGCACCTCCACCGCGCCGGTCCCTCGGCCGCGTGTGTCGCCGCCCCCGGGTCGAGGGCCCTGGCGAGTTCAACGCCCGCCGTCATCTCAATGCCTCACGTCGGTGTAGGTGACCGTGACTTCCTGGTGCAGGAGCCGGTATGCCGCCTGCAACTGCTCCTCGTCGTCGGTCGAGCCGACCACGGCCACGATGTGGTTGCCGGAGCCATCCCGCCAGTCGAGGGCGGCCCCTGGGCCCTGGTGGACGCTCACCGTGTCGACAACGGCGCCGAACCGGTTGAGGAGATCGGCCATCTCGCCCGTGCCCGGCACGGCCGTGTCGATCATCCACAGCAGGTCGCAGAGGGCGGCGGCCGCTTCGTCCAGCTGCATCACGGGAACGCAACGCGGCCCGTAGCCCACCGCCACCAACGGCCGCGCCCGTCCTGTCGTGGAATCCATCATCTGCTCAGCCGATGACGGCCTCGACGCAGTCCTGGGCGTCGTAGACGGCCCGGAGGCGGCTGCGGGGCGAGGGCAGGTAGTGGGTGAAGTAGCGCACCCCCTCGGTGAGCACGCCCAACAAAGAGAGGTTGCGCTGGAGCCGGCCCTCGGTGTCGTAGGGGTGGAAGTCCTCATTGATGGCCACGCTGCCCACGCGCGTGTCACCGTAGCTGAGCTGGGTCAGCCTTCCGTTGGCGTAGAGACGGTTGAGCAGGGGCGAGCTCGACCGGGCCAGCGAGGGCAGGTCGAGATGGCCCCGCACCACCCCGTCTACCGTCACGGCCGTCGGCTCGTCGAGGGCCGTGGAGCTCAGCCGAACGCCGTCGGGGCAGGCGGCCAGCTCCGGGTTCGGTCCGAGCGGGATGCGCACCACCCCGGCGTCGAGCAGCCCCAGCAGCTGCTGGGAGCGCAGGGGTGGCGGGCCCGCCTCTAGGCGGTTGATGCGGCCCCGGACGTTGGACTGGAAGTCGACGTAGGAGTCGAGGGAGAGACCACCGAACTCGATGACCGAACGCAGCTGGTCCCGGAGGATGCGCAGCACCTCCTCGGCCGCCTTGACCGGGCTCCCCCCGGGTCGCAGGGCCTCGGTGAGGTCGGCCTCGATCATGTCGTAGACCTGGCCCTGGTAGTCGGCGGCCGACGTGTAGTGGTGGTCTGACCCGGCGAAGGCGTGGGTGACCGGGTCGAAGCGCCCGTAGCGCGGCTCGAGACCGTCGACGGCCTTCTCGTAGTGCCCGTCGACCCAGCCGCGGCGGAGGACGGCGCGGACCTCGGTCGACTCGACGTCGCCGCCGGCCAGCAAGGCGGCGTGTATGTAGTAGCGCGCCCGCATCTCGGCGAAGATGAGGGGGAGGAGCTCGGCCCGGAAGTCCACGTGCCGCCGCATCGGCGACCCGCCCGGATTGGTCAGCGCCGCGAACTCCTCGGGGGTGCACACCACCGGCTGGTACTGGCCGTAGGGGTCGACGCCGTGGGCCGACTTGGCGCAGTGGGGCACGCCCGAGCGCGAGTAGAGGGTGATGGTCGGCTCCCGGCCCGAGGGCACGTACCGCTTGCGGTCGGCCCGGTCGCACCGGTCCTCGAAGGTCCCGCCTCGTCCGATGGTGAGGGCGGTGAGGACGTCGTAGGCGACCAGGCCCATGCCGGCCACGGCCACCGAGGATCCGGCCGGAGCGCTCTGGTCGAGGTACTCGACGGGGTAGGGCCGCAGGTAGTGCGCGCCCCCGCCGGCCCCGGGCTCGTCGTTCCACGTGTGCCCCGAGGTCAGCACCACGTGGTCGACGGTGAGGGTGGTGCCGTTGTCGAGCAGCACCGCCTCGCGCCCGCCGTAGCGGGATCGCTGGAGGGCCGGCGAGATGTCGACGGCCGCCGCGTAGTGCCGGACGATCTCGAGGTTGGGCGGGGCGTAGGCCACCAGCGTGTCGTAGAACCAGACCAGGTACTCGCCCATCAACCGCCGGGGTAAGTAGTCGGTGGGCAGGATGGGGTCACCCCCGGCGCCGATGCGGCATTCGTAACCCACCCAGCGGTAGCCGCGGACCACCGCCCACGGGTGCAGGCCCACGGCGTAGGGGGGGAGGGCGTCCCCGTCGGGGGCGGCGTAGAGGGAGAGCTGACCGCAGGCGTTGTTGAGCACAAGGAAGTCGGGCTGCTCGGCGGCGTAAACCCCGCCTCCGAGCTGAGCGGGATCGACCACGTGCAGCCGCATCGGCGTCCTTACCCGCCGGGCGCGGCTCACCGTCCGCTCCATGACGCACAGACCCCACGAGCCGAGCCCCACGATGGCCATCTCGATCATCGGACGCGCCCCATGCACGCCACCTCAGATCGGCGGCCGCTGGCTGAGCTCTGCGTTCGAGCCCGTTCAGACCGGCTTTCCTCGATCGCGGCCGCGGTGAGTCGGCGGACCGCGTGTACCAGCTCGTCGACATCGTGGGTCGTGGTGGCAAAGGAGGTGACGAAACGGACGACACCTGGCTCCCAACGGCCGTGGTAAAAGCTGTAACCCTCCTCCAGAAGTGCGTCGATGACCTGCTGGGGCAGTCGGCAGAAGAGGATGTTCGCCTCTGGCGTGCCCGCCAGGCGAGTGCCGGGAATGGACTTCAGCCCCTCTTCGAGCCGCGCGGTCATGGCATTGGCGTGCCAGGCATTGCGCAGCCACAGATCGTCGGCGAGGTAGGCGTCGAGTTGGGCGGCGGCGAAACGCATCTTGGCGGCGAGTTGTCCGGCTCGCTTAGCCCGGAAGCTGAGCTCGGTGGTCAGGGAGCGCTCGAAGACGACGATCGCATCGGCGGTTATGCTCCCGTTCTTGATGGCGCCAAAGGACAGCATGTCCACGCCGGCGCGCCAGGTTAGCTCGGCGGGGTCGCAGCCCAATGCGGCGATGGCGTTGGCGAGGCGGGCGCCATCCATGTGAACGCGCAGGCCCGCGTGCTTCGCAATGCCGGCCAGGTGTCCGATCTCGGCGGGGGTGTATACCGCGCCGGTCTCGGTTGCCTGGGTGAGGCTCAACGCGGAGGGTTGCACGCTGTGCACGTCTCCGACCTTGCGGTGCACTGCGGCCTGCAGCTCGTCGGCGTCGATCTTGGCGTTTTCCCCATCCAAAGCAATGAGTTTGGCACCCCCTGTGAAGAACTCCGGTGCGCCGCACTCGTCGTTGTTGATATGGCTGTCGCGGTGGCATAACACGCTGCCCCACGGTGGGGTCAGCGCGGCCAAGCTCAATGCGTTCGCCGCCGAGCCGGTGGAAACAGGGAACAGATCGACGTCACAATCAAAGATCTCGCTGAAGCGGCGTCGTGCGCTCAAAGTCCAACTGTCGGTGCCATAGGGCGGTGCCTGCCCGGATGCCGCCGCTGCAAAAGCTGCAATGATCTCGGGTGCACCACCGGCGGTGTTGTCGCTGGTGAAGCAGCGACTTTCCATACCCGCGACTAACTCCATCGGGACAGCGCTCATGTGCCGTCACCGTCTCCGAGAGTCAAAGGCAGCCTCAGGCCCGAACAGATCGCAAAGTGCTCGAATGTGTTGGGCCGTTGAGCGTTGACCTACCACTTCGACACGCTGCTCAAGCAGCGCTTCTCTGGCTGTCAGCAAACTTCGCCGGTCGGCGCACTCGTGGTGCGCCGGCTCGCGGGATCTCACGTTTAGCTTTTCGCGTCAGGCCCAGCTGCCGCCGACGGCGCTGTCGGTGGACGACATGTTGTTGCCGGCGGTCTGGACCTTTTGGCCGTGGGAGTTGGCTTGTTCGTAGATGACCTGGAAGTTGCGGCCCAACTGGGTGATGAACTCCTGGCAGGCCACCGAACCCGAGCCGCCCCAGAAGTCGCCGGCGGCCAGCACATCGCGCACGATGGACTGGTGCTCGGCCTCCAGTGAGGCGGCCTGGGAACGGATCAAGGCGCCGTGGGCATCCACGTCGCCGAACTGGTAACTGATCGACATGAGCGTGTTCTCCTAAAAGTCTTGTGCGGGTGGGGGTTAGCTGGACAGGATCTGCTGGGAGGCCTGCTCTTGCTGCTCGTAGTTGTTGGCGTCGCGGATCAGCCCGTCGCGCACTCCGTGCAGCATGTTGACGATGTTGCGGAAGGCCTGATTCATCTGGCCCATGGTGTCGTAGGACGTCATCTGGGCGGTACCACTCCAGCCGGCACCGGCGATGTTTTGGCTTGATGCCCACATCTTGCGGGCCTCGTCCTCCACCGTTTGGGCGTGCACATCAAAACGGCCCGCCATCGACCGCATCTCATGCGGGTCAGTCATAAAACGAGTAGGCATATCCTTTGCTCCTTAATCGTGTTGATCGGAAACTCACAGTCGCCGTGGCCCAAACGAAACGAACCGCATTCCTTCGTCATTTCTTTGGCGGCGCATGCCCAGTGGTGGGCAGGTACACGATGGCCGGCGTGTAGCCGGGCGGCGCGTGTCCGTTCGTCGAGAATCCGGCGGGCACTGGAAACGCCGTGGCTGGCTTCTCGTCCTCCGACTCCGGCGGGTATCCGGCGGATGGCGGGCGCGCCACCACGACGCGGGGCTTCCCATATTTGGAAGCAACTGCGCCGCCTATACCCGCTGCGGCGGCCACCCCTGCGGCCTTCGGCATCCCGCCCATCATGAGTGGCAGGCCAGTTGCCATTGGTAGCCCACTTGCCCCGGCCAGATTGGCGCCCGCCAACGGCGTCGCCAACGGCATGCCACCCAGCATCGCCGCCTGGGGTGTCGCGGCCCAGCCCCAGCTCTGCGGCACCGACAAGGCGCCCACTGAGGCTGCTTGACCCATACCCGCCAACCCGCCCAGGCCCCCGCCCAGGCCCGCAAAACCGCCCAGGCCCCCGGCAGCCCCCACGCCCGCTGCGGCCATCGGGGCAGCAGCCATCGGAAATCCGCCGAGCGCGGCGGCCGGGGTCATTGCTTGAGTGAGGGCAACGTTCAGCGGCGTACCTATAAGTGGCCCCATCGCGTCGAGCGCCATAAACAGGCCAAAAAACCCCCCCAGGTTGACGGGCTCAAGAAGCAGACTTGACAACAAGCCCTGCCCCGTAGACCCAAGCCCCGCTATCCCAGTCGTGGGCGAGGTGGAAGTCAGACCAAGGTCGTTCAGGAGGCTGGTAAGCCACGACGTCGACGGCGTCGACGACGCGGCGGGCGATGCGAGGTTCTGTAGCGTCGAGGGAATCGTCGAGCTCAGCTGCGATAGCGCCGACTGCACGCCGTTACCAGTCGCTGTGCCGGTGGCCTGAGTGACTGCGGCGGCCTGGCCGGCCGCGCCGGCCGGGTTAGTTGTCGACGGTGGCGCCGTGAACGGCGTGACACGTGAAGCGGCCGCCGAGCTGCCGGCATAGCTGTACATCGTGGTAGCGTCCTGCGCCCACATTTCGCCGTACTGAGCCTCGGTCGTGGCAATCGCGGGGGTGTTTTGGCCAAAAACGTTGGTCGCGGTGAGCGCCGCCAATTGAGTGCGGTTGGCCGCGATCTCCGGCAGCGGCACCATCGACGTCAACGCCACCTGATAGGCGCTTGCCGCCGCCCTCGCCTGGCCGGCCGTCTGCTCAGCTTGCCCGGCTGCGGCAGTCAGCCACGCCACGTAGGGCGCCGCGGCGTCCTCCATCATTCCCGACGACGGACCCTGCCATTCGTCGGTCAACGCCGAGACCACCGAGCCGTAAGACGATGCCCCGGACTGCAATTCGGCGGCCAGCGTGTCCCACGCGCTCGCGGCGGCCAGCATCGGCGCCGATCCTGGCCCCGCATACATCCGCGCGGAGTTAATCTCTGGCGGTAAGGCGCCGTAATCCATGGCGTAACCTTCGACTGCTCAGAGCGCCGCGGCCGCATTGGCGCACTCGGTGGCCGCATACGATCCGGCGCTGATACCCATCGTGCTCACAAACATCTCGTGAATCGCCGCGGCTTGAGCACTGATCGCCTGGTACATCTCGGCGTGCGCGGCGAACTGCGCCGCAGTCAGGGCCGACACCTCATCGGCAGCGGCGGGAATTACCCCGGTAGTAGGAGCCGCGGCGGCCATATTTCCGGCCGTCATGGCGGAACCGATGCCCTGCAGGTTGACGGCCGCCTCTCCCAACAACTCTGGCTGCGTGGTGACGAACGACATGTGGTCCTCCTAGGCCGAAGCAGTGGGCCGCGATTACCGCGGCGGCGTCGACGCGATTGTTAACGCATATACTGATGTTACACTAAAATCGGATCTTACATACTATTTGGCTGTAATACAAGGCCAGAGCCAATACATAGTCTTTGGGGGGCGGTAACGCATCCACACACCCGGGTAGCCCGACTTGGGCGCAAACCGCGGTCGGCTGATGACGGCGGCGGTTCGATCCCGTCCGACGCTCTCCCCCGCCGCAACCCGCAGCCAGCCCGGCCAAATCATCACCAGCATGGTTGTGCGTTTCGACGTTCGGCCATCGAGCTGATTGGCTTGGGCTTGTGCGGCATCCTCGCTGCGCGACGACGTCGTCATCGGTGAACTGCCCGCGCTCGGTCGTCCACTTGAAACATGCAGCCAGGCAAGCAAAATGGCTAAGCGCTCATCGATGCGTTCGCGGACGCCCAAGCCGGTGCCCGATCGTTCGCATGCAGCGCGGAGCGCATTCCGCTCGGAGCCTGAGAGGCCGCCCGCCCGCAGTCGCTCGGTGACGACGGCGCCTAGCTCAGCTCGCTCAGCCATCTCACTCGCTCCAAGCCAACTTCATACCGAGGTTTTCCGAACTCGACGACCCACCTCGGCGAGCACATCCAACAGGGCGTCCGCAGCACGGTCGACGCTGAAATGTTCGGCGTAGTGACGCGATGCCAGGGACCCGCGCAAGGTCGCGGTGCACGGGTCGGCCAACTCATCGAACGCGGCTGTCACTCCGGCGACGTCGTCGACTGGGACCGGCGGGAAGCTCGCGGGCTGATATTCGGCGAGGCCACCGACCGGGGAAACGATGGGCATGACGCCCAACTGCATCGACAGCAACTGCACGCCGCTTTGTGAGGCACTGCGGTAGTGAGCGACAAAGCCTTTCGCCGCGGCCATTGTGGTGACGACATCCGCGTAGCGGTAACTGCCGTGGCGCCACCGCACGTAGGCCGGTAGGGTCCGAATAGTAAGCGGCCCGTCACCGATCAGCAGCAGCTCGTCGCCCCGCCAGCTGTCTCCATCCACATGCCGCTGCCAGGCCTCGAGGATAACGTCGACGTTCTTGTGAGAGTCGAGCCGACCAGCCAGCACGAAATCGCGCCGCCCGTCGGGAGCGACAAAAGACGGAATCAACTCCGAATCCAGGTCGCCGCAGAGCGGCACCACGTGCATGCTTGTGCCGGCCACATCGCGCCGCGTGGCCACGGCGATCGCGGCGTAATTACTGTAGGTTACGGTGGCCGCCGAGTGGGCACCCCACCTGTCAAATACGCTGCGCGCCAGGACTTGTCGCGGCCGACCGTCATCCCGACGTTCGTCGTGCACCAGCTGAATACGCGGAGCACGTCCGGCCAGCGCGATCCAACGCGGATCGCGGACCTGTTCGGCGATCACGATGTCAGCCCGATGTTCACGGATGCGTCGATGAGCCGCCAAGCTCGCCGACGTGCTGAACCGCGATCCGAGCACCAGCTCGTAGTCACGGGCCTTATCTGACTCCGGGTGTTGGTCTGTGGTCACCAACAGCACATCGATACCCCGCTCACGCAGCGCCTGGGCCTGCACGCGCGCTAACGGCCGCATCAACGGCGAAAGCCATAGCACCCGAAGTGCATTCGTACTACCACGATGATGGCGTGGAATGCTGACACCGCTCATCACTATCACCGTGCCGTGCTTTCACTTGCGGTAGAAGCCGCTGCTATCAGTCCGGTGTGGCAGACGCTCACGGCAGCACCCTCCCGCTGGACGCCGGGGCCGTCGCACGGTGCAGGGTGGGGAGAGGAAAGACGAGTTGGCCGCCCCAACGCCCAATGTAGCTGAGCTGTTCTGTCAGTTCGCTTTCCAGGTTCCACGGCAGCGCCAGCACCACATCTGGGCGATCCTCGGCCAAGAGCCCAGGATCGCGAATCGGGATGCGCATACCGGGCGTGAAGCGGCCGTGTTTGTATGGATTGCGGTCGACGATGTACTCGACAAGATCGCTGCGTATCCCGCAGTAGTTGAGCAGGGTGTTGCCCTTGTCGGGTGCACCGTAGCCGACAACGCGCTTGTGCTCGGCGCGGCACTCAAGCAGGAACCGCAACAGGTTCTGGCGCAGCGCCTCTGTCTGCCGACGCAGGTGAAGATAGCCGTCGGCACGATGCAGCCCTGCGGCTTTCTCCTTGCGCAGCAAGGCAACAACCTGTTCACTCGGCGGTGCGGCGACTCGTGCGGGACGAGCCCAGATGCGAAGCGAACCACCGTGCATCGGCAGCACTTCGACGTCGACGACAGCCAGCCCGGCGGTCGCGAGCGCGCGTGTTGCCGAGAGCAGGGTGTAGTACTGAAAGTGGTCGTGGTGGATCGTGTCGAACTGTCCCTGGCCCACCAGGTTCAACGCATGGTGTACCTCAATGCTCACCCAACCCTCGTCGGCGACCAATCCGCGCAGCGCCTGGGTGAAACCCAACAGGTCGGGTGTGTGCGCGTAGACGTAGTTCGCGATTACCAGGTCGGCGGAGCCGTGTTCCGCGCGCACATCGCGAGCCAATCGCTCGTCGAGAAACGCCGAGACCGTCGGCACACCACGGTCGCGAGCGGTGGCGCGGACAATCGCCGACGGCTCGATTCCCAGGCACGGTACTCCCGCGGCGACGAAGTACTGCAACAGATAGCCGTCGTTACTGCCAACTTCGACCACAAATGATTCGGTTCCAAGCTCCAGCCGCTCAATCGCTCGATCAACAGAATTCTTCGCCTGCTGCAACCGGCTCTCTGAAAACGAGGAAAAAGATGAGTATTCAGTGAAGATGTCCTCTGGCGCGATCAGAGCAGGTATCTGCAACAGCAGGCAGTCCTCGCACAGCCGCAGGTGTAGCGGCAACGTCGATTCCGGCAGATCGAGTTCGTGGATAGTGAGGAACTTCTCGGACGGCGGAGTCGCACCGAGGTCCAAGATGCTAAGCATCCGCTCCGAGCCGCATAACCGGCAACGCAGGGGGGCTGCCGTTGTTGGTGCGCTGCCCAGCGTGTCGCTTCTCATGGCGCGCCCGATACACCAGCGCGGCCTTCGAAAAGCCGCTGTCCCGCAACGCGTTTCCACCCGCCCCAATCGATCATCTCGCTATGCCGGCTAGCGAGGGACAGATGCTTTGTGTTTCGCTGGGTAAACGGTCCCTGCAGACGGACGTCGGGTCGGCGGCCAGCAGATCGGCGTCGGGCGGCGTGTGCTCCGCCAACGCGTGACTCTCGTCCGTCACGATGACCATGACGAGCGGAGAGGGCCCGGACCGCGGCGGGGGCACACCGCGGCCCGGGCGTTTCAGATAGGCCCCGTCAATCTGGCGAATCGTGCGATTACCTGCGTCTGACTCAGCTAGGCCACCGTCGACCAATTGATAGGACCAATCGACATAGTGGCCACCAGTTAGTCGCCGGCGGCGACGGTCACAGCCAGGGCCAAATGCTGCCCTGACACCCCAAGCGTCCAGGTTCGGTAGCCGTTGCGCGGTCGCTGCTGCCATCGACCGCCTTGCAGTCATTAATACGCCCCGTCACTGGCTACAACGGCTTTAAGGGTCTTGGCGATAAGCAAGAGATCACTGGCCATCGACCAGTTCTCGACATAGGACAAATCCAGCCGCACTGATTCATCCCATGCAAGGTCCGAGCGGCCATTTACTTGCCACAATCCAGTGACCCCCGGTTTAACCAACAGCCGGCGCTTGACGTCACCGTCGTACTTCGCAACTTCTCGTCTCAAGGGCGGCCGCGGCCCGACGACACTCATATCCTGCCTCAACACATTGATGAATTGCGGCAGCTCATCGATGCTATACCGGCGGAGTATTTTCCCGACAGATGTGACTCGAGGATCTTCCCGTATCTTGAAAA
>Ga0210390_10006094_pt1 | contig 10089 bp, 12 predicted proteins | sample IncBWH11OmetaG_FD_161050 | JGI IMG/M metagenome (GOLD analysis project Ga0210390, IMG submission 161050) | Forest soil microbial communities from Barre Woods Harvard Forest LTER site, Petersham, Massachusetts, United States - Inc-BW-H-11-O ...
CCCCAAGCAGAGCCGCAACCAGAACCAGAGCCGCAACCAGAACCAGAGCCGCAACTAGAACTGCCACCAGAACCGGAACCGGCATCTCGTTCGAACCCGCCGGCCGAATCTCAAGCGGCTCCGCCCACCCTCCCTCTCCACCGAATAGTTGCCAAGCATCCCGCCAAGCGCAATCGCAAATCCAAGCCCCAGCCCAAGCTCCAACCCCCGCCTGTGCATTTCTCCAAAATCATCCCCGGGGGAGATGCCGCCGAGTTCGTAGCCGAAGCCCTTGATCGCCGCGCCAACCAAGCCGCCAGCCCGCACCGCAACCAATCTTCCGCTCCCCCGCCCTCGATCGCCACTCGCGCAAATGTGCCATCTGCCATCACCCCCACCGTGCCGACATAGAAGAAGAGTTCGTCAATTGGCGCGATGCCGACCTGATCCGAAATGAGTACGAGCTCCCGAATTACCACACCGTCTATCGCCACGCACGCGCCCAAGGACTCTACGAACGCCGCCGCGGGAACCTGCGCTTTGCCGCCGAGCTCCTCATCGAGCATGCCGATCAAGCCCAGCCCGATGCCAACACCATCCTCCGCGCCATCCACGCCTGCGCACGCATCAATGACCGCGGCGAATGGGTCGAGCCCGTCAAGCGCGTCATCGTTACCAATGCCGACCATCAAGTCGCCTTCGCACCCGCTCCTCAGCCGGCGCCCCAACCCGAATTCCAGCAATTAGTACCGGCCGCCGTCCCATATCCGCAGTCTCCCACTCCAATCAGTAACAATACGGAGGCCGTTCCACCGTTTCTAATCAACGGACCCACGATTAGAAAATGACGCAACTCGATGAAAACAAGGCACCGGGCCCGTTTCTAATCGCTCGTATTTCGCAGAAATTGGCAGGAGGCGACGCAAGCTCGGTGCAATACGGGCCCAGGATTAACTCGCATGGGTCAGTACGGAGGGTGGGCGTGCGTAGTTTCCTACGTCACCCGGCGGATCAGCGCAGGATCTTCAGTAATGTGCGGCATGAACCCGCACACGCCGAAATCGGAGGATCCCGAATTGTTGGGGAAGTGTCTTACGATCTTGCTGGTTCCCATCCTTCGCGACTTTGCACCTCGCGAAGGATGGCAGCGATTGAACTTCTCGGCGCGCAGCTCTTGCTGCGGCGGTCCAGCGGATTGTCGGGCTCTAGCTCGCTACAGCAGCGGCGGCCAGTTGGCCGGTAGTCTCTCGTACGGGCTCAGTCGGTGGCACCATCGAGCTGGCCTGCGGCGCACTCGGCTTCGACGTCACGCCTACCTTACCGAAGAATGCTGCGCGGGCTTTCTCGAACGAATCTTCCTGCACTGGGCGGGTCTGGCTCATCTTGGCTTATTAATCTCCTCGTTTTTCATCTTGCTGCCAGCGCCGTTTCGCGCTGTCGGTCCCTTGAGAAACATGGGCCGCAGAGGGCTAGCAACACGTCCCAAGGACTAAATTGTTTCCTATTGAGTCCAACCGCCTTCCGTCACGATATGCGACTGACCGGATCCGGCGGATAGGCTGTTGGGGACCTCACAGGTGAAAGTGGCTTTTTTTCAGTGACTTACGGGCGGTGGATTTTTTGCTTTTCTTCGCCGCCATCCCACGCCTCCCTGATACTTTCATTTCACAACGGGATAGTGCAATTCGGCGACCGAACGTTTCACCCGTGGCGAAACCTACCGATCGCAGATACGCATGGACTTATGCCCGGGAACTGCCCGTAGTGCTCGACAGGACCGCGCGCCGCTGTTGAATTGTTCAACGCGCGTTGATTTTTTAATCATTATTTCCGCTGCGGAGTTGAAAAGGGAATCACGCCGAGCTTCGCCGGGCCGTCAATGCGGCAACATCGCAGCCTGCACGTCAATCGGCGTCTTGTTCAACGGCTTCGGCGAGGCACCGCCCAGGAACAGCCGCATACCGCTGAAATCAAACGTCACCGCATACGGGCGAAAGAATGGGTGCCCAACCAATCCGGCGATTCGAAACCCATATGCGTGTTCCAAATCTGCCGGAAATGCGCCTGCAAGCCCCGCGGCATTCTGCTGCCGCGCTTCGCCCAAGTACAAATCATTCACTACGAACGCCGCCACGTTTGCTTTTCGTCCGGTCGCTGGAACAACAGATCCATTCCGGTTGAACGTCAGCGCTGCCTGCTCGATCATCGACTCCGGACACGTGAATCCCAGCGTGAAGCCCGTCGCCACCAGCAGCAACGCCGGCGGCGCATGATTCACGCGCCCTCGCGTCACGATCATGTGATCGCTCGCCAGCCAGAATGGCATGACGATTTGCTTCTCCAACTGCGCACGCGTTTCAAAAGCGTGCAAAGCCTCCGCCGATCGGCGCCGCAGAACCAACTCGCCATGCGGATAATCGAGCGTGGCCAAAAAGTGGTACAGCAGCACGGTCCCCAGTACGCCATCGAGCTTGCGTCCCGCAAATACCGGCAGCGGTCGGATCGCCACCGGCACGTCCCGTACCTCGAATACTCCCAGCTGGAGTTCCGCGACCCGCCCGTGGCGCAGCTCCGTCTGGCTCCCATCCAGCAGCGCCGCCGAATCTCCTCCCGCCGAAGCGAGCTTGAGCCGCTGCGCAAATTCGGAATCAAGCTGAACTTCGGCGCCCCCCGTATCGATCAGAAACGCTGCCGCGTCGCTGCCGTTCACCCGCACCTGAACGATCGGGAGCGGGTCCGTCGCGACAAACGGCAGCCGCGTTTCGTCGTGCGGTCCTTCAATCGCGTACGGCGCCGCTTCTCCGAAGGATTCCAGCGGCCCGGCCCGCTCGGCGCTTCCCGCGGCGCGAAGCCATCGCGCTGCCTCCGGAAACTGATCGCGCCGGTAGAACACTTCGCCCAGCAGATTCTGCGCCACGTTCTGGAACGGGCCCGTCTGCGCGGCTTTCCGCAAATATTTTTCTGCGTCATCCAGATGATTCGAAAACAACGCGGTCATGCCCAGCAGCGCGCTGACTTTCAGGTCGCGGGGATTTTTCTGCAGCGCAGCCGTGTACGCTCCTTCCGCTTCTGGGAAAAATCCGCTCGCGAAAAGTGTATCGGCGCGCTCCAACGAGGTGGCGCCAAGCAGGGAAGCACTTGCCAACAAGAAAAGCGCGACAACGGAGGTGAGCCGGTGCGCTCGCATATTTCAGTACGGACGCCGCAATTTGCAAACAGTAAGCTGCGCAAATCCATTTATCGACGCGCGACGCAAAAAACATGATGAACCGCACAAGGACGTACGGAATTTCGGACACGCGCGCGGCTATGCGTAATTTGGTACGCACAACGTGCATGGATTCGGAGTAGTGCACAGGCAATCGAGGAAAAAAGTGCTCGCGCCCTTCCCACAGCGCAGCTCTTTCGCTGTTGCCTTTCGCGGTCCCGCCCAATCGGTACGCACGCCAGTTGCGCTCCGCGAATTTCTACGCGCGTATCACTATTCTCCGCTCACACCGCACTCCACTAAGCTCAGTTCACAAATGCCGATTCACTTGTCTTCCATCACTCCCCACTCTTCCCTGCTTCATTTGCCTGCCTCTGCCGACTCTGCTAAAGTGAGTCGGATGGCCTCCCTAATTCAGGAAGTCGGCGAAACTTTCTTTACCCTCTACAAGGGCTTCAGCGTGACGTTACGTACCATGTTCCGCAAAACCACTACCGAGAGTTTTCCCGACGCGCCGCCCACCGTGCAACCACGCTATCGCGGCATCCATGTCCTCCAGCGCGACGAGCACGGCTACGAAAAGTGCGTAGGCTGTTTTCTTTGCGCCGCAGCCTGCCCTGCGAATTGCATTTACATCGAAGCCGCTGAAAACACCGCCGCCAATCGTATTTCTGCGGGCGAGCGCTATGCGAAGGTCTACAACATCGATTACTCGCGCTGCATTTTTTGCGGGTACTGCGTAGAAGCCTGCCCCACCGATGCCATAACCCACGGCCACAGCGTCGAACTAGCCCCTTACAACATCAACGCCCTGATCTATCGCAAAGACCAACTCCTCGAACCCTGGCCCCCCCGCGCTAAACAGTAATCCCGACCTCCGCGCCATATACAGCAAGTCCAGCCCACGGTGCCGATGCGCAAGTCGAGTTCCGGGCGCCAATCCCCGGCAATTTTTGCGATGCATGGCGCCGCCTGATGCATCGTCCGTCGCCGGCCGCGCCGAACTTATCGCATCGCCGGGTGCTGAAAGTGCTTACGTATCGCCCGGCTCGCCTCGCATCGCGCAGAATGCGACTAACCCGGCCAACTGTCTTCTCAATTTCATCCGATCCCGGATTCTCCGGCACACATATTTACGACGCCCGACGAACCTAAGCCCGCCCGGCTCCCAACACAAAATCACCGCAGCATCATCAAAACCAAATTGCGCCCGAAATGTTGAATCGCCCCGGTGACGTCTCGCGAACCCGCGCGTCTCCCTTCCGGGAATGGGTAGGGTAATGTGGCGGGAGTGTGTTGGTTCGGGGATCGCTCGAAACTGACTCGGGCTGTAGGGTTTTGGCATCGTTGGGGGACTGGGGCAGATTGCAGGCAGGACGTGGTTGGAACCGTCATTTGAAAAACGCTGAGTGGCCATGGGGCGACCGAAACGGACGATGCAGCCGCTGTTGTGAACGAGTAGCGGATGACGCGGCGTTCATGACGCAATGTGGATGACGTGATGTTCACGATACAACCGGGATGAAGCGATGTTCAAGACGCAGAGCGAATGGCGCGGCGTTGATGACGAAATGCCGGTGAGACGAAGTTCATGACGCACGGCGCATGACGCAACGCGCATCGCATGGAGACGACGATCAGATCGGTCAGGAGGTCCGAAAATAAGCGCGACGGTGAAGACACGCGTCTGATTCGTCCGATGAGGTCACATGTTGTAAGGCGGCGGATCTGAGAATGATCGCTACGAGTTTCGTCGCGGGAGTTGCGTTGAATTGGACTGGAGCGTCTTGGTTTTGAAAGTGCGACGCCTGAAGTGAACTGAAATGCAAAATGTGACTTAAAGAGCGACGCAAACGGTGATGTGAACCGTGATGCGAAACACACCAACCCGTAATGAGCGTACGGCTGAGTGGGTCTAGTTGAGGGTTGAGCGATGGCAAAAGTCAAGCGCAACGTGAAGAGCAAGAGGGTCCGCGAAAATTACACCGGCAAAAACAGCGACGGGGCCACAGTTAGTCGAACGAATTGCCGAGCTGCGTCACTGGCCACCGCCGGCCGTTCGCTCGAATTGAGGCCGAATACGATGACGTTCACCGAAATGTTCCCGAGTCCGAGTAGTCGTCCGGCGGCCAAATCCCAGGGGCTATACCTGAGCCCCACCAAATTGCTCAGTTCCGCAGCAGAATCGCCGCCCGGCGGAGCGCAAACTGCCGCAGCGAAAGTCGAAATGGCGAAACCTGACACAGATCACTTTGGCTGCGGCGCAGCGCAAATTCGCAACCGTTGGCTAAACGTGATGAGCGTGTGCGCGGCGGTGGCACCAACGTCAATTCTGACAGCGCGGTAGCTTGGACCCGAGTGGAGCGATCACTTGTCACGAACGTTGATGCATACCGGACTATGCAGTGCGCGGACCGACGCGTGCTGGCATCGACATAACTCATCTGCGACGACACGATTCTTAATTCATGGTCTGGTTCATGGTTGGGAAACGAAAGAAATGGCCAAAAAGATGATGAATCCGGCGGATCGCAATCGGGCAGCTCAGTCGGCGGGTCACCAATCGCGCAAGCCTTGCAACGCGCAGAATGTTCCAACGAGCGGAGAGCGGCAGCGGCGTCCAGCGAAACTGGCGAATGTGGAAATGGCAATCGGAATTCAAAGGCCACGCTATCGTCGAGCTCGACCATCGAGGCGAATGGAAATTCGGGCGGAAGTTCATTGCCGCTCGGAAGTAGGAACTGCTCTGAAACGTGCGGCACGCTGCGGAGGGCGACTTCGGATGGAGCGAATGCCGGCACTGCGATCTGATTCGGTAGGGAGCCGAAGTTGTGGAGATGGCGGTATTCGAGGACCCAACGCGCGAAGCGCGCTTCGATTTCGAACTCGATCCATTCATCGAGGACCTCGTGGAATTCTTTGCGGAGGTTGGAGATGCGATTGAGGCGAGAAAGCTCGAAGCCTTCCAGGCAATTGTGCGAAAGCTTTAGCAGAGACTCGAGCGGCGGGTGTGTGCTGCCCATGGGTCGGCCCTCCCCAGATTGTCGTCTCCCCAGCAAGGGAGGCAAGGATAGGACGGTAGCACGTAAGGTACGTAGCGCGATAGTACTGGCGTCGCGGTACTTGAGGAAAAGCACGGTGCTGCGTAGCGAGTCCGCGCGACGCGCATGGTGAATCGCTTACGGATCGCAACATAGGATCGCGCGACGTCCGGCGTCGTGTGAACTGCAAAAAATTGCTATCGGTGAACCGTTCGGTGAATTACGCGCGCAATGCGTAAAACACTTGGCCGTGATGCAACAAAATCGCGCAGGTGGACTGAGACGTATATGACAGACCGGGGAGGCAAATGTGCCTAACGAGCGAACACAAGAATCGGCGAGCGCCGCGATTTGCGACCGCGAGCCGGCAGGCGCTGAACTAGTGAGGCGCCGGAAAAGCAATCGCGAGCACATGCGTCGTCGCCGCGCGGACCCGGCGCATCGCGCGCGCGAAGTGGAAAAACGCAAATCCCGGCCAGCCACTCCGAGCAGTGGCGACGCGTCAGTTTCGTCAAGTGTCGTGCAACCGACGGGGCGCGTTTGTGCGATCTGCCACCTACGCGCGGCAGTCGAGGAGATTACTCGGCTCGAACCTTCGGATTTCACGCGTGGAGGCTTCGTACAAGTTCGGTTGCCTTACTGCGGGCGCTGTTAAGGCTGTAGTTGAAATTGAGCGGGTCGCATTTCGGCGCAGCCGCAGTGTAGCCATCCTAGCGGCTTCTGGCTAGCGCCATTAGTTGTTGAATCGTGTATGCGCGAAAAAAACTTCAACACGGGACTTCGAGGCGTGCTGTTTGAAGAGCGCCACTACGCGCGAATGGGCTCGGCCATCTGGCTGTACGGATGGTTAGTCCTGCGGCAGACCCACCAGACCGGTACCACCGGTTGGGTGCTTGGAGGCGCGCCGGTCAGCTACCGCGAGATTGAGAGCGAGACCGGTTTCAATCGGCGAACGCTGGAGCGTTGGATGAACGTGTTGCGCCGGAACGAGTACATCGAGACAGAGGCAGCACCCGGAGGCGTAATTGTACGCATTCTGAAAGCGAAGAAACATTTGCAGGGGACCCGCCTCGGAACTTCCAATGACGTACGAAGGTTCCGCAATTTTGCGGAGACGGTACGCAGAGTTGCGGAGCGGAGTCCGCAGCGCTGCGTAGCGAATCGTGGCGAAACCAACGAGAATGAGCGAATTGCGGCCCGGATAGGTAGTTCATCAGTAGTAAGAGTAAAAGATACAGAGCAGCAAGATATTCACAGAGCTGTGGAAAACAGCACAGATCTTCAATCTGAAAGGCCGCGCGCGTTTCCAACTCTTCGTCAAAACCGAGCGACAGAAGAAATACAGCACTGCGAACGACGCGAATTCCAGCAGCAGTTTCGCAACGTTGCACAAAATCACGACCTGAAAAACTCCTATTCAGAAAAGACCGACACCACGTCACAAACTCATCGTTGCGACCAGCACGGAAATCTACAGCGCACCGAAGCTGCAATCGAAAATCAAAACCAGAGGCCCGCCGAAAGTCGTGCGCCGCGGCCACCCACGCAGCAAAACTTTCCCTGGCAGTTACGTGAACGCATGCGTCTGCTTCGCGCAGAGCGCGATGAGGCAGTGCGCCGCGAACTCGCCGTGGGAACGGGCCCGGAGGTGCGACGCCCATGATGAATTGTCTGAAGGTCCGCAAGGAAGTGAGCCACGGTGGTGTGATTCCTCGAGGCTGGCAGATGGCCTGGTACGAGCCGCGCCGGCGCGTCGGCGTTTACTATCCAGTGCCGTTACATTGGCTGCTGCGCGGAATTCGCGAAGTCGTGCACCGAGTGCGCGCGGCCGTACGCGCACCTGGCATTGAACGCGCGGAAGTGTTCCAAATGCAGCGTGCCCATCGCGAGCGAGAGCGGCTCGCCGAAGAATACGCACGCGGCTACATGGCGGGATGGCGCGAATGTTTTCAGACGTGCCTCTCCGCAGTGGAAGAGGAAGTCGCACGCGTGGACGATACTTGGGACGTTGGATCATTTCTCCCCGCGGCGCCAAAACCTCCGGGAACGGAAAACTGAAAGCGGAATATCGCGAGCGAGCCGCGACGGGGATCTGCGAAACGAGATACCGCCCGCCGCAGTGCCTGGAAAACGTGTGGGCAAAAGCAGCTGCCGCGCAACAGATAACAGGCGGGCGGAGGAAAAATGAAGACCTCGGAGATTTTCGATACGTGTTACGGACGCTACCGCAGCTTGCACGAGTGGTTGGAAGATACCACCGGCCAAGTGCGTGCGATTGATCTGGAGTCGCCGTCATCAGGTTACTCCTGGCGTCCGGCACGCGGGCGCGCCTGCGAATATATCGCCGACTTCGAGCGAATTGGCCGCAGGTCGTTGCGGCGGCCGCAGTGGAAAGGCCGGCTGAAACTCTTCGAGATCTATTTTCTGCACAGCATGGAATACCGCAATGCGATCAAGTTGGTCGGCGTTGCGGAGGGCACGTTCGATTACTGGCTGCAAGAAGTGAAGCGGTCAGCGGGCCGTGAATTTTCGCGTTGCGGCTTGTTTCCGCCGTCGAGGTATTTCCACTCGTGAGCTACGACTTTCGATTGGATATGCGAAGGAGTTGCCTGATGAGCGATATTCCTCCAGTGAGCGGTATGGCGACGAGGTTTTTCAGAAACGCGCTGCGGCGGTCCAGCTTGGCCTGGATCGCGTCTGCTTCACTTTGCTTCGCTGCCACCACTGCACCGATGTATTTCACGAAGTTGATTCCACATTTTTCGCACTTCACGCCGGTGCGTTGCTTGTTGCCGCAAGATGGGCACTCGAAGCGCATCGTCATGTGGCAACGCTGGCAGAACCGAGCTACCTCACGCACAGCTGCGCCGCATTTGGGGCAGGGAATTGTGGTTTGCGGTACTGGCGCTGCTGTCGGGTCCCAGGCACCTGCAGGGCTGGGCGATTTAAGCGGCGCGGAGCTCGGGCGCGCTGCCGCCGGCGGAGCATCGGAGCCCGGCGCCGAAGATGCCGGCGGCCGTGCGCTCGTCGTTGGCTTCGCATTTGCGGGATCAAGCTTAGCGGGAAGCGTAACGTCTGACGGGGCGCCGGCCTGTCTTCCGTTTGCTCCTCCCGAAGATGCACCGCTAGTCATACCTCATCTTAACGGGGATGCCGGACCGATTCGCGCAATGCATCTCACAGTGCGTCCGCCGGGTTACCCTGTCCGGCGGTACAGGTACGTTAAAGTTGAGCCATTGCCCGCGGCAGAGACGCGCAGCAGAAGCCACAACGCCGCGGGCCGCCGTTTACTGGGTTGACTTGGCAGACGCCCGATCAGAGGCGCTTGACGCGGACGCCCCGTGCGCAAGCGGCGGCAATTTCGAGCGAATCAGTGATTCAACTTGGTTCCAGACTCGCGGATCGCATTCGATCTCGACATGGGATTTCATGACGATGCGATCCCACCACGGGTAGGCATCGCAATGGATGGGCTTTGCGGCGTAGTCTTGGCGAAAATTTCCCAAGATCTGGGTGTGCGCGGGATCGGCGGCGCGAATCGCGGGTCGTCCGTGGAGCAGCCCGTCGCTCTGATAGAAATTGACGGCCTGCGCGACGTTCGGCGGGATCACCGAATCATCTTCGCCCGATTTTTCCACGCTATCTACTTGGATGGTCAGCAGAACCGGAATCCCATCGCGATTCAGCTGGTTCGCTAGCGTCACGGTTTCCGAGGCGCCCCAGCTATGCCCGTAGATCATCACGCGAGCATTGCGCTTTTCGTCCGCGGAGAGCGCGCCGTCGTGATCGGAGTCTAAAAGATGCAGAACCTCGCGGTGAGCCTGGTCGCCTTGGTGATTTTCGAAGGTGTTGATGTAGACG
>Ga0210390_10006096_pt1 | contig 10088 bp, 6 predicted proteins | sample IncBWH11OmetaG_FD_161050 | JGI IMG/M metagenome (GOLD analysis project Ga0210390, IMG submission 161050) | Forest soil microbial communities from Barre Woods Harvard Forest LTER site, Petersham, Massachusetts, United States - Inc-BW-H-11-O ...
ACTCGCGCTCAAGATTACAACCACGCGCTACTGGGGAGCGAACAACGTGTTCCTTGACCCCGCTAGCCCCGTGACTTTCGATTCCGTCAGCGACAACGGGGAGGAACTCGTCTCGACTGAAACCGGAAGCCTTTCGCTGACGTCCAGCCTTTCGACGCGATGGATCAGCCATCTCCGGGCGCAGTTCTCGCGCGACCTGCAGCAGTCTTACAGCAATACCAGCGACGTGCTGACCAAGATTCCCAATATCCTCGACGGTATTGGACGATCTGATCTGTTGCCGCGGCAGACCCGCGAGCATCGTCTGCACCTCGCCGAAACTGTAAGCCTCGACAGCGGCCGCAATGCCTGGAAGTTCGGCGGCGATGGGCTCATCACCTGGATCTACGATTTTTTCCCCAGCCAGCAGAGCGGGGAATATCTCTTTTATCCCCTCAAGGTCGATCCTTTTACATTCGAGCCCATGGAAGCCGGACTCGAACTTACGCCCCTGCGCGCCTACGCCCACCAGATGCCGCACTACTATCTGCAGAATTTTGGCAGCGCGACGTCGCGGCCTAACACCAACGAGTATGCCGCGTTCGCGCAGGATACCCTCCGCGTCACTGACCGACTTGCCGTGAATCTTGGCGTTCGCTGGGACCTGCAAACCTTCACTACGGCCGGACTGCTCTCGAACCCGCTGTTTCCGCCGTCGGGCAAGGTTCCGTTCCGACCCTACAACTTCGCTCCGCGCGCGGGCCTGGCTTATTCCTTTGGCAAGACCCGCCCGCTTGTGGTCCGCGCCGGATATGGCATCTTCTTCGTTCGCATACCCCAGATCTACAACTCAACCGTGCAGACGGAAAACGGGATCACCGACTCGCAAGTCTTTCTCAATAACACTTCCTACTACGACCACCAGGTCTTTCCCTCATATCCCAACCCGCTGGTGGCTTGTCCGGTCATGTCTGCCTCGTGCTCGTTGCCTGCGGGATTTACCGAGGGCGTGACCCACGAGGTCTCCGCCTTCGCCCCTAACTTCGTGACGCCGCGCGTGCAGCAAGCCAGCCTTACGTTGGAAAAAGAAGTGGCCGGTCACACTACCGTCGCTCTGTCGTTCCTCAGCGTCCGTGGTGAACATCTCATCCGCGCCCTCGACGTCAATCTTCCACAGCCCGTTGCTCTGACATACCCGATCTTCGACTCGACCGGATCGATCTTTCAGGGCGGCTACTATACCGTCGATTCCTTCGCTACCTGGCAGTTCACGCAATCACTGACTTGCCCGTATCCACCCTGCATCAATCCGCTCGGGCGACCGATCGCACAGCTTGGCTCGATCGACGAATTCCAGAGCGCTGCGTCGAGCTATTACAACGGCGGCACGCTTTCCATTAATCGCCGGGTTACGCGCGGATCGTATCTGCGGCTCTCCTACACTTACGCCCATGCCATTGATGACGGTCAGGATGCCCTTGTCGCCGGCCAGCCCGCTACCGTGCAGAATTCTTACGCTCCCAGTGCTGAGCGCGGGCCGAGCGTTACCGATCAGCGGCAGCGTCTGGTGGCAGCTTTCTCGGTGGAACCACACTTTTTTCATCGCGGACACGAAGCTCTGGGCCGCGCCTTCAACGATTGGAAGATCTCTTCGGTGGTCAACTACGGCAGTGGCCGCCCCTTCAACGCCACGGTCGACGGTGACCCTAACCAGGACGGCAACGACCTGAATGACCGTCTTCCCGGCTACAGCCGCAATGCCTTTACTGGACCGGATTACGCCACGGCCGACCTTCGCCTGGGGAAGACGCTGCGCTTGCATGAACGCTATAAACTCAACTTCACGGCTGACTCCTTTAACCTGTTCAACCGGGATAACGAGCGGGTCACCATCACTTCGAACGGGCTGGTTTCGTCGGCCAGTACTTTCGTCCAAAGCTCGGTCACGACCAGTGTGGCGCCCTACCCTGGCTACTACGAGTTGCCCGGGGCCTTCACCAAGCCCAACGCCGCTTACGCCCCGCGGCAAATTCAGCTGGGTGTGAAGCTCATATTCTGAGTGAGAGTAAGGTCGGTTCTGATTGGAAGTCCTGTAATTCTGTGCGCCCGGCTTTAAGAACAGCAGGTCTCTCCACTACGCCAGCCCTCCCCTTCGGGAAGAGCCAGATACGGTCGAGATGACAAAGTAAAATGGGGGTTCTGGGCACATTTGTAACGAGTGCAACTTAGCAATCGTCTCAAAATGATCCACTCTCTTTTTCCCGTTTCTGCGCAGTTTCCTGCACATATTTCCCCGCATCTACTTGACTTGCGCTCAAATCCTTGTAATAACTATTCGGTCCATCCGGACGGGTTTGGGGGTGTGTCAGTTTGGCAGAAGTAAGACTTCAAGAGGGAGAATCCCTCGAGAACGCTCTGCGACGTTTCAAGCGGAAGGTGCAACAGGAAGACATTATCAAGGAGGTTAAGCGCCACTCCTTTTACCTGAAGCCCGGCGAGAAAAAGCGTGTGAAAGCCGCCCTCGCTCGCAAACGAGCTCGCAAGAAAACGCGTAAAGAGCAAGACTAACAAAGAACGCAGCAAACATTAAAACGCAGCAAAGGGCCGCTCCTTCCCGGAGCGGCTCTGCTCAAATCTGGCCCCCCACCATCTTGAGCAGCAAGCAGGGAATCATACTTTCTTCCGGCATCTAAAAGAACGATAGTCAGTATCCACGCCCCTCCTGGGCGCGTGGGGGGCCGAGTCCAAGGGGCAGTACAGAGGGGGAGCAGTACACAACCTGTATTTTCGGTGTACCACCGCAGTTCTTTCCCCGCGGCTGGGCGCGCGGAAACGGGCTGAAGGGAGCCATCCTCAATGGAATTTCAGGACAAGGTACTGAAGTGTATCGACTGTGGGAGTGATTTCATTTTCACTGCCGGGGAACAGCTTTTCTTTCACGACAAGCAGTTCAAGAACGAACCCAAGCGTTGCAAGGCCTGCAAGACCAAACGGATCTCGGTGCTTGGTGCTCCACCCGCGCCCGGACAGTCCTACCGCTACACCAAGGTCGAAACTCAGGCTACCTGCTCGGGATGCGGGAAACAAACCACGGTTCCTTTCCGTCCCACGCAAGGCCGCCCCGTCTTCTGCCGCGAATGCTTCCAGTCGCGCAGGACTGCGGCTTCGGCGTAATCCACGCTGCCGCGCCCTCTTCGCTACGAGGTGGGCGGAAGTGTGCGTTACCATAGAGCTGTGCCAGGATACTTTGTAGAAAACTTCGGCTGCCGCGCCACGCAGGCTGACGGCGCCGCCCTCGAACGGCAGTTCGAAGAGCGCGGGATGGACCGCGCCTCGTCTGCCGCGCAGGCCAGCGTGGTGGTAATGAACACCTGCACCGTCACCGCCGGAGCAGATCAGGATGCGCGCGCCGCGATCCGCCGCGTGCGGCGGCAAAACCCAGAGGCGCGGATCGTCGTTACCGGCTGCTACGCCCAACGCGCGCCGGAAGAGATTGCGGCGCTGCCGGGCGTGAGCCTGGTCATCGGCAACTCGCACAAGCATCGGTTGGCCGAAATCGCGCTGCCCAATCTTTTCCGCGCGGGGACCGCTCAGGTGGATGGAGTAAAGACAAATTTTGTCCCGCTGGCCTGGCTGGCTGAGAATCGAGAACTGGGAACTGAAAACTCGATTTTCGTCTCCGACATTTTTGCTCATACCGAACTGCTGGCCGCCCCGGTGTTTGATGCTGCTAACGAACGTACTCGGCCGAATCTCAAGGTGCAGGACGGATGCGACAATCGCTGCTCGTTCTGCGTGATTCCTTTTGTGCGCGGTCAGAGCCGGTCGCTTAAGATCGATCGAATTATTCGGGAGGTGAACGGTCTGGTCGAGTCTGGCTATCGCGAGGTCGTGATCAGCGGCATTAATCTCGGAAGATGGGGGCGGGATTTAGCCGTCGGCTCTCAGCTGTCAGCTTTCAGCAAGCCTAGCGAGGGATCAATGGCGAACGAGAAGGCGCTGCCGGCGCTCATTCGTGCGATTCTTTCTGAGACCACGCTGGAGAAACTTCGCATCTCTTCCGTCGAGCCCATGGACTGGAGCGACGAGCTGATCTCGCTGGTCGCGTCGTCGCCGCGGATTGCCAAGCACGCGCACGTGCCCATGCAATCGGGCAGCGACGCGGTGTTGCGCCGCATGCATCGTAAGTATCGTCCGTGGCATTATCGGGAGAAGATCGAGAAGATTCGCGCCGCTATGCCCGCGGCTGCGATCGGCGCTGACGTGATGGTCGGATTTCCTGGCGAAACCGAGGCCGAGTTCGACGCTACACGCCGGATGATCGAGGAACTGCCGTTTACTTACCTGCATGTTTTCACTTATTCGGCGCGCCCGGGAACTCCGGCGGCGGCCATGCTAAATCAGGTGCCAGTGCATCTAGCGCGCGAGCGCAACCGCATGCTGCGCGAGTTGGCGGCTGAGAAGAAACTGGCGTTCATGCGCGGATTCGTCGGCAAAACCGTGGACGCGATTACGTTGAGCGTCATAGGCAACGATGCCAACGGCGAATTCAACGATGCCCTCACCGACAATTACCTGAAGCTGCATCTGCGCGGACGCCACGAACCGAACCGGTGGCAGAGCGCGCAGATCGACGACGTGGTGGACGGAGCGTTGGTGGGGATGTGTCTTCACCAACTGGCTAGCGTGTCTTAGCGTTTTCTTTGGGCCGGTTCTCAATTCGCACTGTCGGCAGCATCGTTCCCACCCTTCGCGAAAGGCACGCGAAGGATGGGGCACCCATTGTTGTGGTCGCGTCGAACGAAATCAAGCCGAAACAAGATGTCCGGGACGGAGGAGCTACCCATGACTCGACGCACTCTCTTGAACGCTTTGGTCCGCTGTTCGCTGTTTTTTGTCGCTGGGCTTTCTGCCCAATCGGTTCAAGTGGTCAACGCAGATGGCCACACCACCACGCTCACCGCCGCGCAGATCGCGAACGTGCCCCACGTCGCCGTCGACGCTCACGATCATTCCGGTGCTGCGCACTTTGAGGGAGTTCCGCTGGCGGCTGTGCTCGCACTCGCTGGCATTCAACTCGGCGACACCCTGCGTGGGCCGCGCATGGCGGAAGTTTTGCTGGTCGAGGCCGGGGACGGGTATAAAGTCGTTTTTGCTCTTGCTGAAGTCGACCCGGCATTTGCCACTCGCGAAATCATCCTGGCCGACAAGCGGGACGGCAAGGCGCTCGACGCCAAAGAAGGTCCGTACAGAATCGTCGCGCCCGGAGACGCCAGGCCAGCGCGCTGGGTGCGTCAGGTCACGACGCTGCGAGTGATTGCGGTGAAGTGATTCCAAAGAAATCTTCGGGGACTGAAGGATTTCTGCGGACTAAAAAGTCCGGGGCTTAGCGCCGCGCCGGCAAAATGAGCGGCAACCTAGTCTCCGGTCCGAAGCGCTTTACTGGGCGACCGCTTTCAGCACCACGGTGTTGCGCTCATCGCCAGCAATCACGCGGTCAAAGCGGCGGAGGTCATCGGCGCGGCTCACGGGCACGCTTAGTTCTTTGACCTCGTAGGTGCGGGTGTAGCGGATCACGCCTCCGTTTACTTCGGTCTTGGAGTGGTAGCTGGCGAAGCTGTAGTCGGCGTCGACGGGAGGTGGCATGTCGTCGACAACGTAGCCGGCGGGAATTGCGATCTCAAAAGTGTCGACGTCGCGGGCTGCCCCTTCGAGTTCGAAGGGGAACTTGCGCGGCTCTTTGCTCTCGAAGAAATGGAAGCCCTTGTTGCCGAGAACGCGGGGCCGGACCAGGAGCAATCCGCCAGCATCCTTGGCATAGTGATCAGACTCGAAGGTGTAGTTGAAGCCGAAGGGCTGATCGGTTTGCTGCAGGTTGACCACGGAGGCGCGGGTGATGTGGAAACTGGACAGCGAACTGCCGAGCAGGTTTTCGATCGGTTTAATGCGTTCGGTATTATTCGTGACGTTCATCAGGGCTCCGCGTTCCGAAGCGGCGCGGTCGCCGAGCCGGACCTCTTTCACATCGCCTTTGAGCATGCCTGTGGAGTCCAGAGTGAGTTTGGCGGTTCGTTCAATGCTGTTCATGGCGGAGGGCTGCTGGGGTAGCGGAATCAGTTCTCCGCCGGTCGGGGTTACCAGGAGCGCATAGTTGTCCTGCAGGTCGCTGCGGATTTCGCCGAAAGGCGTGATGTGGTCGGTGGGATCGAAATACAGCAAGCGGCCCAGCTTTGGATGTTTTGAGACGGCGACGAGCGAGGGGTCGACCAAATCGTTGGGCAACTGGATGGCCACGATGGCGTGGTTGAAGCCGTGGTGAGCCGGAGTGTCCTGGTTGACCACGCCGCGCTCGGTATTGATGACGACATGGTAAGAATCAATTCCAATTTCGTGGAGCATGGCGCGCGTAAGCGTTGCCTTGTCTTTGCAATCTCCATAGTGATGAGCGAAAACCTCCAGCGCGGGATGGGGCTGCCAGCCGCCGATGCCGAGTTCGATGGCAACATAGCGAATGTCGCGCTGCACAAATTGCGCGATGGCCTGCATTTTTTCGAGTTGGGTCGTTTTGCCTGCGGTGAGGGTCGCGACTTGCTGCTTAATTTCGGGTGAGGCGTCCGCTCTGCCGGTTAGCAGGGTGCCATACCATTTCCCCATATCGTCCCAGGCGGCAAATGTGTTGACGGCTTTCCCGCCCGGAGGAAAGAAATTCACAATCATCTGCCCGGCGACGCCGCGGTAGGGCGGCATGGCTGGCTCATGGCGGATCGCTTCTACATTGTCTACGGTCCACTGCCACAGATTGTTGCCTGAATCGGAGGGCTTGATCTCAGGGTGGTTGAGCCACGAGGACTTGAACTCCCAACCGGGAGGCAGTTGCAGCGAATAGTGGGTCTCGTGGACCGGGTCGGTCTCCTGGAACATCCACATGTCCTGAAGGAAGAACGGCCGCTCCTCCACTTCGTATTCGTAGCCGACGATGTTGCCAGGATCGGATGCGGGGATGGTCAACACTTTGTATTTGGCATCATCAACGAGTTCGAAGCCGGGGCCGAGCGCGCGCTCAACGGCGTCCTTGTCTTTTACTTCGTAGTCCTTGCCCTGCGCGGGAATGCACCAGCCATGCAGGCTTTTGATTTTGCGCTCGGGGTTGAAGTGAACATAGACGGTGCCGTGGTTGCGGCCGTTAGGCCGAAGGATTTTATAAGCCTCGCGCACCGTGGTCCTGATTTTGTCGGTGGAAATCACGGTGACGTCGGTCTCGGAGTAGAGCAGCACGGCATCGGTTTTTTCGTCGTAGGCCGGCAGGGTCGCGTTCACCTGGGCATGCATCCAGGCTGGGGCGTCGATGGCCATGGCGTCAGGCGCGCCGGGTAATAACACGGCGGCGGAGAGCAGGATCGCGGCGCAAAAAGAAACCTGCAGGGCTCGACGGCTAATCACCGGCGGACACTGCGGCGGGTTGCAAGACAATCTGTTGGTCATCTGCGGTCCTCACCGATTGAAAGAAATTGCGCAACGCGGGGTAGTACTTGGGGTCGAGCACGAGAAAGTTCCAGCTGAGCTTCCTCGTCAAGTGCAGCGCCTCACCGTCTTTCCCTACCTGTAAACTGTAGGCGAGAACGCGGCCGGGCTGGTCTTGTGGAGGCGGCACGTTGCTCACTTGCCAACCCTGGGGGAGTTCGATGGTCAAGTCATCGTCTTTCTCATATGGGTACTCCACATAGATCGGCTGCACGCGATTGGCATGCTCGAACAGGTGCTTCTCGACCGCGGTGAAAATCCCCGCCGGAATCACTTCGCGCTTGCCCGCGTTAGAAGCCCAGTCAGGAATTTTGACTCGATATTCGGCGACGAGGGGAGTTTCCGAATTGCTCCAGTCGGGCTGGTTGGTGAGTTCAACCTCCGCAGTCGCTGGAATTTGATGCTTAATGCGGTCTTCGAGAAATTTTTTGCGGGCCACGTCGTCGGCGTGCCGCACATCGAGCCTTTGATACATCGCTTCCAGCCCGGTGTAGGTAACCGTAAGTTTTCCTTCGAGAGTGCCGGCGTCGGTGAGCCGGAGTTTGCCAGCATGCTGAATGCGGGACTCCGAGGGATCAGGAAGGGTGGTCGTAACCCAGCTGCCGCCTTCCTTGTCGAGGCATAATCCAGTCACACCGGTCTCAGACCAGGTCAACATGCCGTAGGGCGTGAATTCCGCACCGGGATCGAAATAGAGATCCTTCCCGTTGAGCCTGACCAGCACCACGTTGGCATTCAATTTCCGGTTTTCCATGGTAACGGGACTGAAGAAGTACTCGTTCCGACTCGAAGCCCAAACTCCGTAGGCTTCGAAGCCGGCTGCGCGCACCAGCGCGAGGTAGAGCCACGTCAGTTGGTTGCCGTCGCCGTAACCGCGCTTCCACAGTTCCTCTACGTTCTCGACCGGCTTCTCTTTGTCACGCTTTTCTTCCTGCTCGGTTTTGCGGAGTTCGTAACTGGTGTTGCGGATCTGCTGCACCCGGTCATAGATTTTCCGTAACTTCACTTCCGGGGCATCGCCGGGAGAGACGATCTGGGCGACTGCGTCTTCCATGGCTTTGCGCTTGCCAATAAAGCCGTCGAGAGTGCCGCGGCGTTTTTTTGCGACTTCTTTCCAAAACTGATCCGCGTTACTGCTATCCAGAAATTCGAAATCATAGATGAAATCTACCCGGGCCTTGAGTTCGTTGGGAGGCGGCATAAAATCCTCGTCCTGGAAGGCTGGGATATTCTCCACCTCCAGCCGGATGATTTTGTCGGGGCCGTTTACGGGCTTCAAGTCCGGTGGCAGCCCCTTCCAGGTCCAGCGCAACCGGGGCGGGTCATACTGTCTCGCGTAGGGCTTCAGGCTGAATTTGGCTTTGCGTGTGAATAGCTCCTCACTGAGAATCCAGTGCGAATTAAAGACGATTTCCTCGCGGAAGTCATATGTGAAGCGGTATTCGACGATGCTGCCGACCTGCACGTCAGGGAGGGTGAAAGTTTTCGCCAGATACTTCAGCCCGCGAGCTTTCTCGATCGTCTTCTCATACACTTTGCCGTCGAAATCTACGCTGGCGCCGTCGGGCTTAATAGTGCGCGCGCGAATGCCCGTCACATTCTCGTTGCCCTTGTCGAAGATGATCTCGACATTGGCGTGCTCGCGCCCCTCTTCGGTGAGAATCTTGATGCGCAGGTAATTGTCTTCATGGGAAGTGCGCCCGTCATCGCGGTCGACTTCGCGAAACAAGATGATGGCGGGCGCGCCGGGAGCTTTCGGCTCGCTGGTCATGTTCAAGTCATCGGGAGACAGCGGCGGAAAACCCTGCGCACGGCAAGGGATTGGCGAGAGAGCGACCACGGCGAACAGCAGCAGGAATCCGCTGGGGCAGATGCGCAGTTTCGAGCGATAGGGCATGAGGCCTCTCACGACACAAATGTACTTTCGCGTGGGAGTCCCCCGGCCAGAGGGGGAAAGCAGAGGCCGCTGGGGGCAAGCCACGACGCGGGACAGGCACGTCGGAGCGCGCACGAAAGCGCTATGGCCGCGAGAGTACAGCGCCTGTTTCGCGCTGTCAAGATAATGTCAAAGGGGCAGGGGCGGCCGTTCCGGATTTGGGTATGAACCGGCTCAGCGCTAAGTTCCGAAGCGTTCCGCGGCGCGAGCTTTCGCCTTCGCGGCTTCCTCTTCCCGATTTTTGGGCGGGGCGGTGGTTTCCAGGGAGCGCAGCAGGCGAGTCGAGATGGAAGCTACGTCGTTGATGGCGGCGAGGAAGAGGGCTTCGTTGGCCTTGGAAGGTTTATTGAAGCCGCTGATCTTGCGGACGAACTGGAGCGAAGCGGCGCGTACTTCTTCGTCTGTAACCGGAGGATCGAAGTTGAAGAGAGTTTTGATATTTCTACACATATATTCTGACCTCGGCAGCAGAATGCCCATCTGTAGAGACGTGGCAAGCTACCTCTTTACAGCAGACTGCTACGTCCTTCATTTTCTCGCATCAGGGCCGGAGTGGGGAATCCTCATGCTATAATTCTTTATTCTCAGTCGCTTAGAGCACGGAGGACTGTATCGATAAACGTTTTATCCGCACCAACGATCGTATTCGGGC
>Ga0210390_10006099_pt1 | contig 10081 bp, 11 predicted proteins | sample IncBWH11OmetaG_FD_161050 | JGI IMG/M metagenome (GOLD analysis project Ga0210390, IMG submission 161050) | Forest soil microbial communities from Barre Woods Harvard Forest LTER site, Petersham, Massachusetts, United States - Inc-BW-H-11-O ...
GCCACGGTCACCGATTCCTCCAAGTCGAAAATGGAGCGAATGGCCGCGATGGAGTCATTCAGAGAGGCGCGGATGGACATCTGGCTGGGACTTTCTTCGGAGAGCTACCTGATTTCAAGTTGGAAAAATGCGCTGAACATCTTACGATTGAATTCATGCGTTACTGGGCATTCCTCCTCGGTTTTCTCTTTCTGGCGGCCTGCGAAAGCACAGATGACACCTACGTCCCGGGGCGAATTCCGAAGGCGACAGCGGTCGCCATTGCGATGCAAGCCAACAAACAATATCCGTATCCTTTGTCAAAGGTCACCCGGGTATCGTGGCGCCCGGAACAAGGCTATTGGGCGATCGATTTCAAAGATGAAGATGAGGACTTCGGCAAGTTTTATCTGGTCAACGGAAGAGGTAAGATCGTGGGCGTTGGGAACATTCAGGGCGACAATTACTATTAGTGCATCGTCTCCTACTTATGAGATGATGCACTAGTCTCGGACTAACCAACCGATCCCTCCATCTCAAGGTCAATTAGCCTTTTTAGTTCGACGCTATATTCCATGGGAAATTGCCTGACCAGATCGTTGACAAAACCATTGACGGCCAGGCTCATGGCTTGGCCCTTAGTCAGTCCGCGCTGCCGCATATAAAAAATCTGCTCGGTCCCAATCTGGCTAACCGATGCCTCATGCTGAGTGGCGTTGCCTGTGCCACGCACCGTGATGGCAGGATAAGTGTCGGTCCGGCTGGTTGAATTGATTAACAGCGCGTCACACTCGGTATTGTTTTTACACCCTTTGAGGTGTTGCGGGATGTGGACCAAACCTCGATAAGTGGCGCGCCCTTTCCCTACGCTGATACTTTTGGAAATAATGTTGCTGGTCGTCTCATCCGCCGCGTGGATCATTTTTGCACCGGTATCCTGATGCTGACCATCTCCGGCCAGGGCAATGCTAATCACCTCGCCACGCGACCTGCGCCCTTTCAACACCACGCCTGGATACTTCATCGTCAGGCGCGATCCGATGTTACAGTCGATCCATTTTATTTCGGCTTCCTCCATCGCCAATCCCCGTTTGGTCACCAGATTGAAGACGTTAGACGACCAATTCTGCACCGTGACATATTGGATTTTAGCGCCCTTCAGAGCGACCAGCTCGACCACCGCCGAGTGAAGCGTGGTGGTGGTGAATTTCGGAGCGGTGCAACCTTCCATGTACATGACCTCCGAGCCTTCATCTGCGATGATCAAGGTACGCTCAAACTGTCCAAAGTTTTCCGCATTGATCCGGAAATAGGCCTGCAACGGATGTTTCACTTTCACTCCGGGCGGAACATAGATAAAACTGCCGCCGCTGAACACCGCGCCGTTCAGAGCACTGAACTTGTTGTCGCCGGTCGGGATGACTTTGCCGAACCACTTCCGAAAAATATCCGGCCTCTCTTTAAGGGCGTCCGTGCTACCCATAAAGATAACTCCCTGGTCGGAAACCGCCTTTTTGATGTTTGAATAGACTGCCTCGCTATCAAACTGAGCTTCGACTCCTGCGAGGAACTTGCGTTCGTTCTCAGGAATACCGAGGCGTTCGAACGTCTGTTTGATCTCCTCCGGAACGTCGTCCCAACTCCGCTTGGTCGCTTCGCCGGAAGCGAGGTAATAACGGATCCGGTCGAAGTCTATTTCCTGGAGTTCGTTGCCGGCCCAATGCGTTGGAAGGGGTTTGCTTTTAAAGACGCGATAGGCTTTTTTGCGGAATTCCCGCATCCAATCCGGTTCGCCCTTTACATCGACGATATAATCAATGGTTTGCTCGGTCAGCCCAACTCCGTCGTCGCGAGTCGGTTTAAGATCATAATGGAAGTCGCCGATGTCGCGATTATTATCAATTTTGAGTACACTATTATTCATCTTTTATTTCTGGGCGTTACGATGCCATCCCATTTGTTCCCGCCTGGGCCAGGTCTTCGGCGGCGTCCAACAATGTCAGGCTCCCGGAACGTCGATTAGACGATAAGCTCAGTTGGGCAGCCTTTTAAGAAAGCGGGGGAAGTCGAAATTCCAAGCCTCTACTCGTCTCTAATCGCGGTTTAGTCAATCCTAGAGAGTGGAAAACTGTCCCCCGCCTTGAACCCGGGATCCTTCTTATAATTGAGGGTGAGCCAATTTCTAGTCAAAGAAGTACTGAACGATCCGCAGTAAGGGTTCCTTTTGAACCTTAATCTTTCGAAGGGTCCCAGAAATTCGGAGGGTACTAATTCGACAATCAGGCGGTATTGCTCGCGGTCTTTTTCCGCCGATGCGACTTTGGCGTGAATAGGCGTCATACTGCACTGTCGACGCAAACTGGGCTGAATGCTATGATTGAATGGAGAATCGTCCTTTACAGCAAGTAGACCGTCTCCTGAATCCACGCCCATGCGAATTCTCCAAGCCAAAATTCTAAGTATCCTCCAATTGCGGCCTTCCCGGCGAGGAGGCCAATTGAACGGTGAAAGCCCAAACCCGGTGAATCAGTGTTGGCGAATGCGTGTTTCGTATGACGGACCAGAGACGCTCTATGAGATGGAACTTCGTGAGCCACTGAGAAGCCTGGCGTCGAAAAGACACACGGTGGGGTTAAACGGACTTGTGGAATTCGAGATGTTGTCCAATCCTGGAATTGCGGCCGGCGATAGCATTCTGATCGACGCTTACGAACCCGGAGAGAGAATTCTCGGTGGCAGGATTTCTTAGTGGCAGAGATGTATCCATGCTGCGCCAGCGCTGGCTCACGGCGAGAGCTTCAAGGATGTTTCTGAGAGAGCGCTCGTTAGTCCGGAAAACCAATGTAGCATAGGCTTCCAGCCTGGGTCGGGGTGGCAACGGGCAACACCTTGGAAATAATGGGAGTGGTTGGCCGCCTCGCAATCACTTAACCCATCGATGTGTGTAAGGGTCAGGGTTGAAACGCTGAGCTGAATCCTAGCCCACTTCGGGAGGCCATAAATCGTCCCAAACCGCCCTTATCTTCGCGCTTATGGCTCAACCTTAGGCGGAGTCCTGTAGCCCTTCGGTTCGGGGCAGACACCAGGGATAAATGCCTGGGCCGTAGGACACACTAAGCTGGTCCGCGGTTCCGGGAACTGAACAGCTGAAGGGTACTCGTTGCGGCCCGAATTTCGTTGCGGAGTTCGGCGAGCATTTCGCGAGTGACTTCGAATTGTTGCGCTTTGCGCTGTGTCCAATTCTGTGCGGCGGCCTGCAGACGGTGGTAAGCGTTCGCTATGTAAGCGGAAGCCGTCTCGTTAAGGCCGGGCCGGGCGAGTGTTGTCTCGAGCCGGCGCTGCGCCTCGGCGAGCTCTGCAAAGAGGATTTTCTCCTGGGAAACGCGACGCAATTTGCTGACCAGGCCGAGACGGGAAAGGGTCCAGATCAGCCATTTGGTAGGATCGATCTGCCACGGCTTCACACCGTTGCGGTAATCGTGCTGAAACTCGTGATGATAGTTGTGATATCCCTCGCCGAAGGTCACGATTGCCATCAGCCACGAGTCACGGGCGCTGCATTTGGAAGAGTAGGGGCGCTTGCCTAGGTAGTGGCACATCGAATTGATGCAAAAGGTACAGTGCTGAAGGACGACAACGCGCGCCACTCCCGCGATAAGGAATGCGCCGAGAGCCGAAATCCAGCCACCCCAGGCAAAGCCGAGAACCGTCGGAAATACGAAGGCGACCGATGTGCCGATCCAGTGAATATGGCGATGCTGCCACGTAATCAGCGGATCCTTCTGCAAGTCAGTCACGTTATCAAAAGGAGGGAGTGGGTTGAGTTTAAATAGCAACCATCCGATATGGGCGTGGAAAAAGCCTTTGGAGATGCAATAAGGATCTTCATCGTGATCGACGTGCTTATGATGGGTACGATGTTCACAGGCCCACAGGAGAGCCGAGTTCTCAAAAGCCCCTGCACCAAAGATCAGCGTGAAGAGTCGGACAAGCCAGTGCGCTTGGAAAGTCAGGTGCGAAAAAAGTCGATGGTAGCCGACAGTGATGGAAAATCCGCACGCACCGAGCATGACGAAGAAAAGCGCGATCTGGAACCAATCGATTCCGACGAAAAAGAGGTAAGCGGGTACTGCGGTCAGCGAGAGGAATAAGGTCCCAATGAGAAACGAACTGGTCGGCCAATTGACTTTTGCAAAAGGGATTCGTTGGAACATGATTTAAGATTGGAAGTTCGAGTCATCGGGAACGGCAATCGTGACGAGCCACGAACTCGGGTCCTGTTCACCTCGGAGGCCGTATAATTCCTCTTCTGCTTGAGCTGACGCGAACAGTCTCGCCCGGTCTGGTTGTTTTATCCCATACTTTTATCGATGAGTTACCATTGCCTTTAGGTATCGCGATTCACAGATCACCGAAAGAAGCGAGAGAAGGAAGTAAAGAGAACTCGCTCTTTTTGTTACCTACTGTTCAATTTCTCTTTATTCCCTTCTGTGAGGTTTACCGGGCGATGAATTGTCGCTGCGATACAACCACCGAGCAGCAAGATCACGCCGGAGAAATAGATCCAGAGAAGCAATCCCATAATGGTCCCGAAAACACCATAGAGCGCGTCGAAGCTCGTGAATGCTCCCAGATACGATTCAAAGACATTCCGACCTAATTCAAGAAGCGCTGCCGCCACCAGGGCTGCCACCCAGACCTCGCGGAAGCGCACGGATCTGCGTGGAGCAAACTTATAGAACATTAACAGTCCGTAGAAGAGAATTGCCGGTGGCAGGAAAACTGGCAGCACTTCGATGGGAAGATTTTGATTCAGGTGAAAGATCGCTTTCAGACCGTTGACTATCAACGGTGCTAGGAGGCCCAGAACGAGAGCGCTAATCAGAATCCCGATCATGAAAAGGTTCTTGAGCGGAAGTTTCCACCAGTTGTAGTCCTTGAATCCCCAGGCTCGATTGACTCCGATCACCAGGGCCTGGAAAAAGCGCAGGGCACTCCAGACTAACGCTAAAATCCCGAAAATTCCTGCTCGCCAACCGTTCTGAATGGCATGATCGATGGTCTCGACCAGGACCGCTTTATCCTTGGCCTGGAGCGGCACGTACGCTTCAACTTGTTGCACCACTTGATGAGCGGCTTGCAGCCTGTCCGGAACAAAAAACGTTCCAACTACCACCAACAGGAGGATCAGTGGAAATAGCGAGAAAAAGACGTAATAGGCGAAAGACGCTGCACATTGCTCTCCATTAATCCGGCCATAGGTTTGAAATGCATCCCCAATGATTTGAGCGAAAGATCTGGCCAGCCTTCGACACCAAAGGATTGCCGAAAGCCACAGGGGCTGAGATCCATTCATCTGGCACTCTCCCAGAAAGTGAGTTTTCGCGATAAGCCTGGCAGGGGATTCCTTCTTTCCCGCGGAATAAGCGACCAGCAACGGGCATACACAAACACAATTGTAACTGGTCGAGAACAGTATGGGAGAATACGGGGAAGACGAGCGAAGGTCTCGCTAACATTACGGTTTCCGGCACAGTCTTTATTGTTCATCTTTTTCAAGATCCTGACGGCGAGCGAGTTTCGCCGGTACCATCAGGCGAATGAAATCAGTTTGTCGACCATGTGCAGTATGAAGCGCTCAATCGCTTTCAAACTACCAGCGGGAACAGGAGATTAAAGACCTAGTATGAGAAAAATAGTTAAAAGCGCCGACCTGCAATCGGGAACGGAGAAAGCTATCTGGCTCGATGTGGGCGCAATCGCGCAGGTTGAAGTGACTTCGGAAGATTCGCAGTACCCGATCGAATCAGCTTTTGCGGAAGGAAATACTGGTGGATGGCGGGCTTCTGAGCAAGGAAAGCAGACCATTAAGCTTTTCTTCGATGAGCCGCAACAGATTCGACGTATCTGGCTCCAGTTCGTGGAGGTGGCGAAGGAACGGACTCAGCAGTTCACCCTGCAGTGGTCCAAGGATAAGACCGACGCCCTTCGACCATTGTTTCAGCAACAGTGGAATTTCAGTCCCAGCGGCTCGACCAGCCAGATCGAAGACTACAAAGTTCAACTCGATGGCGTCTGGATGCTTCAACTCTCTATTGATCCAGATATCTCGAGGGGAACCGCAGTCGCCACACTCGAAAAATGGCGTCTCGCTTAGAACTCTTGCGGAGGGGCCGCAATGCGCAATTTCAAACTTGTAATCGCTTCGCTTTTGGCCGTCCTGGTGGCGATTGTCGTCGTCCAGAACCGAGAACAGGTGGCAACCCACATCCTTTTCGCTACCGTGATGATGCCACACGCCATTCTGTTGTTTATCACTGCCGCTGCCGGATTCGCCCTTGGGGTGATTCTGACACTGTCGCTCAGCACAAAGCGGAAGCAGACCCCATAAAAGGCCTGAGCGGTTTGTTACCGTTCAGAATCTCATCACAACGGCTCCAGAGAGAAGAACTAGGAAAATGTCAGTCATGAATGTCGAACTATTAAAGCTAGGCTGGCGTATCAGAGCTTCACGGAAGAAGTTAGGTTGGAGCCAGAAAGACTTTTCCAGCCGGTGCGGTTTGGATAGAAGCTATTTTGGTGGAGTGGAACGCGGTGAGCGCAATCTGACCTTTTCGAGTCTTTGCCAGATCTGCGTTGGTCTTAATTGTGACATCGCGGCGGTCACGGACGGAATTCCTTATCCGAAAGAGGTTCCGAAGTAGCGGACATCGTCTTCTACCTGAACTTGGTGGCTTGGCATTGTTCTAAACGGCAATGTTCGGAGATCTGCCTCGAGAAGCGCCAAGCGACTTTTGCCCCAATGGCACTGACACCGGAAGCCCGAGGTACTTCCCCCTTGAGAGTAGCCGTTGCTTTCACCTGGGAGCGCAGGTATGGTACTGATAATGCTCATATGTCCGTAACGATGAAGCGAAAATCCGTCTTTAGGTCGGGTGACAAAGAGGAACTGCCATGAAGTTCCGCCATCTTGAATACTTTGTTGCCGCTGCCGAGGAACTGAACTTCACCCACGCCGCCGACCGGCTCAATGTTTCTCAGCCGCCGTTCAGCAAGCAAATCCATGATCTGGAAGGCGAACTGGGCATCGAATTATTCGAGAGACGGCGCAAGGGAGTTGCGCTCACGCCGGCCGGAAAGTCGTTCCTGGTGGATGCCCGACGGATTCTGGAAGATTGCGAAGTCTCGATCAGAAAAGCCCAACGAATCAGCCGCGGCGAGATTGGGGAATTGGCCATTGGTTACATCTCGGCTTTAACTCACGATTTTTTGGGTAAAGCGCTGGAAGTCTGGAGGTTAACTTCACCTGGAATCGTCGTTGATTGCATCGAGATGGATTCCGTATCGCAGGAGAGGGCACTGCTCGAGGGGCGCATTTCGGTGGGCATTCTGGTGCCCAGCGACCGGCCGGTGTTAGAGTTGTTGCACGTCCGGTTCCTGATCAAATACCCGATGAGCTTGGCGCTGCCGAAATCCCACCCTTATGCCAACAGGGATGAGATTCCATTATCGCTCTTGAAGGAGGAACCTTTTATTGGGCTCAATCGGATGTACCCGAATTATGGGGATTGGCTCTTGAAAGTCTGCCGGCGCGTGGGTTTCAAGCCGCGAATCGCCAAGGAAGCAGATGGAGCTGCCAGCGCACTCGCCTTCGTCGCGGCCGGTTTCGGCGTGGCGGTGGTCAGCGAGCCGCTGCAGAAGATCCCCGCCAAGGATGTGATTTTCCGTAAATTGACTCCCGAGGACAGCGCCTGGGTGTCGGTGGGGGCTGCCTGGAAACCGGACGCAGTTTCGGCTCCAGTCGTTTCTCGATTCGTGGACATCCTGGTGCAAATTTGTGCCAAAGCAAATGGGGAACACGGCGTCCACAGGAGCAAAACAAGACAGGCTGGTTCCGGTCTCCCCTTAGCAGAGGCCTGATTTCAGGCGGCGCCCAATGCGGCCAGCGGTCGGCTAGTGCCAGTCGGTTCCAATGATCGTGGGGCGACCTTGTCGAACACGAACATAGGAAGTGTGTGTGGAACTCAGGGCCTCACCGTCATTGAGATCTTCCGGGTCCGGCAACTTATCCTTATTTGCCGAGCCTGGTCCACTTTCCGAGCGTCTTCTGAAGCCGTCCCCATAGCACGTCTGCCTTACCTTGTGGATATTTTCCGAAGTGCTCTTTGAGCTTACCCTTTATCTCGTTCCAGGAACCTTTCATCTCGAGCTTGTTCATGGGAAATTAGACACTTAGAAAGTGACGATTGTTCGATCTGATTGGCCCGGAAACCTATATTACCTTCTCGACCCTTGAGGCAACATTTCAGCCTCACGGGTTGAGACAGCCGTTGACTGACTAAACCCCTCGGCCCGTGACCAACCTGATGACGACCACCACAACAACGATGACTAAAATTAGATGAATCAGGCCTCCGCCAATATGGAATGAGAGTCCTAAAAGCCAACAGATCAGCAAGATTACCGCGATAGTCCAAAGCATAGTATAGAGCATACGGGATGAAAGATGATATGATCAAGCCTTTTATTACTTGATGCGCCCTGGACATTTTCGGGTAGTAAGAGTAAAGTCCGGTTACGGAGGTTGGCAGTGCCGCATCTCGCCGTCGTCGCGTTTAACCTAGTTTGGATAGTGCTGATACTAATGTTTATTAGATTTAGATTCAGCGCTCAGTTTGCCAACACCGTCTACCTTGCTCTCGATGCCTTGATCTGCGTTTTTTTAGCGGCTTTGATCTTTGTCTGCCTAAGGTTTTCGACACTCTAGTGCACTGGCTCACCAACCCAAATCGTGCCTTGGAGTTTGGACATTTGCAGGAGGTCAGGTCACAGAATTTGCCCCAATGATAAAAGTGGGGTCGGCGTGCGACCTTGGCAATCGCGTCAAACGAGCATTAGTGAGACAACGCGTTAGATCTGAGTAAGAACCTAGCCCACATGAAGACAATTCAAGCCCGAGTAACAAGGAATATCAAAGAGCAACCCGGCATTGAGGAATGCAATATTTGGAATATTCAGGCCACATTTCTCGATAACCCTCCAGACGAAGCTATGAGCTTTACCACCGATCCCTTGGAAATCGGGGTTGAGCAAATTGCGCAGGCTAGAACGGACAGCTCGCGGACCGCGATTACCATTCGAACCTTGTGCAAATCACGCTTACAGCCCGGCGAAACGATTCATCTGAGTTTCGACTGATTGTTTGAGGTGACGCCACAGGCGAGGACGGGTCGCAAAAAGCACCTATTTAGCCGTAGCCTGCGCTCAGAGTTGAGGGTAGTAACTTCTCGTCCTGGTCAACTGAGCGAACCAGTTTCCGCCTGCTGACCGAGTCGCTTTGCCAGCAGCACCAGGTCGGCGCTGTCTTCAAGGCCAGTAAGAAAGCGCCGAGGAATGCCTGACAGTCCAACCTGGGCGCCGACCAAGGCACCGGTGAGGCAAGCGCGTGACATGTTTTGTCCGCCTCCGTTGATTGCGTGAAGTACCGCAGACTCGAAATCGTCTGGAAATCTTGCAGCTAAATAATAGGCGGCCGGCAATTGGTGGTAAATGGCACAAGGCATTCCATACACGACGGATACTTTCCAGGGCGGTTCGATTCGAATATCAGGATCTTGCGCGGCTTCGGCCATGTAGGAAGGCGTCAGGAGCGCATCAGGTGAGGAAAATTTTCCGCTCCCGGGTGGATCCGGGTCACCGGGGCGAGGCATTGACAGATTGTTGCCGGTGACCGCATGGAATGGCAATTGGCCAATTTTGACCTGGACCATGAGTTTATCGGACAAATTGGCGTCGAGCTTTTCCCCAGAAACCAAAAGAGCAACGACGCAGTTGAAAGCTGTCGTCATGGCGACAATCGCTTCGTCGGACTGCGTCAGCAGGCAATTGCTGGAGACTGTTTCCGCAACTTTTCGCGGATTGAGTGCGTAACGAGCCGCCAAAACGATGCCTCTCTCGGCGGCTTCTGTGGTGTGGCCATGTCCCCCGGTCTGGTGCCAGCCAAGCTTTTGCTGAACGCGGCACCGATAAGCTTCCCGGATCGATTGGTTGGTGTATCCTCCCGGGCCCTGCATCGGAGTTCCATCCAGACGTGGCAGAAGCT
>Ga0210390_10006100_pt1 | contig 10080 bp, 7 predicted proteins | sample IncBWH11OmetaG_FD_161050 | JGI IMG/M metagenome (GOLD analysis project Ga0210390, IMG submission 161050) | Forest soil microbial communities from Barre Woods Harvard Forest LTER site, Petersham, Massachusetts, United States - Inc-BW-H-11-O ...
ACAATTGCCCCGTAGTCATAGGTGGAGTGGTCGGTCACAATCATTACCGCGTCGAATTGGCCCAGGTTCGTCAGTGGGGTGTTGGTCATATTCAAGGCGTAGTGCCGACCCTGACCCACGGTTGGAAAGTACGGGTCGTTGTAGGCCACGGTAGCGCCCTTCTCGCGCAACAGCTCCAGAATTGTGAGCGATGGCGATTCGCGCAGGTCGTCGATGTCGCGCTTGTAGGCAAGCCCGAGAATGAGAACCTTCGATCCGTTGATCGACTTACGTTGGCGATTCAAACCGTCGGCGAGCTGATCGATCACAAAACGCGGCATGTTGATGTTGATTTCGCCCGCCAGCTCGATAAACCGCGTGCGAAAGTCAAACTGCCGAGCCTTCCACGAAAGATAAAACGGATCAATCGGAATGCAATGGCCGCCCAGCCCTGGTCCAGGATAGAACGCCTGAAAGCCAAACGGCTTCGTCTTTGCCGCGTCGATCACTTCGTGGATATCGATCCCCATGCGCATGCAGAGCTGCTTGAGTTCATTGACCAGCGCAATGTTGACGCAACGATAGATATTCTCGAGCAGCTTGGTCATCTCGGCGATTGCCGGGCTGCTCACAGGAATTACGCGGCGAAAAATCGAGCCGTAGAGAGCGCCAGCCAATTCGGCGGCTACCGTGCCGCAGCCGCCCACGACCTTGGGAATATCGTGACGAGCTACTGTTTCGTTGCCCGGATCTTCCCGCTCCGGGGAAAATGCAACATGAATCCCCGCCGGCTCTTCCCCTCGAGCGACCTTCAAGGCATGGGGACTCCCAGTCTCGAGCAGCGGGACAACAAGCTCTTCGGTGGTGCCCGGATAGGTGGTGCTTTCGAGCACTATCAACTGTCCGCTGTGCACATGCGGCGCGATGGCCTCAATCGTACCGGTGACGTAGCTGAGGTCGGGCTCATGGAAATCGTTGAGCGGAGTTGGGACGCAGATGATGACCGCATCCATCCCTTCGATTTCGGAGTAGTCAACGGTTGCGCGAAAGCCGCTCTTCTGCGCCTGCTGGATCATCTCAGGAAGGATGCGGACGATGTACGACCCGCCCCGATTCAGCGCTGCCACCTTGTCGGGCGCAATGTCGAACCCTGTGACTTGGAAGCGTTCCTCGCTGAAAAGCAGCGCCAACGGCAATCCCACATAACCCATTCCCACAATGCCCACGCGGGCTTCGCGGCTTTCAACCTTTTGTTTCCGCTCCGCAAGAGAACCAGCTGCAGCAATGGCCATAGCTAAATTCTATGCCATGGCCCGATGCCAGTCACACGTCCCTCGGTCGGCCTCTTGTATCCTGTCGTTTGCCGCCCCCGATCTCTTGCAACGGAGATGCGCAGGCGGCGGAGGAAGACATTGGCGAAGTTTCTGGTCACTGGAGTTGCGGGATTCATCGGCCGCTCCATTGCGGCGGCTCTTCTCAAGCGGGGCGAATCGGTGCGTGGCGTTGATAACTTCATCACGGGCAAGCGCGAAAATCTTGCAGGCCTCGATGCAATGGAGTTTATCGAAGGCGATCTCACCGATCCTGCGGTGTGCCAGAGCGTTTGCACAGGCGTCGAGATCGTGTTTCATGAGGCGGCCCTGGCAAGCGTGCCGCGTTCCGTCGCCGATCCAGTCAGCACCAACCTGCACTGTGTGACAGCGACGCTCAACCTCCTCGTCGCCGCTCGCGCTGCGGGAGTGCGCCGCGTTATCTACGCTGGTTCTTCATCTGCCTATGGCGACACGCCGACCTTGCCTAAAGTCGAGACCATGCTGCCCAACCCGATTTCTCCCTACGCTGTGGCAAAGCTCGCCGGCGAGCAATACATGCGCGCATTCGCACGCGTCTACGGACTCGAAACAGTGGTACTTCGCTACTTCAATGTGTTCGGCCCGTATCAGGATCCCACCTCTCACTACTCCGGAGTGCTGGCAATTTTTTGCCGCAAAATGCTGGCCTCGGAGAGGCCGACAATCTTCGGCGACGGAGAGCAGAGCCGCGACTTCACTTACATCGACAATGTGGTCCACGCCAATCTGCTGGCGGCCGTCGCACCGGCAGAAAGAGTCAGCGGACAGGTCTTGAACACTGCAACGGGGACCCGCGTCAGCCTAAATGAGACGTTTAACATTGTGCGCGAATTGACTGGATATAAAGGAGATTCTTCCTATGCTGCGGCCCGGCCAGGGGATATTCGCGACTCCTTGGCTGAGATCCAACGCGCTGGAGAACTGCTTGGGTACAAGCCAATCGTCGGTTTTCGCGAAGGCTTGCAGAGAACGGTGGAATGGTACCGACAATCAGCGGCCAAAAGCTGATTCTTCCGTTGTTACCTCCGGATGCGGCGACGTCGCGAGAAGTCTGCCGAAGTCTGAAAGACACAGCGCGTCGAGCGAACAGCCGGTTACGGATTGGGCCGCTCTGTCGCGGTGACCGGCGGTGCATCCTGTATTTCCACTGGAGTCTGCAGCGTGTGTGCGCCTTCCTGTGCCGACCGCAATACCTCGCCCGGTAAAACTCCGAGAACAAACGTGGCGGCTGCGGCGAAAAGAAGCGCGGCTCCGACAGCAACGCCAACCTGTGGCAGAGAACTCTGCGCGGCCGCACTCTCTTCTGAAGGACGCTGTGCGGCTGCGAACGCCAACCGTAGATAATAGGCCGCAGCCAATCCCGAGTTAAGCAGGCCGATCACTGCAAGCCAGACCGCGCCGCCGCCAACCGCGGCAGAGAACGCATAAAACTTGCCGAAGAATCCGCCGGTAAAGGGAATACCCACCAGTGAGATCAGAAAGAAGATCAGGAAACCGCCCAGCAGTGGAGACCGGTACAAGAGCCCTCTGAAATCCTGCACCAGCGGAAGCTTCTCATCGTAACCACTTACCAGCGAGACGACCGCGAAGATTCCGACGTTCATTGCCGCGTATGCCGCGATATAGAAGCTGGCGGCCGCGATACCGCTCGAAGCAAGTCCGGCAAAAGCGGCGAGAAGATAGCCGGCATGCGCGATCGACGAGTAGGCCAGCATGCGCTTCACATTTTGTTGCCGCAACGCTGCCAGGTTCCCCACCGTCATCGACAGTACTGCCACAACCCACAAGAGCGGCGCCCAGTAGGAGCGCTCGGAGGGGAAGACTTCGTAGATGACCCGCAGCAGGACCGCAAATGCCGCCGCTTTGGGCGCGGTCGACATCAATGCGACCACTGGGGACGGTGCACCCTCGTAGACGTCCGGCGTCCAAACGTGAAATGGCGCAGCCGAGACTTTGAAGAGGATCCCCACGAGCATCAGCGCCAGCGAAGTGAGAACGAGTGGATCATGGATTGTCGGGCGCAGGGCATTCGCGATCTCGTAAATCTGCGTGGTTCCTGTCGCTCCGAAGATGAGTGCAATGCCGTAGAGCAGAAAGGCGGTCGCAAAGGAGCCGAGCAGAAAATATTTGATGGCGGCTTCCGGACCCCTTCCCGTCTGCTTGCGATAGCCGGCAAGAACGTAAGTGGAAATGGAAGAGATCTCCAGCGCAATGAAGACGACAAGCAACTCGACCGCACTGGTCATCAGGCACATGCCGACTGCGCCGAAGACAACGAGCGCATAATACTCGCCTTGGTGATGGCTGTCCTCAGGAAGTGCATCGAGCGCCAGAAGTAGCGCAACCAGCACGATACCGCAAATGAGCACATGGAAGAAGACGGTGAAGGCGCTCGTCTCAACCGTCCCATAGAACCCCATTCCAGCCGGAATTGAAAGCTGCCAGAGACTCGTCCAGAGTGCGACTGTCGTACCGAGGGCCGCAATCCAGCCGAGCGCACGGCGTGGCCAGCGTGGCGACAGCGATGCGTCGATCAGCATCACCAGTACGCCCGTCAGTGTGAGCACAATCTCGGGAAGAATGCGGGCCATGTCGCCAGGATTCATGGCCGTCCCTCCCCGGCGATCGCGACGGTTGAGGGGCTCGAGGACATCGTCGAGCTTTGGGCAGCCGGCGGCCCAAGACGATTTTCAAGCGTAGAGATCCACAGCGACGGGGCCACGCCCATCACAAACATCAGCGCCGCAAGCGGCCACAAAACCGCAAGCTCACCGAAGCGCAGATCGACAGCCGGCTTTGATTTTGCCAGGTCGCTTTCGGGCCCATAGAAGAGCCTCTGCACGAGCCAGAGCATATAGGCCGCGCTGAGAATGACACCCAGCGTGGCGGCAACGGCCCATCCTCGACTCACGCCCGCAAATGTGCTCGATAGAATGAGAAACTCTCCGATAAAGCTGCTCAACAACGGCAATCCAATCATGGCCAGCGAGGTGAAGACGAATAGTGTCGCCGTCTGGGGAAGTTTACGTGCCAATCCTCCATAGGCCGCGATCTGGCTCGTGGCATACCGAAGCTCAAGAGCGCCAAAGAGCACGAAGAGCGCTGCGTCAATTGTCTCGTGGTTCAGGATCTGGTAAATCGCACCATCCGACCCGGTATACGTGAGCCCGTAAATGCCCAGAACAATCAGGCTGAGGTGGCTGAGTGCCGCAAAGGCGAGAAGACGCCAGAAATCGCGCTGCACCAGCGCAACACACGCGCCATACAAAATTCCGACGACTGCCAGCGCGATCAGAAGCGGCGCGATCTGCCGGGATTGAAGAGGGAAGAGCCCGACATGGAACCGGATCATGGAGTAGAGGCCAAGCTTGCCCGCAACCACCATGGCCATAGCCACGGGTGCCTCATTGAACGTATCCGCGAGCCATCCATGCAGCGGAAAAACAGGAACTTTAACCGCAAACGCAAAAAGGAACGCCAGTGCGACCCAGAAGAGAGGAGCGGCAGGCAAGGCCCCGCTTTCAATCAGAGAACGCAAATCGGCAAAGTTAAATGTGCCGGTTTTCGCATAGAGCCACAGAATTGCAACGAGAAGGGGAGCCGATGGAATAAATGTGAAGAGGAAAAACTTCATTGCGGCCTTGGGGCCGTCCTTACGCCCGTACATAGCGATCAGAATCGCCATCGGTACAAGCGACAATTCCCAGAAACCGTAATAGAGCATCAGATCGAGCGAGATAAAGACGCCGTACATCGCGGTTTGCTGGACCAGGAAAAGCAAATAAAAGGTTTTGCGCCGTTCTTTGATGGAGTTCCAGCTGGCAATTACGCCGACCGGCGCCAGAAGCCCCACGAGGACGACCAGCCAGATGCTCAGACCATCGACGCCGAGATGGTAGAAGATGGCTGGGTTCTCAATCCATTGACGGTTGATTTCGAATTGAAATCCGCTCCGGCCCTGCACAAAATGCGCCGGCAGATGCAGCGTCAGACCGAAGCTGACCAACGACGAGAGCAACGCGATCCATGCGGGAAGCTTGCCGCGGTCGGGCAGCAGCGCAATCACCGCCGCTCCCACAAGCGGGGCCAGAAGGATCAGGGTAAGAATTGAGTCGTTCATTTAGTGCCCCACCATTCCAATGTGAAGGCCAAAGCCGGCCAGCACGGTCGTCCAGGGTACCAGCACAAACAGCAGCAATGCCACCGCCCCGAGAGCCAGCCACGCCGCGTAGGAGCGCAGATTGCCCGACTGCCACCGCTGCAAAATCGCGCCACCCAGCAGCGCAATGCCGCCAAGAAGCCACGCGAGGCCGCCGAGAATTGCAATGTCCACCACCCACTCGAGAAAGAACTTCGATAGAGCCAGCAGCGGCTTGACGAACATCATGCTGTAAATCTCATCGACGTAGTATTTGTGGACGAGCAGGTTGTAGCCGGCAGGTACGGCAGCCGCAACCTGAGCGGCGCTTCCCGGGCGCTGCCGGTAGAGACGATCAGCAAGGAACCATCCGAGGGCCGCAACCGCGACGGCAAGAACACTGAGCCAAATCTCGAGGCTTCCTGCTCCGCTCTCCGCGGCATGTCTGCCCACTGCCGGCGCAAGGAACGCGCCGAAACGGCCCACGCCAATCCATCCGCCGCAGACCGAAAGCACTGCGAGGATCACCAGAGGGCACAGCATCGACCACGGACTCTCATGAGGATGGGCATGCGGATCGCGCGACTCACCCATAAACGTCAGATACCAGAGCCGGAACATGTAAAACGACGTGAGCAGGGCAGTGACGAGGCCGACGAACCAGAGCACAGTGCCGAGCCCGCCCTGCGCAAAGGCCGCATATAGGATCGCATCTTTGGAGAAGAATCCCGCAAACGGGAAGAATCCAGCGATGGCCAGAACCGCCATGGTCATCGTCCAGAATGTAACCGGCATGTGCTTGCGCAGCCCGCCCATCTTGCGCATATCCTGCTCGCCGCCCAGCCCATGAATCACCGAGCCCGCCGCAAGGAACAGCAGAGCTTTGAAGAAGGCGTGGGTCATCAGGTGAAAGACGGCCGCGGAGTAGGCAGCGACGCCGCAGCCCAGGAACATGTAGCCAAGCTGCGAGACGGTCGAGTAAGCCAGCACACGTTTGATATCCGTCTGGACCAGGCCGATGGTCGCAGCAAACAGGGCTGTGGCAGCTCCTATGATTGCCACTACCATTAATGCCAGCGGCGAACGATCGAAGATGAAGTGTGTCCGCGCAATCATATAGACGCCCGCAGTCACCATGGTTGCCGCGTGGATCAGCGCGGAGACGGGCGTGGGACCCTCCATCGCATCCGGTAGCCAGACATAGAGAGGAAGCTGTGCGCTTTTACCTGTAGCTCCCACCAGCAGGCAAAGGGAGATGGCCGTGAGAACGCCGCCTGTCATCCCTGGGTTTGCCGCAATCCTGGCTGCAATCTCCGTCACAGTCAGTGTGCCGAAATTCGCAAGCAACAAAAAGATGCCAATCAGAAACCCAAAGTCTCCAACCCGGTTGACGATGAATGCTTTCTTGCCCGCGTCGGCGGCGGAGGTCTTCTGAAACCAGAACCCAACGAGTAAATACGATGCGAGGCCAACCCCTTCCCAGCCGACGAACATCAGCAGGATGTTCCCGGCCTGCACCAGCACGGTCATGAAGAAGAGAAACAAATTCAGGTAGGCGAAAAAACGCCAGTAACCGTCCTCCTCCGCCATGTAGCCGACCGAATAGACATGAATCAAGAATCCCACGCCGGTAATGATCAGCAACATCACGAGCGAGAGCGGATCGACGACAGACCCAAAATCGATGTGCACCGCACCTGCAGAGATCCAAACCGGCGCTCCTTGTTCAATTACCGGCAGGGTGACGGATCCCGCCCACACCAGAAATGCCGCGTGCAAAACGATCAAGAAGGATAGGAGTGGAGCGGCCAATGCAATGGTCGCGACCAACGCCTTCGGCAGCTTGCGCCCCAGCGTCCCGTTCACCAGGAAGCCAAGGAACGGCACAAGCGGAATCAACGGCAAGAACAGCAAAGGTCCGTTCATAGTTTCATCAGATCGATTCGGTCGACGGCCAGCGTAGAGCGGGCGCGAAAGACGGCAATGATGATCGCCAACCCAACGGCTGCTTCTGCCGCCGCAACCACCATCACAAAAAAGACAAAGATCTGTCCTTTCACCGCATGCCACTGATGCGCAAAGGTGACAAAGGATAGATTGACAGCATTGAGCATCAGCTCAATCGACATGAAGACGGTGATCAGGTTGCGCTTGATCAGGAACCCGACAACTCCGAGCGCAAACAACACGGCGCTGAGCAGCAGATACCAGGACAGCGGAACCTCTTGCTGGAAGAATTGAATGGAATCGGCGTTCATTCGCCAGCCCCTTTCTCGCCGTGTCCAAAACGCGCCAGGGCAACGGAGCCCAGAATTGCGACCAAGATAAGCACCGAAGTGACTTCAAACGGGAGCAGCAGCTTGGTGAAGAGCACCCCGCTCAAGACTTCAAGATTGGTGGCGCCCGGCTGGTTCGACATCGTGTCGCCAAAAGTCGACGTGCCGAGCTTCGGGGTATGCTGCACCACCGTGGTCGCGACCGCAAGCAGTACAGCCACCGCAGGGAATCCCACCACGACTGCGGCGCGGCTGCCCCGCGTACGCTCTTCGCGGCCCGCATTCAGCAGCATTACCACGAAAGTGAACAGCACCATGATGGCGCCGGCGTAGACAATCACTTGCGCGGCAGCGAGGAACTCCGCGCCCAGCTGAAGATAAAGCACTGCGAGGGAAGTCATCACCACAATCAGCGAAAGGGCGCTGTTGATTGGATGTGTCTGCAGAAGCAGATTCACGGCGCCAGCCAGGCAGATTCCGGCAAACAGGATAAACAGAATCAGATGCATCGCTCGGTCACTTATAAGCCACCCAAAGGCTCGTGGCGACAATGTTGAGAATGGCGAGCGGCATCAAATAGCGCCAGCCAAAGTTCATCAGTTGGTCATAGCGGAAGCGAGGCAAAGTGCCACGCACCCAGACATAGAGAAAGAGGAATGAGAAAACTTTCAGCACAAACCAGAAAATTGGAAGCAGCGATCGGAAGACGATGTTTTGCGGCATCGGAATCAGATCACCGAACGGGCTCGTCCACCCTCCAAGAAAAATCAACGTGGCCACGCAACCCACATTGATCATGTTCGCGTACTCGGCCATAAAGAACATGGCAAACTTCATCGAGCTGTATTCGGTGTGATATCCCGCCACCAACTCGCTCTCTGCTTCCGGCAGGTCGAAAGGGGAGCGGTTGGTTTCCGCGTAGGCTGCCGTCAAATAAATGAAGAACGCGACGAACTGCAGTCCGCCGAATAGATTCCAGGTGAGGAGTCCGTGGGTCGCTTGGTGCTCCACGATCTCGCGAAGGTTCAGAGTCCCGGAACTCAGCACGACTCCGACCAGCGACAAGCCCAGGGCGAGCTCGTAGCTGACCAGTTGCGCCGAAGCGCGCAGCGAACCGAGGAGAGAGTATTTGTTGTTCGAGGACCAGCCGGCCAGCGCAACGCCGTAGACGCTCATCGACGTGATCCCCAAAATCAATAGCAGACCAATATTCACGTCTGATATTTCGAAGATGTGAAATCCGCCAGGTCCCGTCACAGCGGGTGAACCAAACGGCACCACGCCGATTGAGACAAGCGCACAAGTCAGCGCGATGATTGGAGCCAGCAAGTAAAGCGGACGGTAGACCGAGGTGGGAATGATGTCTTCTTTGAGAAAAGACTTTGCGCCATCCACCAACGGTTGAAGCAAGCCGAAGGGCCCGACGCGGCTGGGCCCCCAGCGGTTCTGGATGCGCCCAACGAGCTTGCGCTCAAGCAGCACCGTGTACGCGACGCTCATCAGCATCACGACAGTCACCACGATAATCTTGAGTAAGCTCCACAGAAAAAACTGCAGGATCGTCACGGAATTCTTGCCTCTCCGAAGGGAACCCGGCATCCCCGGATTCTCGTTGGCGCTGCTTCAGCGTGGTATCAGGGGTAAAGGCCCCTGCTATTTTCGTATCTCCTGCGGCGGGGCTTGCGTCCTGCCTTGCAAATCATTCTGCGGTCTGGGCCAATTCAATCGCCAACCGCGACCGCGGGTACCGAGTTCTGATGTTGTTGCAATTCTTTGAGCCCTGGGCTGTAATGGCTCAGTGTTCCCGAAGTGAAGAGGCCATCGTGCGAGGGAGTTACTGATCCCATCGCGGCAATCGCCGACACCGGAACAAAACCCGGTTCGGTGGCTACATCATTGCCTCCGAAAAGATTGAGCCGGTCGAGCTTGTATGCCGGAACCAGCCGCTCGATCTCGTCGAGCACGGCAAGCGGATCGAAGGGATTCAGTTTCGGCTCCAGCCCATTGGCCGCGAGCCACACTGCATGCCGATCTGCTTCGCCCGACTGTGCGCCGCGCGATTGGCCGAGATCCCCCACGGTTCCAGCCTTGCCGAAAGGCACAAGTTTCTTGACGTCGGCGCCCATGGCGTCGGCAAGGCGAACGATGATTTCAAAGTCTGGCTTCACCCCTGCGTGATCTGCGGCTTTCTTCGCCAGCTGCAGGTCGCCGAACGCGTTGGTGACAGTTCCGGTCTTTTCATAAAGGCTGGCAGAAGGGAAGACGACATCGGCCAACGCCGCCGTCTCTGTCATAAACAGGTCCTGCACGACAACAAAAGCGTCTTTCAATCTCG
>Ga0210390_10006106_pt1 | contig 10077 bp, 11 predicted proteins | sample IncBWH11OmetaG_FD_161050 | JGI IMG/M metagenome (GOLD analysis project Ga0210390, IMG submission 161050) | Forest soil microbial communities from Barre Woods Harvard Forest LTER site, Petersham, Massachusetts, United States - Inc-BW-H-11-O ...
TCGTGGGCACACACGACGATATTGTATGCAACATTGTGGTGGGCACAGTTGGCGATCTGTACGTAATGTAGCCCCGCGCGTAAGCGAGGGGACTCGCTAGAATTAAGCAAGCATATGACTGGCGCACAACCAAAAACCGCCCACTCCCACGAGCTGTATATCGGTGGCAGATGGGAACCGCAATCCGGAACCGGATCCATTGACGTACTTTCGGCATCCACCGAAGAGGTTATCGGTTCAGTGCCGGAAGGCACGCCCGCCGACGTCGATCGCGCCGTCGGCGCCGCTCGCACAGCCTCCGACGGCCATTGGAGCCAATCCACTGTTCAGGAGCGCTCAGAATGGCTACGCAAACTGGCCGATGCCTTGAAGCAGCGCTCGGAACAGATCGCCGTTACCATCAGCCAGGAAGTGGGCTCGCCCATCCAGATGTCCACCAATATTCAAGCCGGCCTTCCGGTGCTGGTAACCAATTCCTATGCGCAGTTGATCACCGAGTTGAAGCTGCAGCAGGAAATCGGCAACTCGCTGGTGTTGCGCGAGCCGTTTGGAGTGGTGGGCGCAATCACGCCCTGGAATTACCCGCTGCATCAGATCATGGCGAAGGTGGCGCCGGCGCTGGCCGCGGGCTGCACGGTGGTGCTGAAGCCTAGCGAAATCGCGCCTTTGAATGCATTGCTGCTGGCGGAAGCCTGCCAGGCCATCGATCTGCCGGCGGGCGTGCTCAACATCGTCACCGGATATGGGCCGGTGGTGGGCGAAGCCATTGCAGCGCACCCCATGGTTGACATGGTCAGTTTCACGGGATCGGTACGCGCCGGAAAACGCGTGGCGTCGCTGGCCGCGGAAACCATCAAGAAAGTGACGTTAGAACTGGGCGGCAAATCCGCGTTCGTGGTTTTGGACGATGCTCCGCTCGAAAAAGCGATCCCGGCCGGGGCGCGCAATGCCATGCTGAATTCGGGACAAACCTGCTCGGCGTGGACCCGCATGGTGGTGCCGCGTAGCCGCTACCAGCAGGCTTTGGAATTGGCGGCGCAGGCCATAGGCTCGTTGAAGGTGGGCGATCCGCTGGATGCTTCCACGCGTCTGGGTCCGCTGATATCCGCCTCGCAGCGCGAGCGCGTGGAAGGTTACATCGCCAAAGGCAAACAGGAGGGCGCGCGAGTGGTAATGGGCGGCGGGCGCCCGGCCGGCTTCGACAAAGGCTATTACGTTGAGCCCACCATCTTCGCCGATGTGCAATCCAAAATGACCATCGCTCAGGATGAGATCTTCGGACCGGTGCTTTCCGTTTTGCCTTATGACACCGAGGACGACGCGGTTCGCATCGCCAACGACACCATTTACGGATTGGCCGGCGGTGTTTGGTCCGCCGACCCGGACCGGGCCATGCGCGTAGCGCGGCGCATGAGAACCGGACAAGTGGACGTGAACGGTGGAAAATACAATCCGCTGGCCCCGTTCGGAGGCTACAAACATTCCGGCATAGGGCGCGAGCTGGGTATGTTCGGCCTGGAAGAATATTTCCAGATCAAATCCATCGCCAGGTAACGCCACCGTGGCGCACGCCTTGCGTGCTGCATCGACACGCGTGTCTCGATGTCCGCCCGACGCCGAGACGAGTCTCGGCGCAGCGGACTGAGAGTCCGCGCCACCGTGCCGACTCCCTCACGGTCGTGGTTCGGCTCCGTTACCGAGCCGCCGACCGCAAGGGAGCGACACCGGTTCCCAGCTGTACAAATCCCAAGCTTCGAAGTTGCTATATTGCGAATATTGATCGTCTTCCTCCAAACGGCTCGCGGGCGCAGTGTCACCTCAATATTTCGACACCTGGGAGCATTGGGACTTTTCTTTCTGGCGATCCTGGATAGCTCTCCGATCCCAACATTTGGGGGGCCGGATATTCTAATCGCGATTCTCGCCGCCACCCACCGCAACCCCTGGTACGAATATGCAGCGGTAGCCACGGCGGGTTCGGTGATCGGCGCTTACCTTACATTTCGGATCGCGCGCAAAGCCGGTTCTGCCTATCTGAACAGTAAATTTGGGAGCGGTAGAGTGTCCGCGCTTTTGAATGTATTTGAGAAATGGGGCTCCGGAACTTTAGCCGCCTCCGCCGCCATTCCCTTCCCTTTCCCAACCAGCATGTTCTTCGCGGCCGCGGGCGCTTCCAAATACCGCACGGACAGGTTTCTCGCTGTTGTCGCCATTGCGCGGGCGGTCCGCTATTCAGCTATCGCGCTAGTCGCGGATCTTTATGGGCGGCACTTCGTACGGATGATTCGGCACCCGGTGCAATACTGGGGTTGGTCGCTGTTCTTCATCGCCATGATCGCCGGGCTAATAACCAGCTGGATACTCATCAACCGGCGGCTCCAGACCGCATAGTTACGGGCTACCCAATACGACGTGCTCGCTGGAAACAAAATACGCGACCTTGCTGTGATCGATGAAATTGGCTTCGTCTTCGCGGGAGGCCTTCCATTCGGGCGATTGGCGTGCCGCCAGCAGCGCCTCTTCGCTGTCGAACCACAACTCCGCCATGCCGTCGTAATCCGGCTGGTATTTGTCTCCATCGACGATCACCCGGTGGCTCTGCACCAGTCTGCGGAGATGCGGGATGCGGGCGCCTATGGGGCCGTGGACGGTTTTCCAATAATGGAAGAATTGGTCGTCGGTAAGACCGGGCTTCTTCGTGATGCAGTAAACCAGTTTGATCATGACGCTTTTTTGTATCACGGAACGGCTATGAAGCGACGTGGCGCGCGCACTCTTGCGTGCTGCGTTCGCAGGTGTTCGCATGTCTGATTGGCTTTCCCACTATTTCAGAAGCAGGCCGACGTGGGCGTTGGCCGCGGACCAGGGGGTCCGCCCCACTGCGTGCGCTACAGCAGCTTGTCGGGAGTGATGGGCAGGTCGCGTACGCGTTTTCCGGTGGCATGATAAATAGCGTTGGCTATGGCTGCCGCGGAGCCCGTTATGCCGATCTCGCCAATACCTTTCGCGCCGATCGGGCTGACATGGTCATCCTCCTCATTCACCCACATGACATCGATTGCACCGACATCCATGTTGGTGGGTACGTGATATTCCGCGAGGTTGTTGTTTACGATGCGGCTCAACCGTTCGTCGTAGACGGTGTCCTCATAGAGCGCCATGCTGATGCCCCAAACGATGCCGCCCATGAACTGGCTCCTCGCGGTTTTCGCGTTCAAGATGCGGCCGGGATCAAACGCGCCAACCATTCTCGAAACCCGCACCTGTCCCAAGTCGTCATCCACGCGCACTTCGGCGAATTGGGCGCCAAAAGAAAACGATGAATATCGCTTGGCTTCTTCGTTCTGTTTGGTTTCCGCCTGCGCGGAGATGGCGCCGCGCCCGCCTCTCGATACCAGGGCTTGCAGCGTTTCGCCACGCTGAGGTTTGCTCTTCAGAAATGCGCGCCCATTCTCAATTACGACGTCCTGCGTATTCGCGCCGTGAAGCGGCGAGCCGGAATCGCTAATAGCAAGCTGGACCAGCTTTTCGCGGAGAGCGTGCGCGGCGAGATAGACGGCCGAACCTGTGCTGGCCGCTGTTTGCGATCCGCCGGACACCGGTGTTTCGGGATAATTGGTATCTCCCAATCGGAACGTGACTTGCGCGGGGGCCACGCCGATGCCGTCGGCGGCAATCTGGGTCATGATGGTGTAGGTTCCTCCGCCCAGATCCTGCGTGCCGCTTTCCACCAGCACGGAACCATCGGGTTTTATTTCCGCTCGCGCAGACGATGGACTCCGGCGCGCCGGATAGACAGCCGTGGCCATGCCCCAACCCACCAGGACGTGGCCGTCGCGCGTGGAACGGGGCTCCGGCGATCTTTTTGACCAACCGAAACGAGCCGCGCCCATGCGATAACATTCGCGCAGCGATTTGCTGGACCAGGGCAGCTTCTTGTCTTCATCCTGTTCCGCATAATTCTTCAGCCTTAGTTCCAGAGGATCCATCTTGAGCTTGTAAGCTAGCTCGTCGAGGGCGACTTCGAGCGCGAATGTACCCGGGCATTCCCCGGGCGCGCGCGTGTAGGAGGGCGTGCCGATGTCGGAGCGGACCAGCCGCTGCAGCGTAGAGTTATTCGGCACCGAGTACAACATACGCGTGGGGAGCGAAGCAGTCTCGGTGAATTCATCGAATGAGGATGTGTGCGAGATCGTCTCGTTCTTGAGCGCCGTTAGTGTCCCGTCGTTCTTGGAGCCGGCGGTGATGTGCTGACGGGTTTGCGAGCGGAATCCGATAGGCCCGAACATTTGCCGCCGCGCCAGCACCAGTTTGACCGGACGCTGGACGTGCTTGGCCGCCATGGCGCATAGCACTACGTGCGACCAGGTTGGCCCTTTGCTGCCAAACCCTCCGCCCAGATAGAGCGAAATCACCCGCACGTTTTCCGGTTGTAATCCCAGCAAATCGGCCACGCGCTTGCGATCGCCAAAAATGCCCTGCGTGGCGTCGTAGAGGGTGAGTTTGTTGTCGCCTTCCCAGACCGCGATGGTGGCGTGCGGCTCCATGGGATTGTGGGTATGAAATGGCGTGGTGTAGGTCTGCTCCAGGCGTGTATCGGCTTGGGCCAACCCTGTGGCCACGTCCCCCCGAGCGCTTTGCGCTGGATCGCCGGCTCCGCCCATTTTTTTCGGCACGTAGGAGTTGGGAAGGCCGTGATTCATGTTGACGGATGCCGGCTCCGGCACATAGCGCAGCTTCACCAGGCCAGCCGCTTCATACGCGGCTTCCAAAGTTGCCGCGATGGCCACCGCAACCGGCTGATTGGCGAAGTAGACGCGATCATCCTGCAAAAGCTGGAGCTTGCGGTCGGTAGGCGCGCCGTTCGCAATCTCCATCGGATTTTTCGGCAACTTCGGCGCATTGCGATTGGTCATGATGGCCAGCACGCCCGTCACGCGTTCGGCGGCAGCGGTGTCCACGGCCAAAATTCGGCCTTTCGCAATGGAGCTGGTTACGATGACGGCATGCGCGACATTTGGGATCTTGTACTCGGCGCTATAAGGCGCTTGACCTGCTACTTTAAGGCGCGCGTCCACGCGATCCAGCGGCTGACCAATAGAATCGGGCATCAGATTTCTCCGTCTTCAGGCCATGGCGGCCACTGTAGTCAAAGCGCGTATGATGCTGCGCCGCGCCAGTTCCACTTTGAAGGCATTGTTGCGATGCGGCCTGGCTCCGCGCAGCAAAGCATCAGCGAGGGCATGGTAAGCCGCATCGCCGGGCTTTTTGCCCACCAGCAACTGTTCGGCTTGCGGAATCCTCCACGGTTTGTGCGCCACTCCGCCCAGAGCAATCCGTGCCTGGCGGATGGTCCCATCGGTGTCCATATCAACGAGGGCGGCAACTGAGAGCAGAGCGAACGCATAGGAATTTCGGTCACGAACTTTCAGATAATGCGACCGGCGCGCCCAGGCGAGCGCAGGCAGATCGATGGCTGTGATCAGTTCGCCCGGCCGGAGATTGGTATCTTGTTGCGGCGTGTTTCCCGGCAGACGATGAAGATCAAGAATGGGAATGGATCGTTCGCCTCGCGGCCCTTTTACCTGCACCACCGCGTCCAAAGCCGCCAGCGCTACCGACATATCGCTTGGATTAGTGGCGATGCACTGTTCACTTGCGCCTAAAATGGCATGGATGCGGTTATACCCGGACAGGGCGGCGCATCCGGAGCCGGGAACGCGCTTGTTGCATTCCGAGTAACTTGGATCGTAGAAATAAAAGCACCGTGTACGCTGCATCAGGTTTCCACCCATGCTGGCCAAGTTGCGAAGTTGAGGCGATGCTCCCGCCAGCAGCGCCTCTGAGAGCACCGGATAGCGCTCGCGGATGAGAGCGTGATTCGCCGCGTCGCTATTGCGGACCATGGCGCCGATCCGCACGCCACCCTGACGCTCCTCGATGGACGCCAGCGGCAAGCGCGTGATATCGATCAGCCGCGCCGGATGTTCCACGCCCATCTTCATCAGGTCGATCAGATTCGTTCCGCCGGCCAGGAACCGCGCTTCTTTTTCTGCGCCGATGGCGGCGATGGCATCGTCGGAGGTGGCCGGACGGTGATAAGTGAATGGCCTCATGCGGCGTTCCTTCCATAGACCGACCGAACGGCGGCCACGATGTTGGGATAGGCGCCGCAGCGGCAGATGTTGCCGCTCATCCGTTCTCGGATTTCGTCGTCGGTAAACTGGATCGCCGCTTGTTCGGAGACATGCGGAGTTACGGCGCTGGCGTCTCCGGCCTTTACCTCTTCGATCATCGCCACGGCGGAACAGATTTGCCCGGGCGTGCAATATCCGCACTGGAACGCGTCGTATTCGATGAACGCCTGCTGCACGGGATGCAGTTCTCCGCCGGTTGGCAATCCCTCAATTGTTGTGATCTTGTCTCCCTCATGCTGCACCGCCAGGCTCAGGCACGAGTTAATCCGGCGGCCGTTTACCAGCACGGTGCAGGCGCCGCACTGGCCGTGATCGCAGCCTTTCTTCGAGCCGGTCATGTGCAGGTTTTCGCGTAACAGGTCAAGCAGAGTTACGCGCGGATCGAGGGTCAGGTCATGGGCCTGGTTATTGATAATGATGCTGCAGCGGACCAGGTGCGTGTCCTGAGTGTCCGTCTGCGCTTCGGCTAAAGGAATGCTTGCGATTCCCCCGGCGAGCACCGTGGCGCCAACAAACTCACGCCGCGTAACAAACTCACGTGGCGTAACGTGGGCGATCCGGGTTTTGTCGTCAGGTTTCATAGGCCACCCCGGACGTTGGACGCCCAGCCGCGCGGATTCGTGACAGGAGAGTCTCGGTTAGCGGGCAAAAGTTTTCGCCTGCCAACTTGCGGGTCAGAAGCCGAAGAGATGCGTTTGGGCCTCGGCGGTGAGCTGCGCCGCTTCATTCAAATCCACCGCGCGCCCTGGCACTTTCATCGCGAAGACGTGTTCTTCTGACCAGAAGAATACGGAGTTTTTTCAATAATCGTTGATGATGTTTGCTCCTCGAAAGTTTGCCCAGTCGATTTTCGGAAGGAACACACGCGGGTTCGCCCCCCTCTCATGCACCCGCCAACGCAGTTGATGGTCCACCCGGATGTGCAGGGCCCGGCCGCAATGCGCGCAGGAGGTTTCGATCTCTACCTCGAACGGCTGCTGCTTTCTGAGCCGCGCCTGGACGAAAGGCGTGGCGATGGAATCCTCGCCGCAAGCGGCGAAGATGCGTTCTCCGGTACTGAATCGCAGCCGATGGGGGGTGCGGTCGCTCGCAACGGGAAATGCCCAGCTTACCTGGCCACGGCGGTCGCGCACCAGAAAGAACAGGTGTTTTTCCAGATCGTCCAGTAATTGATTTACAACTGCCTCTTCCATGCCGAATGCGCCTGCGATTTGCGCCGGGCCCAAGGGCCGGCCGTGGTTGCGAGGCAATTCCATCACTACGAAATTTCGCACCGCGTGATGGCGCGGCGTCATGAAAGCGAGCGGATCGTCCATGCTTAGCGCCTGGTCACTTCACGCAGCCGGCCGCTGATGGCCTGTTCCCAATGGTCGCGCTCCAGCGGAAATTCAGCAGCGAACTCTTTCACGAAGCTGTCTCCATCTTCGGACAGCGAAGTCAAGGTGTGGGTTACGGTAGCCTCGGTTTCCTTTTCGCCGATGGGTTTCAAGGCAATATCCAGTTGCGAAGCGCTTATTGATGGGCGCACGATTACATAGCCTATCCGCAGCGCGGCTTCGTCGTAGGTGGTCAAGACCCAGATCGCATCGCGATCGTGCTGTTTGGTAGGAATACCGCTCCGGCGCTCTGGCCCCCTCCAAGAGGATAGAGTATGGTTGGATTCCAATGCGGGGCCCACTCCGATTCGCGCACCGGCCCGAACAGAGGAAAAGCCACCGATGGCGTCGCCCTAAGCCGCAATGTAATCGTGGCCTGGGCGTGCTCGCGCGTTTGCCCCCATGCCGCACAGAGAATCATCAGAAAGGCGCCCGAACTATACTTCATTATCGTAATATACGAAACCGTACAATCTTATGTCAAGATCTTTGACGTATCCTGGACGTGATGCGACTCGAACTTATCTTTAGCATCCACCGCGCCACTCATCGGATTGGGCTTTACATCCAGCGGCATGCTCCGGATCTCACGCAGGCGGAAGCGCACATCTTGTGTCACCTTCATGAATCCGGTGACTCTCCGGTGTCCGCCCTGCATCGCGCCTTCGCGCATAAGCGTTCCACGCTGACCAGCGTGCTGGACCGCCTGGACACACGGGGATTGATCACGCGCGAGTCCAACCTGAAGGATCGGCGCAGCTTCCTTGTGAAGTTGACGGCTTCCGGAAAGAAGAAGGCCGCCAGTATCCATCGGCAGCTGGAATCGCTAGAAGCGCAAGTATTGCGCGCCAACGATCGGCGGGCAGTGGACGCATTCGGTCAGGTGATTCATGATTTGGAACGTGGGGCAGGTTGTTAGTTGTTGTAAACTGCGCGCCGATTGCCAGAGGTTGCTGAAAAACTCGTTGCAGGCCAACGCAAAGCGCTGCCTCACATTGGCCGCATGTTATCGGTTCCATATAGTGGCGCAGGCGCTTTCGCCTGCGTCCGGTTCCGCGAAGTTTTCAGCAGCCTCCGCCAATCGGCGCACACGGCGGGTTGGCAGGCGAAAGGGCCTGCGTCCTACCACTTGTCGATATAAATGGGATTTGCCGGCGGCTTGCCTTCGCACCAATATCCATCGAAATTGGTGATCCCGGCCAGCTGCGTCAGCGCCTCCTCATCGATCCACTGGTGTCCGGTGGAAGTTCGCGGCTCCTGCGCGAAGATGGCCAGAGAAGCGTCACACAGGATCTCTGGCGTGCGCCATTGGGAGCGATCGGCCATCTTCAAATTGATGGAAGCCTGGCTTTCGATAATGGTGCGCGGCCACAGTGCGTTGCCGGCGACGTTGTCCTTCTGGTGTTCGGCTGCCAGGCCAATGGCCACGCGCGCCATGCCGAGCTTCGAAATCATGTACGCCACTTTGCCGGGCGATGGGTCGAGCGAGAGACGCGGGCACATGTTCAGGACATGCCCCCATTGCTGCTTGACCATGTGCGGCAGCGCGTAGTAGCAGGCGATGTAGGAGGCGCGTACATTGACGCTCATCATCAGGTCGAAGCGCTTGGGCGGAGTTTCCAAAATGGGCCGCGGCCAGATGGCGCCGGCGTTGTTTACCAAAATGTCGATGCGGCCCAGCTCCGCTACCGTCCGCTCTATCATGTTGCGGATGGCTTCATCATCGCGCACATCGGTCGGAATGGCGAGCGCGCGGCGGCCAAAGGCGCGAATGGCGTCGGCGGTTTCGTGGATGCTGCCGGGCAGTTTCTGAGTGGACTCCTCGCTTTTCGAAGCCACCACCACGTCCGCCCCTTCCTGGGCCAGCCGGATGGCCAGCGCCTTTCCGATTCCTCGGCTGGCGCCGGTAACCACAGCGACACGGCCGTGCAGATCGGGATGAAGCGCCGGATTAGATTGAGACATAACTCCATCAAGGCTAGCAGGGTTTTGGGTGGAACCGAGCCGCGACCGCGAGGGAGCGCCACCCCGATCGTTGGGGCACCGCACATTGGACGCGCTCCGTTGAAGACGCATGTTCAGATTATTGATTCCACGCGACCGGGCGTTCCTCGCAGTCCCCTCGCTGACGCGCGGGCTACGGTTCGGCGTCTTCATCACCTTTGGTGGGCCAGCAGGCCCATGGTCGCTCCCTTGCGGTCGCGGCTCGGTTCAAGCAGCGAAGGTTCAGGCAGCGACGGTTCAGGCAGCGAGGTTTCAGGCCGCGACGGTTCAGGCGGTGAAGGTTCAGGCGGCGACGGTTCAGGCAGCGAGATTCAAGCAGCGACGGTTCAAGCCGCGACGTTTGTGCCGCGACTTTTATGCCGCCCTCCACGAGGTATTATTATCGATACTGGATCTTGAGAGTCAGCGGAGGTTAGCTCGTGGCTGTGACCATAGGAGTACCGCGCGAAACTTTTCCCGGCGAGCGGCGTGTTGCGCTGGTCCCCCGCGCGTGTGACGCA
>Ga0210390_10006107_pt1 | contig 10076 bp, 8 predicted proteins | sample IncBWH11OmetaG_FD_161050 | JGI IMG/M metagenome (GOLD analysis project Ga0210390, IMG submission 161050) | Forest soil microbial communities from Barre Woods Harvard Forest LTER site, Petersham, Massachusetts, United States - Inc-BW-H-11-O ...
CTCGACCAGAACAGCGCCAAGTTCTCCCTGGCGGACCGGCAGGTGCCGATCCGTGTGAGCCTGAGCGAAGACAGCCGCAAGGATCTGGCAACGCTCGAGAATCTGCCGGTACCGACCGCCGCCGGGGGCGCGGTGCCGCTGAAGGCGGTGGCAGACATCACCTTCGGTGAAGGCCCAACCCGCGTGCGCCGCTACAACCAGGCGCGCCGCCTGTCGATCGTCGCGGACCTCAACGGCGTGGAGCTCGGCACGGCCATGGACAAGATCAAGGCGCTGCCGGCGCTGAAGAACCTGCCCGCGGGCGTGCACCAGGTGGATGTGGGGCAGGCGAAATACATGAACGAGCTGATGACGAATTTCGAGATCGCCATGGTGACCGGCATCCTCATGGTGTTTGCGGTGCTGGTGTTGCTGTTTGCGCGGGTGTTGCAGCCGGTGACGATTCTCTCCTCGCTGCTGCTCTCTTTTGGCGGTGCGGTCGCCGCGCTCATGATCACCGGTAATGCGCTCTCCCTGGGCGCGATGATCGGCTTCCTCATGCTCATGGGCATCGTCGCCAAGAACGCGATCCTGCTGGTGGACTTCGCCATCGAAGAGATGCGCGCCGGCAAGGACCGCCTCACGGCGATCCTCGAGGCCACCCACAAGCGCGCGCGCCCGATCGTCATGACCACGGTGGCGATGGTGGCGGGCATGATGCCGGTTGCGATCGGGCTCGGAGGCGACACCGCGTTTCGCCAGCCGATGGCGGTCGCCGTGATCGGCGGCCTCATCACTTCCACGGCGCTGACGCTACTCATCGTGCCGGCCGGCTTCACGGTCATCGATGACATCGAGCGCTGGCTCGCGCCGAAATTCGGCCGGGTGCTCACCGCGCAGCCCCCGCCGGCGGGTGCCCGTCCGCAGCCCCATGCGGTTAACTAGGTGCAATGCTGAGCGAGCTCTCCGCGCGCAACACGACCGAGTCTGAAGTCCCCGAGTGCGGGACGCCGGCGCGGCCCGCCTGGTGGGTGCGTCTCCTGGCGCGCATCCCGTTTAGCCTCCTGTATGGTTTTGCGAGTCTGCTCGGCTGGTTGTCGGTACGCGTGTACCCGTACCGCCTGCACGTGGTGCGCGAGAACCTGATCAAGGCATTTCCGGACTACGGGGAGGCGCAGCTGCGCGCCGTGATCGCCGGTTACTACCTATCCTTCGCGCAGATGCTGATCGAGGTCATTAAAGCCGCCAGCATGCCGCCCGCGGAAATCCGGCGGCGCGTGCGCATCGTGAACCTGGAGCTCGCGCGCGATCGGCTCGATCAGGGGCAGTCGCTCCTGCTCGTGGCCGCGCATCAGGGCAACTGGGAATGGATGCTGCTCGCGCTGTCGCTCGAGCTCGGTTACCCGCTCGATGCGGCCTATAAACCGCTCGTGGACAGTTGGGCGGAGCGCGAGATGAAAAAACTGCGCACGCGCTTCGGCAGCCGCCTGGTGCCGGCAAAAGACCTGCTCGCAGACATCATCAAGCGCCGCGGTATCGTGCGCGCGGTGGCGATGGTTGCCGACCAGGAGCCGACCACGAGCGAACACATGCACTGGACGCGCTTCTTAAACCGCGACACGGCCTTCTACATGGGACCGGAGGAGCTCGCGCGGGTGACGCGCTTCCCCACCTTCTTCATCGGACTCAAGCGCACCGGGCGGGGCCACTACGAGATGCAGTTCACGCCGCTGTGGTCCCAGGGGGAGGTGCTCGCACCCGGGGCGCTCACCGAGCGCTACGCGCGCCTGGTCGAGGCACAGATTCGCGCTGCACCGGCTGACTGGCCCTGGTCGCACAAGCGCTGGAAACTGAAAAGGTCGTTGTATGAGAGCCGCACGCGCCCCGGCGGCTGAGCTCACGCCCGTGCATGGACGCTGAAAAAGCGGCCCGCAGCGGGTCACGCAGCCGCCCACTCAACACGTGAGTGGCGCCACCGCCGTGGGGTTTTGCGCGTTCGCCAAAAAAATATTCCCCCGGGAACGGAAACCCGTCACCATTGCTGCGCGCACTTACGCGGGTTGTTATCAGCCCGAAAAGGGGCGGCATGCACTCACGATTACTGCGAAGCTGCAGCGCGTCCCTGGCCGCCGCGCTGCTGGCCGGCTGTGCCGGCAACGGCGACGGACTCAACGCGCAGGGTGAACCGATCGGTTCGGGCGGCACTCCCACCGGACCGCTGACGGCGGACTTCCAGTCCATCCAGGACAACGTGTTCACGCCGATCTGCGTGCGCTGTCACAGCGGCGGCGCGGCTCCCGAAGGCCTGCAACTGGACGCCGCCCACAGCTACGCGCTGCTCGTGGGCGTGCCGAGCACCGAAGTGCCGAGCATCAAGCGCGTCAATCCCGGCAATCCCGACAGCAGCTACATCGTGCTCAAGCTCGAGGACGCCCCCGGCATCGTCGGCGCGCAGATGCCCTTCGGCGGCCCGTATCTGCCGCAGTCGACCATCAACGTGATCCGCCAGTGGATCACCAACGGCGCCCCGCCCGCCAGCGGCGCCAGCGCGGCGGCGGCCTTTGCACTGGCGGCCACCTCGCCGCCGGATCAGGCGCACGTACAAGGTCCGCAGCCGCAGATCCTCGTGGCCTTCAACCACGAGGTTGATTTCTCGCTCCTGAACGAAACGACGGTGGTTCTCGAGCGGCTGAGTTCCGGGGAGCCGGCGGCGTTGCCGGCGCGTCTGGCGCTCGCCCCCGGCAATCCCGCGGCGGTGCTGCTGATGCCGGCAGCTCCCCTGGCGCCGGGCAGCTACCGGGTGCGTGTGCGCGGCACGGGCGCCGCGGCGCTCGCGGACGTGGGCGGGCGGGTGCTGGCCAGCGATGCCGCCTTCGAATTCACCGTGGATGACTCCCCATGAGCCGACGCGCCTATCTGACCCTCTTGAGCCTGGCGGCGGCGCTGCTCGGCGCGACAGCAGCGCAGGCGGAACCGTACCTGGCAGTGGCCAACGGCTACAAATGCGGCCAGTGTCACGTGAACCCCACCGGGGGCGGGGAGCGCACGGTCTTCGGAGAGATCTTCTCCCAGACCGTCCTGCCCGCCCGGCACATCGATACCGGCTCCGACCCGTGGACCGGGCAGCTCAACCGCTACATCGCGATCGGCGGGGATCTGCGCTACGACTACACCGTGCAGCAGGTGCCCAATACGCTCACCACCAATCAGTTCGATCTGCAGCAGGCGCGCGTGTATCTGTCGGCGAGCGTGATTCCCGATCGGCTGCTGGTATACGTCGATGAGCAGGTCGCACCGGGCGGCGCCTTGAACCGCGAGGCCTGGGGCATGTTCTGGTGGGACGATCACACCTGGTACGTAAAGGCCGGCCAGATGTACCTGCCCTTCGGACTGCGGCTGCAGGATCAGACCGCGTTCGTCCAGCAGATCACCAACATCAACATGACCACCCCCGACCAGGGGCTCGAGGTGGGCTGGGAGAAAGGCCCCTGGGATGCGCAGCTCGCCGTGAGCAACGGCACCGCCGGCGGCGGCACGACCAGCAACGGTAAGCAGGAGAGTGCGCAGCTGCAGTACGTGCTGTCGCGCTGGCGCTTCGGGGCGGCCGCCAACTTCAACGGCTCTTCGGCGGCCGGCAGCCGCGACGCCTACGGACTCTTCGGTGGACTCAAGACCGGCCCGATCGCCTGGCTTGCGCAGGTGGACACCGTCGACGATCACAGCCTGCCGCCGGGTCCTGGGGGCGGTGCGAGAAAACTCGCGGGGCTCATCGAGGGCGACTATGCCCCGGCGCGCGGCCACAACATCAAGGTGACGTACGAGTACTTAGATCCGGACCGGGATGTGTCGAACGATCAGCAGACGCGCTGGAGCTTTGTATACGAGTTCACGCCCGTGCAGTTCCTGCAGCTGCGCGCCGGTGCGCGCCTGGGGGACGGCATCCCGCAGCTGCCGATGGAGCACATGAAGCTGTACTTCCTCGAGCTACATGGATTCTTCTGACTTGCGCCGCAGCTCCCGCGGCAGCGCGAAGAACACGCTCTCCTCGCGCCCGGCCACTTCCGCGGGCGCCTGCGCGCCCCAGGCCGCAAGCTGCGCCACCACCTGCTGCACCATGAGCTCCGGGGCGGAGGCGCCGGCGGTCACCCCGACCGCGCGTTTGCCCGTGAACCACTCCGGGCGCAGGTCCTGGGGGCCGTCGATGAGGTAGCCGGGAATGCCGGCGCGCTCGGCGAGCTCGCGCAGGCGGTTGGAGTTGGAGCTGGTGCGCGAACCCACCACCAAGAGCACATCGCATTGCTCGAGCAGCTTCTTCACCGCATCCTGGCGGTTCTGCGTGGCGTAGCAGATGTCCTCGCGGCGTGGCGTGGCGAGCATGGGAAAGCGCGCGCGCAGCGCTGCGACGATCTGCGCCGTGTCATCCACTGACAGCGTGGTTTGGGTGACGAAGGCGAGGCGCTCCGGATCGCGCACCGTCAGGCGGCTGACGTCGGCGACGCTCTGCACCAGATGAATGCGGCCGCCGGCGGCGGGGTCGAACCGTCCCATGGTGCCCTCGATCTCCGGGTGCCCGGCGTGACCGATGAGCAGCACGTCGCGTCCCTCGCGCGCATAACGCTGCACCTCCATGTGCACCTTGGTCACGAGCGGACAGGTGGCGTTGAAAACGGTGAGCTGGCGCTCGCGGGCCTCCTCCTCCACCGCTCTCGAGACCCCGTGCGCGGAGAAGATCACGGTGCTGCCGCCGGGGACCTCGGCGAGCTCCTCCACGAACACCGCGCCCAGGGCGCGCAGGCGCTCCACCACGTGACGGTTGTGCACCACCTCGTGGCGCACATAGATCGGCGCCCCGAAGAACTCCAGCGCCCGCTCGACGATATCGATGGCGCGGTCGACGCCGGCGCAGAAGCCGCGCGGATTGGCGAGTAGCACTTGCATCAGGCACGCCCCTTGAGGCCGGCGCGACTCTCGCGCCAGGCATCGAGCAGCAAGAGCGCGGCGCCGACGGTGATCGCGGAATCCGCCACGTTGAAGGCGGGGAAATAGTGGTGCTGCCAGTGCACGTGGATGAAGTCGACCACGCGCCCGTGCAGCAGCCGGTCGAGCATGTTGCCGAGTGCCCCGCCGGCGATCAGTGACAGGCCGCACGCGAGCAGCCCCTGGGTGTGCGCCTGCAGACGCCGCAGCCAGCCCAGGAGCACCGCGCTCACCGCGAGCGCCAGCAGCACGAACAGCCAGCGCTGCCAGCCGGAGGCTTCGGCGAGGAAACTGAAGGCGGCGCCGGTGTTGTAGGTGAGGATGATGTCGAGCACCGGGGCCACGTGCACGCGCTCAAAGAGCGCGAAGTGGTGCACGATCCACGCCTTCACGAGCTGATCGACGCCGATGACGGCGAAGGTCAGCGGCAGGTAGCGCCAGCCGCTGTGCGAGAGCGCCGGCAGGGCCGCTACTGCGCGCACACTGCCGGCGAGGGGTGCATGGTCATTCATACGAACTCTCGCAACTCACCGGGGCCCTCAAGGTTACTGACACAGCGCAGGCACAGCTGCGGATGGCGGCTGTCGGCACCGACGTCCGGACGACGATGCCAGCAGCGCACGCACTTTGCATCGGTGCTGGGCGCGACGCTCACCCACACACCCTGCGAGCCGGTGTTCACCGCCGCCACCGCCCCCGCCGGGGGCTGCGGCATCGCGTGCACGCGGGCCTCCGAGGTAATGAGGAGGAAGCGCAGTTCCGCACCGAGCGCAGCATAGCGCGGGTACTCGGCCGGCGTGCAGTACACGTCCACCTGCGCATCCAGCGGGGCGCCGATGGCACCGCCGTCGCGCAGCTTCTCCAGCTCCCGCGTCACGTCCGTGCGCAGCGCGATGAGCGCGTCCCAGTCGATCGTGGCGGCGGGCACGGCGGGCAGCGTATGCCAGGTGGCGTGGAAGATCGACTCGGCGCGCTCGCCCGGCAGGTAGCCCCACACCTCCTCTGCGGTGAAGGACAGGATGGGCGCGAGCCAACGCACCATGCTCTCGGCGAGGTGAAACATGACGGTCTGCGCCGAGCGCCGTGCGCGCCCGGCTGCGGGCGTCGTGTACATGCGATCCTTGATGACGTCGAGGTAGAAGCCCCCCAGCTCGACGCTGCAGAAGTTATGCACCTTCTGGTAGATGAGGTGAAAGGCGTAGCGACGGTACGCCTCGGTGATCTCCGCCTGCAGCGTGTGCGTGCGCGCGAGCACCCAGCGATCGAGCGCCAGCAGCTCCTGCGGCGGCAGCGCATCGCGGCTGGGGTCAAAGCCGTGCAGGTTGCCGAGCAGGAAGCGCAGCGTGTTGCGCATGCGGCGATAGGAGTCCGCCATGCGCTTGAGGATCTCGTCCGAGACTGCGATCTCGTTCGCATAGTCGGTCGCCGAGACCCACAGCCGCAGCACATCCGCCCCCAGATTGTTCACCACCTTCTGCGGGGCGATGACGTTGCCTAAGGACTTGGACATCTTGCGGCCCTTCTCATCGACGGTGAAACCGTGCGTGAGCACGCCCTTGTAGGGGGCGCGCTCGTACAGCGCCTCCGACATGAGCAGCGAGGAGTGAAACCAGCCGCGGTGCTGATCGGAACCCTCCAGGTACAGTTCCACGGGCGCGGCGATCTCCGGGCGCTCCGCGCCAACGCACTCGAACGAGAGCCCCGAGTCGGCCCACACGTCCATGACGTCCGTGACCTTCTCGTAGTGCTCGGCGTCCTCGCCGAGCAGCTCGCGCGGCTCGAGCGCAAACCAGGCGTCGATCCCGCCCTCGGCCACACGCGAGGCCGCCGCCTCGATCAGGGCTGGTGTGCGCGGGTGCAGCGCGCCGCTCACCTTGTGCACGAACAGCGGAATCGGCACGCCCCAGGTTCGCTGGCGCGAGACGCACCAGTCCGGTCGGGTCTCGATCATGCCGGTGATGCGCGACTCGCCCCAGGCGGGCGTCCACTGCACCGCCTTGATGTCGCGCAGCGTGTGCTCGCGCAGGTGCGCCTGCTCCATGCTGATGAACCACTGCGGCGTGGCGCGGAAGATGACCGGGGACTTGTGGCGCCAGCACACCGGGTAGCTGTGCCGCAAGGGCTCCTCGTGCAGCAGTTCCCCGGCCGCGGCCAAGGCGGCGCTGATGACGGGGTTTGCCTCATCGACCCGAAGTCCCGCGACCAGCGGCGTGTCCGGCAGGAAGCGCCCGTCGTTGCCGACCGGGTTCGATACGGTGAGGCCGTAGCGCTGCCCGAGCGCAAAATCCTCCTGCCCGTGTCCGGGGGCGGTGTGCACCGCCCCGGTGCCGGCATCGAGCGTGACGTGCTCGCCCAGCACCACCGGCACCGCGCGCTCCTGCAGCGGGTGCTTCAGCTGCAACCCCTCCAGTGCGCGGCCTTCAAAGCGCGCGAGCACGCGATCCGCGCTCATGCCGTAGCGCGCGAGGCAGGTGGCGGCAAGTTCCGCGGCCAGTATCAGCCGGCGCACCGCCTCGCCCTTGCGCGCTTCGATGAGGACATAGCTGAGTTCCGCGCGCAGTGCCACGGCCTGGTTGGCGGGCAGTGTCCAGGGGGTCGTGGTCCAGATGACGACGTCGACGGCGTCCGTGCCGAGCTCGCGGGCGCCAAGCCCCACGCGCGCGGCCAGCTCGGCGTTGTCGAGGACACGGAATCCGACATCGATCGCCGGCGACACCAGCTCCTCGTACTCAACCTCCGCCTCGGCGAGCGCGGAACGGCAGTCGAGGCACCAGTACACCGGCTTTACGCCCTTGTAGAGATGGCCATTCTGGATGATGCGACCGAAGGCGCGCAGCTGCTGCGCCTCGTAGCGCGGCGCCATCGTGAGATAGGGCCGCTCCCAGTCACCGAGGATCCCCAGACGCTTGAAGTCCGCGCGCTGCAGCTCGATCTGCTCCTGCGCGTAGGCGCGGCAGGCCGCGCGGAAGGCGCGTGCGTCGAGCTTGCCGCCGGGTCGCCCGTGCTTCTTTTCCACCTGCAGCTCGATCGGCAGGCCGTGGCAGTCCCAGCCCGGGATGTAGGGGGAATCGTAGCCATCGAGCGAGCGCGACTTGACGACGATGTCCTTGAGGATCTTGTTCACGGCGTGCCCGATGTGGATCGCGCCGTTGGCGTATGGCGGTCCATCGTGCAGTACGAAACGCGGACGCCCGCGCGCGAGTTCCCGCAGCTTCGCGTACGTGCCGCGCTCGTCCCAGGCACGCACCGCCGCCGGCTCGCGCTGCGCGAGATCCGCCTTCATCGGAAAATCCGTGCGCGGCAGGTTGATCGTGTGTTTGTAGTCAGCCATGTCGTTTACGTCTCAGACCTCAAGGATGCGGCGCGCCGCGGCCGCATCCTGCTGCATCTGTGCGGTGAGCGCCGCGAGCGATGCGAAGTACGCCTCCTCGCGCAGCTTGGCGACGAATTCCACGGCGATCTCGCGCCCGTAGAGATCCGCATCAAAATCAAACACGTGCGCCTCAAGCAGCGCCTCGGTCCCGGCCACGGCCGGCCGCGTGCCGAGATTTGCGACCCCGGGGAGTCCCTGCGCGGCGATGCCGTGCACACGCACGGCGAACACGCCGGCCACCGGCGCGCGCCGCCGCTCGAGCGGCAGATTGGCCGTGGGAAACCCGAGGCTGCGCCCGAGCCTCTGCCCGCCCCGCACGCGCCCGCGCATCGACCAGGGGCGCCCGAGCCACGCCGCCGCGCGGGGAAAGTCCGCCGCGGCGAGCGCGGCGCGCACGCCGCTGCTGCTGATGCGCTCGTTGCCGAGCATTACCGCGGGCAGCACCTCCACCTCAAAACCCAGCCGCCGTCCGGCCTCGGCGAGCACCGGCGCGGTCGCCTCGCCGTTCTTGCCGAAGCGAAAGTCATGCCCCACGACGACGCTGCGGGCGCCCAGCTCGCGCGCGAGCAGGCTCGCAAACTCCTGCGCCGAGAGGTTACGCAAAGCCTCATCGAAGCGCAGCAGGCACAAGTAATCGAGCGGCATCGGCGCAAGGATCCGCCAGCGCTCGCGCAGGCTCGTGAGGCGCGCCGGCGGCTGCTTGGGCTGCAGGTACTCCCGCGGCAGCGGCTCGAAGGTGACGATCACCGAAGCATCCCCGCTCGCGGCGGCGCGCTCGTGCAGCCGCCGCAGGAGCGCCTGGTGCCCCAGGTGCAGCCCGTCGTAGGAGCCGACGGTCACGACACAACGCTTCCCGGGCGTGCGCAGGCCGTCGAGTCCGCGAATGAGCCTCATGATCTCTTAACTTATTGATACCGATGGGTAAATTGACAAAATACTGCCGCGGCCGCGGTCCGCCGGCCAGTTTATGTGAATGTGGGGCCGCTTGCCGCGTTCGCTAGGTGGCGACGCGTTGACAAGGGCGCCGGCGATACGGAAACTACCGGCCCCCGCGATCGGGGACATTCTTTAGATAGGAAGATTTCGTGGCCAATACCAAGTCCGCCGAGAAGGCTGCCCGCCAGGCTGAGAAGCACCGCGCCCGTAACGTGGCGCTGCGCTCGCGCATGCGCACCGCGGTGCGCAATGTGACGGCGGCCGTGGCTGGCGGGGACAAGGAGGCGGCCAAGTCGACCTATCAGAAGGCGGTCCCGGTGATCGACTCATTGGTGAGTAAGCAGATCATTCACCGCAATAAGGCTGCGCGGCACAAGAGCCGTCTGGCAGCTCGCATCCGCGCGATGCAGTGAGGTTGTGATGAACGTGAACGACAAGGTCCGCATCCCGACCCCGGTGGTGCCCACTCCTCTTAAGCTGCGCCCGGCGGCGCGACGCCAGCATCTTCTGGAGATGATGCGCGCGCGCGTGCCGAGCGCTCCTGCTCTTCCAAAAAAGTCATAACTGCCGCGCACAGCTCGCGCGTCCCCTCGCCGGTCGCCCCGGAGATGAGGAAGTGCGGGCCGCGATGACGTAGCGCGCGCACGATGGCGGCGGCGCGCTTCTTCGCCTCCGGCGCCGGCAGCAGGTCCTTCTTATTGATGACCAGCCAGCGCGGCTTGGCGGCGAGTTCCTTGCCGAACTTCCTGAGCTCCGCCACGATCGCGCGCGCATCCGTCACCGGATCGGCGGCCGGGTCCGGCGGCAGGAG
>Ga0210390_10006112_pt1 | contig 10070 bp, 12 predicted proteins | sample IncBWH11OmetaG_FD_161050 | JGI IMG/M metagenome (GOLD analysis project Ga0210390, IMG submission 161050) | Forest soil microbial communities from Barre Woods Harvard Forest LTER site, Petersham, Massachusetts, United States - Inc-BW-H-11-O ...
CCGGATGGTCCTGACTTCCTGTCACTCCGATGTTCAGATTCGCCGCGCCCTCGAGCGGAGCACCCGCGATCCCCGACAGCAGCGCGAGCCTCGGGAAATTCGCGCGCAGATGCGCCGCGATGGCCCGATTGGGCCCGCCAAAGGCAGCGTCGCCCGACAGGGTGCCGGCGGCGAGGTCCAGCGACAGTCGCTTGACGACGATCCGCCGGCCGAACCTCACGCGCAGCGAAAAGCCGGCCTGGGCGCCGACCGGCGAGGCGAGATCGGCCGGCAGCAAGGGCGCCACCGCCGCTTTTCCAGACAAGCCGAGAACAGTTGCAGAGCCGACCTCGAGCGCGACATTGGCGTCGAGACGGGCGAGCGCGCCGGCCGAGGCGGTCAGCCGGCCGTGCCAGTCGGCGAGCGGTCCCCGGCCGTCGAGCGACAGGGTCAGCGCCGGCCGATCGGTGCGGCCGAGCCAGCGGTCGAGCAGAATCCCGGTCGGCTCGTCCGCATGCAGCCGCAGGCTCAGCACCGGATGAGTTCCGGTCAGCGACATCAGTAAGGCGAGCTTTCCCGGGACGCCGTCGGTGCGATGGAGGTCGAGTGCGGCCCGCGCGGCTCCGCCTCTGATCTCGCCATTGCCGGCGAGCGTGGCGACGACGCTCTCGCCCAGAACCGGCGGCGCCAAAGCCAGGCGCGCGATAACGAGCCGGTCGAGAACAAGGGTCAGCGGAATATGCGGGACTTGGAGATATTCGGAGAGCGGCGCCGACGCCGCCGTCGACGGCCGCGCCATATCGATCTCGGCGATCTCAAGCCCGCGGATGTGCAGCGCGCCGGCGATGAGATCGGCCGGGGCGAGATCGAGGTCTACTCCATGCAAGGTCAGGTAGACGCCGCCGGCGTCGGCGATGGCGATGCGATCGATATTGACATGGAACGGCAGGAACCCGCGCAGCCCGGCGATCGATACGACAAAATCGGGCTTGCTCGCCGAGCGGGCGATGACCGCCGCCAGCCACGCCTGCGCCGCTCGCGTTTGCAGCAGCCCGAACCCCACCAGCGCGAGCAGGATCGGAACGGCGAGGGCGATTGCGAGCCAGCGGGCGACCGCGCGCATCAGAAAGCCTCGCCGAGGCTGACATAGACCTGGATCCACGAATCGGCGCTGCGTTTGTAGAGCGGGGTCGCCAGATCGAGTCGCAGCGGGCCGAATGGGGTATAATAACGCAGCCCCAGCCCGACGCCGTACAACAGGCGCTGGTTGAGCTGCGGCAGGCTCGTTTCGTAATAGCTGCCGGCGTCGACGAACGGGACCACGCCGATCGTATCGGTGACCTTGATGCGAGCCTCGAAATTCATCACCAGGCTCGATTTACCGCCGATCGGCTCGTTGTTGGGGGCGAGCGGTCCAGCCAGCTGATAACCGTAGGGCCGGATCGTCCCGCCGCCGCCGACGTATATCCGCTGGTCGGCCGGGAGCTGCAACAACGACGCGCCGTCGAGCGAGCCCAGCGCCACCCGGCCGGCGAGGATCGTGCGGCCCTGTGCACCGACCTGCCAATACGTGCTGGCCGACAACAGATTGGTGACAAAGTTAAGGTTCGGGCTTGAAAAGGTGTGGGCCGGGGTGACTGACAACTGGGCCCGCCAGCCGCGGCTCGGGCTCAACAGATTGTCGGTGGTGTCGAGCTTTACATAGGCCGGGACGCCGACCAAGGTGTAGCGCTGGGTGTGCTGGGCCGAAGTGAGCGTCGACAAATCGGCAAGTTCTTCGACATTGGCCTCCTCGCCCTCGAGCAGCAGGCCGCCGGTCAGCAGCCGGCCGAAGCGGCGTTCGAAACCGGCGGTGGCGAGCGCGCGGCGGCTGTGATAGGCCGACGGCGTTTCATTGGCAATCTCGGCAGTCGCCAGAAAATCCTGATCGGTGGCGAATGTATCCGGGCGGCGGAAATTCGCGTTGAGGCCATAGACCTGCTGGCCGGCGGTGGCGGACAGCCTCAGATACTCGGCGTTGCCGAACAGATTGCGGTTTTCCCAGAAGATACGAGCGGCGGCGCCCTGGCTGGTATTGTAGCCGAGCCCGGCGCCGATCGTGCGGTGCGGGCGCTCGGTGGCGTCGATCGTCATCTGGGCGCTTCCGGGCCTGCCGGGCTCCGCCTGCGGCGTGATCCGCACCGTGCTGAACAGGCCGCTCTCGATCAGCGCGCGGCGCGTCTGTTCGACCTTGGCCGCATCGTAGGCGGCACCGCGCCGCCAGCGCAGACGGCGCTCGACATATCCGGGATTGAGCGTTTTCAACCCCGTGATCGCCACGCCGCCAAAGCGCATCGCCGGACCGGGCACGAGCTCGTAGGTCACCGCCATCGTATGGTTGCGGCGATCGATCACGACGCGGCGGCTGTCGACCTTGGCAAAGGGGTGCCCGCTATCGCCAAAGGCGGTCAACAGCGCCGCCTGCGCCGCCACCACCGGGGCGGTGCGCGCCGGGTCCCCCGGCTTCAGCGGCAACGGCGCCGCAGCGGGCGGGATCGCAAGAGGCCGGCCGTCGGGGCCGAGCACTGCTACCGAGGCGACGCGATAGAGCAGCCCCGGGGCGACCTTGACCGTGACCCTTTGCGGTTGGGGGGCGGTATCGATCCTGTAGTCGAACCGGGCGTCCCAATAGCCGAGGCTGTGTGCGGCATCAGCGAGTCGGGCGAGATCGCGGTCGGCGCGGCGCCGGAGCGCCTCCTCGGAGGCGGGCTGTCGGCCCTCGAGCGACTTGAGCTCGGAGACTTTGTCGAGGAGATCGGCGAGATCGCCGCTGGCGGCGCCGGTTATCGTCGTCCGGTACCGGATGTCCGCCTGTCCGGCGGTTGCCGGAAGAAGCGCCGCGGTCAACGCCAACACCGCCAGATTTCGCCTGACCCGCCGTCCCCGGGCGAACGCCCCGCAACGGGGCCGCACCGGGCCGGGCTTACCCGCTTCGGCGTGCCGCCGCTGCCTCGACCCGTCGTTTCAGCCGGCGGATCTCCGGCGTCAGCTTGCGGTTAGGTGTATTGCGCAAAAAAGCGTCGATGCCGCCCTTGTGCTCGATCGTGCGGATCGCCGCCGTGGTAATCCGCATGCGGATCGGCCCGAGCACGTCCGACAGCAGCGAGATCTGCTGCAAATTGGGCAGAAAGCGGCGTTTGGTCTTGTTGTTGGCGTGGCTGACGTTGTGGCCGACCTGGACGCCCTTGCCGGTGATTGCGCATCTGCGCGCCATGCCGTACCTCAACCAAACAAAGCTGGTGAAATTATCGGGGGTCGCTAGCCCGGCGCCCACGGGCGCGTCTTCTACGATGCTTCGGCGCCCGGCGTCAATAATCGGAACCGTCCGCCGAGCGTATCGGCGGCGGCTGTCGGGCGAAGCGGCTCGACACTGTCGACCCACGGCGCAAAAATGGCGGATTCGGGGAGAAACGCGGATGTCGCCGAGAGGAAAAACCAACCCCTACGAAATGGCGCTCGACAAGAACCGGGCCAATTTCTTGCCGTTGAGCCCAATGGGCTTTCTGCTGCGCAGCGCCGCCGTCTATCCCGACCATCCGGCGGTCGTCTACGGCGCGCGCCGCTATGGCTGGCGCGAGGCGCTCGAACGCTGCCGCCGGCTGGCGAGCGCGTTGGTGGCGGCTGGCGTCGGACGCGGCGACACCGTAGCGATGATGGCGCCCAACATCCCCGAGATGTTCGAGGCGCATTTCGGCGTGCCGATGGCCGGCGCGGTGCTGAACGCGCTCAACATCCGACTTGACCCGGAAACGATTGCCTTCATCCTGCGTCACGGGGCGGCCAAGATATTGATCACCGACACCGAATTCGCCCCGGTGGTCAAGGAGGCATTGGCTCGGCTCGATCGCAAGCCGCTCGTCGTCGATATCCTCGACCCGGCGGGGCCCGGCGGCGACCGCCTCGGCAACATCGATTACGAGGCGTTTCTCGCCGCCGGCGATGCAAACTTCGCGGAAATCACCCCGGCCGATGAGTGGGACGCGATCGCTCTCAACTACACCTCGGGCACCACCGGCAATCCCAAGGGCGTCGTTTATCACCATCGCGGCGCCTACCTGAACGCGCTCGGCAACATCCTGGTCTGGGGCCTGCGCCGCCACCCGGTCTATTTGTGGACCTTGCCGATGTTCCACTGCAACGGCTGGTGCTTTCCGTGGACGATCACCGCCTTGGGCGGAACCCATGTCTGCCTGCGCCGGGTCGAGGCCGCGGCGATTTATGAAACGATCGCGCGCGACGGCGTCACCCATATGTGCGGCGCGCCGGTGGTCATGAACATGCTGCTGAACCCCGGCGCCGGGGTGTCGCGGGCGCTCGGCCGGCGGATCGAGATGATGACCGCGGGGGCGCCACCGCCGGCCGCGGTCATCGAGGGCATGGAGGCGATCGGCTTTCACATCACCCATGTCTACGGCCTGACCGAAGTCTATGGCCCGGCGACGGTGTGCGCCTGGCACGGCGAGTGGGACGCATTGCCGACCGAGGAGCGCTCGCGGCTGAAGGCGCGGCAGGGGGTCAATTATCCGGTGCTCGACGGGCTGATGGTCGCCGACCCGGTGAGCCTGGCGCCGGTTCCGTCCGATGGTGCGGCAATGGGCGAGATCTTCATGCGCGGCAACATCGTCATGAAGGGTTATCTGAAGAACCCGCAGGCGACCGAGGAGGCGTTTGCCGGCGGCTGGTTCCATACCGGCGATTTGGGCGTCGTCCATCCGGACGGCTATATCGAACTCAAGGACCGCTCGAAGGACATCATCATCTCCGGCGGCGAAAACATCTCGACGGTCGAGGTCGAAAGCGTGCTCTATCGTCACCCGTCGGTGTTCGAGGCGGCGGTGGTCGCCCGCCCCGACCCGATGTGGGGGGAAACCCCTTGCGCCTTCGTCATGCTTAAAGCCGAAGCCGCCGCCACCGCCGACGACATCATTGCCTTTTGCCGCGAGCATCTCGCCCGGTTCAAGGCGCCGCGCACGGTGATCTTCGGCCCGTTGCCCAAAACCTCGACCGGCAAGATCCAGAAATTCCTGCTGCGCGAGCGGGCCAAGAGCGGCGCGTGACGCGGTCTTAGGGCCGGGCCGGCTCGGATGACCCCCGGCGGCGACGGGGTAAGCGCTACCTCGATGTGCCGTAGCGAAAGGTCTCGTCGGCCGACCCGCCCACCCGCACCGAGGTGCTGGTGCCCGGAATCAAGAACGAGCGCGGAAAGCTGCCGCCGACTGCTGGCGGGTACGGCCCCGTGGCGTGAACGTCGGCCTCCGGGACGCTCGCTGGCCCCGGCGGCACTTGCACCTGCGGCTGTGCGAGCTGGTCGATCCGCTGCTGGAGTAGCTGCTGATTGGCGCGAAGGTTCGACAACTCGTCGGCCTTTGCCGTGAGGAGGCCTGTCAGAGGCACGATTGCGGCCGCCAGAGCGCCGATCGCCGCCACGCGGGCGAAATGCCGCTTTTGCGCCACTGCTCCCACACCCCCGCCAAGACGCCAAGACAATCGCTAGCCTGCGCGCATCCGATGGGGATGGTTAATGGCTTTCCAACTGGAAAATCTCATCCTTGATGCGGAGCTTTTGCCGCTTCAGATCAGAGATCGCGTCGTCATTCGGAAGCGGACGGCGGCCCTCTTCATCGATGGCGCGTTCGAGTGCCGCGTGCTTTTCTCTCAGCGCTTCGATGCGATCCTGCGGCGACATGCTCAATCCTCCTCACAGACAATGACCGCGCACGATGGTAACGCCGGACCCACGCTCCGGCCAGGGGCACCACGCTCCCCGATGACCAAAATATGTCAAGACCGCAAATTTCAAAGAGGCCGCGATGGGAGAAATATCCGCAATTCCGCGCCTGGTTGTCGGCATCAGCGGCGCATCCGGGGTCATCTATGGTGCTCGGCTATTGGAGCTGTTGCGGCCGTTGCCGGTCGAAACCCATCTGGTCATCAGCCGGGCGGCCGAGGTGACCCTGGCGCTCGAAACCGAGCTGAAGCCGGCTGCGGTGCGCGCACGCGCCGACGTGGTGCATGCTGCCGGCGACATGGCGGCGCCGATCTCGTCGGGCTCGTTTCGCACGATCGGGATGGTGGTCGCCCCGTGCTCGATCCGCAGCATGGCCGAGATCGCCAGCGGCGCCACCACGACCCTGCTGACGCGGGCGGCCGACGTGGTGTTGAAGGAGCGCCGGCGGCTGGTTCTGATCGTGCGCGAAACCCCGCTCCATACCGGCCATCTGCGCACCTTGACCGCGCTCTCGGAAATGGGTGCGATCATCGCTCCGCCGGTTCCGGCCTTCTACGCCAAACCTGCCACCATCGCCGAGATGGTCGATCAGACCCTCGGCCGTGTCCTCGATTTGTTCGGTCTCGACACCGGAACGGTCCGGCGCTGGGGCGAGCCCTGAGGCCGCTGATCGCAACGATCGGCTTGCGGCGGGGCCCGGCGGGGCCGAGCGCGACGTCGGCGACGGCGATCGTTGAAAGTGGTATGGTGCCGATCGAACCTTGCGCCATCGGCCATGGATCTCGACGCCGAATCATTGAAGGCCAAGCTCGCTGTGCTGAAAAGCGAGCACCGCGACCTCGACGACGTGATCGCGCGTCTGTCCGATCAGCCGCCGTTCGACCAGCTTCGACTGCAGCGGCTCAAAAAGCGCAAGCTCCTGCTAAAGGACCAAATTCTGAAAATCGAAAGCGAGCTGTTGCCTGACATCATCGCCTGAGGGCGCAATCCGAGTGCGGTTGTGCGCAGTGTCCGGCTTCTATAATAAGCGCTGTCGCGTTCCGATCGCGGAAGAACCCGAATGAGCGAGGCCGGTCCGGCAGTGGGCATCATCATGGGCAGCCAATCGGATTGGCGCACGATGATGCATGCCGCCGAGACGCTCGAGCGGCTCGGTGTGAGCTTTGAAACCCGGGTGATCTCGGCGCACCGCACTCCCGATCGGCTCTACGATTATGCACGCACCGCGCGCTCGCGCGGCCTGCGGGTGATCATCGCCGGCGCCGGGGGAGCCGCCCACCTGCCCGGCATGGCCGCCGCGCTGACGCCGCTCCCGGTACTGGGCGTGCCGATCGAAAGCCGGGTTCTCAAAGGCGTCGACAGCCTCTTATCGATCGTGCAGATGCCGGCCGGGATCCCGGTTGCGACCTTTGCCATCGGCGAGGCGGGCGCCGTCAACGCCGCGCTCTTCGCCGCGGCGGTGCTCGGAACGACGGAACTCGCTATCGAGCAGGCGCTCGACGGCTGGCGGCAAAGGCAGACGCAAGGTGTCGCCGAGCACCCGGATTCCGTGTGATGGCGTCGCCGTCGATGCTGGCCCCAGGAGCGACGATCGGGATTATGGGCGGCGGCCAGCTCGGGCGGATGACGGCGCTCGCCGCAGCTCGGCTCGGCTACCGCTGCCATGTCTTCGCGAGCGAGCCGGACAGCCCGGCGGCACAAGTGTGCGGCGCCGCGACCGTCGCCGATTTCTCGGATTTGGCGGCGCTCGGCCGCTTTGCCGCGGTGGTCGATGTCGCGACCTTCGAGTTCGAAAACATCCCGGCCGAAGCGGTGCGCGCGGTAGCCGCCTCAAAGCTCGTGCTGCCGCGGGCCGAAATTTTGGAGATCGCGCAGGACCGTTTGCGGGAAAAGGATTTCCTGCATTCGATCGACATCGCGACCGCCGCCTATCGCGAGGTGTCCGACGTGGTGGCGCTCGGCCGCGCGATGCGCGATTTCGGCTATCCCGCGGTGCTGAAGAGCGTGCGCATGGGCTACGACGGCAAGGGCCAGGTGACGCTCAATCCCGAGACCAGGCCCGAGGAGGCGTGGCGGCAGATGGGCTGCGCGATCGGTATTCTCGAAAGCTTTGTCGATTTCGCCTGCGAGATCTCGGTCATCGTCGCGCGCGGCCGCAACGGCACCTGGGCCACCTACCCGCCGGTCGAAAACCAGCACGTCGCCCATATCCTCGACACCACCATCGCCCCGGCCCGGATCGAGGCTGAGACGGCGATGCGGGCCGAGGCGATCGCGCGCCACATCGCTGAAAAGCTCGACCTCGTCGGCGTGCTGGCGGTCGAGATGTTCGTGACCCAATCGGGCGAGATCCTGGTCAACGAGCTCGCGCCGCGGCCGCACAATTCGGGGCACTGGACGATCGACGCCTGCGTCACCAGCCAGTTCGAGCAATTGGTGCGCGCGCTATGCGGCCTGCCGCTCGGCTCGGTCGCGCACCATTCCGACGCGGTCATGAAGAATTTGATCGGCGCCGACGTCGACAAATGGCGCGACGCGCTCGCCGACGGGTTCGCCAAGCTGCACCTCTACGGCAAGACCGAAGTAGAGCCCGGCCGCAAAATGGGCCACGTCACCCGGCTCATCCCCCGCCGCTGAGCACGTCTCAGCGTAGCGGGCGCAGCAGGCGAAACGGGTTCGGCAGCTGTTTTGCCAGGGTATCGAAATCGCGCCGCATACGGCCCAGTCGGGCGACGCCGGCGAGTTGGCGCGCGACAAAGGCGCGGGTGTCGACAAAGCCCTCGGAGCGATCGTCGAGCCAGTACAGCATGGCGGCGCCGTAGATCGCGGCCAAGGTCAGGCGCTTCGTATAGAAACTGAGGTCGGTGGCGTTGTCGCCAGCGGCATACCAGATCGCGTCGATCGTCCCATAGGTGAGGCGCAGGGCGAGCGGCGCATGGTGCGGCAGCGCCAGGACGGCGAGCGCGCGGCGCACCGCCTCGCGCCACGGCTCGACGATTTCGAGCCGGATGCCGATCGCCAACGCGACGCGCTCGGGGATCCGCAAGGCGTCCAGCGGCAAGGCTTCAAGCCGATCGAGCATGCGCCGGTCGGCCCAGCGGCTGAACCCGGCAACCAGATCGCCGGCCCCGCCCGGGAACAGCGCCAGCGCTTCGCCGGCCGGCATCCCGAGCCGCCGCGCCGCGCCGCGCACGGCCGCGCGCGACCAGCCGTCGAAGGCCACGTCGGGCAGCATCGCTTCGAGCAATGCCTCGCGCCGGCTATCGGCGAGCGGGCTCCTCATGCCGCTCTCGTTTCGGCGAGAAGATCCGCGAGATCGATCGGATGGCGCTGCAGCTCCTCGAGGAACATCAGCAATCGCTGGTCGGTGATGCGCTGCGGATAAAGAATGCCGTCGAGATGATCGCATTCGTGCTGGACGACGCGGGCGTGAAAGCCTTCGGCCTCGCGCTCGATGGTTTCGCCATCGAGGCCGCTGGCGCGGTAGCGGATGCGCAGATGGCGCGGGACGACGCCGCGCAGCCCCGGAACCGACAGGCACCCCTCCCAGCCGAAGGCGCGCTCCTGCCCCACCGCCTCGACCACCGGATTGACCATTACCGTCAGATCCTGCGCGACATCGCCCGGCATCCCGCTGAGGCGTTCGCCGGAGACAGAAAAGACAACGATCCGCCAGGGCTGGTGCACCTGGGGTGCGGCGAGGCCGGTGCCGCCGGCATCCTCCATCGTCTCGATCATGTCCTCGGCGAGACGGCGCACCCAGACCGCCCTTGGATCCTCGACCTTGGCCGCGGGCACGCGCAGCACCGGGTTGCCCATCCGGGCGATCTTCAACAGAGCCATGCTCGGCAATATGTGGCCGGCGGCGCCCCCGGTAAAGCGCCGCGCCGGTGATTGCGACCTTCACAAGCGATAACCGAGGTGTTAGATAACGCCGTATTCCGCGCCGCCTGCTGCGGCCGGCGGCCGTCAATGGAGCAGAGCCCCCGTGCAAGTCCTCGTTCGCGACAACAACGTCGACCAGGCCCTCCGGGCCCTGAAGAAAAAAATGCAGCGCGAGGGCGTGTTCCGCGAAATGAAGCTCCGCCGCAGCTACGAAAAGCCATCGGAGCGGCGAGCACGGGAGCGTGCCGAGGCGGTCCGCCGCTACCGCAAGCTCCTGCGCAAACGCATGGAGCGCGAAGGCTACTGAGAGCGGGCGCGGTCACGCCCGCTACGACTCGACCCGACATTCGTCGAGCGCCCAATCGATCTCGCGAATCGGCGCAGACGCCGGTTCCCACCAAGAGTTCCCACACGTCGATCGCCTGCTCCTCCTGATAAT
>Ga0210390_10006114_pt1 | contig 10069 bp, 10 predicted proteins | sample IncBWH11OmetaG_FD_161050 | JGI IMG/M metagenome (GOLD analysis project Ga0210390, IMG submission 161050) | Forest soil microbial communities from Barre Woods Harvard Forest LTER site, Petersham, Massachusetts, United States - Inc-BW-H-11-O ...
ACTATTTCAAGACATTGGGCATGTAGAATGAGCGGTTTCTATCAAATATTTTCGCAGGGCTCTTGACAGCGCGTTGGGGTGAACCCCAGAGGTAAGACAGTTGGGGATTTGACGGTTCGCTGCTGGATGGATCTAGACCTTGGTGGCGGCGTACGCGCCGGCGACACAGAAAAAGTGGAAGAGATGATTCGCGAGTTGAAGAAAAGCTATGAGGGCGGACTAGAGCAGTTTTCCGCTGATGTAGAGCGCAGAGGGCGTGGAAGAAGCTACGAGCAGCGTTACAACCCTTGGTATCGCATGGATTCTTTACTTCGCTGCGCTACGTTCAGAATGACGATCTTGAGTTTCCTTCGCTGAGCTCGGACGGGAGGCACAAACACTTATGAAGCAGGTCCTTCGACTACGTCTGGCGCGGGCACGCCAGACTTTGCTCAGGATGACAAACGCAGGGTGGGTGAGAAACTTCGCTGCGCTGCGTTCAGAATGACGATCATTCTCTCTAGACCGTCGAGCAAAATGCTCCGGCTGGCTCGCCTTCACCTTGCCGTTATCTACTCAGCCGGCGCAAGTCTCTGATTGTCGAAGCGAGCTTCCGGCAACCCCGGAACGGATCTCTCCGCGGCAAAGATCCGTCCTGAGTCTGGATATCGATTCTGCTGTTCGGGGGTTAAGTTCATAGCCGCTGTTGTGATGTAGAGCGTTCGCAGGTCATCTCCGCCGAAGGCGACGCTTGAAGTCTCGAGGACGGTCGGGACTTCGATGGTTTCGACGCGAATGCCTCGGCCGTAGTCGTCGCGGTAAACATCAATGCGTGAGCCTCCCCACATGGCGACGTAGAGCAGACCAGTGGCATCGATGGTCATGCCGTCGGGACAGGCTCCGTCGTTGGGCAGGCCTGCAAAGGGCAGGTCGACGAATACCTGGCGATTGGTGGCAGTGCCGGTGTTGAGGTCGTAATCGAAGCGCCAGATTTTGTCGGTGCTGTCGTTGTAGTACATCTTTGTGTTGTCGGGAGCCCAGGCGATGCCGTTCGATACGTTCACGGGGTAGAGGACTTCGGTGAGTTGTGGCGAGGAGTCAAAGCGGGCAAGCGAACCGGTCGAGGGCGGTTTCTCACTTTTGTTTTTTGTGCCCGCCCAGAGACGGCCGGCTCGATCGCATTTGCCATCGTTGGCGATGTTGTCAGGGTTGTCGCGGGCCGGCGCGGCCAGCAGCTCTTTGTGGGTCGATCCGAATTCGAGGCGGTATATGCCTCCGTTGCCGATACCCGCGATCACTTTGCCCTCGCGATCGAGAACGGCGAAGCCGACCGGCTCGCCTGTGGAGATGACATCGTGCGCCTGCGTCGCAAAATCATGGCGATGGATTTTGCCGGTAACGATGTCGACGTAATGCAGTCTGCCGCTATCCCACAATGGGCCTTCGCCCAGGGTGGTCTGGGGCAGCTCGTCTATGACATTAGGTCGGACATGAACGCTCATGACGATTCCTTCGTCCTCATCCCCCGTTCCTATTCTCCACTCTTGGAGGGACGTGCTGAGCATACCGTATCTTTGGTGAGGAGGGATTTGCTGGTGGCGGTCGAGAAGTTTCGCGGGGGAGTCTCCCGGTTTCAGAAGGACGTTTATCCGAAGCATCGCGACCTCTTTGAGAGGCTGGCGCTAGGTCAGCGTCCGGACGCGCTGTTCATTACCTGCGCCGACTCGCGCATCGATCCCAACTTGCTTACGCAGAGCGATCCGGGCGAGCTGTTTATCTGTCGGGTGATCGGCAATGTTGTGCCTCCTTATCCGGGTGCGATTGGCGGCGTCTCGGCGACGGTGGAATATGCCGCAGCGGTGCTGCGGGTGCCGGAGATTATTGTCTGCGGACATACGGATTGCGGGGTGATGAAGGCCGCGCTACATCCTGAGGCGGTGCGGAAGTATCCCAGCATTGCGGCGTGGCTGCGCTATGTGGGGGTGGAAGAACGGCAGGCGCAGCCGAGTGCGGAGTTCTTGCTAGCACTGGCGGAACGCAATGTGGTGGCACAGTTGAAGAATCTCAGGACGCATCCGGCGGTCGCGGCACGGCTGAAGGACGGAGATGTTGTACTGCGCGGGTGGGTATACCACATCGCGTCGGGACAGGTGACGGCATATAACGAAGCGAGCGGGAAGTTTGCGGCGCTGGAGTAGCGGTGTGACCTTGCCGGAGCGATAGTCGCGGTAAGGGAATTCCGGCAGCACAACAATTTCGCGTACACTGATTTTTCTCAGCCAATCCATTGCGGGAGCGAGGCGGAATGTCGCGGATTGTCCGTTGTTCCTTAATACAGGCCACGAATGTTGAGGCTGCCGATAGCTCTCTCGAAGCGATCAAGACGGCGATGATCGAGAAGCACGTCGCCATGATTCGTCACGCGGGCGCAGAGGGGGCGCAGATTGTGTGTCTGCAGGAGATTTTCTACGGGCCGTATTTCTGCGCGGAGCAGACGACGCGCTGGTATGACTTTACCGAGCCGGTTCCGGACGGGCCGACCGTCAAGCTGATGCAGTCGCTGGCGAAGGAGCTAAAGCTGGCGCTGGTGGTTCCGGTGTATGAGATCGAGGCTGCGGGCTTTTACTACAACACGGCGGCGGTGATCGATCGCGAGGGCAAGTATCTCGGGAAATATCGCAAGACGCACATTCCGCATGTGGCTCCGGGCTTCTGGGAGAAGTTCTATTTCCGGCCGGGGAACCTGGGGTATCCGGTGTTTGATCTCGGGTTCTGCAAGATCGGCGTCTATATCTGTTATGACCGGCATTTTCCCGAAGGCGCGCGGGCGCTGGGGCTCAACGGCGCGGAGATCGTGTTCAATCCTTCGGCGACAGTAGCCGGACTGAGCGAGTATCTCTGGAGGTTGGAGCAGCCGGCGCACGCGGCGGCGAACGGATATTTTGTGGGCGCGATCAATCGTGTGGGGACGGAAGCGCCATGGAACATCGGCGAATTTTATGGGCAGAGTTATTTCTGCGATCCGCGTGGACAGATTTTTGCGCAGGCGTCGAGAGATAAGGACGAGGTGTTGACGGCGGATCTAGATCTCGACCAAATCGCCGAGGTGCGCAAGACCTGGCAGTTCTTCCGGGACCGGCGTCCGGATCAGTATGGAGATCTGGTGAAGCCGTAATTCAATGCAGGGCCTATGCGCGAACAGCATCCCATCATCGCCGAGCGGTTTCCGGATCTGCACCCGCCGTTTGCGCCGCAGGCGGCGGTGGTCGAGGCGAACCGTTGTTTGAACTGTTTTGACGCGCCGTGTACGGCGGCGTGTCCCACGCACATCGACGTGCCGAAGTTCATCAAGAAGATTGCCAGCGGAAATCTGAACGGATCTGCGCGGACGATTCTGGATGCGAATGTGCTGGGAGCGAGTTGCGCGCGGGTGTGTCCCGTGGACGTGCTGTGCGAAGGCGCATGCGTGATGCATCACTACAACGAGCAGCCGATTGAGATTGGGCGCCTGCAGCGTTTTGCGATGGATGCCTTTCACTCGCGCGCGGGGAAGCTGCAAAAGAAGTTTTCGGGAGAGCGCGCGGGGAAGGTTGCGTGCATTGGCGGGGGACCCGCGTCGCTGGCGTGCGCGGCGGAGCTGGCGCAGCGCGGATTTGCGGTGACGGTGTTTGAGCGGCGTCCGCTGCCTGGAGGATTGAACACTTACGGTGTTGCCGAGTACAAGCTGCCGGCGTGGGCGAGCCTGCGGGAGATCGAGCTGATTGCGGAGCTGGGTGTGGAGTTTCGGACTGGGGTGGAAGTCGATGCGGAGGCGCTGGCGGGAATCGAGATGGATTTCGATTTTGTTTTTGTTGGAGTGGGGCTGGGCGCGGGGCACGGGTTGAAGGTTCCCGGCGGCGACCACTCGGGAATTGTGGATGCGCTGGCTTTCATTGCGGCGTACAAGACTGCAAAGATTACTCACACGGCCGGAAAGGTCACGGTGATCGGTGCGGGCAATACCGCGATCGATGCGGCGAACGCGGCGCTGCGGCTTGGTGCGGAGGAGGTGTCGATTGTGTACCGGCGGAAGCGGGAGAGCATGTCGGCCTTCGAGTTTGAGTATGAACATGCGAAACAGGAAGGCGCGCGTTTTCTGTGGCAGACGGTGCCGGTGAGGGTGAGCGCGGACGGAGGGATGCTCGAGTTTCTAGAGTGCACGCGGGTAGACGATGCGCTCAAGCCGGTTGCGGGATCGGAATTTCTGCTGGCGTGCGATCTGATTATCACGGCGATCGGGCAGTCTCCGCTGCTGGAGTTATTAGAGACCGTGAAGGGCGTTGCGCTGGATAAAGGGCGTGTGGTGGTCGAGCGCAGGACGGGGCAAACGACGAATCCTAAATATTTTGCCGGCGGCGATTGCGTGAACGGCGGGCGCGAGGTGGTGGATGCGGTCGCCGATGGGAAGCGCGCGGCGATTGCGATGGCGCAGGCATTGGAGGCGGCGTATGCCTGAACGCGCGCCTGATCTCGCGGTGAACTTTGCGGGAATCGCTTCGCCGAATCCGTTCTGGCTGGCGTCGGCTCCTCCGACGAACTGCGGCGAACAGGTGATGCGCGCATTCGATGCGGGCTGGGGCGGCGCGGTGTGGAAGACGATTGGGGAGCAGGTGACGAATACGGCGTCGCGCTACTCGTCCATTGATTGGCAGGGCCAGCGCATGATGGGCTTCAACAACATTGAGCTGATCAGCGATCGGCCGCTCGATGTGAATCTGCGTGAGATCGCGGAGGTGAAGAAGCGCTATCCGGAGAATGCAGTGATCGTGTCGCTGATGGTCGAGTCGAAACGCGAGGCGTGGCACAAGATTGTGCAGCAAGCCGAGGACGCGGGCGCGGATGGGATGGAGTTGAACTTCGGGTGTCCGCATGGGATGAGCGAGCGAGGCATGGGCTCGGCTGTGGGGCAGGTTCCGGAGTATGCGGAGATGATTACCACGTGGGTGAAGGAGAAGGCGCGCACGCCGGTGATTGTGAAGCTAACGCCGAACATCTCGGACATTCGAGTGATCGCGCGCGCGGCGAAGAGGGGCGGCGCGGATGCGGTGTCGGCCATCAATACCATTAACTCCATAACGGGGATCGATCTCGAAACATTGATTCCCAGACCCAATGTGGACGGCAAGTCCTCGCATGGCGGCTACTGCGGGCCAGCGGTGAGGCCCATCGCTTTGAACATGGTGCAACAGGTGGCGGGCGATGCCGAAGGTGCACTACCCATCTCGGGCATTGGGGGCATCGCCACGTGGAGAGATGCGGCAGAATTTTTTCTGCTGGGTTGCGGGACGGTGCAGGTGTGCACGGCTGCGATGCACTACGGCTATCGCATCGTGGAAGACATGATCGAGGGCCTGGAAGGCTGGATGCAGGAGAAAGGTTTCGCGACCATCGAGGGTTTTCGTGGATTGAGCCTGCCGCGCGTGACGGAGTGGAAACATCTCAATCTGAATTACAAGATTGTGGCGCGCATCGATGAGGCAAAGTGCATCGGCTGTGATCTGTGCTACATCGCGTGCTGGGATGGCGCGCACCAGTGCATCCATCGTGATCGGATTTCGGGGCCGGTGGATGGGCCGGTGGAGTTGCATCCGACTCCGGCTGCGATTGAAGGGGCGACCCGCGCGACGATATCGGTGACGCCGATTCCGAAACTGGATGCGCATGCGCGCAAGGGGGCGAAACATGTAACTCCGATTGAACGTATTCCGCGCGTGGATGAGACGGAGTGCGTGGGGTGCAATCTGTGCTCGCTGGTGTGTCCGGTAGAGGAGTGCATCACGATGGTCGAGGTTCCGACGGGGCTTGCGCCGAAGACGTGGGAAGAGCGGACGAAAGAGTGCGCGCCTCCCACGATGTAAAGAGGGAATGTTCTGCATGGGACGGCTGATTCAAGACGGCGTTGTCGTCAACGCGGATCGGACTATGGCTGCCGATGTGTTGATCGAGGGCGGCACGATTCGCGAGGTGCGCGTGGGGATTGATCCTCAAGGCCATTCGGTTGTCGACGCCGCCGGACTGCTTGTCCTGCCGGGTGGCATAGATGCGCACACGCATCTCGATATGCCGTTTGGCGGGACGACCTCGGCGGATGATTTCGAGACGGGCACGAGGGCGGCGGCGATCGGCGGGACGACGACGATTGTGGACTTTGCCATCCAGGCGAAGGGCACAAAGATGCGCTCGGCACTCGATGCGTGGTGGAAGAAGGCCGAGGGCAAGGCGTGTATCGACTACGGCCTGCACATGATCGTGACCGACCTGGGGACGTCGGGTCTCGAAGACATGGACGACATGGTCAGCGAGGGCGTGGCAAGTTTCAAGCTGTTCATGGCGTATCCCGGTGTGCTGATGGTGGATGACGCGACGATCTTCAAGGCGCTGCAGCAGACATCGAAGAACGGCGCGCTGATCTGCATGCATGCCGAGAACGGCAGCGTGATCGACGTGATTGTGCAAAAGGCGTTGGCCGCGGGCAAGACGGCGCCGATCCATCACGCGCTGACTCGCCCGACGATTGCTGAGGCAGAAGCTGTTCATCGCGCGATTGTGATGGCGTCATTGGCCGGTGTTCCAGTGTATATCGTGCATCTGTCGAGCGAGGATGCGCTCAATCAGGTTCGGGAAGCGCGGGATCGCGGGCTGCCGGCGTTTGCCGAGACGTGTCCGCAGTATCTGCTGCTGTCGATTGAAGACCACATGCCGGGCAAGAGTTTTGAGGAGGCGAAGTATGTGTTTACTCCACCGCTGCGGGAGAAGAAGAATCAGCCGAAGCTGTGGGATGGGTTGAAGCACGATCATCTGCAGGTGGTGTCGACGGATCATTGCCCGTTCTGCTTTGCAGATCAGAAGATGCTGGGCAAGGATGACTTCACGAAGATTCCGAATGGCGGGCCGGGGATCGAGCACCGCATGCAACTGATTCATCATCACGGTGTGAATGCGGGCAAGCTGTCGCTGAACCGGTTTGTGGAGATTACGTCGACGGCTCCTGCGCGGATTTTCGGGATGTATCCGAAGAAGGGGACGATTGCGGCGGGCAGCGATGCCGATGTTGTGCTGTGGGATCCGAATTCCGAATACACAATCAGCGCAGCGACGCATAACATGCGCGTGGACTACTCGATGTTTGAAGGGTTCAAGGTGAGGGGCAATGCGCGGCAGGTGTATTCGCGGGGCGAACTGATTGTCGAGAATGGGAAATATCTGGGCAAGGCGGGGCGCGGGAATTATCTGCGGCGCGCTGCGCGCGGGGGCGCATGGGAATAACGGAGGCGGCTGCGGCAAAGCGGTCGAGCCTGTACAACGAGGACCTTGCGCCGACGACGCCTGCGCAGCGTACATGGGGCACGTACAACTACATCTCTCTGTGGTTCGCGATGTCGATGGAGGTGAGCACGTACATGCTCGCCTCGGGGCTGATCGCAGGCGGCATGAATTGGAAGCAGGCGATCGGTACGATTCTGCTGGGCAACCTGATTGTGCTGATACCGCTGCTGCTGAATGCGCATGCCGGGGCGAAGTACGGGATTCCGTTTCCGGTGTTTGTGCGTGCGCCGTTCGGCGTGCGGGGCGCGAATGTGCCGGCGATTCTGCGGGCGATTGTGGCGTGCGGATGGTTCGGGATTCAGTCGTGGATCGGAGGGCAGGCGATTCACGCGATGCTGATCGTCGTGTGGCCGGGAGTGGCGGCGGTGCCATGGGCAGTGTGGGCCTGCTTCCTGGGATTCTGGGCGCTGAATATGGCGGTGGTGTGGAAGGGCGTCGAAAGCATCCGGTTCTTTCAGGGATTTTCGGCGCCGTTCATGCTGGTGATGGCGCTGGCGCTGCTGGTGTTTGCGCTGGTGAAGGCGGGCGGATTCGGTCCGATGTTGTCGGAGCCGAGCAAGTTCCATTCGACGGGAGCGTTTCTGCGCTTCTTCTTTCCGTCGCTGACGGCAATGGTGGGGTACTGGGCGACGCTGGCGCTAAATATTCCCGACTTCACGCGCTACTCGAAGTCACAGAACTCGCAGGTGGTGGGGCAGGCCTTTGGATTGCCGGTGGCGATGACGCTGTATTCGTTTATCGGCGTGGCGGTGACGTCGGCTTCGGCGATGATTTTCGGGCAGCCGATCTGGAGCCCGATTGAGTTGATGGGGCGCTTTCATCAGCCGCTGGTGGCGTTGCTGGCGATGGTGGGACTGCTGGTGGCGACGCTGAATGTGAACGTCGCGGCAAATGTGGTGTCGCCTTCGAACGATATTTCGAACCTGAATCCGCGGTTGATTTCGTTCCGGACGGGCGGGCTGATTACGGGCTTTCTCGGTCTGGCGATGATGCCGTGGAAGCTGATGGCGAGCTTCCATAACTATATCTTTGAGTGGCTGATCGGGTACTCGGCGCTGCTCGGTCCGGTGGCGGCGATTATGATCACGGACTACTTTCTGATTCGGGAAACGCGGCTCGATGTGGAGTCGCTCTACCGGCGCGGCGGCATTTACGAATACAGGAACGGGATCAATCCACGGGCGATGATCGCGCTGGCGGCAGGCGTGGTGTGCGCGCTGACCGGACGCTTCGTGCCGGCGGTGCATCTGCTCTTTGACTATGCGTGGTTTACGGGGTTCTTTGTGTCGGGCGCGGCATATGTGGGTTTGATGAGGGGAGTGCGGTCAAAAAAAAAGGCCATGCCAGCCTAATTGGGAGTAAGAGCTTTCTCGACTACAGCCTTTAATGGCGGCAGGTCATCTATGACCGTGATCCACGCGGCATCGGGATTGATTCGGTCGTATTGATGTCTGAGCCAGTTGCCGATGCCGCGGATATCTCGCCAAGGCACGCCAGGATATAGTACTTCGGCATCTTCACCCAACCCTCACTTATAGTCAGCACTTTGCGCTCGACGGCCGCCTGTGTCTTGGCGTCTTGCAAGTAGGAATCGAGATCCATCCCTCGCACGAATTCCTCGATCAAGTTGATGCTGTCGCGAATGTCGCGAAGATAAGCTTTTGGATCCTTAGAGCGATTCTAATTTAAGTAAATACATTCATGCGATAATCCTCTTGTGGATTTGAGGGGAGGCGTGGATGCAGTCGAATTCACAGGATTTGCGCGAGCGTGTGCTTCGTGCCTTGGCTCGCGGGGAAGGGCCATCGGCGATTGCGAGGCGCTATGAAGTCAGCCGCTTCTCTGTCTATCAGGTGCGTGACCGGGTGCAGGAGACGGGTGTACGCACCCGTTTTCAGATCGGCGGCCATCGCAGATCCCGGCTAGAAGAGGCTGAGGCTGCGTTGCGCGCCTGGATCGCAGCCGAGCCGGGTCTGACCCTGGCCGAGTTGCAACAGCGGTTGGCCTCACAAGGCATTGCAATCAAGATCGGCGCTCTGTGGCACCAGCTGAACAAGTGGAATCTCACTTTCAAAAAAAACGCTGCACGCCAGCGAGCAGGAGCGCGAGGACGTACAGGCAGCGCGCCGCGCATGGAGTGAAGCGCAGCCGGAGATGGACGTCGAAAAGCTTGTGTTTATTGACGAAACCTGGGCCTCGACCAATATGACACGGAGCTATGGACGTGCGCCCAGGGGCTGTCGATGCGTCGGTTCGGCGCCGCTTGGCGGTTAGCAAACGTCGACCTTCGTAGCCGGCCTACGCCACCCTCGGCTCACCGCCCCCATGGTCGCCGACGGGCCGATGGATGGGGAGATGTTCCTGGCTTGGGTGGAGCAGTTCTTATGCCCCACCCTGAAGTCCGGCGATATCGTCATCCTCGACAATCTCAGCAGCCACAAGGTGGACGGGATCAAAGAAGCTGTCGCTCTGGCCGGCGCCACAGTCCTCTATCTGCCGCCCTACTCGCCCGATCTGAATCCCATCGAAACGCTCTTTTCAAAACTCAAGTCACTGCTCCGCAAAGCCGCCACGCGATGCACCGAAGAACTGTGGAAGGAAATGGCAGCACTGCTCGACACCGTCTCCACTAGCGAATGCGCAAACTACTTCGCTTCCTCCGGTTATGTAAGCACTTAATTTAGAACCACTCTCGTTGGCTTGCTAGGCGGCCTGAAAAGGCCGG
>Ga0210390_10006115_pt1 | contig 10069 bp, 9 predicted proteins | sample IncBWH11OmetaG_FD_161050 | JGI IMG/M metagenome (GOLD analysis project Ga0210390, IMG submission 161050) | Forest soil microbial communities from Barre Woods Harvard Forest LTER site, Petersham, Massachusetts, United States - Inc-BW-H-11-O ...
ATTGGCCACGCACGCGCACGTGTTGGGAGATTCGCTGATTCAGATTGGACAGAGATTGGGTGGAAGATCGTGGGCGCAAGCGGTGTCCGCGGCGCAGGGCAAGGCGCAGACCCGTTCGGATTCGACAGCGGCAGCGACGCGAGCGGCCGAAAGCGGCCCAGACCTCGAGCCGCGAACCCCACCGCCGGTTCCAGATGTGCCAACGGAAAAAGTCTTATCGGCGGAGGCACCGCAAACTGCAAAACGCGATGAGGCGAAGCACCAAGACGCGGCGGCTGTGACTTCCCTTGTGCCGAGAGCTCAGATTGTGCCGAAGGTTCAGGCCGCGAGTCATCCAACCGTACCGAGTCGAGCGGCAGGCCAAGCGCTGGTCAAAAGTGCTCCCGCTGCGAGTTCTCTGGTGGATTTGGCGGCGGGCGTTGCGCGGCCAGCCCCGCCGGAGATGGATTTGGCAGGCCGCGCGGTGATGAACATTCAACCCGTCCGCCCCGGCAACGTGGATAACAGCGCCATGCATTCGGAAAAGTTTCTCGAAGTGGGAAAGTTCAAAGAAAAAGTGTTGGCAGACGAGACCAGCACGCGGCTGGCGCATTTGGGGTACCCGGCGAGCGTGGCGCAAAAGTCGCATTTGTTTGGGAAGTCGTTTCAGGTTTTGGTAGGGCCGTATGCGAGTGACCCGGAGGCGGAAACGGTGCACAAGGAATTGGCCAACCGGGGATTCTCGCCGCGTTCCTATGAGCGAGGGAAGCGGGAGTTTCATATGCCATCGGACTTGCGGGTGGGCGGCTCGCGTTTGCCGGTCGGAGATTGCACCATCAGTTGGGAGTCGTACAAACCGGATGCCATCGTGAAGTTTGTGGATCAGCGCGGCGTAGGTGTGACCGCGCAGGGAAGGTGGGTCAGGGAAGGGGTGAAGTATCGTCAGGATGCGGTGGGATATGAGAGGAACCACGACGGTTCGCACACGTTACTCGAAATTCGTTTTGCGGGGATGGAAGAGACCTTGGTCTTCGGCGGTGGGTGAGGAAGAAAGCACCTGTGCCACAGGTCCCCGTGGCACAGGTGCTTTGCATATGCAACGGGTTCGAAACGCCGCTTGCGCAGATGTACTCCGTTGGTTACTGTAGGTAGGTCCGTGCAATTCCTCCCATTTTCCCTCGATTGTGCGATGACTGCATTCAAGGCAACGTACCTAGATGTCGCACGATTATCCGCAGAAGACTGTTGTTCAGGCTTCCACGCTTGAAGCGAAATTGGCCTCGAGAAATGCGCAAATTACGATGGTCGGCGTGTTTGGCCTGCTGCTCATCCTTCCGCTTTGGTTGGTGAAGTATCCTCCGCTGGTCGACTACCCAAATCATCTGGCGCGCGCGTTCGTGTTGCACCACCTGAACGATCCCAATTACAACTTCGGTCATTTTTTTGCGCCAGATTGGGGATTGAATCCGTATTGCCTGGCGGATTTTCTGTTGCAGGTGTTTCAACACTTCGTTGGAATTTATGCGGCCGGACGTTTGCTGCTGACGGTGTGCATCCTGGGATTGCCGTTGGGCGTGGCCTTTTTCCTCAGGCGCGCAAACCCCGGAAACGAATACCTGGCGCTGTGGGCGTTTGCGGTGGCCTACAATCCCAATTTTTTGATGGGCTTCATGAGCTTTGTCTTGAGCGTTGCGCTCTGCTTCGTGGTGGTGGGCCTGTGGCTGGACTATCTACACACCGGACAGGAGAAATATTGGTTGATGACGCTGGTGTTGGCGACGCTGACGTTTCTGACGCATTTGGGCGGATTCGCGATCGCGGGGATGGTAATCGTGCTGTACACCGTTTTGGACGCTCCGGTTGCCGATCTAAAAATTCGTAACTACATGGATCTTATGGGGAGATTGCTGATGGCCGGGCTGGCGTTTGTGCCCGGGGCTAGTTTCCTCTTATATGCCAGGTTGCACGGCTGGGCCGGGCGAGGACCGGATTACCGGCATTGGAGCATCAATCTGAAATTGCGGGGTATGACAGTTCCCTTTCGCGAATATTCGCGGACCGTGGAGGCCATCACGATTTTAGCGCTGCTGGTGACGATCGGTTATTTTCTAAGCCGGCGGCGGGAGTTGCGGCTGCAGTTTGTGTGGATGGCTATCGTCGCGGCGATCGTGGCGCTTCACTGGATTGTGCCGGACGCGCTCGGAGATCTGGGATTCGTCGATTACCGCTTTTGCATTTTCGCGTTTCTCTTTTCGCTGGCGATTCCGGTTTTCCGGGGACCGCGCATCGTTCCAGTGGCGCTGGCGACTGTCGTGTTTCTGGCGCATGTGCTGCAGGCGGGCACCTACTTCGTTTCCGAGCAGAAACATCTGCAGCGGCTGGCCAATGATTTTCAATACATCCCACAAAAGGCGCTGGTTCTGGCGTACACCTCGCGCGGCGTTGGTGTGCCGTGGGAAAAGCAGGATGACCTGCACTTCTGGGGCTACGGAGTGATCGAACGCGGCTGGATCACACCAAGTTTGTTCCATCAGAGCGGCGTGCAGCCGCTGCAACTGCGCGTGCCGATGTATTCCGATGACGATCAATACGGTGACAAACTGCAGGAGAGGAAGTACAACGAGGAGTCGATCAGCAAGGCATACGATTACCTTTGGACCACGAACGTCGGTTACTTGAATCCGTATCTCGAGAAGATGGGCAACCCGGTTTGCTCGCAGGGCGAACTGCAGATCATTAAAACAAAGAAAGACCAGGTCGCCGCGCTGGCACGGGCACGGTTATCTCACTGACCGAAGAGTCTGGCGCTGAGGCGCGGGTTCTTTGCGGAAAGAGCGGTTTTGGCGCGACGAAGCAATTCCTTCCGGAAGCTCACGGGGAGGAACGCGGCGCCCGCCTGCAGAATCATTTTCCCGTCGTGGGTGGCTTTGAAGCCGCGCAGATAGGTCATCGCGGCCTTGAAAAATCGCCCGGATTCCACATAGCAATAGCCCAGACTGATGAAGTGATGGCGCAGGCCGGCGCGGGCGGTGTTGTAGGCTTCGCTGTCCTTCCCCAAGCGTTCGCGCTCGCGGGTGAAGACATCGACGAGAAACGCTTTGTCGTCGAGGCGGAAACGATCGAAAGTAGAGTCCGGGCTGCGATACATCTCCGCCAGCGCGCGGTCGATGTAGCCGAAGGAAGCGTGATGCGCGAGGCGCAGCAGAAATTCCCAGTCTTCGCCGGAGCGCGCGCTTTCATCGAACGGGCCGACTTTCTCAAAGACCGTGCGGCGCACCATCAGCGCGGTGGGCTTGATGGGAACCTCTTGCAAAAGACAGAGGTACATCTCTCGCTGCCCGACGACAAATTCCATGCCCCGCGGCCGGCCAACGAGATTCTTTTGGAAGGCTTCCATGTGATCGATGAGCGAGGGAACGAAGCGATCGCGTTCCTGGATGCAGACGTCGCTGAACACCGCATCAACGCCGCGGTATTTGCGCAGGAATTCGACCTGCTGCGCGAGCTTGTCCTCGAGCCACAGGTCGTCGGAATCCAGCCAGGCGACGAATTGGCCGTTGGCGCAGGCGATGCCGGTGTTACAGGCGGCCCCGACACCACGGTTGGTCTCGTGGCGAACGATGCGAATGCGTTCGTCGTGGAAAGAGCGCACCACCTCGCTGGTGGCGTCGGTCGAGCCGTCGTCGACCACAATGATTTCGAAGTTGTTGTAGGTTTGCCGGAGGACGCTGCGGATAGCGCTGCCGATGGAATGAGCTCGATTATACGTACGAATGATTACGGAGACCTTCATGTCGTCTTTAGTGAATTTCCGGAGCGCCAGTAGCGATGATCAACCTACACTTGCGCTGATAAGTTTGCTGGGGAAGTGAATCCAGTCTGGCATAGGGAGCAAAGGGAAACAATACAGAAAGCAATGGATTGTGTAGGGTGATAACCGTAGGTATGAAAATTTTAGCCAGTAGCTGCCTCAAAATGAGACAAAATCAAGTGGCACAGGCACTTTGCCTGTGCGTTCTGCCACATTCAGCCGCGAACCACCGTGCCGCGGCCGTCCTTCAAGCCTACCACCCACATCGAGAAAAAAAGCTTCCTTCCAATAATCCGTTGCGGCCCACGGCGAGCCTGCGTAGGCAGTTTATTTTTACAGAGGCTCGAATTAGAATTTGTGGGTCTGCGCAGGATGCGGCGTGAGGCTCGATCATGTTTGTCGTTTGGCTTGCGGCTTTGGTTTTGGGAGCGGGGTTCGCGATCGCCGGCGGTCAGGGCGCGAAATGGAAGTGCTTGAATCTGCTGATCATTGTGGGCTGCATGGCGCTGGGATTTGGCATCGGCTATGCGGCTGGATTGGGCAGGGGAAATCTCGGCAGCGTGAGCGGCGCGGGCTTGCCACTGGCCATTGTGCTGGGAATTGTCGGCGCGTTCGGATGCATGCAGCTCAATAGCTGGCGGGCAAAGTAGAAATAGAAGTATATGACGCGGATGCGCTCCCAGAAACTTTCGCGAAACCCGCAGCTACGGAAAATTCTCACGCTAATCTCGTCTCTCGTGGCACCGCTACGCTTTGCTGCCGCGCAATCAGTTCCCTCCCCTACCGCGTTTCCATCGGATACCGAAATTCGTCAGATGCTCATCGATCGCATCGACACCGAGCATCAGAGTGTCGGCATTGTAGTGGGCATCGTCGGTCCCGGGGGGCGCCGGCTGATTGCCTATGGACATTTGGACCAGGGTGACCCGCGGCCGCTGAACGGCCAGACGATTTTCGAGATTGGATCGGAAACGAAAGTGTTTACCTCGCTGCTGCTGGCGGATATGGTGCAGCGCGGCGAGGTGGCCCTCGATGATCCGGTAGCGAATTATCTGCCTGCAACCGTGAAAATGCCGGAGCGAAACGGCCGGGTGATTACGCTCGTCGATCTTGCCACGCACACCTCTGGATTGCCGCGCCTACCTTCGAATTTATCTCCCAAGGATCCGGGGAATCCCTACGCGGATTATTCGGTCGAGCAGCTGTATCAATTTCTCTCCGGCTACCAGTTGAAGCGCGACATTGGTTGGCAATACGAATATTCGAATCTGGGAGGCGGGCTCCTGGGGCAGGGGCTGGCGCTGCGCGCGGGAATGAGCTACGAGGCGCTGGTGAAGCAGCGTATCTGCGTGCCCCTGGGGATCAAGAGCACGGGGATTACGCTGACGCCGGAGATGAAGGCACGGCTGGCCGCGGGACACGATCCGTCGTTGGAACCGGCAAAGAATTGGGATTTACCAACGCTGGCGGGTGCGGGAGCGTTGCGGTCCGACGCGGACGACATGCTGACGTTCATCGCGGCGAACTTGGGCTATGTGAAGACCCCGCTGGCGCCGGCAATGGCCGCGATGTTGAAGGTTCGCCGGCCAACGGGGCAGCCGGGCATGGAAATTGCGTTGGGCTGGCACATCAACACCGCCAACGGGGAAGAAATTGTGTGGCACAACGGCGGCACCGGCGGCTACCGCTCGTTCATGGGATTCGATCCGAAGGCCCGCTTGGGGGTAGTGTTGCTGTCGAATGCGGGCACGCCCGCAGGAGTGGATGACATCGGCCGGCATTTGCTGGACGCCAGCGCACCGTTGGCCACGCTGCCGAAGGAGCCGAGGCAAGTGGCGGTGGATACGAAATTGTTCGATGGCTACGTAGGAAAGTATCAGCTGGCCCCGCAGTTTGTTTTGACCATCACGCGCGAGGGAGATCATCTCTTTGTGCAGGCAACCGGCCAGCCGAAGTTCGAGATTTTTCCGGAGAACGACCGCGATTATTTTTTGAAGGTGGTGGATGCGTCGATCACTTTTGTGACCGACGGGACGAGCCCTGCCACAGAGCTGATTCTGCACCAAGGCGGAAGAGATCAGCGCGCAAAACGAACGGAGTGAGGTGGGGAAGCAGAAAATAGAAATGGCAAATGAGGGATGAAGTTCTTTTCACCACAGAGGGCACAGAGGAGAGCAACAAGCGTGGCACAGGCACTTTGCCGGTGCGCCGTCACTCCCTCACCGACCCACGCGTCATGCTAGTGGCAGAGTAGCAGTCGCGTTCAAGCGAACCTCTGCAAACTGGTGGTTGAGGTAGTGCGGATAGGCTGCTGCGGCGATCATGGCCGCATTGTCCGTAGACAGCGCGCGGCTAGGGAAGAAAACTTTCGCGCCTGCGGCCGCGGCTCGCTCTTCGAAGGTGCGGCGAAGTTGGCTGTTGGCGGCCACGCCGCCGGAAACCAGGATTGTTCCCACGGCGCATTGCTCGGCGGCCGCCATGGTCCGCTCGACCAGATCGCGCACGACGGCATTCTGAAACTCGCGCACTAGGCCGAGGGTTTGCGGGCTGCACAACGGCAGAAGATCCTCGAGCCTGCGGTGCCCGGCGTGTAACGCTTCTTCCCTTTTGCCGATTTCCGGATTGTATTCCGGATGCTCGCGGATGTGGTACAGCACCGCGGTTTTCAGGCCGCTGAAACTGAAGTCCAACGCATTGCCGCGCGTTTTCGTAGGACCAAATCTTGTGGGAGCGGGCGCAGAGCCAGCCGCGGCCGCCAGGCGATCGAGGATCGGCCCGCCGGGATAGCCGAGTCCGAGAAGCTTGGCGACTTTGTCGTAGGCTTCGCCGGCAGCGTCGTCGCGCGTCTGGCCGAGCTTGCCATAGAGAAATGCGTCGCTGTTTGACGGCCCACTTTTGACTTCGTATAAGACCGTGTGACCGCCGGAAACGATAAGACACACGGCAGGCAATTCCGGCGCTTCGCCGTGTTGCTGCGCTTCAAGAAACGCAGAGTGAATGTGTCCTTCGAGATGGTTCACGGCGATCAGCGGTTTGCCGAGCGCGGCGGCGAGCGTTTTTCCGTAGGTGATTCCCACAAGCAAGGAACCAACCAGGCCCGGCCCTTGTGTGACACCGATGGCGTCAAGGTCTGCGAACTTCAAGCGCGCTTGTTCCATCGCTTCGCGAACCACCGGGACAATCTGCCGGAGATGTTCGCGAGAGGCAAGTTCCGGAACCACGCCGCCGTATTTGCGGTGAATGTCGATTTGCGAAGAGACCACGCTCGACAGGATGGTGCGGCCGTCGATGACCACAGCCGCGGCGGTTTCGTCGCAGGAGGATTCGATACCGAGAATGCGTGCGTTGCTTTTCATTTCGGTGCGACAGTGAAGACAAAAGCAATCTAGCGGACGAAAATTTATGCTAGCACATGGCTCTAGCGCAGGGCCAGCCTGCCTGCCGAACACCGCTTCGCAAGCCCTCGGTTTCCGCCGAATCGCAGATCACGCAAGCCCTCTGCTTGTCGGACACGTAGCTTCGAAGTTAGCAGCCGGGTTGCACCTCACACTTTCCTTATGAATGCTGTACCATCATAGGGCATGACCCTTCGCTCACCCGGCGACCAGCTTCGCAGACTCCGCCTGCGCTTGGGGATAACGACTCGGGATGTAGAAAATTTGAGCTTGCGGATTGCCGAAGAAGAAAAAAATCCCGAGTTTCAAATTTCCAATGCGTGGCTGACGCAACTGGAAAACTCCGATTCGGTTCCCAGCATTTACAAGCTGTATTCCCTGGCAACCATCTACCACGTCAAGTTCACCGACCTGCTGGTTTATTTCGGAATCGACCTGCAAAAGGTGCCGCGCCACCAGCTTCTGGCGCAATTGAACAACACCCATCTCACCAACCTCGAAGTGTATGACACGGACAAGACCGTGTCGTTCCCGGTGCGCTTTGACCGCTCGTTCGATCTCGACAACACCAACCTGCTGACGCGCATGGTGGAAATCTGGGGCGAAGTGCCTATCGCGCTGCTGCAACAGCTCGACCTGCGGCACAACCTATATGGGTACATCGGGCTGCAGGACTACACCTTGCATCCGCTGCTACGGCCTGGCTCCTTCGTGCAGGTGGACCAGCGCGTACGCCGGATCCAGCCACAGCGCTGGCGCACGGAGTTCGATCGTCCCATCTATTTCGTGGAATTGCGCGAGGGCTATGCCTGTTCGTGGTGCGAACTGCAGGATGGACGCTTGCTGCTTCTGCCGCACCCGCTTTCGCCGTGCAGCGTGCGCAGCCTGGACTATGGCAGAGACGCCGAGATTATCGGCCAAGTAACGGCTGTAGCGATGCGCTTGGTGGACTCTCCTGAGACAGCTTCTGACGGAGCTCTAAAACCTCCAAGGCCAGCTTGATATTCGAAAGAAACAACTGAACCATGGTAGCGTCCATTTCCATAGGAATGGCGACGCGATAGGGTTCCAGTTCCCGCCATGCGTGAATCAAACCGTCGGGTGCTTCGCGCGAAACGTTGACGTAGATTTCCAATTCCGAAACTAGCGCTTGTAGCGGCAGCGCCACCAGCCTGCGGAAAGTGTCGCAGTGCGCGGTTTGCAGCGCTTCGCGAGCCTGTTCCTGCCCAAAACGAGCAGCCAGGCCTTCGTGGTGATAGACGCCGCTGTTGTAGTCCCGCGTGGAAGCCAGGTAAATCAGGCGGGCCAAATCGCCGTTGATCCCCGCCAACGTGCGGCGTTCAAGATCGTCTCGGGCGCTTTGCATAGCCGCGAACTGGACAGAGTTGTTCATTGGGAAATTAGGCCGCAGAGTTTCCGGAGGAATTCATGGCGTTGGCGGGCGCCACGTTATCGAGAACACGGCCGATGTGCTGATAGAGCTGGCCGGTTTGTGAGGCAAGATCAGCGAGAGCGTGAGGGCCAAAGACGTGGATCAGGAGCAGGAGCGAAGAGCACAGCAAGCGAAGTTCGAGATACTGAAGAAACAATCTCATTTCCGAGATGGCGTTGAGGTTGGAAGCCGCGCGCGAAGCAAGCCGGTGTTCCCGCATAATGCGGTTCACTTCCCGCGCCGTACGGCGAACCCACTGGGCCGCCAGCCTTCGCCGCTCGGAACAGTATAGCCGCTGCAAGCGCGCAGAGCCGGTGTGCACAATGAACTCGCGGTCCGAGCGCGAAAATATTCGCGTGGCCAGTTCCGCGGGAGGTAGAGCGTACGCCGCGGCAAGCGTGCGGTCGCGATGTAGTTCGCCGTCCTGATCGCCGGTATCCGCATCGGTCCGGAGCAGAAGCCACAGAAGCAGCAGCGCGGCAGCGACGGCAATAGCGAGCGATGGAGTCACGCCCGCGCCGCCCATCCGAGGCGCGCCAGCGTCCTCCGCAACTGATCGCGCGTTGCGGCGAGAATCAGTTCGTAATCGCTTTCCAGGCGCGTAGCCTGTTGCAGCGCCGGGGCCGGCTGGAAATTCCACAGCATGACCGTCCAGATCCCCAGCACAACCAGGTAGGAAATGGATTCGGCCGAGGACCAGAACGACTGGATGGGATTCCAGTGGTTGACCCACAAGACGAACTGCGTGATGCTTACGGCGATAAAAACGCTGTAACCAATCAGAATTCCTTTGAGATTTCTCCCAAACGGGATGGCGTACCACAGGAACAGAGCAACCAAGGTGAGCATTGCCAACGCCTGCACCACGCGCAGATTGCGCTCCAGCATTAAGCAACTGGAAGCTAGCCAAGGAAAGAAATCGCCCGAGCGCGCCAGAATTGTCCGTGCAAACACGGCACCAAACACAACGGAAAGTCCGTAGCGCGACATTCTTGCCGTGCCCGGAAAGTCGCGCAGCGCGACACGATAGATTTCAAAAATAATTCCGGAACCGATCGCGAGACTAAGGAACTGCGTGACCCAGTAAACCTGAAAATAGTGGCTGGGAGCCCAACGATAAACGGAGATGCGCAAAACGTCGTGGGCAGCTACGTAGGCAAGGTAGGAGTAGAAAACCGGAAAGTGCCGAAAGAGCTTTTCCCGATAGCCACGCAGCAACAGGAGTAGTACCAGACCGGTTCCCATCCACCATATGGCCATCGTCTGCATAGTCTAACTGTGTTCGTGTCAAAGAACTACTCTGCGGCATAGTAACACGAGTTAAGGGGGAGTGGGTGAACTCCCCCTTGTCCGCGAGCGGCCCAGGTGACAGGTTCCTAGGCCTGGCTTGCGGTAGTCACACCCCTCGGCGGCGGAGGGGGGGGCGGCGGCGACGGACTCACTCCATCCGCC
>Ga0210390_10006116_pt1 | contig 10068 bp, 10 predicted proteins | sample IncBWH11OmetaG_FD_161050 | JGI IMG/M metagenome (GOLD analysis project Ga0210390, IMG submission 161050) | Forest soil microbial communities from Barre Woods Harvard Forest LTER site, Petersham, Massachusetts, United States - Inc-BW-H-11-O ...
AGCGCAACCTGCCCGTGTGCCCGCCCAGATCACTTACGACCCGGCAGATCAACAGAGCGGTCTCCACCCGCCGAAACTCGCCGCTAACTCTCTATTCCAGAATATTTTGCAAGCAAGACTTTTGCTTCCAATATTTTACCGAGAATGGCCGGGGTCAAAACACAGCAACCTATTTGAAATCAATAGTTTGGGTTCATTCGCGAAAAAAATGCGGGGATGCTCTTTGCACTCTTAGTTCCGGAAGTCGGCCATGCCGTTCCACACCAACTGGACGGCAATGGCCAGAATCAGAAAGCCGAAGATCTTGTTGATCGCGCCCACCGCGCTAGGGCCCAGGCGCCGCACCAGCGGCCCACCCATCCAGAAAAACAGAGTCACGCTGAGCGCAATCGCGGCCACGCCGACGATCATGCCGATATACGCGGCGGAATTGTCCACATGAGCCGCCAGTCCCATGATCACTCCAATCGCGCCCGGCCCCGACATGAGCGGCATGGCCAGCGGAGTCAGCGAAATGTCTTCCTTGCTTTCGGCTTCGTGGCTTTCTGCCGGGGTGATGCGGGCAGTCGATGTCACCATCCCCCACGCCGTATTGGCCACAATCAGTCCTCCGGCAATCTTGATCACCGGCAGCGAGATGCCGAAAAACTGCAGCACGAAGCGTCCGAAGAAAAGAAACGTGACCAGGATCAGAAACACCCACACTCCGGTTTTGACAGCAGTGCGGTTGCGATCGGCTGCCGTCCACGACGAAGTCATGCTGAAGAAAATCGGAATGCCGCCGAAAGGATCGACAATCGGAAACAGCGCCAGAAACGTTGCCACTGCCGAAGCCGGCAGCGTACGCAGAAACTGGCTGAGGACGTGAGCAGAGTTCATGGCCTAACGGGACCCTTCCAGTGTTTTGGCCGCGCGCTCCAGCGCGGATGCGAGCGCCGCCAACTGCTGGCGCGCCCGATCGCTGTCGCCCTTGTCCAGAGCCTCATTTACGCCGGGAATCACCACTGCCGCATAGCCCGTATATTCGCCGGGCGCATAAATCACGTGGCGAAACCATGGCCGATGTGGCAAACCTTGTGGCGCCAGCAGCGCGCGTTCTGTGCCGCGCAGAGCCTGGTTGAGCCGCGACGCATCGGCCAGAGGATTCTTCTGCTTCGCCAGCATCTTCACGCCCGCGGCCTCAAAGTGCCGAGCCGCGGCGTTCACTGCGGTGAAATCGAGCACATGGTTGCCGAATTTATCTTCCGCCCGCCTGCGCGCTGTTTCTATATAGACGGCAATCTCTTTGCCGTACTCCTCGTAGTCGTAGGGCAGAACGTCGGCATCGGCCATGCGCACGGCTTCCAATCCAAAGACGCGCGCCATTTCCTGTTCGTAAACGAACTCAGGATCGGCAAACTTTCGGAACCACGCAAAATTGTCGAACGCCGAGTGGTAGACGCCATAAGGCCCGCTCGAACTCATGTCCGTCGAGGGCACTCCCAGATGATTCAGGAACGCGGTGTAGTCGGACCCGCTGCCCAGGTCGCCGACAGGCACGTCGCCCTTCACTTGCGCCACGGGAAGCCGGCGACTGTCCGACAATGTCTCCCCAGGAGACTGCTGCGAAGACGCGTCCGGTTGCCCGGCCTTCCGCCACTCCTCGTAAACCGTCCCGCCTTTCGGGCTGGGCACGACTTTTGTGACGTCGCGCAGAAATTGTTTGAGACACGGCACCGCCGAGGCGCCGAACTTCGGCCCAGAAACGCCGACATCGATATTGAAATAAGCGGCCGCGTTCCCGAGTTCCGCTTCGTGCTGTTCCACCCACTCGGTCGAGCCGATCAGGCCTTCTTCTTCTCCGTCCCAACTGGCGAAGATCAAAGTACGCTTCGGCCGCCAGCCCGATTTCATCAAGTCGCCGACGCCGTGCACGGCCTCGAGCATCGCCGCCGTACCGCTATTGGGATCGGCCGCGCCGTAGACCCACGCGTCACGATGGTTGCCCGCGACCACCCACTCATCGGGCAAATCACTGCCGCGGACCCGGCCGATCACATCCCACAACGTGCGGAACTGGTAGTCCTGCTTGAGATGCATTTTCAGTTTCGCCGGCCCCGGACCAACGTGATAAGTAAACGGCAACGAGCCCTGCCACTCGCGCGGCGTGTCGGGGCCGCCCAAGTGTTGCAGGATGGGCCACGCGTCGTGATACGACAATGGCGTGACCGGAATTCTCGGCATCTGCTTGGATTGCTGCGGAGAAATGCGCTGCGACTCTGGCAGCGACAGCGTCGACGCCACGCCAGGCGTCGTGGGATCTCCGGGAAACTCGAACATGAATCCCACCGACCCGCGCTCCACGCCGGTGTCGGGCCGCCAAGGGCCTTCAGGATATTTATCGCCGCGGCGCCAGCCGTCGTCGGCTGGGTCGGAGTAGATGATCACGCCCGCCGCGCCGTGTTCCTGTGCCACGAAAACTTTGACCCCACGAAAATTCTGCCCGTAGCGCACCAGCACGATTTTGCCGCGCACATCGACTTTCAACCGCTCGAGTTTTTCGAAGTCTTCGGGACTGCCGTAGTTCGCATAGACCACTTCGCCCTCAGCATCGCCCGACGGCGACATGCCGTTGAAGGGCATAACCACGCGAGGATCGTCCTGATACGCATCGTGGTCGACGTGCTCGCGTGTGGGTCCGTGCATTTCGATTCCGGCAGGCGCAACCAGATCGACGCTGATTTCCGCCGGATAGTTCATCCACACTTTGTATTCGACGATCTGGGTTTCGAGGCCGGCAGCACGAAATTTCTCTGCGACATAATCGGCCGTTGCTTTGTCTTCGATGGTGCCCGCCATGTGCGGGACTTTAGTCAGGATACGCAGATGCTCTTCCGCCAGTTTGGAATCGGGTACGCCCAGGAATCGAGATTCCACGGCCTGCTCGGCGGCAGCATCGCGAAAGCCGAAGATGGTCGGGGTCGAGGAGGAAGTGGCCGGGGTTTTCCCGCCGGCTTTCGGGGATGAGGCGGACAACAGGATGGCGCAAGAAAGAATTGCTGAAGAAAGGAGTCTCATTAGATCTGCGCTGAAAGCTAGTAAGGTAGCACACGCGCTGGTTGCTGTCGTGACGAGAGCCGCGGGGTTGACAATTTTCGTTGAATATTCGCCTTCAACACCAACTTCATCATCTTCACCATCTGGTGCAGAGACGTGATATACTACTCACATGAAACGAGCCACGATGACTCTTCCCGATGATCTTGCCAACGCGGTGGACGACTACGTGAAGGCCCAGGAGGCTCCCCCTGCGCTTACGACCGTGGTGCAGGCTGCCCTACGCGAATACCTGCGGGAACGCGGTTTTCTGCGGGAGTACCGGCCGCTGAAGATTACACCGGCGAAGAGAGGGAGTGGGCGCAGCGATGTCAGTATCAATCATGATCTCTACCTTACGGGCTTGAAGAAATGACGCGCGCCGTACTGGCCGATACTGGTCCCTTGTACGCAGTTGTCGACCCCGAAGATGAGCACCATGCGCGAGCCCTTGAAGAGTTACAACAATTAGCCAGCGATCGGCGGGAGGTTGTGGTTCTCTACTCCACTTTGCTTGAGGCCTATTCTCTGATTCTGTTTCGCTTGGGCAGGGATGTGGCGTCGGGTTGGCTCATGGAGATGACCGAGGCAGCCTTAGTCAATGCGACTCCAGAAGATTATCGACAGGCTTGTGGCCGAATTCGAGTTCTGGCGGACCAGCCCATCACGTTGTTCGATGCTGTCACAGGAGTCATCGCGACCCGCTTGGGGTTGGCGGTATGGACCTACGACCATCACTTTGATGTGATGAGAATTCCGATCTGGCGATGAAGGCTGCCTACCGCACCTGCCCGGTTCCGACAATCTCGTACTTCGACGAAGTGAGTTCCGCCAGGGCGAAGGGGCCGCGACAGTGGAGTTTCTGTGTGCTGATGCCCATCTCGGCGCCGAAGCCGAATTCTGCGCCGTCGGTGAAACGGGTTGAGGCGTTCCAATAGACGGCGGCCGAATCTACTCCGCGGAGAAACTTGCGGGCGTTGGCTTCGTCGCGAGTCACGATGGAGTCGCTGTGTTTCGTCGAGTAGCTGTTGATATGGGCAATCGCATCGTCGACGTTGGCGACCACGGCCACTGCCATGCACAGGCGCAGATATTCTTCATACCAGTCCTGCTCGGCGGCGGGGCCGACGTTTAATCCGGCAGCCAGACTGCGGGCTTTGCCGTCGCCGCGCACTTCGACTCCGGCTTCGATCAGCTTCTTCACAATCCGCGGGACATATTCTGCTGCGACGCGTTCGTGCACCAGCAACTTTTCGGCGGCATTGCATACGGACGGGCGTTGCGTCTTCGCGTTGATGACGATGCTGTCGGCCATGTCGAAGCCGGCCGACTCGTCGACGAAGATGTGGCAGTTCCCTGCTCCGGTTTCGATCACGGGAACGGAGGAATTCTCGGTTACGAATGTGATGAGGCCGGCACCGCCGCGCGGAATGATGACATCGACCAACCCGCGGGCTTTGATTAGTTCGTGGACAGATTGTCGGGTCCTCGAATCGAGCAGTTCGATTGCGCCCTCGGGCACGCCCCCGACGTCGGACATAATTTCAGTTAAGCGTTGGTTGCTCCGGCTCGCTTCCTTGCCGCCGCGCAACACGATGGCGTTGCCGGTTTTGAGCGCGAGCACCGCGGTGTCGACAGTGACGTTGGGGCGCGATTCGTAAATAATTCCGACCACGCCGAGTGGTACGCGGACTTTTCGGATGCGCAGGCCGTTCGACTTGGTCCATTCCGCCAGAGTCTCGCCGATGGGATCGGGCAGGGCGGCGACCTCGCGCACTCCGCGCGCCATTTCCTTGACGCGTGATGACGTGAGCAGGAGGCGGTCGCGCATCGCGCCTTCGAGGCCGGAATTTTCTAGGTCCTCGCGGTTGGCAGCCAGGATGCTCTTCTCATTCACTTCGAGTGCCTCGGCGATGGCAAGCAGGATCACATCTTTTTCTGCCGTGGAAAACAGGGCCAGTCGAGCCGCGGCGGCGCGGGCACGCAGCAACTTTTCTTGCGTCGAGGCTGAGGTGAGACCGGCTGCCATTTCTTACGCGTCTTTCTTCTTTCGCTTTCGTGACATTAATTGGGGTGGAAAATACGTTCCGATTTTTCGTTCCATCGCGGCCGTGATGGCTTTGGGATGGCGACCGTTCACGATGGCGACATGAACTCCGCCATCGCTCGCCAGCTTGGCGGCGCGCAGTTTCGAAATCATGCCGCCGCGGCCCAGCGGACTTTTGCCGTCGCAGAGCGATTCAATCGCGGGCGTTAGTTTGCGGACCACGCGCTGCAGACGCGGCTTCTTGCTGCCGTCAGGAACCAGCAATCCGTCCACGTTGGTGAGCAGCAGCAGCCAGTGGGCTTTGACAGCGGTGGCGAGCAGAGAACTCAATTCATCGTTGTCGCCGAAGGCGCCTTCCAACTCGCGCACCGATACGCTGTCATTTTCGTTCACGATGGGCACCACGCCCAGCGCCAGCAACTCGGCCAGCGCGTTCTGCAAATTTCGGTAGCGCACGGGCGAGGTGAAGTCGTCACTCGAGAGCAGCAACTGCGCTACTACTTTTTTGCCGAAGAAAACCCGCTCGTAAGTATGCATCAGCTTGCTCTGGCCGACCGCGGCGCAGGCCTGCATCTGCGGCACATTGCCCGGAGGCTTCTGGAGACTGAGTCCTGACATGCCAGCCGCAATCGCACCCGAGGTGACGATCAGGTATTCATTCTTCGAGAGGTCGAACTGGTCGATCATGCCGCGCAGCAGGTTGACGTCAATCTGCCCGCCGGGGGCGATGAGGCTGGTGCCGACTTTGATGACGACTCGCATAGTGGGTAAGCTGCGGGCCGAGGCGAATTCTTTTCTCGGCTGCCGCAAATACTAGTCTACGAAATTCCAGCCGGGAGAATCCGGCGGACCGATTCGATCGACCGTGCAAGAAGGGACAACAGTTCTATCCTGCCGTTAGAATGAATTTCTGGCAAGGTGAAAACTTGCTGGAGTACATTCCATATGCCCGCTTCGAACGCTACGAGCCGCTTTTCCGATCGCGTCGAAAACTATGTTCGCTATCGGCCGGGCTATCCGGCGGAAGCGTTGCAAATGCTGAAAGCCGAATGCGGGCTTGCGCCCCATCACGTTGTTGCCGACATTGCTTCGGGAACAGGAATTTGGACGCGCGCGCTGCTGGAGAATGGAAATTCTGTTTTCGGAGTCGAGCCCAATACTGAGATGCGCCAGGCGGGTGAAGGCCTGCTGGCGGGATTTTCGAAGTTCACCAGCGCCCCGGGAACAGCGGAAGAAACGACGCTAGCCGCCGCGAGCTTTGATTTCGTCACCGCGGCGCAGGCAGCGCACTGGTTCGATCGCATGCGGGCCCGACAGGAATTCGTCCGGATTTTGAAGCCCGGCGGGTGGCTCGTGCTTTTGTGGAACGAACGGCTGACTGATTCGACACCGTTTCTGCGCGACTACGAAGAACTCCTGCTGACTTACGGCACAGACTATGCGGATGTGCGACATGAGAAGACCACCGACGAGGTGAATCAGTTCTTCGATCCGCTGCCGTTTCAAGAACGAGTGTTCCCCATGCGGCAGGAGTTCGACTACTCGGGAATCGAGGGCCGGTTGCTATCGTCATCGTACGCGCCGGGGCCGGAGCATCCGAAGTATGCGCCGATGTTGCGTGACTTGCGGCGGATTGTCGACGAGCACGCCGTTGCTGGCCGTGCGACCTTCGAATACAAAACGCGCGTGTATTTTGGACGACTGAAATAATGGGACATTGAAGTAACGGGACTGGGAGAGTGACTTGTCCGACGAAAAATCGTTTCACATGACGCCCGAGGAATTCCGGCGCCACGGGCACGCCGTCGTGGACTGGATCGCGGACTATCAAGCGCGGGTCGAATCGTTCCCGGTGCTGTCGCAAGTGAAGCCGGGAGAGATTCGCGCATCGCTGCCGGCGAATCCTCCGGCGCAGGGCGAGCCTTTTGACGCACTTCTAAACGATGTTGGGAAGTTGATTCTGCCCGGCATTACGCACTGGCAGTCGCCGAATTTCTTCGCCTACTTTCCGTGTAATGCGTCAGGGCCGGGAATTCTTGGTGATCTTCTTTCGTCCGGGCTGGGCGTGCAGGGGATGTTGTGGTCGACGAGCCCGGCGTGCACTGAACTCGAGACGCACACAATGGATTGGCTGGTTGGAATGCTGGGGCTGCCGGAGAAATTTTTATCGTCGAGCACCGGCGGCGGCGTCATTCAAGATACTGCTTCGAGCGCCGCGCTCTGCGCCCTGCTGGCGGCGCGCGAGCGAGCGACTGACTACGCCAGCAACAAGAAGGGATGCGACGGGCGGTTGGTGGCGTACGCCTCGACGCAGACGCATTCTTCGCTGCAGAAGGCGGCGATGATCGCGGGCATCGGCGTAGACAATTTACGGGTGATCGAAGTTGACGAAAATCTCGCGATGCGGCCAGATGCTTTAGCACGGCAGATCGACGCGGACCGCAGCGCCGGGCTGACTCCGTTCTTCGTGTGCGCGACGACCGGCACAACTTCCTCGAATGCAATGGACCCGATTGCCGCGATTGGCGAGGTCTGCCGCCGGCACAATCTTTGGCTGCACGTGGACGCGGCCATGTCGGGCACGGCGATGCTCTGTCCGGAATTCCGCCACTTGCAGAACGGCGTTGAACTCGCCGATAGCTATAACTTCAATCCACATAAATGGATGTTCACCAGCTTCGACTGCAACTGCTTCTGGGTGGCCGACCGTAGGGCCCTGATTCAGACGTTGAGCATCCTGCCCGAATACTTGCGCAATCAGGCCACGGAGTCGGGCGCGGTCATCGACTACCGCGACTGGCACATTCAACTGGGACGGCGTTTCCGCTCGCTGAAGCTTTGGTTCGTAATCAGGCATTACGGGGTCGAGGGCCTGCAGCACCACGTTCGCCAGCATGTGCAATTTGCGCAGCGGTTCGCCGACTGGGTGCAAGCCGACGACCGATTCGAAGTGGCCGCACCCGCTCCGCTGAACCTGGTGTGCTTCCGCCACAGGGGCGGCGACGCGGCGAATCAGACCATCATGGATCGCCTGAACCGGAGCGGCGACTTATTCCTCACGCACACGAAACTTCATGGCAAGCTGACGCTGCGGCTGTGCGTAGGGCAGACGCACACGCAGGCGCGGCACGTGGAGAACGCGTGGAAGAGAATTCAGGAAGAGGCCGAGAAAGTCGTGGTCTGAGAATATGCCTTCATGCTTCCCAGGGATTCACAACGGCGACTTGGGCGCCTGCGAAGTCGCTGACGTCGCGGGAGACCATGGTTAGATTGTGGTGAAGCGCGGTCGCGGCAAGAAGGCCATCGATCGCGGCGAGCGGACGGCCCGTTCGCTTCGCTTGGGCTGTGAGCAATCCCCAACGATCCGCAATGGCCCCGTCAATGCCCAGAATCTTTCCCGAAAAGCGAACCCGCAGATCCAACTCAAGCCAGGTTTCGAGCTGGGTGCGACACTTGCTCTGCGGTAACGAGGCGGCACCCATGCGGATTTCTCCCAGAGTCAGGACGCTCAGGTATAACAGGCTTTCGTCTGCCGCCCTCAGCCAATCGACGACGCGAGGTTCGGGGCGGCTGCGAATCAGCTCGGAAATGCAGTTCGTGTCCAGCAGAAACCCGCTCATAGGTCGATATCACGCGCCGGGCTCCGATCCCGCCTTAGATCAAGCTTGAGGCCCATAAGCGGCGACTGCCGGAAGAAGTCGACGATATTTACTGGCTGCCGGGCCTTTCCAACCAATCGTTCATATTGCTCTTCGGCCACCATCACAACACCCTCCTTGCCCTGTTTCGTGATCCGCTGCGGCCCTTGAGTTCGCGCACGGCGGAACACTTCGCTGAAGCGGGCCTTGGCGGTCTGAACCTGCCAGGATTCCAATGCGGGCTTGAGACTCACGGCATGGGACCGACTTAGGGGTTTTTCCATATCGCATCCCTCTTTGATGACTAGTCTGACTAGTTATTATTTTACCTCTGGGACAGACTGTGTCAAGCGCAAACCGATGCCAGCCATCTAACCACTCAGAAAGGCAGGCGGCCAAGAAAGCAGGAGATTATCTGAAGCCGTCTGGGGAGCGACAACGGTTCAGTCTGCCGACATGGGCACCGGACGTGCCAGGGCAGGATTGTTCTTCGTTTCGGCATTCGCGCTAGCCGGCTCCGTCGCCGGGGCTTCCAGCCACTTGCGCACTTCTGGCAACGCCTTGCGCATGGCCACTTCGCCGCTGCGAATCAAATCGTCGGCGCGTTTGAAATCGTCGTAGCCAAATCCGGCGACGTCGGGTTCGACGACCAGGTCGGCCGATGACCTCCACAAACTCGACATGGCGTCCTGGGCGATGGCGAAGGATTGTCCGATCACATCGAAAAGATGCCGCGGTGGCCCGCCGTTGGCCCATGTGCCTTTTAAATGCACCGCCAGCACGCGGTCCGCACCCATTTCCCTCAGGGGCCGCGTGGGCACGGGGTGCGACAGCATGCCGTCGACCAGATAGCGTCCGCGAATCTCCACCGGCAAAAACATTCCGGGATAGGCGCAGCTGGCACGCACCGGATCGACGATCGAACCGGAATGAAACACGACGCCTTCGCCAGTGTTGAAGTCGGTTGCGGTCACGCCGAGAGGAATGCGGAGCTCTTCAAACGTCTTGCACTTCAAGGTGCGGGTCAGGAACGAAATCATGCGGTCGTTGGAAGCGAAGCCGTAGCGCGAGAGCGTCCAGCGGGCGAAGGTGGTAAAGCGGACGCTGTGGGCAACGTCCTGCATTTCCGCCAGTGACAGGCCGCTACAGTAGCAGGCGCCGATCAGCGCGCCGACGCTGGTTCCGGCGACCATGCGTACCGGGATGCCTTCTTCTTCGAGAACTCTCAGAACTCCGATATGCGCGATGCCACGGGCAAAGCCGCCGCCCAGCGCTACGCCTATTGCCGGAAGCTGGGACGCAGGGGCC
>Ga0210390_10006117_pt1 | contig 10067 bp, 8 predicted proteins | sample IncBWH11OmetaG_FD_161050 | JGI IMG/M metagenome (GOLD analysis project Ga0210390, IMG submission 161050) | Forest soil microbial communities from Barre Woods Harvard Forest LTER site, Petersham, Massachusetts, United States - Inc-BW-H-11-O ...
TCGACCGTGTCCGCAACTTATCCGGCGTGCAAGGTGCAGCGGCTACCAACGCTCTGCCGATCACTGGAAACCTTTTGGGAAATCGCTTTGTCATCGAAGGCAAGCCCACCGCTCCTGGTCAGGAGGACCAATGCCCAAATCGCGCCGCCAGTGTCGGCTATTTTGAGGTAATGAAAATCCGGCTGCTTGCGGGACGCTTTTTTACCCCGCCCGATACTCACGATACGCTGCCCATTGTGATCGTGAATCAGGCTTTTGCGAAACGCTATTTCGATTCCGGCGAGGATCCGGTTGGCAGGGCTCTGCGCTTTACGTTTGCTCCCAATGAGCCCGTTCGTAAAATCGTCGGAGTAGTCGGCGATGTTGCCGAAAATGAACTCTCTCTGCCTTCGCCGCCGATGATCTACTATCTTGACCAGCAGAGACCGCTTTCCACGATGAGCTATGTGGTTCGAACAGGGGCTAATCCAACAGCATTTATTGGCGCGGTCCGCGATGCCCTGTCCCAGATTGATCCGCAACTTGCCATGGTCAAGCCGCAGTCGATCGATGAGATCGCCGATCAGTCCCGAGCCGTTTTTATCCGGCGTTATCCTTCTTACCTGATTGGCAGTTTTGCCAGCTTGGCCTTGCTACTTGCCGTTGTCGGTTTGTATGGCCTTACTTCGTATACTGTGCTTCAGCGGACCCGCGAGATTGGCATCCGCATGGCGATAGGAGCCCAACGCCGCGATATCTTGAAGCTCATATTAAAACAGGGGATCAGGGTGGCTCTTGCGGGAGTTGTCGCCGGTGTTTTAGCAGGACTGGCCCTCACGCGACTCATGGCAAGCCTGCTCTTTGGAATAAATGCCAGCGACTGGCTCACATTCTCAACGGTCGCTCTGGTCCTGGTGCTGGTTTCTGTCGTCGCATCTTGTGTTCCCGCCCAGCGGGCCGCTAGGATTGATCCACTGATTGCTCTCCGCTATGAGTGAACTTGCGCGTCTAGGCTGAGTGTAGTTCAGCTTTTTCCGATGGAAGGCCACCTTCTGTGGCGCTCACAAACAACAATGAGACGTAGGAGGCCAACTGCTGACTTCAGGCAGGCATTTGCGTCACCGCGCTGCCGAGCATGGGCGCGACGTGATTATGCAAGTCCGTCGATTGGGCCGCGTGATCCGCTACTTCAAATCCAACGATCTGGTATTCGACACACCACAATTCGGGAGGATCAATGAGAATTAGACCTCTTCTACCATTTTGCCTATTGCTTAGCTTTAGCTCAGCATTCTCGACTCCTAAATCGTCGTGCCTCTCACTTCTAAGTGAAAACAACCTAGCGAAGGAAAGTGACGCGGCTATCTATTCAAAAAACGCCGACGCCAATGCGCTCTACATTAAAGGCCTGGAATATCTCAGCAAAGGTGACGCTCGGGTCGGCGGATCAATGCTGAACGCGAAGAAGGCGCTGGAACTTTTCGTTCAAGCAGTGCAGAAAGACCCGCAGTTTGCCTTGGCATACTTAGGCCAAGCAGAGGCATTGGGATTATCCAGCTTTACTGTTCCAGGTAGCTCACCGCCAGGAAAAACATATCGACAGCAAGAAGCTGCTGCGCTTAAGGCGGTTGAGTTAGATGACAAATTATCCCAGGCACACGTAATACTTGCTGAGATCTACTTCGACAATGAGTACGACTGGCCGAAAGCTGAAAAAGAACTAAAACGCGTCATCGAACTTGATCCAAACAGAGTCTTGGCCCACACCCGCTATGGCATCTTTCTTGGAGCCATGGGTCGGTTTGATGAGGCAATAGCGGAAGTGAAATTGGCCCAGAAGATTGACGAATCGAGTGGCGCGCCAAACCGTGCAATGATGCAAGTTCTCTATTGGCAACACGAAGACAATGCGGCTCTAGCCCAGGGGTTGGAGGCACTAAGAAAAGATAAAGTTGTGCTAACCCATTTCTCCGTTGGCCTGATTTACATCCATCAAGGTCAGTATGAGAAAGCAGTTGAAGAAATGAAGTTAGTAACTGTACTCGGCGATGCTGGTTCGCTCGCGGCGCTTGCCTATGCCTATGCCATGGCTGGGAACAAAATAGAACTCGACAATGTCCTTGACCGGTTTAGGCGCCATCCCGCGCACGATCATGTTCCTTATTACTTGGCGGCAGTCTATGTTGCGCTCGGAGATAAAGATCGGGCCATAAGATTGATAGAAAAAGATTACCGAAGTCGAGGATACGCGTTGAATCGATTAAAAGTCGATCCCGTCATGGATCCCCTGCGCCAGGAACCCCGTTTCAAGAAATTAATGCGCAAAATGAATTTTGAACAATGACACGCCTCGCTGCACCTTTCGTTTTTGACTAGACAATCGAAGTATGAGTAGAACCTATAAGATCGCGCCGCCTATCTGGGGCATACTGGGTGGTATGGGGCCGCTTGCTTCGGCGGAGTTTCTGGCTTCCATTTACAAATTCAGTCTGGGGCAGCCGGAGCAGAACATGCCAACACTGTATTTGCTGTCCGATCCTACAATTCCCGATAGAACGGAGGCTATTTTAAAAGGTGAATACGGCAACGTGGTACGTTCTTTGGAACACTTACTGAGGAAGTTATGGTCGGTCCAAGTAGATCATATCGTTATTCCTTGCATCACAGCACATTTCTTCTTCCCGCATCTTGACTTGCCTGATGGAATCTCATCTCGTATTGTATCTCTTATAGATATCATCTACGAGTCGTTACCGACTAACCATCGTAGATATATCTTGTTGTGTACATCCGGAACCAGGAAAGCTCGTATTTTTCAGTCTGATCGCCGTTGGAAGGGAGTGTGCAGGAGCCGGTCGATTATTCTTCCAACCGCCACCGACCAGGAGAAGATTCACAAATATTTGTATGATGTGAAAAAGACTTGGTGCCCTGGAGATATAAAACTGTTAAAGGGCCTTAAGGCAAAATACAAAGCGTATGGTTTTATCGCGGGATGCACGGAAGTTCACCTTCATGTTAGGCAGTTGATTTCCCATGGTATACAGGTGATTGACCCTTTGTCTATTCTGGCTAAAAGAATCGCTGACTCAAGCTTTGATCGAAAGAGTCAATCGGGCCGTTAAGGAGATATCGATGAAAAACATTTGTGTCACATTTGTGCAGTTGCATAATCTTCTCCAATTTCGGTTCGTAGCGAGTGATGGCATGCAGACCTTCTCGCAGAAGTTCCTGGATTAATTGGGCTGTCGGTCGCCAAAACATCGCACGCTGGCAGAATCAATCACTTGGCGACAAGCTGGAATTACGGGTGTTCCGATAAGATTCTTGCCATGATCGTGTCGCTTTGACATCTCCTCGGCTGGATTTTGAGTATAGTCAGTCCCCGAGAGAACCTCATCCTCGAAAACCTCGCCCTGCGGCAGCAACTGTTAGCTCTGCACGCCAAACGACCGCAACGCCGACTCACTGCGCGGCACAAGCTTTTCTGGGTCATGTTGAGAAAGAGGTGGTCAGGCCGGAGGAACCCTCTCATCCTGGTTACGCCGAGAACCGTCACTGGTTGGCATCGTGCCGGCTTTGTGCTGTACTGGAAATGGCTCTCAAGAGCCAAACAGCGGGGAGGCCGTAAGCCCGTCAGCAAAGAGGTTCGAACCTTGATCTTTCGTATGGTTACCGAGATCCGACCTGGGGAGCGCCGCGTATTTACGGCGAACTGCTCAAGCTCGGCTTCGATCTCTCGGAAACCACAGTCTCGCGATGGATTCGGCGATGTCCCAGAGCTCCGGATCTCGCCAAACGCTGGCTGACCTTCCTCAAGAATCACCGTGAGTCCATTGCCGCGATGGACTCTTCACGGTACCGACGCTCACCTTGTTTCGTGTTGTACTGCTTCTTTATTATGGCCCACGACCGGCGAAAGATTCTGTGTTTTAACGTGACACGAAATCCCAACGCTCCCTGGATTGTGCAGCAGTTGCGGAAAGCGTGGCCGTATACACCGGTGCACGAGTTCCTGTTGTTCGATCATGATTCAAAATTTGGTCGCGATGTGGTGTCGGCGGTGAAGGAAATGGGAAGCTGCCCAACACGCACTGCCTTTCGCAGTCCGTGGCAGAACGGGATTGCTGAGCGCTGGGTTGGGAGTTGCCGGCGAGACTTGCTTGACCACGTGATCGTCCTGAATGAGCGCCATCTCAAACGGCTGATGTTTGAGTACGTGTCCTACTACCACGAGGATCGAACACACCTGGGACTCGCGAAGGACACGCCAGCAGGTCGGCCAATAGCGATCCGCTCAGGGGCTGAAAGCGAGATTCAGTCCTTGCCACGGCTCGGTGGGCTGCACCATCGCTACGCAGTGGCAGCGTAGACTCAAGAGCTGCTGATGACCAAGCTGGTTCTCTTTTATCAGAGCCGAGGCACAGCCTTTGTCCGGTCCACGTTCTCTGGGGAGCAACTCGCGCCGACCCCTGATTACTCTGCTATCCCAGGCCGAAGACGCCACGCCAAGCAGATGAAGTCGTTGCAATGTAGCGCGCAACGTTTTGGCGAACCACAAGCACATCCTCTACCTGATATATGCTTTAGAAGCTTGTTCCTTCGTGGATCACATACGAACTCAACTCTACAGCTCACAATTTCTTATCCATCACCTCCGACGCAATTTACGCAGAACTTGCCTGTCGAATACTGTTCTTCTGTACGCGGCACATGCGCAGTCCGGATTCGACAACTCCGCCCGGCGAATGCAATGCGATCAGAAACCGATGATGCGGCGAAGTCCGGGCTTTACTCTTTTGTCCACACTTTGATCTCTGTCTCAGGCCGTTTTCACCGCACATGCTCCGGACATCGCTCCGATTCCTGACGGCTGGCACTACCTTGCTAAGGTTGGCTCCCAAAGCGAGTGGCGTTGGACGCGGTTCTGAGACCCCGGCTCATGCATGTGGATGGCAAGACAGTGGAATGCGGCGCTGGCCGGCAGGGCAGCAACTGAACTACGGTGGCCGGAGTGGCCAACACGCCAGAGTTTGCGCAGGCACAACGGTAGAGGAAAAAAGTAGAAGCATTGTTCGCGGAACTCAAGAATCAGATTGGACTGCGCCGCCTGCGGAGATTAAAGTTTGTTCGGGGCAGTTCTTCCTGGCGGCTGCTGCTGCCAGAACATCAAGCGACTCGTGCGGTTTCTCAGCCAACCGACGACACCGGTTCTGCCAGCTACCACGTAGCCGAACGGAGAAAAGAAGGACTCGGCGGGGACACACTCGCAACCGAAACGACGTTCTGTTGACGCACTTTTTCAACACCCACAGACGTTATCACTCGAATCGTAGTCGATTCTTCTAGATCATCGATATGCTGAATGCGATGGTGCGATGGCTGCGCCTATCAAGGCCGCGAAGAGCAAATTCGGCTTTGGATTACGAAGAACGTCAAGAGGACATTAGGGGGTGTTGCTACAGATTCGCCCGATGATATGCTCCCCGTTGGGTGTTAGGCCATCCCAATTTGCCAAACCTCCTCAAAAACACCGGGCTTCAATCTCATATCCTCTAATTCTGGAACCGAGAATTCCACACCATGCAAACCCAGCGCGGGATCGTCAGACGTTACCAGGACCAAGCTGGCAGGATCGCGAAAGCGCAGAGGGTGCAATAGAACGGAATTTATAACACTGAAAATCACCGTGTTGGCGCCAATTCCCAAAGCCAAAATGGCGACTGCGGTAAAAGCAGGACTTTTACTTAATAACCTGAATGCAAAAACGAACGTCCTGAAGAAAGCTGTCCATCGCAAGGTCCTCCACTCGTGAACAAGTCGTCTCTAAGAACAAGCGAGTTACAGATGGCAACCACGAACTCATTCTCAGAATGAATATCGCGCAGTTTCCGGACTCACAGCCTGTGACTCGTTGTTGCTGTTCATCGATATATAACGCTGCAAGGTCTCGGCGATGATACGCACATTGGGTCGCCTAAGGATTGTGAAATGGTCCCCAGGGACCGAATGGAACTGAATGCCTCCACCTGCCCATGTCGCCCATGGTTTCGAGAGTCTCTCCGGCGTCTCCGAAGCTCGAAAGTAAACAACCGATTGTTTACTGGTCTGGATGGAATAGTTATTCATGGCGAGAGCATTCCGGGTATATACATCCAGTAAGGCAGTCATTTCGGCATGGGCCGTCTTCGGCGCCAGCACACCATAGCTGGTCAGAGTTTCTTGCACCATCTTCCATTGATCTTGCGCATCCGCCTGGAAAAATTGCTCCACCAAAGGCCGAGGGTCCTTGCCGACCAACCGGCTCATATCCAGAGCGAAATGGGCAAGCATGGATATCTCATCATCTCTATCGTCAGCTTCCAGGTACCCGGAGGGAGGAGTAGTATCCATGAGCGCCAGCAGGCCTATCGTCTCACCTTCCCTAACAAGCTGTTGCGCCATCTCCCAAGCCACCAGTCCTCCCATAGACCAGCCACTCAGCAGATAAGGGCCGACTGGCTGGACACTGCGAATTTCCCGGTTGTACAGAGTAGCCATTTGCTCGATGCTTATGTCCGATCCCGAGAAAAAATTCGCGGGAGGCGATTGCAACCCGTAAAAAGGCTGCTCCAGGCCCATTTCCTGTGAAAGCTCCGCATAACTAATCACTTGTCCGCCAACGGCGTGTACGCAGAACAAGGGGGCTCGTGAACCCCGAGATTGAATACTAACCAGGACCTGCGATGACCGCGGCCCTCCGTGCCCGTTCACCGACGCGATATGTTTGGCCATTTTGGCCACCGTCGGCCCCGCAAATAGAGCACTGAGGGGTATCTCTACGGCGAATGCCAGCTTGATGCGCGCGATTATCAGCACGGCCAGGAGAGAATGCCCGCCCATACTAAAAAAGTCGTCGTGAATTCCTACACGTTCTCGCCGCAATACTTCCTGCCACAGCTGGCAAAGAGTTTCTTCTGTGGCATCGCGCGGCCCAACATATTCTTCTTCAGGTGTATCCCTATCAGGTTGCGGCAGCGCCTTGCGGTCGATCTTCCCATTGTGGTTTAGCGGTAACTTCTCCAACTCGACAAAAACCGTCGGAACCATGTACTCCGGCAGAGACACCTTCAAATATTCTTCCAGACCACTTGCATTCGGCCAGGGGACTCCGGTCTTCTTAACCACGTAAGCAACCAGGCGCTTCTCTCCGGGCTGGTCTTCGCGGGCGAGCACGATACACCGGGCCACACTTGGATGGGTTTCTAGTATCGCTTCGATCTCCTCGAGCTCAATACGGAATCCGCGAATCTTGACCTGCTGATCCAGTCGCCCCAGGTACTCCAGGTTCCCATCCACCTGCCACCGCACTAAGTCGCCGGTCCGGTACAGCCGCCCTCCGCCTACTGTGTTCTTGCTCGCGAATGGATCCGGCACAAAGCGCTCGGCTGTCAATTCCGGCCGGTTCAGATAGCCTCGCGCCAATCCCACTCCTCCGATGTACAGCTCTCCCGACACACCCACCGGCGCCGGCTCCATCTCTTCATCCACCACATACACTTGCGTGTTCGCTATCGGCTTCCCGATAGTGACCGCCTCCGAACTCTTGAGCTCTTTCAGGCATGACCAGATGGTGGTCTCAGTCGGCCCGTAAAGATTCCACACAGGTACATCGTGGCCGACAAGTTTGGTCGCCAGGTCTCGATTCAAGGCTTCGCCACCACAGAGAATCTTAAAGGCAGAACGTGGTCGCCAGCCATCGAGAAGCAGCATGCTCCATGTACTCGGCGTCGCCTGCATCACCGTAACTGAATTCTGGATCAACTTCTGATGAAGTTCATTAGCATCGCGGGCGGTCTCTCGGCTGAGGAGAAGAATCCGCCCTCCGTTAATGAGTGGCAGGTAGAGCTCCAATCCTGCGATATCGAAGGACACCGTGGTCACGGCCGCCAGCACATCACTTTGCTCGATTCCCGGGATGCTCGTCATTGACTGCAAAAAGTTCATCAGGGCCTGACCTGTGACCATCACTCCCTTGGGCCGACCCGTCGAACCGGAGGTGTAGATCACGTAAGTCAGGTTCTCCCCCGAGCCGCTCGGTCGCAGATTCGTCCCAGGCCGCTTTTCGACTGTCTCCCAGTCACGATCCAGGCACAGCGTCTGCAGCGCTCCCGCATCCACTATCCGTTGCTCGAGCCGCTCCTGAGTCAACAGCAGCGCTGGACGTGAATCCTCCACCATGTATCTCAGCCGCTCCGCCGGAAAACTTGGATCCAGCGGGAGATAGCAACCGCCTGCTTTCAAGATTCCCAGCAGCCCTACCAGCATCTCTAACGAGCGCTCCAGGAAGATGCCAACCAGAACATCGGGGCCCACTCCGCGCTCCAGAAGATACCAGGCCAGCCGGTTGGCTCGCTCATTTAACTCCTCATAGCTCAACCGTTCTTCCTCATAGCTCACCGCCACCGCCTGCGGCGTTCTGGCCACCTGCTCTTCAAACAACTCATGCACACATTTATCCAGCGGATACTGCGCCTCTGTCCGGTTCCACTCCTCGATGACCTGTTTTCTCTCCTGCACGGTCATCAGAGGTAGCAGAGCAATCGATTGACTCGGTTCCGCCACAATCCCGTTTAGCAACATCTGGTAATGGCCGATCATCCGAGTGACGGACTCCGCGTCAAACAACCCCTTGTTGTATACAATGGAGCCTTCCATCCCAGAATCGGTCTCTGCCAGAACCAGCGACATTTCGAATTGGGCTGCGGCGCTATCTACGTCAAATGCCAGCATCTTCGCCGCTCCCAACTGCAATACTGTCCAGGGAACGTTCTGCAGAACGAACAGCACCTGAAACAGTGGCGATCGGGTCAGGTCCCGCTGCGGCAGCAGCACTTCGACCAGCTTCTCAAACGGCACATCCTGATTCGCGAATGCCTCCAACGCCGTTGCCTTCACGCGCTGCAATAACTCAATCGAATCCGGCTGCCCCGCCAGATCGCTCCGTAACACCAGCGTATTTATGAAAACTCCGATTAACCCCTCGGTCTCGGTCCGCGATCGGCCCGCGATCGGCGATCCCACCGTGATGTCAGATTGCCCGCTGTAACGGCTCAGCAGTGCCTGAAACGCCGCCAGCAAAATCATATAAAGTGTGGCGCCTTGTTTCCGGCTCAAAGTCTTTAGCGCTTCCGTAAGTTCCACCGGCACCGTAAAATGCGTGGTTGCGCCCTCCGGGCGCTGCAATGCGGTCCGTGGACGGTCGGTCGGAAGCATCAGCGGCTCAACGGCCGCCAGTTTTTGCTTCCAATACTCCAGTTGCTTTTCCAGCAGGGAACCACTCAGAAACTCGCGCTGCCATGCGCTGAAGTCAGCGTACTGAATATCCAACTCGGGCAGGGAACAAGGCTGCCCAGTGCTGAAATTGTTGTAGATCGCCGAAACCTCGCGCACCAATACGCCTACGGACCACATATCACTCACGATATGGTGCATGTTGAAGACCAGCACATGATCCTGGCTGCCCAGCCGCAACAGCCTGGCTCGAAACAGCGGTCCACGCTCCAAGTCAAACGGTTGCCGCGCTTCCTCCCACGCCAACCTTCGCGCTTCCGCTTCCCGCTCTGGCTCCGCCAGATGACTAAGCTCTGTCACCGGCACTTCCACTGCGACGCTGGCATCGATGATCTGCTGCGGTTCCCCAACCACGCTCACGAAACGGGTGCGCAGCGACTCGTGTCGCCGCACGATCTCCCGCAGAGTTCTCTCCAATGACTCCACATCCAGGGGACCCTGGATCCTGACTGCCCCAGGTACGTTGTAGGCCACATTCTCCGGCTCAAGCTGGTAAATGAACCACAAACGTTCTTGTCCATAAGACAGCGGCAGCTTCCCCTTGCGATCTACCCGCGGAATGGCTGCGGTTTGCTGAGTTGAACCGGTAAGTTGATCGACGTATGTCGCAAGGTCTTTGAGAATGAGGGACTCAAACATCGCGCGCAGATCTATCTCCCGATCAAACACCTGTCTTAGCCGCGACACCATCTGTATCACCATCAATGAGTGTCCACCCAGATCGAAGAAGTTATCGTCGCGTCGAATATCTGACT
>Ga0210390_10006120_pt1 | contig 10064 bp, 8 predicted proteins | sample IncBWH11OmetaG_FD_161050 | JGI IMG/M metagenome (GOLD analysis project Ga0210390, IMG submission 161050) | Forest soil microbial communities from Barre Woods Harvard Forest LTER site, Petersham, Massachusetts, United States - Inc-BW-H-11-O ...
GGCTGCGATTCTCTTTCCAGGCGCCGCCCCAGAATTATGCCGAGCGCGAGGCGAATCAGCATGAAGATTGCGACGGCGAAGTACAACGCGGTAAAGGTTGCGAGCCACGGAAACGCGTGACCGGGTTGCGCGTCTGCGGGCGGCCCATCTGAGGAATGTAGCGCACCCGTTACACGCGTCGCGGCCGTTGCGTCTGATGCGCGAAGGCTGTTGCTGAACGCGCCTACCTTGGTCGAGTTTGAACGTGCGACCTGGTTGACGATAATCGCGCCGGACTGCACCTCGTGGGGCGGCGCGCTTTCTGCACCAGCCTCCGCGTGCATGAATCTCGCGGCCAGCGGCACAAAAACAGGAAGCGGCGGAAGCAACAGTCCGAGCAGCGGCATCGCAAGCGCCACGAGCAGTACCGCGCGCCAGATCGTCAGACGCAACGCGACGCTGCGCACGCGGAAGGCTACCAGTGCGACTCCAGCGACGCACGCAAAGGCGAGCGAGCGCGCAGCCGGCTGCAAAACATGCGCGGCAAAATTCCCGGACGCCTCGAGTAGAGGGCTGACGTTCATGACTTCGCCTCCTTCCGCTGACTGGTCTTGCGCTCGGCGATTTTCTGCGTGAGGCGCTCGAGCTGGCGGCGATCGAGCACGGCGTTATCGACCATGCCGATTACCAGTTGTTCGACTGATCCGCCACAGAAGCGGTCAATGATGTGTTTCACGGCGCGCACGGCCACATTTTGGCGTGGCTCGGCGGCGCGATAGATGTACGTGCGGCCGCTGATCTCGTGCGCAACGTAGCCTTTCGCTTCCAGGCGGCGCAGCACGGTGCGAACGGTTGATTCCTTCATGGGTCGGCGCGCGGCGAGGGCTTCGCGGCAGGCTTCGGAGGAAACCGGGCCGTGCGACCAGACGTAGTCCATGACCATCTGTTCGACTTCGCCGAGATTGCGGGGACGCGTATTTTGTGTGTTCTTCATTGTAGCGCTACACGTTGTAACAGACGGGCGGAAACATGTCAACAGGAAAAATGCGGCGCGGCGCAGCCTCGCGCGGCTTGCCGCTGAGTGCAGCTTGTCGGCGGGCAGAAGCGGATGTTAGACTTGTTTGTAACTTTCAGGAGCACCTCCAAGGATACCTGCCGTGGCAGATTCGAAGCATGAAGACACATTCAAAGTAGTGGACCGCCGCCTGTTTGGCGAAGACGGCGAATTGCGCAAGGACGTGGTGGAGCAGGAGCGGCGCAACGAAGAAGCGGCAGAAAAGAAAGCCGCGGCGCAGGCGCAGGAAAAAGCCAAGGCGGCGGCCGCAAGCAAGCCTGCGCCAACGCAGACGGCACCAAGTCCGTTGGCTGCAAACGCGGACACGCAGGGCGCGGCCGGAAATGGCGCGGCCCTTGCGGGCGTGACGCCCGAGGACGCGGCCGCCGAAGCACAGGACAGCGGCGAGATGAATCCCACATCGCGCAGTTTTCAGATGCTGATCGATTTTCTAACGCGCAATGCCGCCGCGATGCTCGGCGGAATGGCCGACCCGCGCACCGGACAAGCGTTCGTGGATCTGGAAGGCGCGCGCGAAGTGATCGACATGCTCGACGCGCTGCGCGAAAAAACGCGCGGGAATTTGTCGAAGGATGACGACAACCTGCTGATCGAAGTGATCGGCAGCCTGAAACTGACGTTCATGGAAATTTCCAAAGTGGCCGCAGAACAGATGGCCAAGAAGGCCAAGGCGAAGTAGTCGCCGCGCCATGCCTGGGGCGGGTCTGAAACCCGTCCCTGCAAGAACCGATCGCGAGCGAGCTTTGCAACATCCCACCCGACTATGGCTTCCCTGCAACTAACCGTACTGGGTTCGGGCACGTCGATGGGCGTGCCGACGCTCGGGTGTCATTGCGCGGTTTGCGATTCCCCGGACCCGCACGACAAGCGCACGCGGCCCTCTGTGATGCTGCAATACGGCGGCCGCGTGGTGCTGATTGATACGACGCCGGACTTTCGCTTTCAAGCCATGCGCGAAAGAATTGATCGCCTGGACGCCGTGTTGTACACCCACGCGCACGCCGATCACATCCTGGGCCTCGACGATATTCGTCCTTACAATTTGAAACAGGGCGGAGTAGTGCCGGTTTATGCGGTGGAGAGCACGCAGGAAACGCTGCGGCGGCAATTCGCCTACGTGTTCAACGGTGTGCCCACGGAAAGCTCCGTGCCGGCGGTGGAAATGCACACGATTGGCGCGCCCTTCGATCTGTTCGGGCTGCGGATTACTCCCGTACCGGCGCAGCACGGACCGCAACCGGTGCTGGGTTTTCGTTTTGGCAACGCCGCGTACCTGACGGACTTCAGCGCGGTGCCAGAAAGTTCCAAAGCGCTGCTGCAAGGGCTGGATGATTTTATTCTCGACGCCCTGCGCTATACGCCGCATCCGATGCACTCGAACGTGGAGCAATCGCTCGAACTGGTGCGTGAGCTAGCGCCCAAGCGCGCCTGGTTCACGCACATTTGCCATGACCTGGGGCACGTCGAGGCCAACGCGAAATTGCCGAAGGGCGTGCAGCTGGCGTATGACGGATTGAAATTTGAGGTGCAGATTTAATGCTGTTGGACGGAACCACGGAGTCTTTGAAGTTTCTTACCGACCTGCCGTCGCGTGGCGCCGAACGCGTGGAGATTCGCGTCATCGGTTCCGCGGAGGAATGGGAGCAACGTTTGGGAGAAAGCCGCCCCGGGACCGTCGTGACCATCGGCAATTTCGACGGCGTGCATATCGGGCACCAAGAAATTCTGCGCGATGTTGTTGCGCGAGCCGCAGCTGGTTGTGGTGATGCGCGCGATGTCCTGAAGAAGGAGCTGTTACCGGCGGTGCTGACGTTTTATCCGCATCCGACGCGCGTCTTGCGGCCGCAACAAGCCCCTTCCCTGCTGGAAACACTTCCGCAGCGACTCGCGGATTTTGCCGCCATGGGAATTGGCGCGGCTTTAGTGCTGCAATTCGACGCAACTCTGGCGCAAGCCAGCGCGGAAGATTTTGCGAAAAAATATCTGGTAGATACCATGCGCGCTCGTGCCGTGCTGGTGGGCGCGAGCTTTCGCTTCGGCCACAAACAACTAGGCGATGTGGCGCTGCTAAAGGAACTGGGACAGCGCTGGGGATTTGAAGTGGACGTGGTGACGCCGGTGAATGACGGAGGAGAGGTTGTCTCCAGCACCGCGATCCGTCAGTCGGTGCGCGGCGGGCGTGTGGACGACGCGCGGCGTATGCTGGGGCGGCCGTTTGCGCTGGTGGGCGAGATACAGACGGGCACCGGACAAGGGCGGAAGCTGGTCGTGCCGACGCTGAATCTTGTCACCGAGCAGGAAACTCTGCCCAAGACCGGCGTTTACGTTACCGAGACCGTGCTTTCGGACGGCACCTATCGCTCGGTCACCAACCTGGGAGTGCGGCCGACGTTTGAGGGCAAGCGCCTGGCGATCGAATCGCATCTGTTCGACTTTGCGCAGTCGTTAACCGCAGGACCGATGAAGGTGCGCTTCCTGCAGCGCCTGCGCGACGAGCAGAAGTTTCCCGGGCCGGAAGCTTTGCGCGACCAAGTGCTGAAGGATATCGAACACGCGCGGTCACTTTTCGCCCCATCATCCATCATTGAGAAGAAGCTCCGGCCTGACGCCTTTTGAGCCTGCGGCCCGAAGTTTCTCAGGCCCAGCGCGCGTGACCTGACGCCCTCCTCTTCCAGTTCCGCCTCAGAAAGAAGTAAAATCCGGGACGAATCTCAGCCACCGGGAAAGCACATGGAAAATCGAGAAGTCGCGAAGATTTTGCAAGAGACGGCGCAGCTGCTGGAAATTGACGGCGCGATCATCGGGCGCTACCGCAGCTATGAAAAGGTCGCGGAGCTGCTCTACAGCATCCACGAACGCATCGACGAGCTCGCCAAGGACGATGCCAAGCTGAAGGAACTGCCCGGCGTGGGCGACGGAATGGCCGCCCACATTCGCGAAATTCTGGAAACCGGCGACTATAGCCTGCGCCAGAAATTATTGAAAAAATATCCGCTGACGCTGCTCGATTTGCTGCATCTGCAGGGCATGGGACCGAAGAAAGTGGCGATCCTGTTCAAGAAATTCAAGGTCGCCACCGTCGAAGGCGTGGAAACGCTCGCGCGCGAAGGCAAGCTGCGCGATCTGGAAGGCTTCGGCGAAAAAACCGAAGCCAACATACTGAAGGCCACCGAGCTCGCCAAGCGCTCGTCCGGCCGATTCAAGCTGGACGTCGCCGACGAAGAGACGCGGAAGCTGGTCGCCTATATCGGCAAGGTGAAAGAAATTGTGGAGTCGGTTACGCCTGCCGGTTCTCTGCGCCGCGGAAAAGAGACGATCGGCGATCTGGATTTGCTGGTTACGCTGCGCCCCGGCCACGATAAACAGAAGCACGTGGACGAAGTGGCCGCGCACATTCTGAAATATCCCGGCATAGACCAGACGCTCGCGCACGGTGAAAACAAGGTGAGCGTGCTACTGGGCAATGGCCTGCAAGTGGACGTGCGTCTGCTGGAAAAAGATAGCTTCGGCGCGGCGCTGCTGTACTTCACGGGATCGAAGGAACACAACGTAGTGCTGCGCGGGCGCGCGCGGGACATGGGCTGGACCTTGAACGAGTATGCGCTGACCACACTGAAGGGCGGAAGGTTCGTCGCCGGCAAGACCGAGGAAGAAATCTACAAACAACTGGGCCTGGATTACATCGAACCGGAGCTGCGCGAGAACACCGGCGAAATCGCGGCAGCCGAAAATCACACGTTGCCGAATCTCGTGAAGCTCGCGGACATTCGCGGCGACCTGCAGATGCACACCACCGCGTCCGACGGCCGCAATTCCATCGAAGAAATGGGCGAAGCGGCCAAGAAGCTCGGTTACGAATACATCGCCCTCACCGACCATTCCAAAGCCGTGACCGTCGCGAACGGCATGGACGAAAAGCGCACGCTCGAACAAATCAAGAAAATCCGCGCCGCGCAGGGACGCGTGCCCGGAATTCGTTTGCTCGCGGGGATCGAGGTGGACATTCTGAAGACGGGCAGGCTTGATCTGGACGACGAAGTTCTGGCGCAATTGGATGTCGTCGTGGCGTCGGTGCATTCCTACATGAATCAGGGCCGTGCGGAAATGACCGATCGGATTCTGGCCGCGTTGGAAAATCCGTACGTCCAGATTCTGGCGCATCCTACCGGCCGCCTCGTGCTGCGGCGCGATCCGTTTGATTACGACATGGAGAGAATTCTGGACGCAGCGAAGGCGCACGGCGTGGTGGTGGAATGCAACGCGTTCCCGGACCGGCTGGATTTGAAGGATGTCCACCTGCGGATGGCGAAAGAGCGTGGAGTAAAGATCGTGATTTCAACCGACTCGCACTCCTTCGCGCACTTCCCTTTGATGAAGTTCGGCGTGATCACGGCGCGGCGCGGCTGGGTGGAGAAGAAGGATGTGATTAACACTCTCCCGACGGAACAGTTTTTAGCTTCGCTGCGCGCAAAACCTGGCGCCGCGAAGGGTAAGACAGCGAAGAGGAAATCGGCATAGCGGGGCCACGGAACATTTTGCGCGGGGCCATCGTATCTCCTAGTGAAGGCGCGAGTGACTGTGCGACGGAGCGAATGATGAATCGAACGTCGAATCGACCGCCGAATCCGGCGACGAAGCGGGTGCGCAATTTTGCAGCGGCGGCGGCATTGCTTGTGGCGATCGTCATCGCAGTAAGCGCTGCGCCAGCCCGCGCGGATCAGTGGTCGAAAACATACCAGGTAAATGGCCGTGCGGACCTGCACATCCTAACTGGCGATGGCGACGTCACCGTCACCGGCACGGACCAGCACCAGATTGACGCGCGCGTCACCGCCAACGGGTGGAAGATCGGGCCGAACGACGTGCAGATTATCGAGAGTCAATCCGGCAACAGCGTTTCAATCGAAGTGAAGGTGCCGCACTGGGGCTTTTCGATGTTCGGCGGAAACCACAAGTCGTTGCGCGTAGAAGTGAGCGTGCCGCGCGACCTCGATCTGGACGTGCGCACCAGTGACGGCAACATCACCGCGCTGGCAGTTTCCGGCAAAATTCAATTCGACACCGGCGATGGCAACGTGACCGCCAGCAACATCCAGGGCGATATACGAATTCACACCGGCGATGGGCACATTGAAGGACACAACTTCGACGGTTCGCTCGATGCAAACACCGGCGACGGGAATCTGCGGATTGACGGGCGCTTCGACGCGCTGGCGCTGAAGACCGGTGACGGAAATATCGACGCGCAAGCAGGCAGCGGCTCGAAAGTCGCAAATGGTTGGAATCTGCATTCCGGCGACGGGCACATCACGCTGCGGCTACCGGGCGATTTGAACGCGACGCTCGACGCGCACACCGGCGACGGCAGCATCACGCTGGATATTCCGATTCAAGTTTCCGGTTCGTTGAGCCATTCCAGCGTGCGCGGAAAATTGAACGCCGGTGGACCGACGCTCGCAATCAGCTCGGGCGACGGTTCCATTCACATCGAAAAATTGTAAGGCGAGTCTTTCCCTGGCGCCTTCTGCGGCTCGCTGATCGTGCGCCAAAGCCCGGAAAACCTGACGCAGCGTCCTCGTCAGCCCACATTTTTGACCATAATTCTGCACACCAGCCGTTCGACCAATCGCTCACCTGTTGCAAATACACGAGATAGCTCACGCTTGCGACTGGCATCCCGCTTGCGTACTCCAATGAGAAGTTGGGCGCTGTCGGAGAATGGATGATGATCGCATTTTGCATGATGGGGGCACTCGCGGTACTAGTATTCCTCTCGATATCGGGAGAGATCTCCGACCTCTTCCGCCGGAAATAATTTCCGCGCGCGCACGGCATTGCGCTCCTTTCGTTCCTACGCCTTCCCTCCCCGCATTCTTTCCCTTTCCGATTTGGAATATACGCGCCACGGAGCGCATTTTTACCAATCGCGATCACTTTCCGCGCGAAGGGAAATCAATTTGCAAATCCTTGCGCGTTGCCGCATCATAAATTGTTTGTTCTGAGCGTTTCTCCCGTCTAGGCGCGGGACACGCCGCGGAACAACTCATCTGCCGCGCAAGAAAGAAAATGCAGCTTCCTGGACGCGCCGCGAGCACGGGGCAACGACGGCGTGATGCAACGGCAGATGGCGCGAACTTTTCCGCGGCCTCACCATCATCATTTTCATCATCATCTGTCATTTACGAAACGAACTGGGGGAAAACGAATGCGCAGGCCTGTGAGTGTGGCTCCGCCAAAGGGGAAATTGGGAGTGCTGACGCCCGGAATGGGTGCGGTAAGCACAACCTTCATGGCGGGGGTGGAATTGGTGCGGCGAGGGCACGCGGTGCCGGTGGGCTCGCTGACTCAACTGGGGACGATCCGGCTGGGCAAGCGCACCGACGGCCGCACGCCGAAAATCAAGGATTTCGTGCAGCTCGCGAAGCTCGACGACATCGTTTTCGGCGGCTGGGATGTGTTCAGCGACGACGCGTACCAGGCCGCGGCGAAGGCGGGCGTGCTGGAAGCCAAGGACTTGGTGAAGGCCGAGAAATTCCTGAAGGGCATCAAGCCGATGAAGGCCGTCTTCGACCAGAACTACGTGAAGAACCTGCACGGCACGCACGTGAAGAAGGGCAAAACGAAATTCGACCTCGCCGAACAGCTCCGCGAGGACATTCGCACATTCAAAAAGAAGAACAAGCTCGACCGACTGGTGATGGTGTGGTGCGGCTCGACCGAAGTGTTCCTGAAAGCCGAGGAAGTGCACCAGAGCCTGGCGTCGTTTGAAAAAGGCATGCGCGCCAATCATCCGGCGATTGCGCCGTCGATGCTCTACGCCTATGCGGCCATCAGCGAAGGAGTTCCGTTCGCGAACGGTGCGCCTAATCTGACCGTGGATATTCCGGCACTCGAGGAATATGCAAAAGCCAAGAACGTCGCGATCGGCGGCAAGGATTTCAAGACTGGCCAGACCCTGCTGAAGACGGTCCTGGCGCCGGCGTTCAAGGCGCGCATGCTCGGCTTGAATGGCTGGTTTTCCACGAACATTCTGGGCAATCGCGATGGCGAAGTGCTCGACGATCCCGGCTCGTTCAAGACCAAAGAGGAATCGAAACTCGGCGCGCTGGAATATATTTTGCAGCCGGCGTTGTATCCCGACCTTTACGGCAAGATTCACCACAAAGTCCGCATCAACTACTACCCCCCGCGCGGCGACAACAAAGAAGGCTGGGACAACATCGATATCTTCGGCTGGCTCGGCTATCCGATGCAGATCAAAGTCGACTTCCTCTGCCGCGATTCGATTTTGGCCGCGCCAATCGTTCTGGACCTGGCGCTATTTTTTGATCTGGCGCAACGGGCCGGGATGCGCGGGATTCAGGAATGGCTCAGCTTCTATTTCAAGTCGCCGATGTGCGCGAAAGAGCTCTACCCCGAGCACGATCTATTCATCCAGCTAATGAAGTTGAAGAACACGTTGCGCTGGATGATGGGCGAGGACCTGATCACGCACCTGGGCAACGAATATTACGACTAGGCGAGTGACGTAACGCGAAGGAACGACCACGGCGGGGCACAAGCTCCGCCGTTTTCTCTTGCGCTGAATTATGGACGCGCCGCGCGCGTTTGGTTTTCCGCTTTCAGCAGAATTTCCAGATCGTCGGGGTGAATCGCGCAGAGCAGCGCGTCTTCGCGGTCAATGAATCCCTGGCTCACCAGCTTTACCAGCGACTCCTCCAGCGAGAATGAACCCTTCTTCTTGGTCAGCGTGATTTCCTGATGCAAATGCTGCAGCGCGTTGTGCCGGATATGCTGTCGCGCGCCGTAGCTCATCATCAACAATTCCGCGACAGGCATGCGTCCACCGGTTTTGCACGGCAGCAGAACTTGCGTGAGCACGGCTGTAAGCGCCATGGCCAGTTCCTGGCGAATGGTGTTCTGGCGCTCGACGGGAAAGGAATCCGAAATGCGCGAGACAGTGGAAGCCACATCTGTTGTGTGAATCGTCGAGAGCACTAAGTGGCCGGTTTCCGCAGCAGCCACAGCAATCTGCATCGTTTCGATGTCGCGCATTTCCCCGACCACGATAATATCGGGCGCCTGACGCAAAGCCGCGCGCAGCGCCGTGGGAAAATCCGGTGCGTCCGTGCCGATTTCCACCTGCTCGATCACGCTGCGCACGTGCGTGTGCTCGTACTCGATGGGATCTTCGATGGTGACGATGTGCCGCGCGTCGCGCCGGTTGATCTCGTGAATTAAACCGGCCAGCGTCGTCGATTTTCCGGACCCGGCAGGCCCACCGATCAGCACCAGCCCGCGCTGCAGATGAGACAAAGACTCGACGCTAGGTGGAAGGCGCAGCTCGCTCAGCTGCGGAACCTTCGAAGGCAACGCACGAATCGCCGCGGCGGCCTGGCCGCGTTCGCGGTGCAGATTGATGCGGAAGCGCCCCACGCCCGCGATGCGATAAGAGGAATCGGCAATCTGCCCCGCGCGATACTGTTGCAGCGCATGCGCTGTGAGAGCCGGCAGCACAATCGCTTCGATCTCCGAGCCGTTCAGCGGCTCGGCCTCAATATTCTTCACGCCGCCTTCGTGCAGGATGCACACCGGCGCGCCCGGCACCAGCAGCAGATCGCTGCCGCCCCTGGCGAGCAACGTGGAGAGCCAGCGATCCAATATCGCCGTGTCGGACGCCTCGTCGCCGTCGGCTTCCGGCCGTGCGTTCAGTTCACTTACGATGCGATCCAGGTCAGGTGATGGGTCCATTGCCAACCTCGTGTGAATTCTCCGCCCCAGCTCGATATTGACTTAATTGCGGCGCCATAGTCCAGCGCGAAGCCAGCGCCTGAACGATCTCCGTGCTACCCATCGCATGCCAGCGCGTACTGGAACCGCTGGAGAAGCAAATCCCCCTAACGCGATTTCCGCGGCAATATACAGGCCCCACAGTATTCGTGCATGAAGCCCGTACCGCTACATTCTTGTCGCGCGCTCTTTCGAGCGCTCGTGCAGTGTGAAGCGTTTA